>Ga0255054_10002446_pt1 | contig 10599 bp, 10 predicted proteins | sample JV7_2_23_MG_FD_188634 | JGI IMG/M metagenome (GOLD analysis project Ga0255054, IMG submission 188634) | Seawater microbial communities from Jervis Inlet, British Columbia, Canada - JV7_2_23 | ecosystem: Environmental > Aquatic > Marine > Inlet | place: Canada: British Columbia | collected... | reverse complement strand
CCTGCGCATCCTCGGGGTTGAGGTAGACACCCCGCCGCATGCGGGTGATTCCGGTGAAGTGGCCGACGGCGGCCATCTTGAGGCACAGCACCGCCGCGCAGACGGCAAACACGATGAATACGGGATTCTGGGTCAGTTCCATGTGGGTCCTCGCTTCGCGCGATCCAAGATTGCGCGCGAGATAGGATAAGCCATTTCTTGTCTTTTCGATCGCGTCGGCCGTGGAATGTTCAAAGGTGACCCTATGGAGTATCTTGCCTACCTGCGCGATCCGAATCACGGCTTTCGCCCCGGGAGTCTGGCCTTGAAGGAGGTCTGCGAATTCTCGGTTCGGGTCGCGGAATCTCACGGCGACTGATGCCGTATCGATGGATGGTGACATGAGTGAAGATGCCTATGTTCGAATTGCCCAGAACGTGGACAAGGGATTCCAGACCGCTCCCAAGGCGGGTGGAGAGCTCTCGAAGGCCTTCATCGCCTACCTCGGACTGGTCTACGCACCCGAAGAGGCGGAGCTGGTTCGGCACCTCGAGATGCCCGGCGATTTGAGGACGGCGCAGCAGGTAGCCGATGCGTCAGGCGAGGATGTCGAGAGAGTCGAGGAGATCCTGACCTCGCTGGCTCGCAAGGGGTTCATCACCGGTTCCCGGCGCGGGTACTGCCTGCCAGTGATTCCCAACCTGATGAACCTGCACATGTTCTACCCCGACATGAAGCCCGACGATCTGGAGGCCGCCAAGCTCTATCAGCAGTTCTTCATCAAGGAAGGCTTCTACAAGTACTACGGCACCTCCGGCAAGGGAACTCCGTTTCTACGCAGCATCCCCGTCGAGCACGCCATTGCCGCGGATGAGAAGACCTTCAGCGCCGAAGAGGCACATGCGTACATCAAGGGGCTCGAGACCGAGGATCTGGCGCTGGTGCCCTGTCCCTGTCGCACCCGAACCGAGAAGCTGGGAGTTCGCGAATGCGGCGACGCGTTCCCCGTCGGTACCTGCATCTTCATCGGGAAGACCGCCGTGCATTTCGAGGGCCTTGGGCTGGGCAAGCGGGTCACCAAGGAACAGGCCATCGACTACCTCGACGAGATGGTGGAATTGGGCCTGGTCGCCACTGCAGAGAATTTCCTGTCGGAGCCACACGGAATCATGTGTCTCTGTTGTGGCTGCTGCTGCTCCAACCTTCGAGGTCGAACGCGCTGGGACAATCCCACCGCCGTACTGCCATCTCACTTCGTGCCGCAGGCCAGCGATGATTGCGTGCTCTGTGGCACCTGCGCCGAGCGATGCTTTCTCGATGCGATCTCTCTGGACGAGGGTGCCGGGCGAGCCGTGGTGGATCCCGAAAAATGCGTCGGCTGCGGCGTGTGTACCATCACCTGTGTGACGGAAGCCTTGAGGCTCCACCGATTCGAACGCCCCACCGCTCCGTTCGAAACGGCCATCGATTTCGCCGCGACCGTGGCGCGGGAGAACGATCGACTCCGATGATGAGGTAGCTGTCGGGAGAGGAAAGGAATCCGGGAATGGCAGATGAGATCTACAAGGGGTTGATGGACCGGTTCGCCAGGCGAGGCGGAAGATATCCGGGAATGGACATCCCCGAGTTCTATGAGCTCGCGCGGGAGCTCTATACGCCGGAAGAGGCCTCGGTCGCCACCGCCATGCCCAAGGGCTTCTCGACGGCGGAGCAGTTGGCCGAGATCTTGAGCAAGGGCAAGGCGGAAGTGGAAACGATTCTGGAGACGATGGCGGTCAAAGGGCTCTGCATGTCCATCCCCATCAACGGAACCGAGTCCTATACGCTGCCTGCGCTGGTGCCCGGGATCTTCGAGTACCAGTTCCTGCGCGGCACCCGGACGGAGAGAGACCGGAAGCTCGCCAGGCTGATCAAGAGATACAGAGAAGCCGTCGATGCCGTCGCGGGCATCCCCAAGATCTCCTTTCCCGCCACCAGGGTCATTCCCGTGGACGAGAAGATCGAGGCGGGCCACAAGATCCACACCTATGACCAGATGTCGGCCTACGTGGAGAGCGCGGATCCGATCTCCGTCGCCACCTGTTTCTGCAGACACGAAGCCGAGCTGATCGATCCGGACGATAGCTGCGGAAAGCCCAACGATGTCTGCATGCAGTTCGGCATCGGGGCCCGGTTCGCCATCGACAAGGGCATGGGACGAGAGGTCTCCAAGAAGGAGGCACTCGAGATCCTGAACCGATCGGAGGAGGCGGGACTGGTCCATTGCAGTGTCAACCGCCAGAACATCGAATTCGTCTGCAACTGCTGCGCGGACCACTGCGTCATCCTCGAGGTCGCACTGGCACAGCCGAAGCCGGGATTGACGCTCAATTCGGGCTTCGAGCCCAGGCTCGATCCGGAAGGGTGCAACGCCTGCGAGGAGTGCGTCGAGAGCTGTCCTGCCACGGCTCTGGCCATGTCGGGAGACGACATTCCCCTGGTGGATCTGGACCGTTGTTTTGGCTGCGGCGTCTGCGCGACGACCTGCCCGACAGAGGCGATCACCTTGATTGCGAAGCCTGGATTCCCCGAGCCACCGCTCGACCAGGCGGCGCTCAAGCAAGCGCTGAAGACTGCGCCGCCGGTTTCCTGAACACCGGTTCGGGTCCGCCTCGCCTCGCGCATCTTCTCGGCGAATGGATTGGCCTGCGGCATCTAGAGTTCGGGCTGGATACTCAACGGTTCACCCTGGAAGAACTGGTGGAACTCAGCCGGGAGCTCGCGGTAATCGATCTCCTGGGCTTCCCTGGAGTGATCGATCGAGTTGTAGGTATGCCAGTAGAGTATGGTGTCGTCGGCGTGACCGGGCCCCTTGATGAAATCCAGCAGCGCGGCGCAGGTCTTTCCGGTGTACACGGGATCCAGCGCGATGCCCTCGCGCTCCCGGAAGATCTCGATGGCCCGGTTGCCTTCGGGGCTGGGGCATCCGTAGCCGTCTCCGCAGTAGTCTTGCAACAGGACCGGCTTCGAGAACTCGAGGTCGGGGAGCGACGGTGAGTGTTTGGCGAGGAGCCGGTGCACCGACTTCATCGCCTTGATGACGGTCCCGGGCGTATTGAGCGGGAGCGGTCCCACGTTCTTCATGCTGACTCTCACCCCGACGACCCGCGTCTCGAGTCCCGCCAGCATGAACCCCAGGCTGAGTCCCCCCATGGTGCCGTTGGACGCGGTCGGGCAGATCACATAGTCCGGGGCGGGAAGGAGACCCTCTTCGACCTGCGCGGCCAACTCGAGGGCGCCGCTCACTGCGCCGAGCATCCCAAGTGGAGAGCTCCCGCCCGCGTAGAGAAAGCGGGCTCTCCGGTACCTGAGCCTCGAGCTGAGGTAGTAATCGACCCCCATTCGGATCACGCCCTTCGAATGGACGAGATCCGCTCCGTACTTGTGAGCCAGCAGCAGGTTGCGCCGCACGTAGGAGGTCACCGGCTGGTCGAAGAGCAGGAGCGTGCATTTCATTCCCATCCGGCGGCAGAAGATCGCAGTGGCCAATCCGTGATTGGTGCCGAGTGCCCCGATCGTCACCACGCGCTCCTTGCGCTTTGCGATCGCGTCGGCGAGAACGAACTCGAGCTTCCTGACCTTGTTGCCGCCGTAGACGGTCGAGACGATGTCCTCCCTCTTGATCCACAGGTCCTCGTGGCCCAGATTCTCCAGCCGCTGAACGGGGGAGGGCGAGGTCTCGAGCCTTACCCATGCGATCCTCTCGGAGAGCTCGGGGAAGCGATCGAACAGGGCGGGTCTGCTGGGATGGGTGCCGGCCATTTCTCCTCCCTCCCGGTGCCTCGGGCGGCGTCAAAGTAGCCCTTTGCCGCCGGATCGCCGCGCCCTTCGAGAGGCCGATGGTGTGGGTCGGGGGGATCTCGGGTCCGCGCTCGATCCAGTAGAATTGCCGGACCGCGAGGAGGACCCGATGACTGGTTCAGGCGAGAAACTGATGGCGGAGGCGCGGGAGCTGCTGCCCGACGCCGTGACGCTGCGAAGGAAGATCCACTCGAATCCCGAGCTCGGGCTCGACCTGCCGGAGACCGCGGCGACGGTGCTCGATTCGCTCCAGGGGATCGATCTCGAGATCGCGCGAAGTGAGAAGAGCTCCGGCTTTCTGGCGACTTTGCGCGGGGCCAGGCCGGGGCCCTCGATTCTGCTGCGCGCCGACATGGACGCGCTGCCCATGCCGGAGGATACCGACCTCGATTTCAAGTCCCGAAACGAGGGCAGGATGCACGCCTGCGGGCACGACGCCCACACCGCCATGCTCTCGCTCGCAGCGCGCCTCCTCGACCGCCATCGCGACGAGCTCGCCGGCGACGTGGTGCTGATGTTCCAGCCGGGGGAGGAGGGCTACTTCGGCGCAAAGGTGATGATCGACGAGGGGCTGCTGGACCGCGCTCCCGATCTCGGCGCGGCCTTCGCCATCCACATCGTTCCCCAACTACCGCCGGGCGTGGTCGCGTCACGTCCCGGGCCGATCATGGCTGCGGCCGACATCTTCCAGGTCAAGCTGCAGGGGAAGGGAGGCCACGCCTCCATGCCGCACCAGTCGATCGATCCGATTCCGGTCGCCTGCGAGATCGTGCAGGCGCTCCAGACGCTGGTCACCCGGCGCATCGACGTCTTCGATCCGGTGGTGCTGACGGTGAGCCAGATCGAAGCCGGGACCACGACCAACGTGATCCCCGAGTCGGCCAAGCTGGTGGGGACGCTCCGCTCCACCTCGCAGCAGTCGCGCGAGCGGGCCCAAGAAGGCATCCGCAGGGTGGCGGAGCAGATCGCCGCGGCCCACGAGGTCGAGGCGGACGTGGTGATCGTGAACGGCTACCCGGTGACCGTCAACGATGCGCAGTTCTCGGAGTTCGCGCGCACGGTAGCGATGGACCTGCTCGGAGAAGATGCCTACCTCGAGATGCCCTCACCGGTGATGAGCGCGGAGGATTTCTCCTGCGTGCTGCAGAAGCTGCCCGGCGCGATAGTCCTGCTGGGGGTACGACCGGCGGGCGAGGAGGCTCCGGCGCCGGTTCACTCGAACCGCATGTCGCTGAACGAGGAGGGCATGCAGGCGGGGATCGCCCTGCACGCCGCCATCGCGCTTCGCTACCTGAAGTAACCCGGCCGTCGGCCCCCATCTTCCAATTCGGGAAAGAGAGGATGCCGCTTCAGGCTGTAGGTGCGCGAAGGCCACGCCTCGCGTGGCTCGCTCCTCGATGCCCCCGTCTGGAATGCCGTCCTCAGTTCGTGAACTCGAGGAGATGCTCCGCCAGCAGGTCCGCGTGCGTGATCGGCAACATGTGGCTTCCGCCCACGACGCGGAGCAGCTTGGAGTCCGGCTGTGCCCGTTCGTACAGGTCCTCGCCCACCAGTGCGAAGTAGGCGGGTGGCAGGATGATCCCGGCCAGGATCAAAAGGGCGAGTATTCCGATTGCCTTTCTCATTGGACGCTCCTTCGGGTCGGGCGCCGCTTCCTCGAACTTGGTCCAGCTCGACATGCGATTCCGTGGTGGGGGATCGGGTCAGGTCGACGGCTGGGAGAGATGCTCGGCGGACAGACCCAGCTTCTTCGGGTCCCAGGTGTACCCATCCTCCTCCTTGAACCTGGCGTTGGCCCAGTCCGGCTCGGCGGTGGGTCTCAGGTTGTCAGCTCCCCCGCCCCAGACGCGCTTGGCCTCGTTCACGTAGTGGATGTAGTTGCTCAGGGGAACGTCCGGCGGCACCAGGTGATCGCAGAAGGGGACGAACCCGCCCTCCTCCACGGTGGGCGCGAGCCTCTCCACCTCATCGGTAATGCCCTGCTTGGTTCTCGCCAGGATCCGCTTGTCGAAGCCGCCCATGATCAGCAGGTCCTTGCCGTACTGCCTGCGGTACTCGATGGGATCCGCTCCCCAGGCGCCGACCTCGACCGGAAACATGCAGTTGACCCCGGCATCCAGCCACAGGGGAAGCAGCTTGTCGATCTTCCCGTCACAATCGACGTAGATCACATCGATACCGTACTTGTGAAGTGTGTCGACGATGCGCCGGTAGTGCGGAACCAGGACCTGCTCGAAGGTCGTGGGCGAGATCAACGGCCCTCCTCTGTAGCACATGTCCTCCCACAGGTTGGCGGACTCCGGTCGCACGCCGAACTCACCGCACGCCTTCTCGATGACCGCGATGGTGAGATCGGCCCAGGTCTCGACGATCTCCTCGAATAGCCTCGGATCGTCGTAGATGATCTCGGAGATCCGCTGCAGGCCGAACCAGTCGCGCTGTCTGCCGTAGAGCGAGCCCGCGTAGATGGAGAGCGGGTAGTCCCGCTCCGGGCGGGTCCATTCGGTGAGCCACCGACTCCAGCCGCCTTCCGAGTTGATGCGCTCCGGCTGATCGGGACGCATGCGGGGCTTGTAGTGCTCTTCCCAGCTCTGGCGATCCTTGAGCAGGTGATCCAGGTGCCTGGGGATGGCACCCATGATCTTGCCGCGTTCCAGGAGCACCCCGTCGCGGTCCCGGACGATCTCCGTCTCCCCCTTGTCTTCCAGGACCTCCTCCTCGAAGGAGGGCCACAGATCCACGATGCCGCCGCAGAGGCGCGCCCGGTCCATGCCGAAGAAGTCGTCCGTCGGGGTCCCCTGCGGGATGGACTGCGGCAGGCCGTACTGCTTCCAGACGAGCAGGGTCTCCTCCCAGAAACCGAAGTCGCGGATCGGACAGCGGTCGACCGGCCGGTAGTGCATGATGCTGCTGAAGCGTTCTCGGTCGTTCATCAAGCGCCTCTCACTGCTCGGGCTCGAGGATAGTCCGTTCTCGGAGGGCTTCCCATCTCGGCCGGCGCCGGAGTCGCCAGGCGCGGTGAGCGGGGACGTTGTTGAACGTTCAACTTCAGCTCAGCCAACCCTCCGGGAAGTTGAACGTTCAACAACGTCCCCGCTCATTACGCCTCGATTGCAGACGGACGGGCGGGGGAACTTCGGTCTAGAACGCGCGCACACGGGGCAGCCAGACGGGCGATTTGCATGGATGCCGTGTAATCGGTAATCTCTCGGCACAGTGATCGCTTGATTCGGAGACCAGGTAACCGCGGATCTGTACCACGGCGCGCAAACGCGGCGTGCGCGATCGTTTCCCGCCGATCTCGCTCCAACGGCCCTGCGAAAGCTGGACATGCTCAACGCAGCCCAGGCGCTCTCGGACCTTCGGTCGCCACCCGGGAACCGACTAGAACTTCTTCGGGGTAAATGGAGAGGCTTTCACAGCATCCGCGTCAACGAGCAATGGCGCGTCGTCTTTCATTGGTCGGAGGGGCAAGCCCACGAGGTACGCCTCATCGACTACCACAGGGGGTAAGCATGCAGCCCAAGCATCGCGTACCGACGCACCCGGGCGAGATCCTTCGGGAAGAGTTCCTCGCCCCCCTCGGTCAGACCCAGGTGGCGTTGGCGGAGCATCTCAAGGTTCCGGTCCAGCGAATCAATGAGCTTGTGCGTGGCAAGCGCGGGGTCACCCCCGAAACGGCTTGGCTGCTGGCCCAGGCTCTGAACACGACTCCGGAGTTCTGGCTCAACCTGCAGGCGGCGTACGACCTGGCGGTCACGCGTCCCGCTGGCCGGGTGTCGAAGCTTCGCCGTGCATCCTAGCGCTGGGCATCCCGATCCACAGGGTCGCAGGCCTTCGTGAACACAACAACGGCTCGGCGGCAGGGTTGACCCAGGCTGCGGCATCGAAGTTACAGCTGTCCCAGGCAGGCAATCCGAACGACTGGCAGCCTTGGATGGAGGCTAACCGGTCTGGAGCACGAAATCCCGCAGCGCCTGCGCGTCGATGAACGTGCACTCCACCCGGCCCAGGCGCACGTTGTCGCCGGGCTTGAGCTCCGAGGGCGGCCCCTGGCCGCGGGAGAGAACGGAGATGCCGTTGACGGTCGTTCCGTTCGAGGAGCCGGCATCCAGGATCAGGAAGACACCGCTCTCGCCTCGCTTCAGCAGCGCGTGCATCCGGGAGACGCTCGGGTCGGAGATCACCACGTCGTTGTTCGATGCGCGCCCCACCGTCACGATGTGCACCGCCGAGCGGAGCGGGAAGACGAGAGTGGAGAGGCTCCCGGTGTGTGCGAAGGCGCCGTCTTCGTCGCTCAGCAGCTGTAACTCCGTGGAGTAGGTGTCCTTCGGTGCGCTGACCTTGGTGGCCGTGAGCAGCAGGAAGCCGCTGCCGTGGCGCGACTCGAACTCCGCCGGCGAGAGGCTCTCGGCGTCCTCCAGGAACGCCTCCACGGGCAGCGCCGAGCCGGGCTGCGCCCTTTCCCCGCTCTTCTCATTCCCCAACGCCATTTGCTGGTCCTCCTCCCCACGGTTGCCAGGAAGCTGATGAGCGAGAAGAGCTCCACGACCTTTCCCCCGGAGACCTCATCGGCCGTCTCGCGGGGGGTCTGTAGAGGCAGGCCGTCGGGCCCCGGATGGGGTAGGGGCCGATGACGGCTCGTGGTAGCCTCGCCTCCGGCGGTCGCGGCGCGGCCAGCCGCCCGTCGGCGGCAGATCTCGAGATCGGGCGCGGATCCGACGGAGTTCTCAGTCTTTCCAAGGAGTGAAGAGATGGCAGCAAGAACCTATCCCGAGTTCAGCACCCACTACCCGCTGCTTCTGACCACCTTCATGAAGAGACCGGCGGGCCTCTATCCGAACCACACGGGCGTCGTCTACCGGAACCCGACCACCGGCGAGTACTTCAGGTTCACGTGGCTGGAGTGGTACCAGCGGACCTGCCTCCTGGCCCGGGCGTTGCAGGGTCCTCTCGGCGTGGAGCCGGGAAGGCCCGGTGAGCCGGGGGACCGGATCGCCACCATGGCCCTCAATCACCACCGGCACCTGGAGCTCTACTACGCGGTGCCTTGCACGGGAGCGGTGCTGCATCCGATCAACGTCCGGCTCTCTCCGGACCACATCGTCCATACCATCAACCACGCCCAGGACAAGATCGTATTCGTCGATGATCTGGTCCTGCCGCTGTTGGAGGGCATCTACGACAGGATCAAGGATACGGTCGAGAAGTTCGTCTACATGTCGGACAAGCCCGGGCTACCCGAAACGAAGCTCGAACCCATCCAGGAGTACGAGGAACTGCTCAAAGAGCAGGAGCCCGGATTCGAATGGCCGGCTCTGCACGAGGACAACTACGCCACCCTCTGTTACACGACGGGTACGACCGGGCTGCCCAAGGGGGCGATGTTCACCCACAGACAGCTCTATCTGCACACCGTGCACGTCATGATCAGCGTCGCCGTGAGTACCGACCCGGCGAGGGTGCATCTCGGCGAGGCCGACGTTCCGTTGATCATCACTCCGCTGTTTCACGCCCACGCCTGGGGCGCGCCCTTCACCCATGCCTTTGCCGCCAACAAGATGGTGCTGCCGGGGATGTTCACCGTCGACGGCTTCTGTGAATTGATCCAGACCGAGAAGGTCACCAGCACCGCGGTGGTTCCGACCATCCTGGCCATGATCATCGAGTTCGAAGACCTGGACAAATACGATCTCAGCAGTCTCAAGAACCTCAGCGTGGGCGGCGGGGCCCTGCCCCTGGGACTGAAGAAGAAGGCCGAAAAGATGATCCCCGGTTTCTCCGCCACCTCCGGATACGGCATGACCGAGACGGCGCCGGTGGTGGTCACCGCCTTCTCCAAGAAGTTCATGGCGGACTGGTCGGAGGAGCAGCTCGATGCGGTCAGGGTCAAGACGGGCCTTCCGATACCGGGAATCGATGTCAAGGTGGTGGATGAAGAGATGAATCCCGTGCCGCCGGACAATGAGACGGTCGGAGAGATCGTGCTCAGGGGACCTTGGATCACGGGCGAATACTTCAAGGAACCCGAGAAGACGGCCGACGTGTGGCGCGACGGCTGGTTCCACACCGGGGACGCGGCCAGGATCGATGAAGAGGGCTACATCACCATCGCCGATCGGATCAAGGACGTGATCCGAAGCGGCTCGGAGATGGTTCCGACCGTCTTGCTCGAGAACCTGACGGCAACGGCCGACTTCGTCCTCGAAGCGACCTACGTCGGAGTTCCGGACGAGAAATGGGGTGAGCGCCCCGCGGCCCTCATGAAGCTGGTACCAGGCGCGACCGAGACCGAGGACGACGTGATGAAGTACCTGGAGACCGAAGGCGTGGAGAAGGGCAGAATCACCAGGTGGATGCTGCCGGACTACATCCTGATCACCGACCAGATCCCCAAGACCAGCGTGGGAAAGTTCGACAAGATCGCCATCAGGCGGAACCTGGATGCTCTCCTGGCCAATGCCAGGAAGACGAGTGGATGGAGGGAATGATCGCGGTCTCGGTGCCGCGGTAGACTTTCCGGCTGCGCCTCTACTCCTTCTTGGGTGGACGGATCGTCACGGTTCCCTGCGCTACGCAGACGAGGCGTCCTTCGTTGGTGGCCTCGATCAAGACGACCGCCGTGCTGCGTGTCATCGAGACGACCTTCGCATCCGCGGTGATCACGCCGCCGCTGACGGGGGCCAGGAGGTTCAGCTTGAACTCGGTCGTCGCGGCCCACGACCCGCGCTCCATCAGTGGGTAGCAGACGCACCCGAGCACGTGGTCGCAGATGACGGC
>Ga0255054_10002443_pt1 | contig 10603 bp, 9 predicted proteins | sample JV7_2_23_MG_FD_188634 | JGI IMG/M metagenome (GOLD analysis project Ga0255054, IMG submission 188634) | Seawater microbial communities from Jervis Inlet, British Columbia, Canada - JV7_2_23 | ecosystem: Environmental > Aquatic > Marine > Inlet | place: Canada: British Columbia | collected... | reverse complement strand
CTTTAGATATAACAATTACATGGTTGGGAATACTTTTTCCGCTAAAATCTTGGCCAACTTAAAGAATTGGCAACAGACTTATTTGGAAACATTTAGCCGGATCTCAGTCACCAATCATCCTGTATAAGGCCGGCCTGAAATAGTTGTCAACTGATTGAAAAACATTTTATCTCGGGATAGAGCGGTATTTTTCTGCACGCCTTCTAAGAATTTCAGAAATGACCAGGACAATGACTGAGAGAAAGATCAACAGAGTAGCTATCGAAGTAACCATAGGGTTGATTTCCAGTCGAATACTATCCCATATCATCTTGGGGAGTGTCACAGCAGAGGTGCCGGCGATAAATATAGCAATAATTATCTCATCAAACGAGATTATAAATGCGAATAGTGCTCCTGAAAAAATACCAGGGCTGATAAGTGGTAGCGTGATTCGCAGGAAAGTCTGTAGCCTATTTGCTCCAAGATTCATAGCGGCGTTTTCAAGATTTCTGTCAAACCCATGCAAGACCGAAGTTACATTGACGATTACAAAAGGAATAGCCAGTATGGTATGGGCGATTATCAGTCCGGTATAGGTTCCAACTAGATGTAATCGTACAAAAAGAAAATACAGTGCAATGGCCATGACTATTAGTGGCATAATCATGGGGGAAAGAAACACGGTGTAAATGATATTGCGCCCGAAGAATTTACCTCGGACAAGTCCTACCGAAGCCATGGTTCCCAACAACGTTGAAAGTAGCATAGTGAAACAGGCAACACTGAAACTGACTTTAGCAGCTTCAAGCCATTGAAAATCAGTTATTAACCTTTGGTACCACATTAAGGAAAATCCCTTAGGGGGAAATTCTAAAAAAAGGGAGGAGCTAAAAGATAAAGGAAGTATAATGAATACGGGCAAGATTAGAAAAGTCAAAACAATCCAACAAAAACAGTAAATTATCGCTGTATTTCTGTTAAAAGTAATCATGGTGAGTTCTTTACTTTACTTAAGTTCTTCCAGAAAAAGGTATTTTTTAAAAAAAACAATCAAAATAACCGCAACTATGAGTAAAATAAATGCAAGGGCTGACCCAAATCCCCAATTAAGAAGGTTGTTGATCTGATTCTCAATGAGATTGGAAATCATTATATCCTTAAGCCCTCCTAATAAAGCAGGAGTGATAAAAAATCCGATAGAAATAATAAATACGATCAAGCAACCTGTGCTAACTCCTTTCATACTGAGCGGTAAATAGATTCGGAGAAAAGTCTGAAAGGTATTAGCCCCCAGGCTTCGAGCAGCCCGAATGAGATCCCAATCGATGCCACTCATCACTGCAAATAGGGGAAATATCATATAAGGGAGAAGGATATGAACCATTCCGACATACATCCCGAAACTGTTATACATTAATTTCAAGGGGGCAGATATTAAACCCATTTTCAATAACAAAGAATTGACGATCCCGTTTCTTCCTAAGATGATCATCCAGGCATAATTCCGTATTAGAAGGCTTATCCAAAAAGGAATAACCACGAAGACAATCATAATACCTCTTGTTTTGGGGCTGACCGATGCTAAAAGGAAAGCAACGGGATAGCCGAGCACCAGGCAAATAACAGTCGAGAAAAAACCGATTTTGATAGTTATGAAAAATACCTTAACGTAAATGCTTGATGAAATGAATTGCTGGTAGTGTCGTAAAGTAAAATCGGGATCAAGAAGACTTATCAGGATCATTTTGGTGAGTGGATAGATGTATAGAAACAGCAAAAAAAATAGTGCCGGCAAGACCAGAAACAGATTGCCGCCCAGTGTTTTGTTTTCTCCCAAGCTCTTTAATAGGTCGCTCATCTTTTCAATTCAACCTAAATCATTGGGGTCAGAGCATTTATCAGCACCTCATGCCCTGACCCCAGTTCAATTTTCTATTTCAATATCCATTCATTCCATAACTTAGAAATCTTGCCGGCATTGTCGGCCCACCAGAGCATGTTATAGCTCCCCTGCTTTTCAAGATTATTCGGGTAGCTTGGCATATCTTTTTTTGCATCCTCAGACATATACTGAAAGGCATGCTCGTTGACGGGTCCGTATCCTCCTTCCTCCGAGTACCGGCCCTGAATCTTAGGTCTCAAGGACATGTTAATGAATTTCATGGCATTTAGATAATTGGGCGCGCCTTTAGGAATTACCCAGTAGTCATTTGTTGCCAATCCCTGATTCCATTCAATGTCAATAGGAGCTCCCTTTCTCTTTAAGAAGTAATATCGGCCGTTCCAGCATGTCGCTGCAATAACCTCCTTATCAACCAGAAGTTGTCCCGGGGTTGCTCCGACGTCCCACCACTTCACAACGTTCTTCTTAATTCTATCTAGCCCCTTGAAAGCTTTTTCTATATCAATAGGATAAAGTTTATCCATTGGGGTCCCACCAGCCATTAGCGCTGCTTCAAAATCAGCAAACGTTGACGGAGACATTGCCTGGAGGCTTCGGCCACCGGGATATTTTTTTAAATCCCAAAATTCTGACCAATTCTTCGGGTGGGCCCCTCCGGCAAAAGCATCCGTTCTATATCCCATGACGAGCGACCAGTACATGAAGCCCAAAGCATGTTTTTTCCGGAGTCCGGGGTCGATGTTTTTCAATACCTTCTTGTCGATCATGTTGTAATCAATGGGTTCAAAAAAGTCGCCTTTTCGTGCTGTTGTGCCGAACATTCCCATATCAATATGAACAAGATCATATTCAACATTTCCTGCTTTCACCATGGCCACAAGTTTCGACATCGATGGAGGAGAAGTCGCTTTAATACGGATTCCAGTCTCCCTGGTGAAAGGCTCGTAGAGTGTTCTTTTCTCGACTTCCAGGCCTGTTCCACCCCAGCTGCAAATAGTGAGTTTTTTCGTCTCATTGTAAGCCCGAGAAAAGTGGGGAAATAGAGCGAGGCTCATTAGGCCAGCTCCGGCCCCAGCCGCATTTTTGATGAAGGTTCTGCGAGTTACTAACTTTTTAGTTTTACTGGCTTTTTTTTTCATCTTCTTTCACTCCTTTCAGTATTTGTTGACTTAAGAAAGCACGTCGCTTCTCATCACCTCCTCCCTTTTGGAATACTGCGCTGGTTATATGAGTCTCATATCTTTCCTGTTCCAGCCGATTAAAACCCTTTCCCGCTTTTTATACTTCTTAACCCCTAGACGGTTTTGTTCTTTTGCGATTATATGTTCACCCTCTCCCACACGGATAATATATTTCGAGTTTTCGCCTATATAAAGCACATCCTCAATTGTACCCGGTAGCATGTTAGGCAAGCTTGCGTTCTCATCCAGAAATGAGATATGTTCAGGTCGTAGTGTGAAGACCACTTCTTGCCTGACCGAAACCTCTTTTTTCAAAATGGCGCGAATCATCATCTTGTTTTTAGTTATTGCTGTAAAAGATTCATCATCTATGGCCTCCACTTTAGCCTCGATAAAATTCGTTTCTCCTATAAATTCAGCAACGAACCTATTTGCAGGCCTTTCGTATAAGTCTTCGGGAGATCCATATTGTATAATCTTACCCCTATCCATTACCGCGATTCTATCCGACATTGTCAGAGCTTCAGACTGGTCATGGGTGACATAGATGACAGTAATATTCAAATCTTCTTGGATTTGCTTAATCTCCAATTGCATATGTTCCCTTAACTGTTTATCAAGGGCGCCAAGGGGTTCATCCATGAGAAGGAGAGGTGGATTGAACACCAGCGCTCTTGCAAGGGCAATTCTTTGCTGTTGTCCACCGCTCAATTGCTTGGGATGTCTCCGCGAGACTTCTGGGAGGCGTACTAATTCCAATACTTCGGTTACTTTTTTTTCGATCTGTTGTTTACTTGCTTTTCGCATCTTAAGCGGGAAGGCGATGTTTTCAAATACTGATAGGTGAGGAAAAAGAGCATAATTCTGGAATACCATCCCTACATTTCTTTTATGAGGAGGTATCGTTAATATAGAATCGCCTTCCACCATAATGTCACCAGTGGTGGGTTTAACAAAACCGGCTATCATCATCAATGACGTCGTCTTACCGGAGCCACTCGGTCCAAGTAAGGTCAGAAATTTACCTTTCTCGACTTCTAAAGAGATATGATCAACTGCCATGAAATCTTCATAACTCTTCGTCAAGGATTTGATTTGAAGGATGGAATAAGTTGACATTATTCACCATTAACACTCAAGCTTATTAACATATGGTTGCTATTAATAATGGACAGCTTGGCAATTATTTTTACTCATCCGATATTTCTTGAAATACTTGCAGGATTTATTCCTTTAACTCGAATTGTTAAATTTGTTTCTGCTTATTTATTAATAAGGTAAAATCTCAAATCCTTATGATCGAAATATCGAGGTTGTTAGCGTTAATGATTTGATAAGAGTCTAAAATATCTCCTGTTAAGTACAGGGACGTGAAATTTACTGAATTTTAGTTGCGCTATTATAATTGAACATCATTAAATTAGCATTCTAACGCGAAAATTCAGATAGCATGCGGAATGTGTTTATTTGATGGATATTTTGTCGATTATCAAGATACTGAACGTATGTCAACAATAATTTTAACTTATTGAACAAATATTTTTTACCACAAGTATGCATCTATAAAATATTGAAGATCTCTCGAAACTGTTTCCTAAGCAATTAAAGAGAAGGCCTTTTAGTTAAAAAACCATGCTGAAGAAAATCGATAGAAAAATAAAAAGGCTATAACCAAGCGAAAATAAAGAAAATAAAAAAGACTATTCTAAGTATTGGAATTAGATTCATCAATTTTTTTTATTGGTATGTCAGTCTGGACTATATCGCTACCATTAGCTTCAGCTTAAACCCAATGGGTCCTGATAATTTATTATTGACATAAATTATAAAATAAAATATTCAGTATAATGAAATTTAGCGTTCAATATTTCATAAATTTATAAATTATCGGTAAAGATATCAGCGGGGCCGGGATGGATCCCAATGTGACCGGGCGAGTTTCATTGTCCATATTAAAAATACACTTGAACTGAATCCCTTTCTGGTTTCTAAAGGGTGCTGTTCAGATTTAAAAAGAAACCCGGAGATATCCATTGAGCCGGATGATCTTCATTTGAAATCCGATTCTTTCGGCAACATAATTTCTTTGTGGAAATGAATTATTCATTAAAATTATACAGAAAGGAGGAAATGATGACAGCTCAAAAAACAACAGTTAATTCCTGGAATGAGTGGGACCCACTGAAGCACGTTATAGTCGGACGTGCCGACGGCACGATGGTCCAGGCCCCGGAACCTGCCATTGAACGCCATTGGCCGGACCATGGCTTCCCGCTGGGAACTTATGGTCGAATGCCGCAAGAGATGGAGGAGAAGGCCAACGAACAATTAGACAATTTTGCAAAGATTCTGGAACGTCGAGGAATTCGAGTCGACCGGCCCACACCGCTGGATTTCAGTCAGAAAGTTAAGACCCCTGACTGGAAACAGGATTCAATGTTCGGCTGCATGCCGCCGCGGGACGTGCTGTTGACCGTCGGAAATGAAATCGTGGAGGCCACCATGTCGTATCGAAGCCGCTGGTATGAATATCTCTGCTATCGACCGTTGCTTGAGCAATACTTTAAAGACGATCGGAACTTCAAGTGGGAGGCAGCTCCCAAACCTCGACTGACGGAGAGGACATATAAAAAAGATTACTGGCGAAAATGGGAGAAAATGAGCCCGGAAGAAAAAGAAAAGGCAATCTACGAATTGGATTGGATCCTGACGGAAGAAGAGCCTTGTTTCGATGCGGCCGATGTTTCCAGAGCCGGTAACGATCTGTTTGTGTATCATTCAGCAGTTACCAACCTATCCGGCATTGACTGGCTGCGTCGCCATTTTCCCAATCATAGAATTCATGCCGTGTGGTTTTACGAGACTAACCCAATTCACATCGACGCAACTTTTGTTCTCCTGCGTCCCGGGTTGGCCCTCAGCAATGTGAAGCGCAAGCCGCTAGCGCCGATGATGATGGAATTTTTCAAAAAAAATGATTGGGAAGTAGCAGAATGCGCTGAACCGGCAACCGCTGGCTACCCACCACTATCGTTCTGCAGCCAGTGGCTCTCAATGAACACCCTTATCCTCGATCCAAAAACCATCTGTGTGGATGCCTTGGAAATAAAGCAGATGGAGCAATTTGATAAATTTGGATTTGAGGTTATTCCGGTGCCCTTAGCGGAGGTGAGTGCGTTCGGTGGCGGTTTGCACTGCGCTACGGCTGATGTCTATCGGGAAGGTATTTGTGAGGATTACTTTCCTAAGCAGATTGAAGGATTTTAAAAAGAGTTTCAAAACTAAAAACTCGAAAAAAATGCGCAGCTTCATCATGTTTGCGCATCAACCATACGAAAGTGATACACCAATGGAAATCTACCGCCAGCATTCAAAGCTTCTATAAGCGATTAAAAACAGTGACACCGATCGAGCTGTGCAGCAGATACAGAAAATTCTTAAAGATTTATTACATAGGAGATTCGACATGGCCACTTGCGGCGAAAAGATTGTGGAGCTTATCGAGGCCTACGGGATCGATACCGTCTTCGGCATTCCGGGCGTCCACACTCTGGAATTGTACCGGGGGCTGTCCGGGTCTAAAATCCGGCACGTGACTCCTCGGCACGAACAGGGAGCGGGATTTATGGCCGACGGATATGCACGGGTTGCGGGGAAACCGGCGGCTTGTTTTATCATTACCGGTCCGGGTATGACCAACATTTTAACGGCCATGGGGCAGGCCTATGCCGATTCCGTCCCCATGCTGGTGATTTCGAGTGTGAATAATACGAAGCAGCTGGGCATGGGCCGGGGACGTCTGCATGAATTGCCCTTTCAACGCAATCTTGTCTCCGGGGTTTCGGCTTTCAGTCACACCTTGATGCGGCCGGAGCAACTGCCCGAAGTATTGGCCCGTGCGTTTACGGTGTTCCGCAGCCAACGTCCGCGGCCGGTTCATATTGAGATTCCGATCGATGTCCTGGCAATGCCGGCAGATTCTGTCACAAGTGTTCTGCCGGCCATTCCGGACCGGCCGGGGCCGAACTCGGATGTCATTGAACGTGCGGCTGAAATGTTGCTGTCCGCAAAAGATCCAATGGTATGGCTGGGCGGGGGCGCCAAAGACGCCGCGGCTGAATCTGTAAGGTTGATCGAATTTCTGGATGCACCGGCGGTTAACACCACCAACGGCTCGGGGGTACTGCCGACAAGCCATCCTCTGTGTGTTGGTTTAAATATCGGATTCCGGGTTGTGGCGGACGCATTAAAGCAGGCGGACGTGGTGCTGGCGGTGGGAACGGAATTCAGTCAAACCGATACGTTTTTTGACGGGCTTAAATTCGAGTTCAACGGGAAATTGATCCGGATCGATATAGACCCCGACCAGCTTTCACGAAACTGGCCGGCAGATCTGACCATCTTGAGTGATGCCCGATCGGCCTTGGCCGCATTGAACCGGGCCGTGGGCGCACCACCTGAAACAAAGCCTTCACCGGATTCAGACGGAGCGAGAAGGACTGCGGAACTGCGCACGCGGGTGAAAGAAAGCTGGTGGCCGGAATGTGCACCCCACAAGCGCCTGATGGACACAATCCGGAAGGCTTTACCGGGGGTGATCATTGTCGGTGATTCTACCCAGCCGATATACAATACCCTGCATTCGCTTGAATGCCGCCGGCCGCGATCCTTTTTTCATTCGGCCACCGGTTTCGGGACGCTGGGGTATGCCTTGCCGGCAGCCGTCGGTGCCAAACTGGCCAAACCGGAACGACCTGTAGCGGCAGTGATCGGCGATGGCGGGATACAGTTCACCTTGTCTGACCTGGCATCCGCCGTTGAGGCCAAGGCCCCGGTGGTTGTGCTGCTCTGGAACAACGACGGCTACGGAGAAATCAGAAGATGTATGCGGGCCAGGGAGATTTCTCCTATCGGTACCCAAACCTACACACCGGATTTCATGGCCCTAGCAAAAGGGTTCGGTTGCATGGCAAAGCGGGCAACCGGGTTTGAGCATCTGCACGAATTGTTGCAGACGGCTAATAAAGCGGCAGTACCGACATTGATTGAAATTAGAGAGGACGCCAAATTCTTAACGGAAGAGTAAGAATTCGGTGTCGGTTTTCTAACCGTATAACCGTTATGGCCATAGAGGGATTTATGAGCATTTCGGCTATGTAAACTTTTTGAGAGGATAAATTCGACACAACAAGGGCCCGAAGGTAACCGCCCCGGTGGCCGGGTCGCCAAATTCCTCGCTGTCGGGCGTTAGAACGTTGACATTGGATTCGAAAACGCCGAACAGCAACGGATCTTCCCCGATTTCTTCAGGAAACCACCAGTCGTGCTGGGATTCCGCCATCCTGGGGGGAATCCTGGAAGTCAGTTTGGCTTTCTGCTTGATTTTTACTCTGGGGGTTTCGATGATTATCCAGTTGCCTTCGCCAATTCCCTGCTGCCGGGCGGTATCCGGGTTGATTTCGGCGATGGGATGAGGATGAAGTTTGCGCAGCGAGCGAATCTGTCGGTGCTCGGAATGGTGCATGGGCCGGAACCGGGCGCGGTGATCAGGATAAGGGGATACTTTTTGGTCAACCCCGGTAGAAGGCACGAAAAAAGTTGCACATGCTGTTGTGTATGTGCATATTAAAGGCATCGTTTAAATCAAAGGTCTGAATTGTTGTCCGAGAGGACGATTTCAATAGATAAAAGGGTGGTGCGTCTTGAAACGATAATTGAGATTGCGGAGAAGCAGGCGTACTTGCCGAAAGAGTAAAACGCAATCGTGGGTTGAGCCGTGTTAGATGAATCCATAAAATACTACAATATCTTATCGGGTAGCCAGAGAGCAAGCTGCGGAAACAGCATGGTCAATATCAGCACCATCAATTGTATGGCCACGAACGGGGGAATCGATTGCCAGATGTCTTTTGTATGAACTTCCGGCGGAGCGACGCCTTTCATTAAAATAAGGGCCCAGCCAAAGGGTGGTGTTAAATAAGCCACCTGCATGTTGAGAATAAAGATGATGGCAAACCAGGTAGGATCGAACCCCAGCATTACTGCAATCGGGATAAAGATCGGTGCGCAAATCGTCAATACCGCATAGTCATCCATGAACATGCCGAACAGGAGAAGAATCATCTGCATGGTAACCAGAATGAGCCATCGGTTAACAGTCAGCCCTTCAATTAATTCCATAAGCATTTCCTGAGCCCCCGCACTGGTGTACACCACACCGAAAAGCGTGGCCGTAACCAGAATCCACAGGGCCATGCCGCTGATCTTCATGGTTTCAAGGCATGAAATTGTGATTACTTTCCAGCTTAGCCGGCCATAGATAACACAGATCAGAAATGAGCCGAAAGCACCCACACCGGCAGCCTCCGTCGGCGTGGCGATGCCTAAAAAGATTGAGCCCAGTACCAGCACAACCAGCAGGGCGGGAAGAACGATATCCTTCAGTGACGCCAACCTGGCTTTCCAGTTGGCCTCCTCGTCGGTCCTGGGGGCCAGGTCCGGCTGGAGATAACACCTCACCGTTATGTAAATGATATACAGGCTGGCGGTGATAAATCCGGGGATAGCCCCGCCAAAAAAGATCTTGCCAATGGAAATACGCGAAATATAAGCAAAAATAATCATGATGATGCTGGGAGGAATGATCTCACCCAAAACTCCGCCGGCCATAACACTGCCCAGGGCCAGGGATTTATTGTAGCGGTGTTTGAGCATGGCAGGTACGGCAATGAGTCCCATGGTGAGGATACCGGGGCCGAATCCCCCGCACATGGCCAGGGCGACACAGACACCGACGGATACGATGGCCAGGCCGCCTCTAACCCCTGAAAGCCAGAGGTTGAGTGCTTTAAACAGGCGATCGGAAATTCCGGAATGGATTAAAAAATTGCCCATCAGAAGAAACAGGGGAATCGTAATCAGGCCCGGGTCTGTAATCTGGCGGTAGGTGGTGGCCGCAACGATATACAGGCCATTGGTGCCGTCCAGCAAAAAAGTAATCAGAACACTGATGCCGCCCAGCGCAAAAACAACCGGAACGCCCATGGCCAAAAGGAAAATAAGCCCGCTAAATAAAAGAACTGTCGCCAATCCTATACTCATAGTGATTTATCCCTGTTGATCAATCATCATTCCGTCGAAAATAAGAGATGCCCTCTAAAAGAAACAGAAAAGCCACTATGGGTATCAGCAGCTTAAACGGATACAAGGGAATGCGAAAGGCACCGGCAGCTTTTTCTTTCATCATCAGAGAGTTCCAGCCCATCCAGGATGACTGCCAGACCAGAACGCTCATGAAGGAACCAAATGCGACCATTGTGATCCATCGAGCGATCTTTTTAATTCTGGGCGGAAAATGGTCGTAAAAGATTTCTATGCGAATGTGTTCGCCCTTGCTCAGGGTATAAACGCCGGCAAAGAGGATGAAAACACCGAACAGCAACCGGTTCGTCAGCCAACCCCAGACCAGCGGATGGTTAAAGACATACCTGGCGGTTACATCAACGGCGGTGATGACCATGATTACAAAGACCAGATA
>Ga0255054_10002442_pt1 | contig 10614 bp, 6 predicted proteins | sample JV7_2_23_MG_FD_188634 | JGI IMG/M metagenome (GOLD analysis project Ga0255054, IMG submission 188634) | Seawater microbial communities from Jervis Inlet, British Columbia, Canada - JV7_2_23 | ecosystem: Environmental > Aquatic > Marine > Inlet | place: Canada: British Columbia | collected... | reverse complement strand
CCTGGCCCGTTTTGACAGAGACCTGTCACCTGTTGCTGCAACACCTGGGTAATCCAGCACAGCAAAAGCTTATCAAAGCCTACAGCACCGGAGCCTTCGACGTATTCGATCTCACTCGTGATCACACCTCGGCTATCCACAAGTTTATGAAAAAATATGCTGATCTCCCCATGGATCTGGCCGATGCATCGTTGATCATTCTTGCCGAGCACCTGGGACACGGTCGAATCCTTTCGACGGATCAACGGGATTTCAAGACTTACCGTTGGAAACAACGCAAGCCGTTCGAGAACTTGATGCTGTCGAAGTAGGCTGTTTGGCGTCCGTCCGTCTCAGGATCGCGATTTACAACAAGCCGCTTCAGTTCATCGCAGCGAGACCTGCCTTGAGATCTTCGAGCAACATTTCCATGCGTTCCCGGTGGACGCGGTACACCAGTACGGCGATACGAATAACAAACAGGCCTCTGACCGTTGTGCCGGTCAGGTTGACACGCTGCTGATCATTAATGAATGACAGGAGATTGCGCGTCGCCGCGTTTCTGGACTCGCGCGTCTCGAATGTGTCGCGTAGCGCAAACGCCATGATCGATAGCTCGGCGGGGGCAATTATTTCCAACTCCGGTATCTGCGCGATTTGCTGCTGAATCCAGTCTGTGAGATCGAGCTTCTCGTCTAGGTAGTCTCTGAACACGCCGATCCCATGCATTTTCATCGGCAGCCAGACCCGCAGGCCACGAAACGGCCGTGTGAGCTCGGGTGACAGCTCGCAGAAATCCATCAGCTCATCGCCCTCTTGCATCAGCGGCATGTAATCCGCGCCCGAGCTGTGCGTTGCCTTCAGGTGGCGCCCTTCGCGTACCAGCAGGGCACCGGTTCCGTACGGCAGGAACAGTGACTTGTGAGGATCGAGCACGACCGAATCGGCCATTTCGAGCCCTTTTAATTTCTGCTTTCCCCGTTCGGTGAGGCAAAAAAATCCGCCGTAGGCTGCATCCACATGCAACCAGAGATTCTCTTCTCTCGCTATAGCGGCGAGTTCAGGCAGCGGATCAATAGCGCCGGTGTTCGTCGTGCCCGCGCTCGCCGCGATCATGAACGGCTCAAGACCTCTTGATCGGTCTTCCTCCATCGCCTTGCGCAGCGCATCGGGATCGAGCCTGAACGCCTCGTCGGTCGGCAGTACATGTAAAGCGGATGTCGGAAATCCGGCAAGCCGGGCCGCCTTGTTCACGCAGTGATGAATCTGATCCGATAAATAGATGACTGCCTGCAAGAAATCTTCGCCGAGTCGCACGTGCCGCGCAGTAATCAAGGCGCTTAAGGTAGCCATCGATCCGCCGCTCGTCAGGAATCCGCGCGCTTGCTCCGGGTATCCGATGATTTCACTGAACCACCGCAGGACATTGGCCTCGATCTGTACGAAGGCTGGCGCCACCATCGTGACCCCGACATAGCGGTTCAGCGTGTTCGAAATCAGGTCGGCGAGCGCCGCGTGAAACAGTCCGCCGCCCGGCACGTAGCCCATGAACCCCGGCGAGGTAGGGTTAAGGCCCGCAGGCGCCGCCTTGTCGAAGATCAGGCTCAACAGTTCATCGAAGTCCGTCCCGCTCTCGGGCAGCTCCTCCCTGAATGAGCGCACCAGGTCCGCACTGACCTCGCCGGATGTGTCGACCGGCTGCCCGGGCAGCGTGCGGATCTGATTCGCAATATGCTCCGCGACCGCGTCGATAAGTTGACGTGTCTCGGTAGCGGAGAATTCGAGAGAATCAGGATGCCTCATTGTATTGCTCTACTTGCTGTTGCCGGTGGCGACAAAGGAGTTTGCCCGAATTAGCGGCTGATCGCGATGGCGATACTTTGCAGGCTTGGAATCGATCGCCAGAGGCCAGGAAGCAAACATTGCTCGGGTTGGAACCGTTTAAGGAATTGGCTGACGCTTATTATAGAAGTGACCATTGATCAAATACGCCTGCTGGCGGCGGCGCAAGAGATCCGGGTGCAAACGACCGGGAAGCGCAGCGCATCGTACAAAATGTGGGACAATAGTGAGTCGGCGAGCAGGAGTTTCCAGGAGTTTCTGGTGGCAATGTCGTATTGAGTTGAATAGTCACCTTGTGATAGGTGAGGGGGGTAGGGTTATTTAAGATAGAAAAAGTATGAAGAGATTTTCCAACATCTTGCTGATTGCCGATGCTGGCACTGACCAGTCCGCAGCGCTGAAACGCGCGGTGGCATTGGCAAAGAATAACCAGGCCGCTCTGACGCTGGTCGATGTAGTTGATTCGGTTCCCGACGAGCTACAAATGGCCATCACAGTGGTTACTCCCCAGGAGCTTTGCGATATCGCCGTGGCCGAGAAGCGCGAGCAGCTCCAGGAAATAATCAAAACATTTGCCGATGAAGAAATCGCTGTCGAGGCGAAGGTGCTTGTCGGGAAACCCTTTATCGAGATCATCCGGCAAGTACTGGAAAGCGGCTACGACCTGGTCATTAAATGCGCCGAGGGTGCTGCGAGCCTGACGGACATGCTGTTTGGTAGTACAGACATGCATCTCATGCGCAAGTGTCCGTGCCCGGTGTGGATTATCAAATCGACGGAACACCAACAGTATCGCCGCATATTAGCGGCGGTGGATCAGGACCCGGAGGACGCGGTGAAGGATGCTCTCAACCGCCAGATCCTCGAGATGTCCACTTCATTGGCGCTGGCCGAATTCAGTGAAATGCATATTGTGCACGCGTGGCGCTTGTTCGGTGAAAGCTACTTCAGGTCACTGCGCACCGGTATTTCGGATGCCGAAGTGGACGCCATGCTGGCAGAGGAAGCCAGCGAGCGAAGGCGCTGGCTTGAAAACCTTGTGAATACATACGGCACCAGGGCCGACAAAGACGCGGTCGATTATGTTGATCCTCAGTTACACGTGATCGAAGGCGATGCGAGGCACATCGTACCGACGATTGCACGGGAGTTGGATGTCGACCTCGTCGTCATGGGGACCGTCGCACGTACCGGAATCGCCGGTTTCTTCATGGGTAACACAGCTGAGAGCATCCTGACTCAGCTCGACTGCTCCGTCTTAACAGTCAAGCCACCAGGGTTTATCAGTCCGGTCACACTAGAGGCATAGCCTTCAGTGCAGACGATCCTCTGCAGGCGCTGGCATCATTTGCCCGATACTGAGGTGCTCGGTCTGTTGGAAACAGACCGAGATCGGGGCCTCGACAACATTGAAGTCAGGCGCCGTCAGCAGCACTTCGGCCCCAATGTCCTCACGCAGAAAAGGGGCAGGAGTCCCTTGCTCTCGTTCCTACGGCAGTTCAACCAGCCGCTTGTCTACATCCTGCTCGGTGCCACCGTGATCACGGCATTCCTCCAGGAATGGGTGGACGCTGGCGTAATCTTCGGCGTTGTATTGATCAACGCACTCATCGGTTTTGTGCAGGAGTCCAAGGCGGTAAAAGCTCTGGAGGCACTGGTGCGGAGCATGGAAAGCGAGGCGACGGTGATCAGGGCCGGGCAAAAGCAAACGGTGTCTTCCACGGACCTCGTCCCGGGAGATTTGGTGCTATTGCAATCGGGAGACAAGGTCCCGGCAGACCTCCGATTGTTCAGCAGTCGGGAGTTGAAGATCGATGAGTCCGCGCTGACGGGCGAGTCACTGCCCGTGGGCAAGAGTCCCGATACGTTTCCGGCAGAAATCGCATTGGCCGATCGACGTAACATGGCTTACTCGTCAACCTTGGTAACCTACGGCACCGGCAGCGGTGTGGTCGTCACCACCGGCGATCAGACCGAAGTGGGTCGAATCAATGAACTGATTGCCGGGGCAGACGTTCTGGCGACGCCGTTGACCCGAAAAATCGCACACTTCAGTGGTGTGCTGCTCTGGATCATTCTTGGTCTGGCCGGCGTGACCATGGTCGTGGGCTTGCTGTACGGCGAAACGCTGTTCGATATGTTCATGACCGCGGTGGCCCTGGCGGTGTCGGCGATCCCGGAAGGGTTGCCGGCAGTCATGACAATAACACTCGCGATTGGCGTGGCGCGCCTGGCCAAACGACGTGCGATTATCCGCAAGCTGCCGGCGGTCGAGACGCTGGGTAGCACGACAGTTATTTGCTCTGACAAGACCGGGACACTGACGCAGAATCAGATGACGGTTCAACAGGTCCTGGCGGGTGGCGAGTTATTCGCTGTTTCGGGTGTTGGTTACGCGCCCGAGGGGGAATTCAGCAAGAACGGCGTGACGGTGGATCCCCGCGCTCACCGCGCGTTGTTTGAGTGTTTAACCGCGGGGGTGCTCTGCAATGGCGCCCGCCTGGTCTCGGCGGAAGACGGATGGCGGGTCGAAGGAGATCCAACGGAGGGTGCCTTGCTGACGTCGGCGGGCAAAGCCGGTGTTTCGCCGGAAGCGATTGCAGGTGAACGGCCGCAGCTCGACACTCTACCGTTCGAATCACGACGCCAGTACATGGCAACCCTTCACGATGGGGGACCCAGGCAACCGCGTTTACTGTATCTCAAAGGTTCAGTGGAGCAGATCGTCGCGCGCTGTAGCGAGGCAGCAGGTCCGGATCTGCAACCGGTAGATCTCGATATTGACGCCATTTACCGCCAGGTCGATGAAATGACCGCGACGGGAATGCGCGTCCTTGCCTTTGCTCGTGCCGAACTGGACGCCGACTGCGGCTCGATAACTCATCGAAACGTCGCCGGTGGACTCACATTTCTGGGGCTCCAGGCCATGATCGACCCGCCCAGGCCGGAGGCGGTCGAAGCCGTGCATACCTGCCAGGCGGCCGGGATCCGCGTCAAGATGATCACCGGTGACCACGCCGGGACAGCATCGGCGATTGCCCGGCAAATCGGTCTGGATGGTGCCTGTGATGCCGACGGCGAAGGCATCGCACTCAATGGCGAGGCGATTGCCAGGCTATCGGATGAGGAATTGATCGAAACAGCCGAGCGGGTTGCGGTATTCGCTCGAGTCGCACCGGAGCAGAAGTTGCGTCTGGTCGAAGCGCTCCAGGCTAAACACCACGTGGTGGCGATGACCGGTGATGGGGTCAACGATGCCCCGGCGTTGCGCCAGGCGAACATCGGTATCGCAATGGGCATCAGCGGCACGGAGGTCGCCAAGGAGGCCGCCGACATGGTGTTGACCGACGACAGTTTCTCCAGCATCGAAGCAGCCGTGGAGGAAGGCCGTGGTGTATTCGAAAACCTCGTCAAGTTCATCACCTGGGTACTGCCCACGAATGTCGGTGAGGGACTGGTCATTCTGGTCGCGGTCTTCGCCGGCCTCACCTTGCCGATCCTTCCCCTGCAAATTCTTTGGATCAATATGACCACGACCGTAATGTTAGGGCTCACACTGGCATTCGAACCGAAGGAACTCGGGATCATGACCCGTCGTCCCCGGGATCCAAAAAGCCCGATTCTTACCCAGGCGCTGATGAGGCGAATTCTCCTGGTGGGTCTGTTGCTATTTGCGGGGGCGTTCGGATTGTTTGAGTGGGAGCTGTATCAGGGTGAAAGTGACCCGGCTGCTCGCACCGCTGCCGTTAACGTGCTTGTTTTCGGAGAACTCTTTTATCTTTTTAACTGCCGTTCATTGAACGACTCGATGTTTACGCTTGGTGTGTTTTCGAACCCGTGGCTGTTTGTCGGCGTCATCACAATGGTCGCCTCACAGTTGCTGTTTACTTATTTGCCAACCATGCAGCATGTGTTCGGTACGGCCAGCCTGGGCGTCACCGAGTGGATGCTCATCATTGCTGTCGGCGTGGTCATCTATATCGTTGTCGAGATCGAAAAATGGTTTCAGCAGCACATTCCGTATCATTGATTCCAGAGTCAGTGCTTATGGTCAGTTACTGCAAGTGATTAATGAACTGGAGGTATTTCTGACCGCCTTTGGAACCATCTTTGTTGCTATTTATGGCGAAAAGATGGAGCTTTGCAACGCTGTAGCAAAACCGTCGGGAGGTGAAATATGCAAACAGATACTGGCAATTATGCTGTAGAAGGAGTTGAGAGATGCGCGTAATTTTCGTACCCGTTGCCGACCGCCCCGAATGTGGTTTTGCCTTGCACACGGCATTTGGTCTCGGTCATACCCTCGGAGCCAGCGTCGTGGGCTGCCATATTAGGCCTCATAGCTACTCCGAGGTGTCACTGCCGTCTGATATCGCGCTTCCAGGCGTCGCTAGTTCTGAGGCAGAGTGGGAAGCGGCGTGGAAGCCGAGAAACGCAAAAAAGACGGGCGCCGCCGCCAAAGAGCTGTTTAGGCAGATCGCCGAGCATCACGCCTATGCAATCATCCGGAAGCCCCGGTCGACACCAGGCGCAGTTTGGATGGAAAAGACGGGGTCGCCGAACAGGGTTCTTGGCATCATGGGCCCCGTTTCTGATTTGCTTGTCGTTTCGCGCCCTGCTGCGAAGGGGGGCAAGCTCGCCCGCATGTTCCTCCTGGCGGCGCTCCTAAATTCGGCGCGGCCGGTGTTGGTACTCCCACAGACGTCGAAGGGCGGTGTTGGCAAACGCATATGCATCGCCTGGAATCAAAGTGCGGAAGCGGCACGAGCGGTCGCAGCAGCTTTACCGATATTGCAGGCCGCCGAAAACGTGACCATCGTGACCTGTGGAAAAGAGAATCGGGCTGGGCCCAACTCAAGGCAACTTGCAACGTATCTGAGTTACTGGGGCATCAAACCAACCCGCGTGTCACAACGTGGCGAAAACGAAGCAAAGGAAATTCTGGAGGTGGTTCGCAAAACCCGATCGAATCTCCTGGTGATGGGTGCCTATAGCAGGAATCGCATGAGTCAGCTGATATTCGGTGGTGTGACCGAGTTTGTGATTCGCCGCACCACGATTCCAGTTTTCATGCTGCACACCTGATCAATGCGGGAACGACTTATGTTGAACCGCGAAATCGCTGCGCTTTGACGTTGACGGAATCAGACGATAGGGCAGCACACTACCGAAAAATACCGGTCAACCATTTGGGATCATCATCAGGCGGTTGAGTACCGGCTGTCTTCTGGAATTTCACGTTGCTGCCCGCTTGTTCGGATCCACGTTTATTGTTTCACGTGGCCGAGCGTGGGGCTGGAGAAACACCGTGCTCGACAAGCCTCCGCTGTTAATATCGAGCGTACTATTCGAAATGTTTTGGGGCACCGCCTTCGATGGCCTTATTTACTGACCCCTTCTCCGAGATTGCTGCCGTGCTTGCCGTGGCGGCCGGGATCGGTGCCCTTGCGCTCTGGCTACGCCAACCTCTGATCATTGCGTTCATTTTCGCGGGCATCTTGCTCGGCCCTGCGGGACTGGACTGGGTACATGCCTTTGATCAGGTGGACCTCTTCGCGAAGCTGGGGATTGGGCTGCTGCTGTTCGTGGTCGGTCTGAAACTCGACCCGCACCTGATCCGCTCAGTCGGCCCGGTTGCCATGGTGGCTGGCCTGGGTCAGATGGCCATGACGGCAGCGTTTGGTTATGTCCTTGCACTCGCGCTTGGGATGACGTCGATAACCGCCTTCTATGTCGCGGCGGCCCTGACGTTTTCCAGCACCATCATCATCGTCAAATTGCTCTCTGACAAACGAGAGATCGATGCGCTGCACGGGCGCATTGCGCTCGGCATCCTGATCATGCAAGACATCGTAGTCATTATATTGATGATCGGGTTGACCGCTTATGGCGGGGAGACCGCGGAGTCGCACTTTGGCAAGCAGATGCTGGAGGTGATCGGCAAGGGAATCGGTTTCCTGGCGTTAGTGGCGATCGCTACCCGCTATCTATTGCCGAGCTTATTACGCTTGCTGGCGCGCTGGCCCGAACTGTTGACGCTCTTCGCGATCGCCTGGGCCATCGGTTTGGCGTCACTCGGAACCGGCCTGGGATTTAGCAAGGAGGTGGGCGCCTTCGTTGCCGGTGTTGCGCTTGCGGCTACACCGTACAGAGCATTACTCGCAGCTCGCCTGGTGAGCCTGCGTGACTTTTTGCTGTTGTTCTTCTTTATCGACCTCGGTGTGCAGATCGATATGGGTCTCCTCGGGGCAGCGCTCGGACCGGCGATTCTGCTATCGGTAATCGTCCTGGTGGGAAAACCCATCATGATCATGGCGCTCGTCGGTGGCATGGGCTATGCGAAACGCACAGCAGCAACGGCGGGGCTCGCTATGGGGCAGATCAGCGAGTTTTCGCTAATCCTCGCAGCCCTGGGCTTAAGCCTGGGCCACATCGACAAGTCGACCATGGGCCTGATTACGCTGGTTGGTCTGATCACCATCGGGCTGTCGACTTACATGATTCTTTATAGCCATTGGCTTTATGAGCGGCTTGCCCCGGCGCTCGGATTTCTCAAACCAAAAACGTCTCGCAACGATGAGCTTCTCAGTGACGTCGCAAGGGCAAACACGGTTCCGGTCGATACGATCGTGTTTGGATTGGGTCGGTACGGCAGCAACCTCGCTCAAGAACTGCAGCGACGCGGACGAGCCGTGCTGGGCGTGGATTTCGACCCCGAGCGAGTAAAATCTTGCCACCAGAGAGGTCTGGCAACACTTTACGGTGACCTGGAAGATGCCGAGCTTTACCATGCGCTGCCGCTCGCCGATGCACAGTGGGTCGTGAGCACGATACCGGAGCGGGACAAGTGCCTGGTGCTGCTGCATGCGCTGCAACACAACAAATTTGCGGGCTGCACAGCGCTCACCGCGGACACTGTGCAGCATCGCGAGTTTCTGCTGACCGCCGGTGCTGATGTGGTGCTGTTGCCGTTTCGTGACGCAGCGGCAGAAGCCGCCGATATGTTGGCCGCAAACAGCGAGACACACCAGGAATGAGCCCGGGGACGATGAACGGCATCCGGGGCGTCACCAGGCAGTCTGAGTTCTTGCAAATCAAAATAAAAAAGGGTCTGGATATTCCGATTGCCGGTACGCCGGAGCAGGTCATCGATACGGGGCGGTCCGTGAAGAGAGTGGCCCTGCTGGGTACCGACTATGTTGGACTGAAGCCACGGATGCTTGTCGAGCCCGGCCGGGCCGTGGGTCTGGGTGAGCCCTTGTTCGTGGATAAGCGTGATCCCGCCGTTCAATTCGCCTCGCCAGGCACAGGCCGGGTCGTCGCAGTGAACCGGGGCCGCCGCCGCGCCCTGCAGTCCGTGGTGATTGAGCTGGATAAGAATGCGGCGTCGGCAACGACGTTTGATTCCCCGGACGCCGAAGATCCGGCCGCTATTCGTGACGTTCTGCTTCGATCCGGGGCCTGGATCGGCTTCCGGACCCGGCCCTATAACCGCGTGCCGGATTCCGCAGCCAGCCCCCGATCCATTTTTGTTACCGCCATTGATACCCGGCCCCTGGCCGCCGATCCCGGTGTAGTCATTGCCGGGTCTGCTAACGAGTTCAGGACGGGTATGAATATCATCGACCGCCTTACCGAGGCGCCAGTTTATCTCTGCACCGGCCCGGACTGGCCCGGCTCCGAGCCTGCGGGAGCCTCAATTCGGCGGGTGGAATTCTCCGGGCCCCATCCGGCGGGGCTGGCCGGTACCCATATTCATTACCTGGACCCGGTGGCGGCGGACCGGAGCGTCTGGCATATCGGTTACCAGGAGGTGATCGCCATCGGCCATCTGTTCAAGACGGGCCGGTTGTTGACTGAGCGGGTCGTATCCGTTGCGGGACCCGGCGCAGTGAAGCCCCGGCTGCTGCGTACCCGGCCCGGAGCGAGTATTACCGAGTTGCTGGCAAACGAGGTCGCCCCGCAGCGGAACTGCCGGGTGATATCGGGGTCCGTGCTCGGCGGGTTTGCGGCGGAGGGACCCATGGCTTTTCTTGGCCGGTATGACAATCAGATTTCGGTCCTTGTCGAGCAGGCTGAGAGCCGCTTGTTCGGCTGGTTTGGCACCGGATCGGAGCAGTACAGTTTTGCAGGCCCGTTCACTTCTGCCCGGGGCCAGGGACGCCTGCGTGAATTAACCACGGCCCGGAACGGGCGGCGGGCTGCCATGATTCCCGTGGGGGCCTTTGAGCGTGTAATGCCCCTCGATGTTCTGCCTGTGCCCTTGCTGCGGGCCCTGCTGGTTAAAGACACAGATATCGCCCAGGCGTTGGGCTGTCTGGAGCTGGCGGAGGAGGACCTGGCGCTTACGTCATTTGTCTGTCCGGCGAAGCAGGATTACGGCGCTGCGCTGCGCCTGAACCTTGACCAGATCGAGAAGGAAGGCTGATGGCGCTGCGTGGACTGCTGGATGATCTCAAGTCCCGGGCCTTTGAGGGCGGGCCGCGGCAGCGGGCCCGGCCCTGGCTGCTCATGCTGGAGCAGTTTTTTTATTCGTCCGCTGAACAGAACCGTTCAGCCCCCTATATCAGGGACGCCGCCAGCGTTCAGGGCATGCTGAATAACTTTGTCATTGCGACGATTCCCTGCTGGCTGATCGGTCTGTGGAGCCTTGGTTACCAGTCTAACCTGGCCATGGTCGAAATGGAGCTGATGGAGCTGCCCGGTTGGCGTGGTGGAATACTCACCGGCTGGGGCATCGGCTACGACCCGGAAAATCTCCTGGCCTGCTTTGTTCACGGTTTCCTGTATTTT
>Ga0255054_10002438_pt1 | contig 10629 bp, 9 predicted proteins | sample JV7_2_23_MG_FD_188634 | JGI IMG/M metagenome (GOLD analysis project Ga0255054, IMG submission 188634) | Seawater microbial communities from Jervis Inlet, British Columbia, Canada - JV7_2_23 | ecosystem: Environmental > Aquatic > Marine > Inlet | place: Canada: British Columbia | collected... | reverse complement strand
GGGTCCCCTTCCGCCACGACATCCATATGGCAGTTGAGCATCACCGGGGCACCTCCATCACTTCCGCGAAACACCCCTATGACGTTTCCCAGGTCATCCACACGAGTCTCGTCATACCCTAAGTCCTTCATTTCTAACAATATTCGCCCTGCCACCTCACCTTCTTTCCCAGACAAGCCCGGAATGCGGATGAGATCCTGAGCGAAGGCCAGAGCGTTTTCGAATGTGGGCTCTTTGGGCACAAAAACCTCCAGAGTGACCGGAACTCCGAACTGATCGATGGGGAAGAACCTAGGTCCTGTCCCGTGGTGGGAAAACCATGGGATTCCCCTATGCCGCGCGGGGACTTTGGAAAGGCTTGGGGACAAGAGAAAGAAAGGGCCCGACTCCTTATGGAGCCGGGCCCTTCTTCAAGATCGCCGGAGGGGTCAACTACCCCCGGAACGACCCTTATCCGAACAGCTTTTGGACGGTCTCCAAAATCCACGAGGTGATCTGTTGGTCGGCCAGCCAGGGCCTTGGCACCGACATAAACCAGGGAGCCAACACCAACGAAACCACGCTCATAAGCTTGATGAGGATGTTCATGGAAGGCCCGGATGTGTCCTTGAACGGGTCTCCAACCGTGTCTCCAACCACGGCAGCCTTGTGGGGCTCGGAGCCCTTCCCACCCAAGGCGCCAGCCTCGATGTACTTCTTGGCATTGTCCCAGGCGCCACCAGCATTGGCCATGAAGAGGGCCATGAGGACACCGACAACGGTGGCACCCGCCAGCATACCTCCGAGCGCTTCAACACCCAGGAAGTACCCGACGACCACTGGAGCCAAAACCGCCGTCATCCCCGGAAGAATCATCTCACGAAGAGCGGCCTGGGTTGAAATGTCCACGCATCGAGCCGAATCCGGCTTCCCTGTGCCCTCCATGATGCCCGGAATCTCCCGGAACTGCCGCCGAACTTCTTCCACCATACCCTGGGCCGCTTTACCCACAGCCGTCATGGTGAAGGCCGCAACCAGGAAGGGCAGGATGCCGCCCAGGAAGAGACCGATGACCACAATTGGGTTCACCAGGTCGATTCCTGTCTCCTGTAGTCCCACCTTGGAGGAGTAGGCGCTGAAGAGGGCCAGAGCTGTCAGGGCAGCTGAGCCAATGGCGAAGCCCTTTCCGATGGCAGCCGTGGTATTCCCGATGGAGTCCAGTGAATCAGTAACCGCCCTTGTCTCCGGTCCGAGTCCAGCCATCTCGCTGATACCCCCGGCGTTATCAGCCACGGGGCCGTAGGCGTCGACGGACATGGTCACACCTACCGTAGCGAGCATACCCACGGCAGCGATACCGATTCCATAGAGCCCAGCGCTCTCGAAGGCCACATAGATGGCGATACAAATGAGGACCATGGGGATAGCCGTCGATTCCATTCCGATGGCCAATCCGGTAATGAGGTTCGTAGCCGGTCCGGTCTGGCTGGCCTCGGCGATCTTCCGGATGGGCTTGGCAGCCGTATAGTACTCCGTCACCAGCCCGATGAAGATCCCCACCAGGCTCCCGGCCAGGATGGCCCAGAAGGGACCCGAGGTGGGAAGCATGTTCCCGCTGTTCACATCGACGATTTCGAGGCCCACGGCTTGAACCACGAACCACATGGCGACCAGGAAAAGCCCGGCGGCAATAAAAGTCACGTTCCGGAGAGCGCCGGCAGGATCCGTCTTCTCCAGAACCTTCATCATGCCGATTCCGATGAGGGACGCTACCAGGCCCACGGCCACGGTGATAATGGGAAGGGCGACGGCCTGTAGGGAGGTCGTCGCCAGCGTTGCGGAGGTCGCGGCGATGGCCATGGTAGCCACCACAGACCCTACATAGGACTCGAAGATGTCGGCGCCCAGGCCAGCCACGTCGCCCACGTTGTCTCCGACGTTATCGGCGATGGTGGCGGGGTTCCGGGGGTCGTCCTCTGGAATCCCGGCTTCCACCTTACCCACCAGGTCGGCACCCACATCGGCGGCCTTCGTGTAAATCCCGCCTCCCACACGCGCGAAGAGGGCGATGGAGCTGGCCCCCATGGCAAATCCGGCAATGATCTCAGAGAAGGCCGGCAGCTCCGATGGAAGGGCCCCGGCAGCATAGATCCAGTAGAAGATGCCCAGGCCGAAGAGACCCAGGGAGGCCACGGCCAGCCCCATGACGGCGCCACCAAAGAAAGCTATCCGTAGAGCTTTTCCAGCCCCTTCCTGGTTCGCTGCCGCTGAGGTCCGGACGTTGGCCCGGGTTGCAGCCTTCATCCCGAGGAACCCGGCGATGATGGAGCTCAAAGCCCCGGAAATATAGGCGATGGAGGTATGAATGCTGATGGCCCATCCAAGGAGAAGGGCCACCACAACGACAAAGGCCAGGAGGAAGGTGTATTCCCTCCTCAGGAAGGCCATAGCGCCGTCATGGATCTGATCGGCGAGATCCACCATAATCTCGCTTCCAGGGTCCTGGCGCTTCACATATCCATAGATCAAAAAGGCGACCGTAAGGCCCAGGGCACCTAAGATCCAGGTCCATTCAGTTAAGCTGACGATTCCACTCATGGGCGGTACATTCCCCCGCTAGTCGGTTGATTCCTTCCCCTGGGGCGGACGGCTCAGCGGTTGAAGCTGTTCATGGCCGTCTCCATCCCCTCAATGCCCCAGACTTCCACCCCTCGAACCAGCTCGGGGAGAAGCCCAAGGATGACATCTTCGTCTTCCGGGCCCATGGGCGAAAGGACCCACTCTGACAAATCCACGTTGTCGGGTGGAAGTCCCACGCCGATGCGTAGGCGCGGATATTCGTCGGATCCAAGGGCCTGAGAGACGGATCTCAATCCGTTGTGGCCCCCGGGGGATCCCAGAGACCTAAAACGAACGCGGCCCACTTCGAGGGCCGCGTCGTCAACCACAACTAACATGTCTTTTTCCGGAAGGAACTCAGGAATAGAGGCCAAGGCAATGAGAGCCTGGCCACTTCGGTTCATGAAGGTGGTCGGCTTCACCAGCCGAAACACCTCACCGTCCCTGGACCCTACCGTAACCATGGCCCTCCCTTCCCTCTGAAAGAGGGGGAAGTCCCACTCGTAAGCCAGGCGATCTAGGAGCCACCATCCCACGTTGTGGCGGGTGGCATCGTATTCGGACCCAGGATTCCCGAGCCCGACCACAACTTTCATAACTCGACCGTGTCGCTCGCTATGCGGCTCGCCCCAGTCTCGGGGCAGGCCCCCTAAGCCTCTTCGGTATCGGGGCTGTCTGCCTCGGCAGCGGCCTCTTCCTCTCCCTCGACCTCTTCCTCGCCCTCTTCCAGCTCTTCCTCCGGCTCTTCTTCTTCGACCACTACTACCTTCGGAATCTGGACGGAGCAGATGGTCCGTTCCGGATCCACGAGAAGGTCGATACCCTCACCCAGGTCGACATCCGAAACGTGGAGGGAACCCCCAACCTCCAGGTCGGTCACATCAAGCGACACCACCTCAGGAATCATGGACGGGATACACTTCACCCTGAGCTCGTTGATGAGCTGCTCCAGGATTCCACCGGCTTCCCTGACCCCGATCGGGATACCGTCGAGGCTGACCGGGATCTCCACTTCGACAGCCACACCCTTTTGGATCCGAAGGAAGTCAACGTGCAAAAGCCCGGGTTTATGGGGATAGGACTGGATCTCTCGGATCAGGGTTTGAATCGGCTCGTCATCACCTTCAATGAAGAGATCGAGAATGGTATTCTCTACCGCGATTCGCTGGAAAAGGTACTCGGTTTCCTGGAGATCGAGGGAAAGCCCCCTGGAATCCATTTCTTTCCCATAGATGACGGCGGGAATCCGTCCCTCAGCCCGTAGTTTCCGAGCTGCTTCTTTTCCCGTGTCGGCCCTGGGCCGAGCCTTTAGCACTGTATTCTTGGTCATTCTCTCTTCTCACAATCCGGTGGAGGCCCCCCTGCCGACCCTCCACCGGGCCGGCTCCAAATCAGGCCTGAAAAAGCTGAGCGCTAAGATCCCTCTTCCGGCACCTCGAAGAGCGCACTCACCGACTCATTCGAGTGAATATACTGAATGGCGTTGGCCAAAAGGCCGGCAACCGAGAGGATCTGAAGTTTCTCGAAACGCCTCTCCTCCGGAACGTCGATGGTGTTCGTGACCACCAACTCCTCCAGGGGCGCCGCTGCAAGCCGTTCAACCGCCGGTCCTGAGAGCAGAGCGTGGGACGCCGCCGCATACACGGATTTCGCCCCTCGGTCCAGCAACGCCGTCACAGCATTCACAAGCGTGCCACCCGTGTCCACCATGTCGTCGACTAGGAGACAGGTCGTGCCTTCCACGTCTCCGACCACATTAACGACCTCGGCCACATTGGGCGCCGGCCGCCTTTTATCGATGATGGCGAACCCTGCCTTCAAACGCCTGGCGTAACCCCGAGCCATTTTCGCGGAGCCCACGTCCGGAGCAACCACCACCAGATTCTCGAGGGCTTTCTCCCGGAAGTAACGAACCAAAACCGGCGCAGCATAGAGGTGATCCACCGGGATATCGAAAAATCCCTGTATCTGGTGTTGGTGGAAATCAATTCCCACCACACGGTCAGCCCCAGCAGCGACGATGAGGTTGGCCATGAGCTTGGCGCCAATAGCCACCCTGGGCTGGTCCTTCCGATCTTGCCGGCCGTACCCGTAGTAGGGGATCACAGCCGTGACTCGGGCCGCAGAAGCCCGCTTCGCAGCGTCAATGAGAAGAAGCAACTCCAGGATCTTATTGCCGGGGGAGTCGGTAGGCTGAACGATGAACACGTCTCGGCCCCGAGCATTTCGATCGATCCTGGCGAAGATCTCCCCATCGGCAAACTCTCGGACCGTCGCCGAATCCGGCGATTTTCCAATAAGTTCCCCAATCTCTTCGGCCAAGGGCCGGTTGGCCCGTCCGGAGAGGAGGAGGAGTGGTCCGCGTTGATAGGTGTCGTCCATGGGACGTTACCGTTGGTTTCCAGTGTTGTGACAGCGCGCCAATCTAGATATGACCCCTCAAAAGGTCAACTCGTGATGAAAGTCTCGAATAGATCCGGAAGGCGAGCTAGATGACGGTTATTCGCTGACTTGACACGACCTGATTGCGGTAGGGAAGCTCCATTTCGAGCCGAAGGACATATCCTCCGGCCTTGAGGGGTGGGAGGTCCAAATCCACGGCCCGAAAATAGGGACCATCGTGACTGGGGCCGTCCTCGGCCGGCTCCCAACCCAGGTCACTGCCATAGAGACAGAGCCTTCCCACGTGCTCCTCACACCTGTCCTCGGTCTGGCCCACTCCCATCGGGAGGAGGGTCCGGTGCGTGGCCTCGAAATTCCTCTGAGCTCTTCGCGCCCGGTCATGGAGTTCGGTGGAGTCAGGTGGGGATTGAAGACCACGGAGAGGGGTAGGTAGGGCAAAGAGGGCCCCGAGCACGAGATATGTGCACAGGATTCTCCACAAGAGAGGGATGTCGGAGAGCATGGATTGGCCCGGGTGGATTCGAACCACCACCGCCGGTTCCAAAGACCGGTGTCCTGCCATTAGACGACGGGCCAGTGAAGCAATCCCTCCAGGTGGAATCGTACCTAATTACCCACCCACGGTTCAACCCCCTTGCTGCATCCGGAGGTCCGGGGAGAGGGATCCGGTCCGGGTTAGAAGAAACCGAGTGTCAGGAAACCGATCACTCAGATCGACCCTTGCCCGGGTGGCGGTGGACTCCTCCCCATAGAGCCCGAACAGGCCGGCCCCACTCCCACATAGAAGAGTGAAGATAGGGCCGCTCTCCCAAAGGGAATCCCGGATCTGACCCAGAACGGGAAACTCGCGAAAGACGGGCTCCTCGAAATCGTTCTCGGCGAGAATCCCCAGTCGCTCCCAACTGGAGAACTCTCCGGGAGAGAGCAACCGGGTGGAATGTCGTGACGGGGCTTTCTCTCTTTCCTGAACCAGGAGTCCGTAGGCCATTGGCGTTCGGACCTCAATTGGTGGCAGGGCCAGGAGGACCGGCGCCGGTGGAAGGGGGGGCAACGGAAGAAGGCGATCCCCTCTACCCCAGGCCAGGGTCAACGATGACCCAGAGAGGAAAAAGGGCACGTCGGACCCCAGCCCTCCCGCCAGTTGGAGAAGTTGTTCCCATCCCAGAGCACCAGGAAAAAGAGATTGGAGACCGAGGAGAACCGCGCCTGCGTCAGAGGAACCTCCTCCCAGCCCCGCGGCCAGGGGAACCCTCTTTTTCAGATGGATCCTGACACCATCCCTCACCCCACCCTCCTCCAGGAATCCCTTTGCGGCACGATAGACCAGGTTCTCCTCGGGTGGTCCCATGGGAGGCCCGTCAGTCTCTAGGGTGATTCCGGATCGAGCCTCCTCGAGGGTGAGGGTATCGCCGAATTCCAGAGACGTGAAAAGGGTTTCTAGTTGGTGGAATCCCGAGCTCTCCTGGGCAAGAACCCGCAAGAAGAGGTTAACCTTCGCCGGAGCGTGGAGTTTCAGCATTCCGACCCCAATCTCAGCTCCCGGCCTCGGATGGCCGACGAGTCCGGGTGAACTCCGGATGCGCCTCTTCCACCGCCTCCTCAACTCGAACCTCGCTCTCCCCGACCTCACCCCAGGAGAACCCAAGCTTCCACGCGTAATAGAGACCGATGAGGGTAACAGGGAAGAAAGCCGCCAGGTGGAATCCAAAAGAGACAGCTGTGGCGGCGGCCCTCGACACACCATAGACACCGAGTCCCGTAATGACCCCGACTTGGAAGGTCCCGATGAAACCAGGGGCTGCGGGGACAGCCACAGCGAGGGCCACCGTCGCGTTAACAAAGAGGGCCACGTCAAAGCCCACGTGGATCCCAAAGGCCTTGAACGCCACCCAGAAGGCCAGGGACTGGCACAGCCAAATCCCCACACTCCACACGATGGCTTTGACGAGCAAAGCCGGGTTCTGGATCACCTTCAGTCCATCCAGGAAGGCCTCCAGCACATCCACCAATAGGCGAGCGGCTTTCTTCGGCAGAAAGCGAGCCACCCGTTCCGCCGCCCTTACCAGGGGTCGAGGAAAGACGAGGAGGATCGCCATCAGGAGGAGGAGAGCCCCCAGGAGCGACAAGAAACCACGGATCCACACACCCAGGGATAGATCCCAAACCACCGGGTTCTCCGGAAAACCAGGCGTGGCGATAGCTACGAAGAGGAGTGCCGTGATAGCGAGGCTGTCCAGAAACCTCTCCACCACCAGGGACCCGAAGGCGCCACTTACGGACACCGGCTCCATTCGCGAGAGGGCATACGGACGTACGAACTCCCCCATCCGTCCAAGGAGGAGATTGGTAGCCATAAAACCGATGTTCACGGCCGCAAATCGGGAACGGAGGGATGTCCCGGGCCCAACGGGCTGAAGGAGGACCCCCCATCGTATGGACCGGAAGAGGTAATTCGAGTACCCAATGGCGACGGCCAGCCCCAAGAGCCAGAAGTTGGTTCTCCGGATTCCCGCCCAAACCTCCGAAAGGGGAGCGTCTTTCAAAACCAACCAAAGCAGGATCGCCGTGATCCCAAAGCCGAGTAAAGCCAACCCTTTTCTTTTCACAACCCCGTCCCGTCAGAAGCCCATGGGGGGAATCCAGACGCCAGCCCCATCCACCATCTGGGGCGCCTGACGAAGGAGGTCAGCCATCTCCCTTACGGCTCGCTCCAGGCCTACGAAGATCGCCCGGGAAATAATACTGTGGCCGATGTTCAGTTCTTCGATCTCAGGGATGGCTGCCACGGGGATCACGTTTTCATACGTGAGGCCATGACCGGCATGAACCGCCAATCCCATATCCCGGCCCATTTTGGCGATAGCGGCTAGTCGCACTAGCTCCCGACCCCGGTCTTCTCCCCTAGCGTTGGCATATTCCCCGGTGTGTAACTCCACGGCGTCGGCACCCAGCTCCACTGAGTACTCCAGAGCCTCCGGAGTCGGGTCGACGAAAAGAGATGTTCTGACACCCGCGGTCTTCAACCTGTTCAGAGCAACGGAAAGAGCTTCGCGATTCTCCTCGTTCCCAAGGTCCAAACCCCCCTCGGTGGTCACTTCCTCGCGCTTTTCTGGCACCAGCGTGGACTCTATGGGACGAAGCTCACAGGCCAGATCCAGAATCTCCGATCCCGCGGCCAGTTCAAGATTCACACCGGTCCGCACCGTCTCCATGAGAAGCCGGACGTCTCGGTCCTGGATGTGTCGCCGGTCATCCCGGAGATGAACGGTGATTCCATGGGCTCCGCCAAGTTCCGCAAGCACTGCCCCCCGGACCGGATCGGGCTCATCGGTCCTTCTGGCCTGCCGAACCGTGGCCACGTGGTCGATATTGACAAAAAGCCTCATTTTTCCCTCTCGAAAATCTCTTTGAGTTCTTCCATCGATCCCTCGTCCAAACCGCCCTCCCCTGCCAACTTCAGGATTTCCAGTCCCAAAGAAGCATAAAGGGACCGCTCCCGCGGCTCCAGGGTCCGCAAATGCAAATGGACTGTTTCGATGTCACCCCTCGAGACAGGTCCGGTCAATGCGCGAACCGGGCCCAACCGACCCAGATTCTCCAGACTTCCTCGGGCCAGAGGTAAGATGGCCTCGAGGGCTTCGTCCTCGGGCATTCCCGCCTGGACCATGAGGCGCCCCGCGGCCCCGATCAACCCGGCAAGGTAGTTGGACGCGAATACCGCTGCAGCATGGTACAAGGGCCTGCGGGCCACCGGTACGGTGAAGACCGACGACCCTAGGAGATTGACGATCCTCCGGGCGGCTGAAATAGCGGCCGGTTCTCCGGAAACGGCGAAATAAACGCCTTTGAGCTGCTCCGCCCCCAGAACGGGATCAGCCAGGCTCTGAAGGGGGTGAAGAGTGCCAACGCTATACCCCTTCTCCAGAAGAGGGGCCAGGGGGTCTGTGCCGAGAGCCCCGGAAAGGTGAAAGGCTGCACAACCAGCCGGCGCTTCCCCATGAGCCGCCAAGGCCATGGAGATTTCGGGCAACATCTCATCGGGAACCCCCAGGAACACAGCCGTCGTGCCGGGTTCCGGCCGTTCCAGCCCGAAGACATACCGGGCGGAACCGCTGATGAACAGCGGGTGGGCCGGAGGGTCGGGTTTTCGCCCAGAGTAGGTGATGCTGTCGACGGCGCCGACCTGCCACAGGGCATATCCAAGGGATAACCCCGCCCGCCCGGGACCGACGAATAAGAGGCGTTCGCTCATAAGATTCAGGACTCTGCCAGGATTTCGACCCCCGGCTTCTGTTCCAATCGTCCTTTAAGGGACTGCGGAATGCGGACCTCGACCTCCACCCGGGCTCCATTCGATTTCTGTTCCAGAACCTCACCTTCCCTATAAAGGGCGGCCATGCTCTCTCCATCCCCAGCGGGAAGGGAGATTCTAAGGCGGCAAAGCCCAGCCCGGAGTCGGGCCTTCAGGGCATCCCGGAGTTTGTACAGTGAATCCGGCTGATGGGCTGACAAGAAGACTGCTGGGACCTGGTCGGGTGTTCGGACCCGGTTCCTGAGACCCTCCTCCTCCCCTTGGGTCAGGAGGTCGGTTTTGTTGAATACAAGGAGCTGCGGCCGATGGGTCAGCTCCAGCTCCTCCAGGACTTCATAAACCACCTCACGATGTTCTTCCCAATCCGGATCGGAGGCATCGATGACCTGGAGGAGCAGGTCAGCCTCACGGGCCTCCTCCAAGGTCGACCGGAAGGATGCAATGAGGTGGTGAGGCAGCTTCCGAATGAACCCAACCGTATCGGTGACCAGAGCCTGGTGCCTGGAGCCCAGATCCACCATTCGGGTGGCCGAGTCCAGTGTCGCGAAGAGGCGGTCTTCCACGAAAAGATCGGCACCGGAGAGGGCCTTCAGGAGGGAGGACTTTCCCGCATTGGTATACCCCACCAGTGCCGCCCGGAATTCCCCCGCTCTGGCCTGCCGTTGTACGGCGCGGGCTTTGGCCACGTCCCCGAGTTTCACCTTGAGGTCCGAGATCCGGATGCCGATGAGACGCCGGTCGGTCTCCAGCTGGGTCTCCCCGGGGCCTCTCAACCCGATCCCGCCTCGAATTCGAGAAAGGTGGCTCCACATCCGGCGAAGTCTTGGCAGGAGATACTCGAGCTGCGCCAGTTCAACCTGGAGCTTCGCCTCGCGACTCCGGGCCCTGGTGGCAAAGATATCGAGGATCAGTTCCGGACGATCCAGGACCCTGACTCCCAGGAGGTCTTCCAGGTTTTTGCCCTGGGCGGGGGAGAGTTCCTCGTCAAAGATGACCAGATTGGCTTCGGATGCCTCCAGAAGACTCTTGAGTTCCTGGGCTTTGCCCTCGCCGATGTAGAACCGGGGGGTCGGACGATCGATCCGCTGGCGCAGAGTCGAGGCGACTTCCCCACCGGCAGTATGAGTAAGCCTGGCCAACTCCTCCAGGTGTTCCTCTGAAACCCGCTGACTCACATCCTTGGTTGGTGCTCCAACCAGGATGGCACGGTCGATGGGGGCTCGGTTTTCAATCAATTGTGTGGGAATTGGGAAAGTCTCCCATCGTTGAGTTCTCGATTCGTGCCCATCTGAGGCGACGGTAGCTGTTCGCTCGTA
>Ga0255054_10002437_pt1 | contig 10629 bp, 11 predicted proteins | sample JV7_2_23_MG_FD_188634 | JGI IMG/M metagenome (GOLD analysis project Ga0255054, IMG submission 188634) | Seawater microbial communities from Jervis Inlet, British Columbia, Canada - JV7_2_23 | ecosystem: Environmental > Aquatic > Marine > Inlet | place: Canada: British Columbia | collected... | reverse complement strand
GTTGGGGACCAGCGCGCTGTAGACGGGTCCTGGCGGAAGCTGCTCGGCCAGGGCGTCGGCGTCGGCGAGCTGCGGAATCCACTTCGGCGACACGAAGGAGGTGGCCTCGACGCGCTCCAGCCCCGCGGCCGCCAGCCGCCGCAGCAACTCGACCTTGTCGACGGTGGCGACGGACTCGGGCTCGTTCTGGAGTCCGTCCCGCGGCCCGACCTCGTAGATCGTGACGCCCTCGCCCGTGACGGCCATGCCTCCGCTCCCTCGGTCTCCGCACCAGAAGAACGCGCGACGATATCAGAGATATCCGAGAGCCCTCAATCGACGCGGCTTCTTGGCCCAGCCGGGCTCGGGCTTGACCCACAGCTCCAGGTGAACGCGACAATCCAGCAGCCGCTCGATTCGATGGCGCGCCCGAGTCCCGATCTGCTTGATCTTGCGCCCGCCCGCGCCGATCACCATCGCCTTGTGGGACTCGCGGTCCACGAGCAGACGCGCCCGGATCCGGACCAGGTCCGCCCGGCTCTCGTCGAAGCTCTCGATCTCCACCGCCACTCCGTACGGAAGCTCCTCGCCCAGGCAATCGAAAGCGGCCTCGCGGATCAGCTCGGCGGCCAGGAAGCGCAGCGGACGATCCGTGATCTCGTCCTCGGGAAAGAAGAGCGGGCCCTCGGGAAGCGCCTCCAGTACGGCGTCCAGAAGCTCGGCACAGCCCTGCCCCGTGCGCGCGGAGATCACGTGATCCCAGCCCGCATCGGGATCCACACGGCTGCGATCGGCCTGGGTAGCCACGCGGTAGCACGGCTTGTCGCCCACCAGCGCCAGGATCTCGTCGTGGGCCGGCTGCCAGCCGCGCGCTCCATCCACCAGCAACACCGCCACGTCGCACTCGGCGGCCGTCTCGGCCACGGCGCGACCCATGGCCTCACCCAGGGCGTCCACGGCCTTGTCCGGCAGGCCGGGGGTATCCAGGAGCAGGGCCTGGACGCCGGGTCGGGTCAGGATGCCGAGAAGCCGGGTCCGAGTGGTCTGGGGCCGACGGGTCACGATGGCCAACCGCTCGCCGACCCAGCGGTTCAGGAGCGTGGACTTCCCCGCGTTGGGCAGGCCCAGCAGCGCGACCACACCCGAGCGGTGGTCACTCATCGCCGGCGGCCGCCAGCGCCGCCAGGGCGGCCTCACGCTCGGCCGCGCGCTTGGTGCGGCCGGCTCCGCGGCCGACCTCGTCGTCGCCCAGGCAAGCGACTGCCACGAAGCGCTCGGGGTCGTCGTCATCGCCCGAGTCCGAGAGCACGCGCCAGGTCGGCGTGATCTGGTGGGCCCGGTGCGCCCACTCCTGGAAGAGCATCTTCGCGTCGCGGGGCGGAGGCGGCGCGTCCGGATCGAGCGCGTCGGCGAAGAGCCGCCGCACCAGGGCGCGCACGGACTCGAGCCCCGCGTCCAGGTAGATGGCGCCGACCACCGCCTCGAAGGCGTTGGCCAGGATCGTCTCCTTGAGTGCGCCCCGGCCCTGCCGCTCCGACTTGCCCAGGTGCAGATGCGTCCCCAGCTCCAGCTCCCGAGCGCGCACCGCCAGCTCGCGGGTATTGACCAGGGCGGCACGCGTCCAGGTGAGCTGCCCTTCGCGCCAGTTGGGATGCGCGGTGAAGAGCTCGTCGGCGATCAGCAGACCCAGCACCGCGTCGCCCAGGAACTCCAGCCGCTCGTTGCTGGCGTCGCGGTCCGCCCCCTCCTGGCCCGTCGAGGCGTGGGTCAGCGCCCGCTCCAAGAGCTGGCCGTCGCGAAAGCGATGGCCCAGGACTTCTTCCAGATCACTCACCGCACGGCCTCTTCGATGAAGCCGCCACCGAGCAGCGTCTCGCCGTCGTAGAAGACGGCCGCCTGGCCCGGCGACACGGCCTTCACGGGCTCGTCGAAGCGCACGCACGCGCCTCCGTCGGCGCGGGGCTCCACCCAGGCCTTGGCCCCGGCGTGCCGGTAGCGCACCTGCACCTGGGCCCGGAACGGCGCGGGCGCCTCGCCGGCGATCCAAGAGGTGTCTCGCAGGCGCGCAGCGTGCGCGGCCAGCTCGTGTTCGGGCCCCACGCGCACCGTGGAGTTCTGCGCGTCCAGGGCCGTTACGTAGGTGCGGCGTCCGCTGGCCACGCCCAGCCCGCGCCGCTGTCCAACGGTGAAGCGGTGCACGCCCGCGTGACGCCCTACGGTCCGCCCGCTCTCGTCCACCACCGCACCGGGCCGATCGGCTCCGGGACGAAGCTCCTCCACGACGCTCGCATAGTCGCCGTCGGGAACGAAGCAGATCTCCTGGCTCTCGGGCTTGTCGGCCGTCACCAGGCCGCGGGCACGCGACTGGTCGCGTACCTGGCTCTTGCCGAGCCCTCCCAGCGGGAACCAGACGCGCTCGAGCGTCCCCTGGTCGAGCTGGAACAGGAAGTAGGACTGGTCCTTGGAGCGGTCGACACCGCGCCGCAGGAGAACCTTGCCCGTCGCCGGGTCGGGCTCCACGCGCGCGAAGTGCCCGGTAACGACACGCTCGGCGCCGAAGCTCCGGGCCCGGGCCAGCAGCACGTCGAACTTGAAGCTGCGGTTGCACGCCGCGCAGGGAAGCGGCGTGCGGCCGGCCAGATACGCGTCCGCAAAGGGTTCCATCACGTCGCGCCGGAACCCATCGACTCGGTCTACCGCGTAGAAGCGCATGCCCAGCTGCCGGCACACGCGCCGCGCGTCGTCCAGCGAGCAGCAGCGCGAAGCGCCCGCCAGGTTGCGGACGCCGACGCCGATGGCCTCGTAGCCGGCCTCCACGGCCAGAGCCGCCGCCAGCGAGGAGTCCACGCCACCCGAAAGTCCGACGACCGCCCTCATCCGCTGCGTTCCAGAACGGCCTGCAGGCGCTGCGCCGCCTCGTCGATCTGGGCCTCGTCGTTTCCGTAGCCCACGCTGAAGCGCAGCGAGCCCAACGCCTGCTCCGGAGTGCGCCCCATGGCCAGCAACACGTGGGAGGCGCTGACCGCTCCCGCATGGCAGGCGGCGCCCGCGGAGATCGCCACGCCTTCCAGGTCCAGCGCCTGGACCAGTGAATCGCCCTCGGCCCCCGGGATCTCGACGGACAGCGTGTTGGGCAGGACGGATGCGTGATCGCCGTTGCGCCTGGCGCCTGGGATCCCCTGCAGCCGCGCCCAGAGCCGGTCCCGGAGCGCCGCATAGCGGGCGGTGCGCTCCGTCAGCTCCTTGCGAGCCAGCTCGCACGCCACGCCGAAACCGACGATCCCCGGGACGTTCTCCGTGCCTCCGCGCAAGCCGCGCTCCTGGCCGCCGCCGCGCAGCAGCACCGGCGCTTCGCGCCGGGCCACCAGACAGCCGATGCCCTTGGGACCGTTCAGCTTGTGGGCCGAAGCCGAGAGGAAGTCCCAGGGGCCCTGCACCGCGATCTTCCCCAGCGCCTGGGTCGCGTCCACGTGGATCGGGGCGCGTCCGGCTACGCGCCGTGCGATCTCCTCCAGAGGCTGGATCACCCCGGTCTCGTTGTTCGCCCAGATCAGCGAGACCAGCTCCGTGTCGTGCGAAACCGCCGCCTCCAACGCAGCCAGGTCCAGCCGACCGTCGCTGTCCACCGCAACCGTCTCCACCGCCACGCCGCTCGCCCGCAGCGCCTCCACGCAGGCCCGCACCGAGGGGTGCTCCGCGGTGCTGGTCACCAGCCGGCGACGCACGCCGGAGAGCAGTGCGTTATTGGCCTCGGTGGCCCCGCCGGTGAAGATCACCTGCCCCGGCTCGGCTCCCACCAGCGCCGCGACCTGGGCGCGCGCGTCCTCCACAGCCTCCCGAGCGGCAGTGCCTTCCGCGTGCACGCTCGACGGGTTGCCCCAGGTCTCGCGCAGCGCACGCGCCGTCGCGTCGGCCACCTCCGGCCGCAGCGGCGTGGTGGCATTGTGATCCAGGTAGATCCTCATTGGCGCAGAAGATCGGCCAGCGTCTGGTGCTCCACCACCTCGCCCAGTTGCTTGTCGATGCGCTCGAAGACCTGGTCCACGGCGGGAGCCAAGGGCTCGCGCTCGCCGCGCAGGGCCGTCAGCACGTCGCGAACGCTGGTCCGCTCGGCCGGGCGGCCGAGCTGGTACTGCCCCGCCCTGTCATCGTCGGACAGCTCGGCCACGATGCCCGCCTCCTCCAGGGCGTCCAGGATCTCGCGGATGGTCCGAACCCGGACGTCCAGGGCCTCGGACAGCGCATCGGCGGTCAACGGATCGCCGCTCTGGTCGAAGCGACGCGCCACCTCCACCGCGATGCCCAGACCGATGGACTCCCGAGACGCCAGCCCGGGGATCGCACCCCGCACCTCGCGCCGATAGCGCCCCAGGTTCTGGTAGGCGAAGGACACCTCGGCGCCCAGCAACACGATGGACCAGGCTAAGTAGGTGAAGATCATGAAGAGCGGAAGCTGGGCAAAGCCGCCGAAGATGGCGTTCAGCTTGGCGGCGCCGACGCTGAACCCCACGTAGCCCCAGATGGCCAGGGGGAAGACCGCGCCAGCCACCAATCCTCCCAACGCAGCCGACATGGGCCGCACCTTGGTGTTGGGGAGGAACCAGTAAAGGAACATGAAGCCGCCCACGAAGAGCGCCATGGGTAGCTGCTTCAACCCGTACTTGTAGAGGCTCTCGAAGCCCGGGAAGGCGAGCAGCCACTGCACGGCCGACTGGCTGTGCAGCGTCGTACCCAACGAGAGCGCCACGCCCAGCACCATGGGTGAGAAGACGATCACGAACAGATAGTCGGGCAGACGCCGCGTCCAGCTCCGCTGCTTGGAGATGCCCCAGATGTGGTTGAAGCTCTTCTCGACGCTGCCGACGGTCAAGATCGTGGTCAGGAAGAGGACGCTTCCAAAGACGGCGCCGAGGCTGGTGAAGTCGAACTCGGCGACCAGGTGCAGCAGCTGCTCGACCACCTGGGGCGCGATCTCGCTGATGTGCGTCCGGATCTGCTCGATGACGATCTCGCGAAGTCCCAGCATGCCCGCCAGGGAGAGACCCACCGCGAGCAGCGGAATCACCGACAGGACCGTGATGTAGGTGAGGGAGTGCGCCCGCAAGGGGAGCTGGTCGCGGACGAAGCCCTGCCCGATCACGAAGCAGAACTGGAGGAACCGGATCCACCAGGCGGTGCCACGCCACATCTCGACGTCGACGAAGCGGCGGGCGCGCTCGATCCACTCGTTCACGGGGCCACCTCCACGAAGGGCCGCAGCCGCCGGCGCATCACCGGGCCGATGCCCGGCACCCGCTCCACGTCGGCCAGGCTGGCGAAGGGCCGAGCCTCCACCAGCGCGCGCGCCCGGGCGGGGCCGATCCCGGGCAGCGCTTCCAGAGCCCGAGGCGAGGCCACGTTCAGATCCAGGAGCCGACCGCACAGCAGCCCGGCCGCGCCGCGCGGATCCGGACACGGCCCCGGCTGGGGCGCGGGACCGGGCAAGGCGAGGGCCAGCAGGGCCGCCGCCGTGAGCCAGGCCGCCCGGCTCACGACTCCTCGACGGGCGCCGTGGCTCCCGCCTCGACAAAGGCGGCGTGAAGGGCCCGTACCGCCAGCTCCGTGTACTTCTCCTCGATCACCACCGAGACCTTGATCTCGCTGGTCGAGATGAGCTGGATGTTGATGCCTTCCTCCGCCAGCACCTGGAACATGCGCGTCGCCACGCCCGCGTGGTCCTTCATCCCCAGGCCCACGATGGAGACCTTGGCGATGGCCTCGTCCCCTTCCACGGCCTGGGCGCCGATCACCGAAGCGGCGTCCTGGGCCAGGCCCAGGGCCCGGGCGTAGTCGTCGCGCGGGACCGTGAAGGTGAGATCCGTGCTGCCGTCCTGACCCACGTTCTGGATGATCATGTCCACCACGATCGCGGAGGCCGAAAGCGGCGTGAAGAGCGCGGCCGCCACGCCGGGTTGATCCTTCACCCCGCGCACACGGATCTTTGCCTCATTGGTGTTGTAGGTCACTCCCGAGACGACCAATCGTTCCATCACTTCCTCCTCGGGAAGAACCCAGGTCCCCTCGCCTCCGTGGAACGAGGAGCGTACGTGAAGGCGCACGCCGTAGCGCTTGGCGAACTTGACGGAGCGGGTCTGCAGGACCCGTGCGCCGAGGCTGGCCAGCTCGAGCATCTCGTCGTAGGCCACGCGCTCCAGCTTGCGCGCCGCGGACGCGACGTTCGGATCCGTGGTGAAGACCCCGTCCACATCCGTGTAGATCTCGCAGACGTCCGCCTCGAGCGCGGCCGCAGCCGCCACCGCGGAGGTGTCCGAGCCCCCCCGCCCCAAGGTGGTGATGTTGCCGTCCTCATCGGTGCCCTGAAAGCCGGCCAGCACCGCGATGTGGCCCTGGTCCAGGGCCGCGCGAATGCGCCCGGCATCCAGGCTCTCGATGCGCGCGCGCGTGTGGGCGGCATCGGTGCGCATGCCCATCTGGGCTCCATTGAACGATCGAGCGGTTGCGCCGAGCCGGCGGATCGCCATGGCCAGGAGCGCGGTGGTCTTCTGCTCGCCCGTGGAGAGCAGCGCGTCGTACTCCCGCGGATCCGGCTCGTCCCCGCCCAGCTCGTGGGCCAGGTCCACCAGACGATCGGTCTCGCCGCCCATGGCGGAGACCACCACCGCCACCTGGTTTCCCTCGCGGGCGGTCGTCACCACGCGCTCCGCCACGGCGCGGATGCGCTCGGCATCGGCAACGCTGGTGCCGCCGTACTTTTGCACGATCAGAGCCACACAGACCTCCAGCGGGAAAGCACCGCCTCCGCAGCGGCGCCCCGGGCCTCGATCTCTAGCACCCGGCCCTCGGGCCCGCCTCCGATGCGGATCTCCAGGCGATCGTCCGGCAGCGCCTCCGGCGCCCGGTCGGCCCACTCTACCAGCAGCAGTGTGTCGGGACTCAGCCAGTCGCGCAGGCCCGCAGCCTCGACCTCCTCCGGGCGCTCCAGGCGATAGAGGTCCGCGTGAACCAGCCGGCGTAGAGAGCCGCCTGCCGGCCGGGGTGGCAGGGGGTACTCGCAGGCAATCACGAACGTCGGACTCTGCACGCCGCGCGGATCGAGGCCCAACCCCTCGGCCACGCCCTGGGCGAAGAGCGTCTTGCCCGCACCCAGCGAGCCCAGTAGCGCCACCGCCAGGCCGCGATCGGCCGCGCGGCCCAGCGCCACCCCCAAGGCCCGGGTGGACTCAGGGCTCGGGGAAGCGCACTGCAAAGCCGGCTCTCGCAGGCGACGCGGACCGCAGGGCGGCCGCCGCCTCGGGCAGGGAGTCCGCCAGATCCCCCGCCATGAGCCCGGAGTCGCCCACCCCCAGGCGATCTCCGGCCAGGCCGTGCAGGTAGACCCCGACGCCCGCAGCGCAGCGTGGGGCCAGTCCCTGGGCCAGCAGCGCCGCCACCAAACCCGTGAGGACGTCACCGGTGCCCCCGCTGGCCAGCGCCGGCCCTCCGGTGGGATTGATGAGCGGCGGCGCTCCGGCCTCGGCCACCACGGTGGCGGCGCCCTTCAGCACCACCACGGCGCCGGTCTCCTCGGCCAGGCGCCGGGCCGCCCCCAGCCGGTCGCTCTGGATCTCGGCCGTCTCGCAGCCCAGCAGGCGCGCCGCCTCGCCGGGATGCGGCGTGATCACGCTGGCGCGCAGCTCGCCGGGGTGGCCTTCGAAGGCGTTGATGCCGTCGGCGTCCAGGACCAGGGGCTTCGAGATGCGCTTGCACAGCCCGCGCACCAGCGCCGCGGTCTCCGGCGCGCGCCCGATGCCCGGGCCCAGCGCCACCACGTCGCGTTCCTCGGCCAGCGCCAGGATGGCGTCCTCGGCGGCACCCGCGAAGGCGCGCTCGGGGGTGTCCGCCACCGGCGCCGTCATGGCCTCGGTGCACTTCTCCTCCAGCACGTCGTTCAAGCCCGCAGGGCAGGCCAGGGTCACGAGCCCGGCCCCGGCCCGAATCGCGGCACGGGTGGCCAGGGCGGCCGCGCCGGTCTTTCCCTCGGACCCCGCCACAACCAGCACGTGCCCGAAGCTTCCCTTGTGTCCCTCGCTGCGGCGCTCCGGCAGGAACGCCGCCGCGGCGGCCCGCGTCCACAGCTCGGCGTCGGCCGCGACGCCCGGCGCCCGCTCCGCGATGCCGATCCGCGCCACGCTCACCGCACCCGCCAGGCTGCGGCCCGGCTCGACCGCCAGCCCCACCTTGGGCAGGCCGAAGGTGACGGTCTCGTCGGCGCGCACCGCGACGCCGTGCACCTGACCCGTGTCGGCGTCGAGGCCGGAGGGCAGGTCCACGGCCACCACGCAGGCCTGCCGGGCGTTGATCGCCTGGATGGCGCGGGCCGCATCGCCTTCCACCGTTCGCTTTAGCCCCGTGCCGAAGATCGCGTCTACGATCAGGTCGGCGCCCTCCCCATCGCCCTCGGCAACCCTGAACGCCCGGGCGCGGTCCAGCTGCGCGGCGGCATCGCCCCGCGGCGCGCCCAGGAGTGCCACGTCCACCTCCACGCCCAGAGCGTGCAGGTGCCGCGCCGCCACCAGGCCATCGCCACCGTTGTTGCCGGCACCGCACACCACGTGAACTTGGCGCGGGCGACGCGCCAGGACGGCCTCGGCCACCGCCCGACCGGCGCTCTCCATGAGCACCGGGCCCGGTATGCCCAGTGCCTCGATCGTGTGTCGATCGAGAGCGCGCATGCCCTTGGCACCCACCAGCGGCCAGATCTTCATCCCGCTCCATTGTCCAGCACCACGTGGCCTACGCAAGCGCCGGCGTCGTGGCTGAGGCTGAGAAGCGTACGCGCCACGCCCAGCTCGCGGGCGCGGCGTTCGCTGGCGCCGGCGAAGCGCAGCTCCGGCGCCCGACCGCCGCCGCCCAGGATGCGGACCTCGTGCCAGCCGCCCAGGGGCATTCCCAACGCGCGCCGGGCGGCCACCTTGGCGGCGAAGCGAGCGGCGCGGCTCTCCAGTCGCGGGCTCGCCGCGCGCTCCTCATCGGTGAACAGACGCCGGCGCAGACGCTCGCCGAAGCGGTCCTCGGCCCGCGCGAAGCGCTCCAGGTCCACCAACTCGACGGCGAGGCCGATGATCACGACAGGCGGCTGCGCAGGTCCTCGAGGGCGCGCTCGATTCCCACCAGCAGCGCCCGGGCCACGAGCGCCCGCCCCACGGCCACGCGCTCCAGAGCCCCCACGCGCTGCGCAAAAGGCCGCAGGCTGCGCCAGTCCAGGCCACCACCCAGGGCGACCGGCAGCCGCAGCTTCGCGGCCAGTCGCGAGGCATCGGCCAGGGCCTCGAGAGCCGCGGCACGCGGGCCATCGGGCAGATCCACGGCGTTGGCCGTATGAAACTCGACGCCGGCCACGCCCGCGGTGTGGGCGGCCTTCACGGCGTCCACCTCGGCGTTGACACGCGCCCAGGCCGGGATGCCGGCCTCCTCCAGCTGGCGCAGCACGGGCGCGGTGGCCGGCTCGACCAGCAACACCCGATCCGGCCGCACCTCCAGCGCGGCCTTCAAGCCGCCGGGAGACGACTCGATGGAGAGCTCCAGGCAGCGGGCCACGCGGCGCACTTCAACGGCGTCGCCCTCTCGCTGGCCGGAAATGCGCACGGCGTCCACGCCGGCCAGCTCGGCCAGCTTGACTGCCGCGACCGGATCCAGCTCGGGGCTGGGCGCCACGTCGCGCAGGGCGTACAGGGGATCCAGGACGAAGACCAGACCGCTCACGCGCCGCCGAGCCTCCGCTGGACGAGATTCGCCAGTTCTTTCGCCAGCTCGTTCACGCGCGCCTCGTCCTCGCCCTCGACCATGACCCGGGCCTTCATCTCGGTGCCGCTGTAGCGCAGCAGGATGCGGCCCTTCCCGGCCAGCTCCTGCTCCAGCTTGCGCACCGCCTCGACCACCTCGGGCACCTGCTCGAACGGCTTTCGCTCTGCGACGCGTACGTTCAGCAGAACCTGCGGGAAAGGCTGGAAGCCGGCCACCAGCTCCGAAAGCGGCCTTCCGGTGCGCTTCATGATCGCCAGCGCCTGGAGTGCGGTGATGAGCCCATCGCCGGTGGTGTTGTGGTCGAGGAAGACGAAGTGTCCGGACTGCTCGCCGGCCAGGTTGTAGCCGCCGTTGCGCATGGCCTCGACCATGTAGCGGTCGCCCACCTGGGTGCGAATCAGCCCCAAGCCCATGGCGTCCAGGGACTTCTCGAGGCCCATGTTGCTCATCACGGTGCCCACGACGGCGCCACCCTCGAGCATCCCGCGCTCCGACAGGTCGCTCGCAAAGAGCGCAAGCAGTGCATCGCCGTCCACCACTTCGCCATCCTCGGTCACGATCACTACGCGGTCCGCGTCGCCGTCGAGGGCGATGCCCAGGTCCGCGCGCACCTCGCGCACGCGGGCCACCGCGTGCTCCGGATGCAGCGAGCCGACGCCCTCGTTGATGTTGCGCCCGTTGGGGTCGACAGCGAGGCTGAAGACCTCGGCTCCCAACTCGGCCAGCACCGTCGGACCCACTTTGTAGGCGGCGCCGTTGGCGCAATCCAGCACGACGCGCAGCCCGTCCAGCGTGAACTCCCGGGGGAAGGTGTTCTTCAGGAACACCACGTAGCGGCCCGAAGCGTCGTCGATGCGGTGGGCGGTG
>Ga0255054_10002436_pt1 | contig 10635 bp, 6 predicted proteins | sample JV7_2_23_MG_FD_188634 | JGI IMG/M metagenome (GOLD analysis project Ga0255054, IMG submission 188634) | Seawater microbial communities from Jervis Inlet, British Columbia, Canada - JV7_2_23 | ecosystem: Environmental > Aquatic > Marine > Inlet | place: Canada: British Columbia | collected... | reverse complement strand
AACAAGGAATGTCGAATTATGAATTCAAATGTTCTTTCATCCTTCGACATTCATTATTCCTTGTTCGATATTCGATATTATAAAACTCATATTTTTTAACCCCAAACTCGCAACCCTGAACCCTGAACCTATATTAGACCATCATCTTTTTTAGCGTCTGGCTGATCGAGCGAAGATCATTGAGATTACCCATTGGCAGGAAGTAATCCACGTAAGGTAGGGCAGCACTCATCCCCTGGCAGATGGGCTCGTAATCGCGTGTTGCCATCAAGGGATTTAACCATATAATTTTATGGGCTTTGCGTTTAAGAATCGCCATTTGCCCTTCGAGTACATCGATTTCTCCTCTGTCCCAACCATCACTGAAAATCATGATGATATCTCTGTCAGAAAGTTGTCGCGTTCCGAAGCTCTCATTAAACAGCTTCAAACAATAACCGATACGCGTGCCCCCACCCCAGTCAGCGATAACGCCCGGAATTTGTTTCATCGCAGAAGTAAAATCACCTACATCGAATTGACCGGTTGCTCTGGAAAGATCTGTTGAAAAAAAGAAGATTTCAGTCCTGCGATCAATTCGTTTGAGGGCATGGATGAATTGCAGAATCATCAGGGTAAAAATATCCATCGAACCGCTGACATCGCAAAGAAAGATAACACGGCGTTTTTTTATTTTTTTCTTTCTAAAATCCAACAGGATCAGTTCCCCTCCGAATTGCATGTTTTTTCTTAGAATCTTGCGCAGACTGATCTCTTTGCCGCTAACGGTGTACTGAAACCTTCGGCTGATCCGATTGGCCAATGGCTGAAGGATTCTGATGATCGATTCGTATAAATCTCTAGATCCCTCAAAATTCAATTCATGCATTTGCTGCGTTTCGGCCTGGGCCTGGGGACTGTAACGAAGGGCCCATTGTTTGACCACTTTGGTGGAGGCATCCCCGGAGGTTTTTTGATCGGTATTTTTTTTCTGGAGATCGCTGAGGTTATCCTGTTCTGCTTCGTTTTCTGCGGGGTCTTCTGTCTGGATTTTAAGATGGGTTTGTTCCCCGGGCAGCCAGAATTTATAAAACAAGGCATCGAATCTGGCGAGATCTTCTTGGCGGCTGATGAAATTGATTCGCAGCAAACACTGAAACGTCTGAAGGCTGGAAATGTCTATCAGGGGCAGGCCCTCGATGGTGTCTAAAACTGCCGGCAGGGAAACCGAAATGCCGTTATCTCTCAAAAGATAAGAAAATCGAACGATATTTTCGATCAACCCTTGGTCTGATCGGTACGGGGGCTTATCGGTACTGTTATTTAGTGTCATTTCTCAAAACTGCAAGAATATCAAACACACCAGGTGTCGGGTTTCAGGTTTATGGGTTCAGGGTTCAAAGGTTCAGAGGTTCTGGCAACTGGGATATCTGATGCTCAAAACTGAACCTCTGAACGCTGAACGTTGAACCTTGGAACCCTGTGATTGAAACCAATCATAAAAAAATTTAGCACACCTTCGGCATGTTACTTTGAGTGAGACGTCAGCAGATGCTTGCGTTTTTCCGGGTTGGGCCAGATATTCGATTTAAAATTTTGTATATCTTCACGGTATTTGAGAATGCATCCCAGGGTCTGCTCGACCGTTTCTTCATCCAGGACGTTGCGGTGAAGTTTAAGAAGGGCTTCCGCCCAATCGAGGGTCTCGGATACGCCTGGTTTTTTCAGCAGGTCTTCTTTGCGAATATTTTGCATGAAGATGGCAATCTGGTGAACAAGCGCTTCTTTCAAATCCGGCACCCGCGCATGGATGATTTTCATTTCTTTGTCCAGGTCCGGATACTCGATCCAGTGATAAAAACATCGCCGTTTGAGGGCATCGTGGATGTCGCGGGTTCGATTGGATGTGATGACCACCATGGGTTTGTGGGTGGCTTTCAGAGTGCCGATTTCAGGAATCGATACCTGAAAATCAGAAAGGATTTCCAGCAAAAAAGCTTCAAATTCCTCATCGGCGCGGTCCAGTTCATCGATCAATAGCACCGGGGTGTTTCCCTGAGAACTCTGGATGGCTTCCAGCAAGGGTCTCTTAATAAGATAGGGTTCGCTGTAGATTACATTGCCCATTTCTTCAGGTGACAGGCCGCACTGCTCATCCATTTTGATCCGCAGGAGCTGTTTGGAGTAATTCCATTCATACAGCGCTGAATTGGCATCCAGGCCTTCGTAGCACTGAAGCCGGATGAGTTTCGTGGAGAGAATGTCCGCCAGGACCAGTGCGACCTCAGTTTTTCCCACGCCAGGCTCACCTTCAAGGAATATCGGTTTGCTGAGGTGGTGCGAAAGATAAAGGACTGTCGCCAAGGCTTGATCCGATATATATCGATGCTGGGTCAGTTGTTCGCGGATAACATCAATGGAAGAAAAACTATTTTTTACGCCCATAAAAGAACCTTCTTTATTTTGAGCAGGCTTACGCTTTAAGCTGTTCGCCCCTACGCGGAAAACTTACAAAGGTTTCAGGTTTCAAGGTCCAGAGGTTCTGGGTTCAGGGGTTCAAGGGTTCTGGCCTCTGGCTGCTGGTAACTGCTCACTTGTTCCTTGCTGTTTGTCTCTGGCTCGGCCAGAAGCAAGAAGCCAGTAGCCCAGCAATTTTCTCTATTTTGAATATCGAATATCGAACAAGGAATTTCGAATGATGAAGTTTTTTTTCCTTCGATATTCAACATTCTATATTCTATATTCTGCGGTTCTCTGTTTTCTGACCTCTGTCCTCTGAAACCTAAGAGTGCCCCGACACCTGAAACCGACTTATCTTACATGCCGCGTCGGTATTGTCCCCCGACAGCATAAAGTGCCCGGGTAATTTGTTCCAGGCTGCATACCCGCACGGCATTCATCAATTCAGCAAAAATATTCTCGCCCGAAAGGGCGACTTTTTGCAGGCGCTGCAGTGCAGCGGGCGCCTCTTTTTCATGACGCTTTTCAAAATCAGCCAGTCGCTTAAGTTGAGATTGTTTTTCTTCTTCGCTTGCACGGGACAGCTCAACGCTCTCGTTTAGCTGATCCAGGTCGGCATCCGGGTCCCGGAAAGTGTTTACCCCAATGATCGGGAGTTCGCCGGTATGTTTTAATGTTTCTGAATAAATCGATTCCTCTTGAATTTTACTGCGCTGGTAGCCTGTTTCCATGGCGCCCAGTACGCCGCCGCGCTTGGTGATTTGATCAAATTCATTTAAGACCGCTTCTTCTACAAGAAGGGTCAATTCTTCAATGATAAAACTTCCCTGGTTCATATTTTCATTTTTGGTCAATCCCCATTCCCGGTTTATAATGAGCTGAATGGCCAGGGCACGTCTGACCGACTCTGCACTCGGTGTGGTGATCGCTTCATCAAAAGCGTTGGTATGGAGGCTGTTGCAATTATCATATATCGCGCAAAGTGCTTGCAGCGTTGTGCGGATATCATTAAATTGGATGTCCTGGCTGTGTAAAGACCGCCCGGATGTCTGGCAGTGATATTTGAGCATCTGAGAACGAACAGATCCGCCGTAGAGTTCACGCATGGCAATCGCCCAGATACGGCGCGCCACTCTTCCAATAACCAAATATTCCGGATCCATTCCGTTTGAGAAGAAAAAAGATAAATTCGGCGCAAAGCTTTCAAGCGGCATGCCGCGGGACAGGTAATATTCTACATACGTAAAGCCGTTGGCCAGCGTGAGCGCCAGCTGGGTAATCGGGTTGGCACCGGCCTCGGCGATATGATACCCGGAGATAGAGACACTGTAGTAATTACGGACGTTGTTATCAATAAAGTACTGTTGTATATCCCCCATCACTCTCAAGGCAAATTCGATCGAAAAAATGCACGTGTTTTGTCCCTGATCTTCCTTAAGGATATCGGCCTGTACGGTACCTCTCACGTTGGAAATTACATCCGCTCGAATATTTTGATATTGTTCTTTGGAGGGCTCTTTTCCGTTTTCGGCCTCGAACTTGTCGACTTGCTGGTCAATGGCGGCATTAAAAAACATCGCCAGCATCATGGGCGCCGGTCCATTTATGGTCATGGAAACCGAGGTGCTGGGTGCGCACAGGTCAAAACCGTCATATAGGACTTTAACGTCATCAAGCGTACAGATGCTGACGCCCGAGGTGCCGATTTTCCCGTATATATCCGGTCGTTTGTCCGGGTCACAACCATACAGGGTAGCGGAATCATAGGCTGTTGAAAGCCGTTTGGCTTCATAATCTGCCGACAGCAGCTTGAACCGCCGATTGGTGCGTGCAGGGTCTCCTTCGCCGGCAAACATGCGGGTCGGATCTTCATCTGCCCGTTTTAACGGGAATACGCCGGCCGTGAATGGAAATCTTCCGGAGACGTTTTCTTGCCGCATCCAGCGGTATATTTCTGCGGGATCTTTAAACTTTGGGAGGACAATCTTGGGGATGCGGGTATGAGATAATGATTCGGTATACAAGGGAACCCTGATTTCTCGATCCCGAACCTGGTACACCAGCTCATCTTTGCTGTAGGATTCTTTGATTTTTTCCCATTCCTCGATGGAATCCAATGTCTCTTTATTCAGAGTAGCTTCGGCTTTTTTAATTTCATCTTTAAGCTTTGAAATTAGCTCCACAGAATCTTGTGTTTCATCATTTGCGCCAATCGCCTTGGTTGTTTCTTTGAGGTGCCAGACCTTTCTAAGATTTTGCGCTTGTTCGCCGGTTTGTTCGTGGTATTTCCTGACTGTATCCGAAATTTCGGAAAGATAACGGATACGTTCCGGCGGGATGATGATGGTTTTGGACGATGATGTTTTGATTTGAGGTCTTGGCAAGCGGGCCTTGAATTTAACACCCGTCTTTTCGGCCACTTTATCGATAATCGCATGATACAAGGCTGTTACCCCATCGTCATTAAACTTGGAAGCGATGGTTCCAAATACCGGCATTTCGTCAGGATCCGTATCCCATAATTTTTGATTGCGTTGGACCTGCTTGCGAACGTCGCGAACCGCATCCTCTCCACCGCGCTTTTCAAATTTGTTGATCACCACCAGGTCTGCAAAGTCGAGCATATCGATCTTTTCAAGCTGGGTGGCGGCACCGAATTCGCTGGTCATCACATAGATGGATAAGTCAACCAAATCGGTAATACTGGAATCACCCTGTCCAATACCGGCTGTTTCAACAACGATCAGGTCATAGCCGGCAGCCTGTGTCACCGCGATCGCTTCAGTGAGCACGGCCGGCAATTCTGTCCGGGACCGTCGTGTTGCCAGAGAACGAAAATAAACACACGGGTTGCTGATGGCGTTCATCCGGATCCGATCACCTAGCAGCGCTCCGCCGGTCTTTCGCCGGGATGGGTCACAGCTGATGATGGCAATATGAACATCTTTAAGATCATGCAGCATCCTTAATATCAGCTCATCGGTCAAAGACGATTTGCCGGCACCGCCTGTTCCTGTAATACCGATAACCGGGGCTTTGCGGTTTTTAATCTTCTTTAACAGCTGGGCTCTAATAGCCTCGAAGTTTCCGTTTTCCCGGTCTTTGGCCTGTTCGGCGGCGGTAATCAGTTTGGCCACCAGAAGCGAGTTGGTGGGGTTCAGAGCGTTTAAATCAAAATTGTTGGTTGTGACAGACGGAAAATCGATGATCTCAACCAGGTGGTTAATCATTCCCTGCAGTCCCAATCTGGCGCCATCTTCCGGTGAGTAAATCTTGGTCACCCCGTAAGCTTCGAGTTCTGTGATTTCATCCGGCACAATCACACCGCCGCCACCGCCGAATACCTTGATGTGAGAAGCGCCGCTTTCATTTAGAAGATCGACCATATATTTGAAAAATTCGACATGTCCGCCCTGATAACTCGACACGGCCACTCCCTGGACATCCTCCTCAATGGCGGCTTCCACGATTTCCTGCACCGATCGATTATGTCCTAAATGAATAACCTCCACTCCGGTATCCTGTAGTATTCTGCGCATGATATTTATGGCGGCATCATGGCCGTCAAAAAGAGAGGTCGCTGTGACAACCCGTATATTGTTCTTGGGTTTGTATACTTCGACTTTAGCGGTCATTTGATCTCCTTAAAATCGGTAATAACCTAATTTTGTTTTTTACCACCGGCAAACATTCCAAGAATGATGTCGGTTTGCAACTTAATATAATCTTCAATACTGTAGTGGTGAGCAAAATACCATCGCCGAAAGGTCCACATATGCCCTAAAACAACAATATTATGGGATGCCAGTTCAAGATTGTTTTCATTAAGATTTATCAGATCGTCGGAATTGGCGATGCCGGCAAGTGCTTCCACAAAAAGGCCGGTGATGCGAAGTTCATTTTCCAGTACCCGTTTTTGCCACTGGGATGGCAGGGATTGGGTTTCCTGGTAGATCAAAAGGATAAAATCACTCATCCGATGGCATACCATAAAGTATTCATGGATGATTTTCACCAATGCATCGCGGCCGCCCGCCGCCTGAGACATGGCTGCGGTGACACCGCGTTCCACCTCTGCGTGGATCGATTCGCATACCAGGTACAATATATCTTCCTTTGACGCGAAATATTCATACAGGGAACCAATCGAAAATCCGGCGGCGCGGGCAATCTGTCGGGTGGTGGTTTTATGGAATCCCTTATCGATAAACAACTGTACGGCCGCGTCGGCAATCTGGCGTCGTCTGCGATCCACCAGCTCCGGGTCTTTGACCTGGGTGGGGATATCTTTTGTTCTGTTGAGTTCCTCCATTTTAACCCCATGAAATTATAATATATTTAGATATAGAGGCACCTTCGCATACTGTCTGAACGAGCGCTCAATCAATTAAATAACATGTCTTTTTTTTGCTTGTCAAGTTTTTCACCAGCACGATTTCAAAATATATTTAAATATTTGATATTATTATTTTTAAAAGAACAGAATACCCGTTTGTAAGCACCGGGTGAAAACTGTATGTCACTTGGCTAAGATTAAACGAAGCAGGACTTTATGACTGAGCGCTCGTTCACAGGAATAAATTGATGCTATGACAATCTTTTTATCCAGTCTTGTGAAAGAAGTAGATCAGGTAAGCGCAGGAGGTTATATTAGGATTTTAGCAGGAGAAAATTGGATTGATTCAGGTCATATTTTTAACAACCGGGCCGCATTTTCACCCAGGATCATTCGTTTGGCTTTTTTATTTATATTTAAGCCCTGCAGGGCTATTATATTTTCTTTAATGGTGGGCACTGCCGGCCAGTCAGAGCCGTAGATCACTTTATGCGCGATGCGCTCGAGTTCCGGAAAATAGGTTAACAGATTTTGCGGTGGCAGACCGGAAACTTCCATGTACACATTTTCATGAATCCGGGCCAGCGCCAGCGCTTTTTCATACCAGAATGGGCGTCCGCTGTGAGCCTGAAGCACCTTGAGTTTTGGAAAGTCCACCGCCACATCGTCCAGGTAAATGGGATCTCCGTATTTCAGCCGGGCACCGCTAAATATCGATGAGCCGATATGAAGCAATACCGGGATGTCCAGCTCCTGGGCTTTGGCGTACAGCGGATAGATTTTGGTTTCATTGGGATAGAAATGCTGATACGTCGGATAAAGTTTTAAGCCCTTGAAACCCTGATTGCGCACCAATTCCTCCAATTCATCAACCGGGTTTTCAGATGTGTTCGGGTCAATACTGGCAAAGGGAATCAGGCGCGGGCTATGGGAGCAGAATTGGGCCACATCCTCATTGGCAGAGATTCCGGAAGTGATGGGCGCCAGTTCTGCCAGTATCACTGCATAATCAATGCCGGCCTCATCCATGAGGCCCACAAAGGCTTGCGGAGAAGAATAGGTCTGAAGCATCCAGTCCAGGCGGTTGCCCCACCCCTGGTGCAGTAGCTCTTTATAATCCGGTGTCCGGCTGCGGTAATAGGCGGTATGGACATGAAAATCGATAATCATAATTAACGGCCTGTTTTGACTTTAATTCTGGCGCAGGCGTAGTTACAGTTCTGGCAAATTCCACCGTGATGCTGGCGCAATTGGAGATGACCTGTGTCCAGTTTGTTTTTGAAAAAGTAGTGCCGGTTGCACACGCGACAATATCCTCTCAGGTAGAGGGGCTCAATATCTTTCGCTTTGCGCTCCAACGCTTTCCCTCCCGAATAATTTGTCATTTGGGATTTAATCAACTTTGATGCGTTCGTAAAAAGTCTGCGAAGCTGTCATTGCGAGCGCAGCGAAGCAATCTCTATCAATCTAAGTCGCTGAAATCATAGGATTGCTTCGTCACTTCGTTCCTCGCAATGACCGGCGATAGGACTTTTTACGAGTCTGTCAACTTTATATTTGAAAAAGAAGATTGATAAAATCAATTCCTGTTTTGTAAGTTTCTTGCGAGACGCAACACTAAGCCCTGCACAGTGGCTTTACGATGGCAGCAGCGGATCCGGCTGCTGCCACTCTCGATCTATGGCGTAGCGCCTTGCGGCTGTCAGTGCTTTAATGGCGATCCGGGTGGTTTCGAAAAAAGGCATATTCAAACCATCGACTTCTTTGAGCCATCGCTGCTTGACGTCGCCTCCCAGCAGCACGGAATAGAGTGGCTTTTCAGGCTGAAGCTCCTTTGCTTTCTGGTAGATCTCCCGAATACCCTCGAAATCCGCGTTTGGCAGACCCAAAAGGATGACCAGCACGGCATCCACATTCTCGTCATCCAAAACTGAATGGATGCCCTCTTCGTGAGCGAGCCGGTTTCCGGCCCCCAGGGCCGCCCAAAGATCAAGTGGATTCAGGGCCGGCTGCCACTCCGGTATAAACTTCTTGATACGTTCTTGGGTCCTGGGGCTGAATTCAGCTTGCACAAAACCGCTTGCTTCCAACTCGTCCGAGGCCATCACGCCATTGGCGCCACTGAAGGTCACGATACCGACCCGATTTCCCTGCGGCAGCGGCTGATACTGAAATACTTTCATATATTCTAAAAATTCCTCGAGGTCGTATGCACGCGTAATACCATACTGTCGGTAGGCATAATCGACTATGGTATCGTCAAGGGCCAGGGAACCGGTATGTGAGGCTGAGGCTTTGGCGCCTGCTTTCGTGCGGCTGGGTTTTAGAACCACAATCGGCAGGTCCGCTTTTGCCTTATTCGCAATTGAAAAAAAGCGACGGGGATTTCGCATGCCTTCCAGATAAAGTGCCACGATGTCACTCCCCGGGTCTTTCCAGGCCCACTCCAGATAATCACTTTCATCCAGATCAATCTTGTTTCCGAATATGACACTTTTGCCCACGCCGATGCGCTGAACCGTTCGTGCCATCACCTGGTCGGCGACCGCGCCGGCGAAGATCCCGGATTGGCCTCCCAATGCGATGGAACCATCTTCCCAGTTTTCGAACAGAATGAAGCTGGCGACGAGTTTCTGGTCCATGTTGATGAATCCGATAGAATTGGGGCCCATGCAGCGGACGCCGGTTTTTCTGATAAGCTCGACCAGTTTCTGCTGCTCTTTTTTGCCTTCCTCTCCGACCTCGGCAAAGCCGGCAGCGATGATTACAGCAGCTTTTACACCCTTCTTGTAGCAATCCTCAAACAGGGTCGGGACAAATTTGCCCGGCAGTAGAAAGAAGACCAGGTCGATATCACCCGGCACATCGAGTATCTTGGGGTAGGCCTTGAGGCCGATAATCTCGTCGGCACCGGGGTTGATGGGGTATATTTTGCCTGGAAAACCGTTGACCACTATATTTTTCAGCAATACGTGGCCGGTCTTGGTTGGATTGGTTGATGCGCCGATGACCGCTACGGACTTCGGCTCGAGGACGGCCCTGATGTCATTCAGGGCTTCACTTTTAGCGGGTTCTTTTTTAACGTCCCTTTCTTTTTGTTTGAGCGTAATCAAGGCGTCCAGTGCCAGAATCCGATTTCCTTTGACAACAAGGGGATTGATGTCCAGTTCTTCGATGTCCGCATGGAACTTAACCGCCAGCTCCGAAAGCCGGGCAATGGTCTTGGCAAGCGCCGCTCTGTCGGCGGCCGGCTGGCCGCGATAACCGTCGAGCATCTTTGACCCTCTAATCTCATCCAGCATACCGGCAGCGCCATTTTCATCAATCGGTGCCAGGCGTAATGTGATATCTTTTAACAGTTCTACGAACACGCCGCCGAGACCAAAGGCCACCACCGGGCCGAAAGGCGGTCGGTTGGCTACGCCTAAAATCGTCTCAATACCGCCTTCTACCATTTCCTGTACAAGAACGCCGTGGATTTTCGCATCGGGATGTTTCGCATTTATGGCATTCATGATTTCTCGGTACCCTTGGCCAACGGCCTCATCGTCTGCGATCCCTACCTTTACGCCACCGGCATCGGTCTTGTGCAAAATATCCGGCGATGAAATCTTCAATACGACCGGGTATCCGAGTTTTTGGGCGCTTGCTACCGCCGTTTGCTCACTGGTGGCCAATTCCTCACGCGTGCCGGCAATTCCCGCAGCGGCCAAAACCTGTTTGGCTTCAAATTCAGTTAGTTTGGTTCTCCCATCCCTGCGGACGTCTTGCAAGATCTGTTCAATCTCCGCCATTATATTACCTCCTGAAAAAATTTCTTTTTGTCCTAAATCATAACGCATACCGGACGAAAAGAAATT
>Ga0255054_10002434_pt1 | contig 10644 bp, 11 predicted proteins | sample JV7_2_23_MG_FD_188634 | JGI IMG/M metagenome (GOLD analysis project Ga0255054, IMG submission 188634) | Seawater microbial communities from Jervis Inlet, British Columbia, Canada - JV7_2_23 | ecosystem: Environmental > Aquatic > Marine > Inlet | place: Canada: British Columbia | collected... | reverse complement strand
ATTCAGTCCGCGACGATTACAGAGTTGAGCGCTGACGTTATGGCCGCCTATGACGCACCGTTTCCAGCGGCGAAATACAAGGCTGGAACTCGCGCTTTTCCGAAACTTGTGCCGACCAGAGCTGACGATCCTGCCAGCGATGCGAATCGACGGGCCTGGGAGGTGCTGAAGCGATGGGAGAAGCCGTTCCTGACGACCTTCAGTGATCGTGATCCGATTACACGTCCTATGCTGAAGCCGATTCAGGAGCTGGTACCGGGCGCGCAGGGCCGCGAACACGTCACAATCCGCAACGCCGGCCATTTCCTGCAGGAGGACAAGGGAGAAGAGCTCGCCGAGGTGCTACTGGAGTTTATCGCTCGAGATACTCCAGCTTGTCTTTGACATCACGCCACTCGTCGGCGTCCTCGGGCGGATCCTTCATCTCGGTAATGACAGGCCATTGCTCGGATAGCTCGGCGTTGATTTCGAGAAACTTCTTCTGACCCTCAGGTAGTTCATCCTCAGAGAAAATCGCTTCGACCGGGCACTCGGGTTCGCAGAGCGTGCAATCGATGCACTCCTCAGGATCAATCACGAGAAAGTTAGGTCCCTCGTGAAAGCAGTCAACCGGGCAAACCTCGACACAATCGGTGAGCTTGCACTTGATGCAGGATTCGGTGACAACGAATGTCATTTGGCGGTCCTCAAAATCTGGCCCGCGTACGCTATGCGAAGTTATCGCTCATATCAAGCCACTTTTTGCCTCCGGACACGGACTCTTACAAACTCCACTGTCCGTCCCGGTTGCTGGCTATCCCTTCTTCCTCAAGTTTGATGATATGCGCGAGTAGCGATCGCTCCGCCAAGCCGTAAAGTTTCCGATCAACGTCTTTGTAGACGTGAGGTACGAGTTCACTGATCGTCAGTCCGGGATTGGATTCAATCGCAGCGACAATCCTGGCCTCGCGCTGAAGGCGATGGCTGATGATCCAGTCAATAGCGCGTATCGGATCCCTGATCACCTCGCCATGCCCGGGAACCAGCGCATCGCACTTGAGGTCCTTACAATGCTGCAAGGACTCGATGTATTGCTTCATGTTGCCATCGGGCGGGTTGATGACGACGGTCGAACCATCAATCACGTGATCGCCGGTGAACAGCCAGTTCAATTCAGTGTGCAAGTAACACAGATGGTTCGATGCGTGCCCCGGCGTATGAACGGCCTCAAGCCGAAACTCCCTGGTTTCGAGAACATCGCCATGACTGAGTTCTCGCGTCGGTGCGAATGTCCCATCCTGGTATTGCCCGTGCGGTGCTGCGATTCCAAGCACCTGCGCACCGGTCTGATTGGCGAGCAACGTTGCACCCGGCGAATGGTCAGCGTGCGTGTGTGAAACAAGAATCCATCGTATTGAACCCTTTGATTTCAAAAGGATATTCTCGATATGATCGACCATCGCCGGGCCGGGATCCAGCACCGCAACTTCGTCGTCGCCAACCAGGTAGGTGTTGGTGCCAGGTCCCGTCATTATTGATGGATTCGGCGCCACGATGCGTCGCACACCGGGTGCGATATCGGCGCAAGGCGGCATGTCTGGACCGAATGACGTCATTGCTCAGAACTCGGTACAGCATCAGGGTAGATGCATTTCACGCCGACCTCGCCACAGGACTTCGCCCAGGCACGAAGTGCCGGTACGGATTCAAAACGTGCCAGATTCTCGAGCGTTTTTCGGGTTGGATAATGCACACGTATGTCTCCACGATCGCTCGCCGCCAAAACCGCATCTGCTGACAGCCAGCAGGAATCCGTCAACTCACCACCACAGTGACTCGCATGCTGGCCGTCTGGCATTTCCGCCAGAAAGAAGCGCGTTGAGTATCGTTTCGGTATTGCGTCCGGTGTAATCCAGAAGCTGAAGTAGTGCAACTGGTCACATTGCAGCTTGAGACTGCGGTCCCGCATGAATGCGTCCCAGCGCATCACGCCTTCATTGAGTCCGTTGCGGATCTCCCCGAGTTTATCGGCTGACAACGAATGATTCCCAAGCAGCACTCCCGCCTCTTCATAAAGTTCGCGCACGGCCGCGCTGAAGTAATCGAGACCCCCGGTATCCAGTTCAAGCAGGCGACTTGCGTTGGCCGACGTCAATCCAGTACAGAGATCATGAACATTGCTATCGGCCTCTTCGAGCACACCGCCCGGAAATGCATAGGCAGATCCGAATGACGATCGCTCGTGGCGCTTCACCATGAATATCTCAGGTGCTTCAGCTCCCGGGCGAATCAACACGACTGTGGATGACGGTCGTGCGGGCGCAACCTCAGTCGAGGATCGCATTGTCTGCATTGCCGGTCTCGACATGCGCTTTGAGACGCAGCAACGCCTCACCGATCACGTAGTCGACCGACTCGGAAATAGTGTCGAGCCCGCCGGGCCGATATCCCCCAACTGCGTACGAGAACTTCACCGTCGTCGCGCCATCAGCATCGAAAAACTCCCACGTCATGTTGCCGTTGACACCCATCAGGCCCAGCGGGCCGAGCCCACCGGTCAGGCGCAACAGGATGTTTGGGTTAACAAAAGTGACGGTCATGTGAACGACGCCCGCATTGTCACCGATTGACTCACAAAAACAACTCTGCACTTCAGGATTGATACTCATGTTGCGGGCATCGCCTGAGACGGTGTGATCGCTGCTCCACCACTGACCGACCTCATCAACGGCAGAACGCCAGACATCGTTCCTGGCGGCATCGATGATGACTTCATGAGCGAGCGAGAAACCGCCCGGCTCTGCGTCGAGCACCTCAGAAATCGCTGCATAGCTGAACAAGCTGGAGACGACCAGGATCGCGGTGAGGACGCGTTTCATCGGAGTTCCTATCTCGGCCTGAAAACGGCTGTTAAGCTTACCGCAAACCATGATTGACGACATGAGAGTGGTATTCGATAGCCGTAACCGACGTGCGTGTGCGGACCGTGCCCTTGTGCTCGCCGCTTTGGAAATTCCGCATCAGCTTGTCGACGATGTCGCGGGTTGCGCATTGATCGTGCCAGCTGAATTTTCAGCTCGAGCGAGCGACGAACTACGTTTGTACGATCAGGAAAACCCTCCACCACGCCCGCGCAAGGTCCGGACGGTTGTCTATCAGAACGCAATTCCCGGAGTTATTGCATACATTGTCACCATCTGTGCGGTCGCCTGGCTCGCTGGTGCTTCGTTCCATGGGCTGGACTGGCTGGGGTCAGGGCGAATCGACGGTGCCCTGGTTCGCGCGGGTGAATGGTGGCGAACCGTAACGGCATTGACGCTACATTCCGGTCTCAAACATCTCATTGGCAATATCATTTTTGGCGCTTTTTTTGGCCTGTTTGCCGGTCGCCTGCTTGGATCTGGCATCGCCTGGTTCACTATCATCCTCGCGGGAGCTTCAGGCAACGCTCTCAACACCTTGCTGCTGGAGTCGACACATCGTTCCATCGGTGCTTCAACTGCCGTATTCGCAGCGCTCGGTGTCGTTGCCGGATTTGTCTGGCGCGGCAAGCTGATGTCACAGGAGCGATGGCCATATCGCGTCGGCCCGATCGTTGGCGGTTTCGCGTTGTTGATGTACACGGGAACCGGCGACGCCAATACCGATATCGGCGCGCACCTGATGGGATTCCTGTGCGGATTTTTAGCCGGCATGTTGCTGACACTTGTCCGTGTCCAGCTCGCACAGATGCGCTGGCAGATCACCGCGGCTTTGCTGGCATTCTCGATTACCGTTGGTGCCTGGATTACCGCATTTCACGCCTGACACTCTGATGCAATCATGTAGAATCCGGGTCCGGGTGCGCGTACTAAGGCACTGCAGCCACACATGAAAAAAATTCTGCTGTTCTTCTTGATTCTGGCATTGGTCATGACAGCTGTTGCGTGGTTACGCTACGGCGGCGGCGACCTGTACCCTGACCTTTCAACACCACCGCTGCTCAATGCAAGCGCCCTCGAAGAAGTTCTTTCCTATCCGCAGCCGATCGGCAACGTCACGGTCAACAAGTCGGGCCGGGTGTTTTTCACGGTGCACCCGGAAGCCAGGCCGCAGGGCAACAAATTACTGGAGTATGTCGACGGTGCTTCCGTGCCCTATCCGGACGGCGCAGCGCAAAAACGCCTGTTTGACACGGTACTTGGTGTCGCCGTGGATCGATTCAATCGCCTGTGGACCATTGATCACGGCAATCACGGTATTCGTACCGCGCGCCTGCTGGCGTTCGACCTTGAGAGCGGCGACCTGATTCACGACCAGCGTTTCTCGGAGGACATCGCTCCCCTCGGGTCATTCTTGCAGGACCTGCAGATCAGTGACAACGGCAAGACTATCGTAATCGCCGACGCGAGTTTCTGGCGTAAGCAACCCGCCATTATCGTCTACGACATCGAAACCGCGACAGCTCGGCGTGTACTTGAATTGCACTCATCGGTATCGGCCGAGAATTTTGTAATCCGAAACAACGGCCAGAGAATGTCATTCGGCGGCGGTATCGTGTCACTGCGTGGAGGAGTGGACGGCATCGCTCTGGGCAGGGAGTGGTTGTATTTCGGTGCAATCACCGGCTCTGGACTTTACCGCATTCGCCTAAGTGATCTCTCAGATCCCTCGATACCGGATTCGCAAATTGCCGCACGAGTCGAACACTACTTGACCAAACCGCTCAGTGACGGATTAAGCCTCGACAAAGACGGCAACGTTTACATTACGGACGTTGAGCATAATTCGATATTTCGTGCTACCGACAATCGCGAACTGCGTACGCTTATCCGCTCCGACAAGGTTCGCTGGCCGGACGCTTTGTCTTTCGGACCAGATGGCTGGCTGTACATCGCTGATAGCGCATTGAGTGATGTGATTTTGCAATCCCACGAACACATCAGGTCCAGGGGGCCATACAAGGTTTTCCGCTTCCAGCCTGGCGCGGAAGGAACACCGGGTCAGTAAGCGCATGCAGGTAATCCTCCTGTACGCTACGGTCGTGCTGATCTGGGGTTCGACCTGGTCGGCGATACCGTTTCAGCTTGGCGTCGTGGCAGAGGAACTGTCGGTCGCCTATCGTTTCGGCATTGCGGCTCTGTTCCTGTACGCATACGCATTGCTCTCGCGCCGTCGAATCCGGCTGCCTGCTGACGCTTATCCGTTCGTGTTTCTGCAGGGAACCCTGCTCTTCAGCCTGAACTATTTTCTTGTGTATTACGCCACCGTGCACATCACGTCCGGGCTGGTCGCCGTTCTTTTTAGCAGCATCGTTTTGTTCAACGCGATTCTCGAGCGCGGGTTTTTCAAGACAGCAATCGACAATCGACTGCTCCTTGCCGGCACCCTCGGCCTGTCGGGTATTACGATGATCTTCTGGCCTGAAGTATCGGCCATCAGTCTCGAGGACAGTACGATCATTGGCATCCTGCTCGCGCTGAGCGCCACCCTGATCGCATCGTTCGGCAACATGACAGCAGTCATCAATACACGACGGGAACTGCCTGTCGTTGCGGTAAATGCGCATGCCATGGCCTGGTCCGCATTGCTATCGTTCATCGTCGCAGCGTTACTAGGGCGGGAATTTACATTCTCTTTTGAGCGCGGCTATGTCGTCTCACTCACGTTTCTCGCAGTGTTCGGATCTGCCATAGCATTTGGTTGTTATCTCGCACTGATTCAGCGCATCGGTCCGGCCCGCGCCGCGTACAGTGCGGTGCTGTTCCCAATCGTCGCGCTGGCAATTTCGACGATTATCGAAGACTATCAGTGGACAGTGATTGCAGCCGTCGGCATCATTTTCACGCTTGCGGGAAACTGGTTGATCCTGAGTAGCCGCACAACCAAACCGAAGAACATTTAAGGGAAGAAGAAAATGGATGAAGTCAAATTACCCGACCTGGGGTTCACCTGGGACGAGGTCATCGTAATGCTGAAAACCACGGGCGTGGATTTCGCAATTAATCTGCTAACAGCAGTCATCATTTTTTACGTCGGACGCCTGATCGTCAGAATTCTGACGAATGGTTTGCGCAAGGTCATGGAAAAACAGGACGTCGACATGACGCTTGTTACGTTCGTGTCAAACCTCGTCGGCATGGTGCTGCTGACCTTTGTCATTATCGCGGCAGTCAGCGCAATTGGCGTGCAGACCACTTCGTTCATCGCTGTCATCGGCGCTGCTGGCCTGGCCATCGGTCTGGCTTTGCAGGGGTCGCTCTCGAACTTCGCATCGGGAGTACTAATCGTGCTGTTTCGGCCCTACAAGGTCGGTGACTGGATCGAGGCCGCCGGGATATCGGGCACGGTCGAAGAAGTGCAGATACTGACGACCGTCCTCAAGACAGCCGACAACAAGCAGGTGATCGTCCCGAACAGTCAGATAATGGACAGCATCATCACCAACTATTCAGCCAAGGAAACGCGGCGCGTCGATATGGTTGTCGGCGTAAGCTACGAAGACGATCTCGACAAGGTTCGCAAGACATTGGAAGAACTCGTCGCTGCCGATGATCGCATTTTCGATGACCCGCCTTGCACGATTGCGGTGTCGGAACTGGCCGACAGCAGCGTCAACTTCGTTGTGCGTCCGTGGGCCGCCACGGCAGATTATTGGGGCGTGAAATTTGATTTGACCGAAGCGATCAAGAAGCGCTTTGACAACGACGGTATTTCGTTCCCGTTCCCGCAACAGGACGTACACCTTTACAAGGCGTCAGACTAGCCGCTTCCGGGCCCGGTGTCAGTCGGCGACATCGGGCTCGATAAAGCACCACTTGAGTTTCGGAATGCTCGCCTTGAGTTCGCGCTCAAGCGCATTGATGCTGTCAACGGCCGCAGCGATATCCATGCCATCGCGCATCTTGATCTTGGCGGCCAGCATCGTGTCCGGGCCGAACTGAATCGTTATCATGTTGAACACAAACTCGATTTCCTCCTGGCCGCTGATGATGGCGTCAATCGCCTCCTGAATATCCGGATTGGCCGAGCGACCGACAAGCAATGCACGTATCCGCCACCCAATAAACACCGAGATCACGAGCAGGATGACGCCGATACAGATCGAGCCGAATGCGTCGTAGACCGGATCACCGGTGACTGCGGCCGTAATCAGGAAGCCAAGCGCCATTATCAGGCCGAGCTGTGCGCCAATGTCCTCGCCCAGTACGACAACAAGCTCGGAATTTCGCGTGTGCTTGAACCACTCACGAAACGGTTGCTCACCGCGCACAAGCCGTATTTCACGAAGGCAGCCCAGCAGCGACCCTCCCTCTAGCAGAATCGCGAGCAACAGCACGACTATCGCGATCCACACTTTAGAGAGTTGCGCGGGATGATTCAGCTTCTCCACACCTTCGAAGATCGAGAACAGCCCGCCAAGGCTGAACAACAGAATCGCAACGATGAAGCTCCAGAAATAGCTCAGCTTGCCGTAGCCCAATGGGTGTTCATCATCAGGCGGGCGCTGCGATTGCTTTAAGCCGAGATACAGGAGTACCTGATTGCCGGTATCGGCATAAGAATGAATCGCTTCAGCGAGCATACTGCCGGAGCCGGTAAGCCATGCAGCCCAGGACTTCGCGATTGCGATTCCAAAATTGGCCAGAAACGCATAGAGAATCGCGCGGGCGGTTGAACTATGTGAACTCGAAGCCATCCAATTAATCGTCCTTTTTGTCAACGCAAGGAATGTCACTGCGTTGTATCCTTGAGGGTAACCGAGATCAATGGGTGACGTCATGCATGCGACAACAACAATTCTGCTCATCAGCATTGCAGCCTTTTTTGCGGGTTGCGCTGCGCACCCGGATCCGATCATCGATATGAAAGGTGTCGACCAGGAAGAATTCGACCAGGACTGGGCCGAGTGCGAGACTTACACCGATGAGGTCCTCGTTGCGAGCGGTGTGGCCAAGGGGGCCGGACTGGGTGCGGTGATTGGTGCGGCTGCGGGCGCGATTGACGGCGATCACGGCCGTCACGGCCATCACAGTGATGCCGCCGACGGCGCAGCCTATGGCGGCCTGTGGGGCGGTGTCGAGTCCGGTCTCGACGCCGACCGCGAGAAACAGCAAATCTTCAAGCGCTGCATGAGCGGCAGGGGCTACCGGGTCCTGAACTAGGCCGTATCGCCCGCATGTCTCGATCCCGCTTGACGGGAGCGGGCTCCTGCAGTTGACGCACTATCATTGCTTCGATACTGTGTTTTTATACAGTAATTGAGCTCCTCATGTCTGCCCATCCGCACAAAGGTCGCGGTGCGATTTCCCGTAGTGAGGGTCGCTTCGCAACACGGCCCATCGAATTCAGCGATGAAGAAGCCTCCGTGCGAGCTGCAGAGGTACCTGAGACCGTGCTTACGGCCATGCAGGCAGGCAAGATCATCAGCTACAACCGCTCTCCTGATATCCCGTTCGATCGCTCGATCAACCCGTTTCAGGGCTGCGAGCATGGGTGCATTTACTGCTATGCCAGACCCAGTCACAGCTACCTGGACCTGTCTCCGGGGCTCGACTTCGAAACGCGGGTTTTTTACAAGCCCAATGCAGCAGGTCGCCTGCTCGAGGAGTGGGAAAAGCCGGGTTATGAGTGCAAACCGATTACGATAGGCACCAACACGGACCCATACCAGCCAGCCGAGAAAACGACACGAATTACGCGGCAGCTACTTGAGCTCTTCGACAAGCACAATCACCCTCTTAACTTGATAAGCAAAGGAAACCTGATTACTCGGGACATTGATTTGTTAACGAGTCTTGCCAACCGACGATTGTGTTCGGTCGCGATCAGCCTGCCAACGATCGACGACGAATTGAAACGCGTCATGGAACCGCGCGTGCCTTCGGCCGCCGCCAGGCTCAGGGCGATCAAGACACTGGCGGACAGCAATATTCCGACGAGTGTCCTGATGGCACCGCTGATTCCGGCGATCAATGATGCTGAAATTGAAACAGTGCTTGAAGCCGCGGCGGATGCCGGCGCTTCACACGCACACTACATATTTCTGCGTTTGCCACACGAAGTGAAAACTCTGTTTATTGAATGGCTCGAAGCGCACTTCCCTGATCGGGCGGCGCACGTAATGAGTCTTGTAAGACAAGCAAGCGGCGGCAAGAATTATGACAATCGATTTGGCGTTCGCCAGACAGGGCGTGGAGCTTATGCCGACATGCTCGGCAGACGATTTCGCGTCGCCTGCAAACGCCATGGCCTTGCTTCTGACCGATACCAGCAACACCTTGACTGCAGTCAATTTGAGCGTCCGGGTCAACAGCAGCTTGGACTGAATCTGTAATTCGGTATAGTGGAGCTAAGGTCGTGATCGACCGAACTTCAGAACTAATCGAGTCTAAGGAAGTCTGAAGACCTAGCTATGGCGATGAACAAAAACTCAATTTCTCTCGCGTACCCCGTGCTGCTGCTCGCCGCCGCGAATCTAAACGCCCAGGGCTTCTCGGTGAGTGGCGGTGACGTACCGCAGAACAAGATTTCCCCGGAATCTGTTGAGGAAGGTCAGATTGTCCCCGTCGCCGAAGAAGGAGTTGATACAAGCGAAGATTTTTCAGTCCCTGAAATCAGCGAAGACGAACTGCTCACCAGTGAATTCCTGCTTTTCAAGCAACTTATGCAGGACAGCGTTCTGGATGAGGCTGACACGGTCGCGAAGCGAGTTGTCGAACTTGCTATCCGTCTGAAAGGTCCGCAATCGAACGAATATGCGAAAGCACTGACAAACCTGGCTATCGTGCAGTATCAGACGGAACAGTACGGTGCTGCACAGCAGAACTTCGAGTCCGCAATCGAGATCATCGAAGACAACGAAGACCGCTTGAATGCGCAGCTTGTAAATCCGTTGAGAGGACTGGGCGCATCCCAACTGGAGAGCGGCCGCCCGGACCTGGCGACGCAGTCGTTTAAGCGTGCCGTTCACGTGACGCACGTCAATGAGGGCCCACACAATCTGGATCAGGTCGGTCTGCTCGAATCGATTGCCGAAACCCACCTTCGAATGGATGATCTCGAATCGGCGAAGGAGGCGCAGGACACGATCTACGCGCTAAGTATCAGGAAATATGAGCTCGACACGATGGAGCTCGTGCCAGCGCTCATGCGCCGCGGCGCCTGGCAACACCGCGCGGGTTTCATCTATGACGAACGCACGACGTATCGTCGCACCATCCGGATCATTGAAGACAACGCGGGTAGAAATAACATACAACTCGTCGAACCATTGATCAGGCTCGGCAAGTCATTCTTCTATATCGACACATCGGGCACACCCACTTTTCATGAAGCTCGAATGTCGACGGGCGAAATTTATTTCAGGCGCGCCGAGAGAATCGCCACAGAGAGTCCGGACTCCAACTGGCAGGTCCTTGCCCAGGCAACGCTGGCACTCGGTGACTACTACATGTTTGATAACAATCCGCAGCGCGGACGACAGGTGTATCAAGCTGCGTGGAATCTGTTGTCGGAAGACGAGGACAGGCTGGGCGTCCGTCACGAACAGCTCGAGACTATTATTCCGCTGAAACACCGAAAGCTGCCGGAGTACATCAAGTCATCTGACGACGAATCTGGAGTTCAGGCCGATAACCCGTTGTTGCAAGGCCAAGTCATCATGACCTATGAAGTATCCACTCG
>Ga0255054_10002432_pt1 | contig 10648 bp, 6 predicted proteins | sample JV7_2_23_MG_FD_188634 | JGI IMG/M metagenome (GOLD analysis project Ga0255054, IMG submission 188634) | Seawater microbial communities from Jervis Inlet, British Columbia, Canada - JV7_2_23 | ecosystem: Environmental > Aquatic > Marine > Inlet | place: Canada: British Columbia | collected... | reverse complement strand
CAGACCGCCGGCGAGGTCCTGGGCCAGCCGGCCGATTTCATAAGGCATTTTGGTAACGTGGTGTTTGCACACATTCGCGAGCATGTCATCACAAATGTATGCTCCCGATTCTGTTGCATGAGCCTGATAGCTCGCAGCAATTCCGGTCGAATAGATCGTTTCATTGAGATGTGTCATCTCCACGAGCTTGTCGCGGATATGTGATGCTTTTCCGACGCCATTGTAATCTGCGATCGTAGCCGCCGCGCCAATCAGAACGTCCCCGACGCCTGACTTGCAGACGTAACTGCGGCGGTGATAGCAGGTGAACCGCTCCACCAGCATAGCGGCAAACTCGCACTCACCGTGCATGAAAATGTAGTGCCACGGGATGAATACATTGTCGAAGACGACCATTGCTTCCTGGCCCGCGAACTGCGCATTGCCAGCATCAAGGTCGCCGTCTTCCATTGCGCGCGAGTCACAGGACTGGCGGCCATACACGTACGTAATTCCGTCGGCGTCCACGGGCAGGGCGCCAACGATCGCGTATTCTTCGTCGCCGTCTCCGAGCCGCATCGTAGGCATGACGATCAGCCAGTGGGAATTGATGCAGCCCGTCTGATGTGCTTTGGCGCCGCTTATGCAAACTCCTTCGTCGGTGCGCTGTGTAATATGGACAAACAAATCCGGGTCGTCCTGCTGATGCGGTGCAAGGCTACGATCACCTTTCACGTCAGTCATTGCGCCGCCGATCACAAATCCTCCACGCTGCGCCATCTCCACAAAGCGCTTGAATCGGTCGTGATATTCAGTGCCATGGGCAAGGTCGATCTCGTAGGTCACCGAATACAGGGAATTCAGAGCGTCCATGCCGACACAGCGTTGAAAACAGGTGCCGGTCAGTTGGCCCAGCCTGCGTTGCATCTTGTTTTGCAGCACCACTTCTTCGGCCGATTCGGCGATATGCAGAAAGCGGTTGACTCGCTCGCCGGTAAACGGCGAAATCGCCGAAGCGAGCGCTGGATTCTCCACCGCCAAATCATACGTTCTGGCTACTGCATTGATCGAGGGACGAATGATCGGGTGATCAACGGGTTCGTTCACCCGCTCACCGAGAAGGTACACGTTCAAATCGCGCGCGCGCAGACTTTCTACGTAATCCTCACTCGTACGGATAGGTAATGCTGCCCGATCCGAATTGCTAGCCATATTTTCAGCATTGGTAGTCATAACAGGGCTCTTAAGGTGGCGACATCCGCCGCATCAATCTCGAATATCGTGCTTGCGCGTAATCGCTGCATAGGTCAACGTTTTAAATTTGCTTCGGTAAAAATATAGGTTTGGAATGTCCTGCACCATCAGGATGATGATGAGCCGCTCCTGCGGGTCAACCCAGCCTATTGTGCCAGCAAGCCCACCCCAGCCGTAATCTCCCGGCGATCCGGGCAGAGCGGAGATGCCTTGCGTCAGCCTGACACTGAATCCCAACCCGAATCCATGTCCCGGTCCCGGCAGGTATAGGGGGCCTTTATCGATGTCTGCCCCGAGATGATCGCTGGTCATAAAATCGACGGTCTTCGGGCTCAACAGACGAACGCCGTTCAGTTCCCCGCCGTTGAGCATCATTTGGGCAAATCGCGCATAATCCCGCGCCGTAGAAACCAGGCCACTGTCACCCGCCTGCAGTTTCAGCGGTGCACCCACATTGTGCAGCTCCTGAAAATGGCCCCGGAGGTTCAGACCGATTCCTTCGGCCATTCGGTCGTGCTTGTCAGCCGGAATGAAGAAATCCGTATCTCGCATGTCCAGTGGTTCGAACAGCCGCTCCTTGAGGAATTCGCCAAAGCTCTGCCCGGAAATCACTTCCACCAGCCGCCCCAGGACGGTCGGCGAGGGGCTGTACTCCCATCGGTCGCCCGGGTGAGCAGCCAGTGGAATTTCAGCGACTTTCTCGACCCATTGCTGCAAATCCCCGTCGAAAGTGTCAATAGCAAGACCGGCATCAAGATACTTTTGTTTGACAGGCGTCATCTGACCGAATATGCCGTAGGTCATTCCCGACGTATGGCGCAACAAATCCTGAATGGTGATGGGTCGCTTCGGCGTCACGGTCTTGTTAATACTGCTACCATTTTCGTCCTCCAACGCAACCCGCACATCCTTGAATTCGGGAAGGTACAGTCCTATGGGATCGTACAGATTAAATGCACCTTCTTCCCACAGCATCATGACAGCCACACTGGTTATCGGCTTGGTCATGGAATAAATACGAAAAATGGTGTCGGTGGTCATTGCATTCTTGCGTGCCGGTGTCCGATGGCCGAACGCCCGTTCATAAACTAGCTGGCCGTCGCGAAGAATGAGCGCGACAGCACCCGGCGTTTCATTTTCTTGCAGCGCTTTTTCGAGATTTTCCGTAAGGCGGCTCAGGCGCTCGGTTGAAAAACCGGCAAGCGAAGCATCCGCAACCGGCAACTCGCGTGGCTCGGTTACTTCTGGATCGTACGGCTCGCAGCCTGGGAACGATATTGCTGAGAGTATCAGCAGGACAATTACAAAGAGATTCGTTCCAGCCTTGTTGCCAGCGTCCATTACCAAAGTACCTGTGACACGAGTCCATTGACCCCTGTCAATTATGCGATTCGATCTTGTCGGCAGCCGCTGTTTGCGTTGATACCCCGCAGGAAGCCGGGGAATTCGAAGTCATGACAGCGCCTGGCCGTCGAGTTTTGTGGTGAAAATACTACACTCCCCTAATAAGCTTTGAATTACGCAGAATTACGTATAGATGAGGCACCACAATTTGGACAGACTATTAGCCCAATATGCGCACAGCAGTGCGGATTTCGCACAACGGCGCAGCCGACGATTTTCTTGCTGTGGGGGCAGCACCGCTATTCTCAGTAAACCCGCACATCATCATAGCGGTTGAAAATCCAAATCTAAGAAGTAGGAACATCGTACCGGAGGACCAACCATGTCACCGTCATACAGATTAGTACAACCTATCGGAGTCGCCTGTCTCCTCTTTTCTTTTCTGATTGGCAGCATGCCTGTTGCCGTCGCCCAGGAAGACGAGGCAATCGAAGAAATTATCGTCAGCGCCCGGAAGATCGAAGAAGGAATCCAGAAGGTCCCTCTTGCGGTTCAGGTATTGACGGGAGAGGTGCTGGAGAATCTCAACATCGACGGCTTCGACAATTTCGCCGAGCAGACTCCTTCCATGACCTTTCTCGGCGCGGGGGCCGGAAGTCCGGGCGGCAGCCAGGTATTTATGCGCGCGGTCTCGGATGGCGGCAACGCTAACTTCGGCACTTCCTCGCCATCGGCAGCCGTGTATCTGGACGAAACACCGCTCACAACCATCGGCGCGGTAGCAGACTGGCATGTCTATGATCTGGCGCGAGTCGAGGTCCTGCCGGGACCGCAGGGCACGCTGTACGGAGCCAGTTCGCAGTCGGGTACTATCAAGATTGTGACGAACCGGCCGAACACCGAGAAGCTCGAAGGCGGTGTCGATGTGAGCTACAGCACTTTCGATGAAGGTGACGACAGCGTCAAGATTGAAGGATTCGTCAATATTCCGCTGAACGACAATGCCGCACTTCGACTCATCGGATATTCTCTCGACTATGGTGGCTATATCGACAGCGTCGACGCCACCCTGTTTGTCAATACTTTTGTAACGACCGCGGATGGTGTCCTTCTCAGGATGTACCAGGAGGCGGAGAGCACACGGTTTGCAGAAGAGGACCACAACACTATCCAGCGAAACGGCGCACGCGCGAAACTCCTTTACAATTTCAATGATGAGTGGAGTGTCATTGCGACGTTGGCGTATCAGGATGATGACGCTGACGGCACTTGGTATCACACGCCCGATAATCGCGGCCTGTGGTTCGGTGGGATGGCCGGCGATTTGAATGTCGCACGATACAGCGATGAATTCTCACAAGATACGATGACCCAGTTCGCCGTCACCGTCGAGGGATCCCTGGGATTTGGTGATCTGACCTACGCAGGTGCTTATTTCGATCGGGACTTTTTCTCTCAGTTCGACTGGCTGCATCTGTACTATTTTACGGGCGGCGCGGCGCTCTCGTGCGACCGGAATGTCGTGATCATGGATCTGCCGGCGTCGGACCCGTTCGGGTTTCGTAATGAATGCGGCAACCCCGAACAGCCGTTCTGGACCGATGCAGACTATGGTCGATCCGTCCACGAGTTGCGGCTGACGTCGACCGGCGACGGGCCAGTCGGCTACACGGTCGGTGTCTTCTATGACGACTTTACTAATGATTACGATCTTTACGGCTACGGTCCGAATATCCGGCAGGAGAACCTCATCGCAAATGCCCGCGACAAAGCCGTGTGGGACAGCTTCAATCAGCGTACTGACACCATGACCGCAGTATTCGGCGAACTCACATTTGCGTTTGCGGATAACTGGACAGCAACCGTGGGTGCCCGCTGGTTCGATCAGGAAACCGAGATTCTGATCGACACCTATCTGCTGGATCCGAGCGGTGCTCCGGTACGCACAAGCCACATCAGCGACGAGTCAGACACCAACTTCAAGCTGAACCTGGCCTGGCAGGCAACGGAGAACAGCCTGTTGTATGCCACCTGGTCCGAAGGGTTCAGGCAAGGCGGTCCCAACCGGGGCGATGCGCAGACCAACCCCCAGGTACCGGACGGTTACGGAGCGGACTTCCTCACCAATTACGAATTGGGCTGGAAGAGTCAATGGGCAGATGGTCGTTTTACCTTAAACGGTGCGTTATTCCACATGGAATGGGAGGATTTTCAGAACGCGATTCTTGACACGACGATATCCAGCTTTGGTTTTGTCGATAATGTCGGAAACGCCGACATCGACGGCCTCGAGTTGGAAGCGTGGTGGGCAGCTACGGATAATCTGGGTTTCGGCGCCGGTTTCGCGACGTACGACGCTGCGCTGACCGAGGATGCGGTTAATCCGAGCGGCGTTGTGCAGATTCCGATCGGCACAAAGTTACCGTGGGTTCCCGAAAATAAAGCGTACGTAAACGTTAACTACACGTTCGATATCAACGCGAACTGGAGCGGCTACGGGCGCCTGACGTATAGCTATAACGGTGAGTCGACGAACGCGATAACGAACCCGCTCCTGCAGGATTCCTCTGAGATTGGTAATTTGCAGCTTGGCCTGACCAACGGGCAGTGGGAATACCAGTTCTTCGCTAATAATTTCACCGACGAGCGCGTCGAGCGGCTGATCAGTAGTGGTGGCGGCTATGGGACACTTACCAATGCACCACGTCAGTACGGCGTGGCTGTGAGATGGCGTTCAAAATAATCGCTTGATCTGAGAAAAAATTCGGACAGGCGACCGCGAATCTGGCCGTGGTGTCGAAGTACGTATTCGTACTTCGGCAGCCGCGGCCACTGCTCGCTGGATCGCCGGCAATCGTCTTAAGCAGCAAGTCAGTAATGCAATGACCAAATCCGCGCGTACGGTTCCCACCAGCTCTCACTGGGGCAACTACCGCGTAGAAGTCAGCGATGGAAAGATCGCCGCAATACACCCGTATACGGTCGACATCAATACAACCCCAATTGCTCAGTCGTTGAGGGATGCGCAGGATCCTGACTGCCGGGTTTCGCAACCCATGATTCGCAAGAGTTATTTCGAAAGCGGCTGGGACAGTGATGGCAAAGGACGAGGCAGAGAGCCATTCGTACCGGTGAGTTGGGACACAGCGTTCGATATCGCGGCGAGCGCGCTCGAGCGAGTGCGAACGACATATGGTAATGAATCCATTTACGGAGGTTCCTACGGATGGGCCAGCTCCGGTTGCTTTCACCATGCGCAGGGGCAACTCAAACGATTCCTGAACCTGATCGGCGGCTTCACCTGTTCAAAAAATACCTACTCATTTGCAGCCGCAGAGGTCATCGTTCCGCATGTACTGGGGATGCACTTCGGCCAGCTTATGCGTCAGGCGCCCACGGTCGAGGACATTGCAGCGCATACCGACGTTGTCGTATGTTTCGGCGGCATCGCTCTCAAGAACACGCAAGTCATGCAGGGAGGGCTCGGCGCACACACAGCCACTGAGCAAATGCATGTGCTTGCCGAGTCGGATGTCAGGTTTTTCAACGTTTCTCCGCTGAAGGAGGACATGGCCGATTTCGTGGGCGCGGAGTGGTGGCCCCTGCGGCCCAATACGGACGTGGCCGTGATGCTCGGATTGGTGCACACGATCGTTTCAGCGAACCTGCACGATGAAAAATTTCTGGGCACCCACTGTACCGGCTTCGAGCGCTTCCTCCCGTACCTGATGGGCGAAGCGGATGGACAACCGAAAGATGCGGACTGGGCCGCCACAATCTCCGAAATCCCCGCGGACAATATTCGCGATCTCGCGAGACGCATGGCCGCCGGCCGCACGCTGATCGGCATAAGTTGGTCGCTGCAGCGTGCGGAACACGGCGAGCAGACCTACTGGATGGCAACTTTACTTTCGGCTGTCCTCGGCCAGGTCGGGTTACCCGGAGGAGGCGTCGCTTATGGCTACGGCTCGGTGCACAACATCGGCTTCAGTGGCCGCAGGCTGCCAGATTATAAAGTCGCCGCGATTGATCAGGGACGAAACCTCATAGAGACCTTCATTCCCGTTGCGAGAATCAGCGACATGCTGCTGCATCCGGGCCAGCAGATTGATTACAACGGCAACACACTCACGTTTCCTGATATTAAACTCGTCTACTGGGCTGGGGGTAACCCGTTCCATCACCAACAGGACCTGAATCGTCTGCGTGAAGCCTGGACCCGCCCCGATACGATAATTGTCAACGAGCCTTTCTGGACGGCGACGGCACGTCACGCAGATATCGTGTTCCCCTGCACAACGTCACTGGAGCGAAACGACTTTTCGGCAGGCTCGACCGATTGCTTCCTGACGCCGATGCGCAAGGCCGTTGAGCCGTTCCAACAATCGCGGAGTGATTTTGAAATATTTTCCGGCCTCGCTTCGCGTTTTGGTGCTGCGTCGGAATTTACCGAAGGTTGCGATGAAATGGACTGGCTCGAGCACATGTATGCGTCGACCAGAACACGAGCGGCTGAAGCAGGTGTAACACTTCCTGTATTCGATGAATTCTGGAACGGTGAGCAGTTCAGCGTCGAATCGCAGCTAACTGCGCGCGTTTTTAATCTCGAGAAATTCCGGCAGGACCCTGAAGCAAATCCACTGGCTACGCCAAGCGGAAAAATTGAGCTGTTTTCAGATCGAATTGCAGGCTTCAGTTACGACGACTGTACCGGGCATCCGATGTGGTACGACAAATCAGAGTGGCTCGGTTCCGAGCGAGCAGCCGAGCACCCACTGCAGCTGATTTCAAATCAGCCCAAAACACGTCTGCACAGCCAGTACGATCACGCCAGAACCAGCCGGAAAGCGAAGATCAAAGACCGCGAGGTCGTCAGGATCAACCCCCAGGATGCAAAAGCGAGAGGAATCCGCGATGGCGATATTGTCCGTATCTTTAACAACCGTGGTGCGTGTCTTGCCGCGGCTAAATTGAGCGAGGACATTCGCATCGGTGTCCTCGTATTACCGACGGGCGCCTGGTATGCCCCGGAATCTTTAACTGCCGACCGACCACTGGAGGTCCATGGCAATCCGAACGTTTTGACGCGCGACGTTGGCACATCGAAACTCGCACAAGGACCGACGGCGCACAGCTGCCTGGTGGAGGTGAAACCATACGAGGAAGTACCGCCGCCGGTTACTGCTTTCAATCAACCGCCAACACATCGACAGATGTAGAGATAGAACTTGATCTGCACCTAAAACGACGAAAATTGAATTTACCTGATCGGACAAAGTTGCATCATCTGTCCGGCTGAAATGATTTCGGAGAGTATTCTTGAGCGAACTGATCCCACCTAAACCATTGTTTCCGGATATTCTGAATCTGTGGGGTAAGTGGCGAGCGTCCGACCCAGCGCTTATAGCTGGCGACACCACACTGAGTTGGCGTGAATTTGATGCTGCTACCAACCGCGTCGCTAACGGCTTGATTGCGCATGGAATGCGAACCGGTGACCGGATCGTGGTCAACATGTCAAATAGCATTGAGATGGTTGAGGTGCTGATTGGCATCGTCAAGGCAGGTTGTTGTTCCGTACCGCTAAACCTCTCGATACCAGACGAGGCGGTAGCCGGCATGATGCATGACTCGGGTGCACGTGCCCTGTTCGCAAGCAGCGATCAGACGGCGCGGCTCGACAAAATCAGGGGCGTGTTTACAGATGAGGTACGACAGAATGCTTTTGTCGCCGGGGGCGTGTGCGATGGCTGGCAGGACTATCACGCCTGGACGGCTAGCCAATCCGAAGCATTTCCTGCTGCAGACATCCCCCCCGATTCCCCCATGAACATTATTTACTCCTCGGGCACCACCGGCCTGCCAAAGGGCATCGTCGCTACCCAGCAGGGGAGGTTTGACTGGGCCTACGATGTTTCTGTCACCTATCGGTTTCACGGTCATTGCCGAACCCTGGCTGCCATTGGGCTTTATTCCAATATCAGCTGGGTGGCGATGCTTGCAACTTTTCTCGCCGGCGGCACTCTCATCGTTGCCGACAACCGTTTTGATGCCCGCAAGGCTCTGGAGATGATCGAGCGGCATCGTATCACCCATACAGCGCTCGTGCCGGTGCAGTTCCAGCGCTTGATGGAGTGCGAAGATCAGGACAGTTTTGACCTGTCATCACTGGAATGCGCAATTACCGTCGGATCTCCGATGCATGTGGATCTGAAACGCACCGTGCACGCTCGTCTCCATGCTGCGCTCTACGAGTTGTACGGCCTTACCGAGGGACTGATAACGGTAATGGAGCCCAGGGACATGCCGGAACACTGGAATTCGGTGGGGCGCCCGATTCTCGGCACAGATATGGAGATCCTCGGCGACAATGATCAAATTCTGCCACGCGGCGAATCTGGCGAGATCGTGGGTGCCGCGCGTTTCGTCATGCCGGGCTATCAAAACCGCAGCGAGGCGACGGAGGAAGCAACATGGATCGCGGCTGATGGAACAACCTGGCTAAGAACCGGCGACATCGGGTATTTCGATGAGGAAGGGTACCTTTATTTGGTTGACCGCAAGAAGGACATGATCTTGTCCGGCGCTCAGAACATTTACCCTGCCGATATTGAAGCCGTGCTGCTGACTCATGAGGAAGTTTCGGAGGCCGCAGTCATCGGTGTACCAAGCACGCGCTGGGGCGAAACACCCCTTGCACTTATCGTGACGGTTCCAGGAGTGGTGGCGGATCTGGACAGAATCAAGGACTGGCTTAACCACCGTGTTGGCAAACAGCAGCGCGTTGTATCAGTGGAGCTAATTAACGAGTTACCCAGAAATCCGAACGGCAAAATCCTGAAACGGGAACTACGCGACACTTACAACGACAGACTCTTCGATTAGATGTAAACCTTGTCGAACAAGCCAAAATCAAGCCCGCACTTGCCGGTCTTTTCCTGGCACATCTGCTGAAGCTCCGCAGCGTTAGGTTCTGGCATATGCACATGGGTAGGTACAAGCGCGAATTGTTTTTCCCGTACGTCAGGCGGACAGTACAAACGGAGGTCTGGAACCATGTGTCTCATTTTTAGTTTTGTACCAGCCACTTTCTGGGTGGTTGTTGGCTATTTCGTCTTATTTTCGTCAGCCAGGGCAGAAGGCCGCGTGAGGACGTTCGGACAGGTGCTTGCAGCCTGGGTATTTGTGCTTGCCGTGCTGATTCCGGTTGCAGCTGCGTATATCACGTTCGCCGGACTCTGTCCGATCGATGCACTGATGCACGCGACGGAGTGAGGAATTTCGAAATGATGAAGCAAATGATGGAAAAGTGTTGCGGCCCCGACGGCAGGCCGGACCTGGACAAGATGTCTGAATTCATGGAGCAACAGGATCGCGCCGGTGTATTTGACGCAATCGGTTGGGCGCTCTTTTTTATCTGGGTCGGCGTCGCCTGGCTGATGGAAGTCGGTTTCGGTTATGGCTTGCTGGGTGTCGGGATATTAACTCTCGGCATGCAAGGCGCAAGACGGCTATTCGACGTCAAGGTTGAAGGATTCTGGATTATTCTCGGCCTCGGATTTGTCATCGGTGGGTTCTGGGAGCTGTGGAATGTCGACATCCCGCTTGCTCCGATAATCTTGATCGCTGTTGGCATTGCACTGCTTTACGGGCGTGTAATGCGGCCTGCGAAAAAAGACTGACATTCTCTCTGCTACTCGAGAATTCCCGGTGGCGGCGCTCGCCGCCGTTACTAGCCCACGTGGCGACGAACGCAGTTAAAGAGAATGTCGAAGTAAACTTTTTTGATTTCGGATAGTACCGGGCCCATTGGGTCGGAAATCAGAATTCAGTAAATTTCAGCTTCCCGAGCTTTGGTGTTTTCTTGTGCTGGTGATCCTGCATGCGGCGCAGGATGTTATCGAGCATTTTTATGGCGGCCAGAATGTGGGGGCCTTTGTTAAGCATCACGCAATCAGCGCGCTGCGACATTGCGGCATCGGTGATCTCTGCTCGCGAAGGCCGGCCTTTCTTCGTCTTGCGCTCAAGCACCTGGGTTGCCCAGATGACGGGTAGCTGTGCGGCTTCGCAC
>Ga0255054_10002431_pt1 | contig 10652 bp, 8 predicted proteins | sample JV7_2_23_MG_FD_188634 | JGI IMG/M metagenome (GOLD analysis project Ga0255054, IMG submission 188634) | Seawater microbial communities from Jervis Inlet, British Columbia, Canada - JV7_2_23 | ecosystem: Environmental > Aquatic > Marine > Inlet | place: Canada: British Columbia | collected... | reverse complement strand
GGCCTTGCACCGGCGACTGGAGCGGTCGTACGGGCCGGCCGAGAAATCGCGACTCGACCCGCTGGACGAGTTGATGCTCACGATCCTCAGCCAGAGCACGTCCGACACCAACCGCGACCGGGCATATGAAAAGCTCCGCAAGCGCTTCCCCGGCTGGGGTGCGGTCCGTACAGCGCCCCGCGCCGAGGTCGAAGATGCGATAAGATCCGCGGGACTGTGGAAGCAGAAGGCCCAGGTGTTACAGGAGACTCTGGACGCCCTTCACGAACAGCGTGGTGCACTCGACCTCTCGTATCTCGAGTCGTTCTCGGATGAGCAGGTGATCGAGCACCTAACAAGTTATCGCGGTGTCGGCGTGAAGACCGCCGCCTGCGTGCTCTGTTTCTCCATGGGGCGCCCTTACATGCCGGTGGACACGCACGTCCATCGATTGGCGCGCCGTTTGGGTCTCGTGCCGACGCGCGCCAGCGCAGACCAGGCTCACGGCATTTTGAACCGCGACAGCACGGTGCCGCCGGAGCTGCGCTTCTCCTTCCACATTCAACTAATAAATCACGGACGTGCGATCTGTAAGGCGGGCCGCCCGGCATGTGGGGGGTGTGTGCTGAGGGATCTCTGTCCGACCATCGACGTATAGCTCCGGTGAGCGATCAATGAGAGAGGAAACACCTATGCGGCCTTTTATTCTATTGGTAGCGCTAACCCTCGCGGTGGCCTGCACACCTCCGTCGTCCGGACCTAGCGCGACAGGCACTCGCTCCACCGTCGGTGTTCCCTTCGACTGGCCGTTCAAGGGTCTCGATCCCATCGGCACTGGGACGCAAGGGGTGGTCGCGACCACGGACAATCGTGCAACGCGAGTGGGCTTAGATATCCTAGAGGCAGGAGGCAACGCGGTTGACGCCGCTGTGGCTGTCGCGTTCGCGCTAGCCGTGGTGTACCCGCAAGCTGGAAACATCGGCGGCGGTGGGTTCGCCGTCGTCCGCATGGCCGATGGCGAGACGGCGGCGCTCGATTTCCGAGAGGTGGCGCCGCTGACGCTTTTACCTCAAGACTACCTCGATGAAGAGGGTAGGCCTACGGATGCCTCGCGCGTCGGCTACCTGGCTGCCGGCGTGCCCGGTACCGTGGCAGGTCTAGCCAAGCTGCATGAGCGCTATAGCCTGCTACCCTGGGGCGACCTACTGGAGCCAGCGATAGACCTGGCGAACGCCGGCTTCACAGTGGACCAGCGGCTGAATCGTTCGCTCGCAGACAAGGCCACACTCCTCACACAGTACGAGACAACCCAGCAGATCTTCTTCCCGGGCGGAGAAGCTGTGCGTTCCGGTGCGACACTGCTGCAGCCGATGCTCGCCGAGACGCTACGGCTGATCGCCGTTGAAGGCGAAAACGCGTTCTATCGGGGACGGATCGCCGACATGATCGTCGAGGACATGCGAAATCATGACGGCCTGATCACCCACGAGGATCTCAGCCGTTACCAGGCAAAGTGGCGCGACCCGATCACGTTCGATTATCGCGGCCACACGATCATCTCCATGTCGCCACCGTCATCGGGCGGTGTGGCTATCGCGGAGATTTTGAATATTCTCGAAGGCTACGATCTGGCGCCGCTGGGCTACAATTCGCCGGAGTCGGTCCATCTCATCATAGAGAGTTTTCGCAGAGCGTTCGCCGATCGCAATTTCTACCTCGGCGACCCCGATTTCGTGGATATGCCCATTGAGATGCTCATCAGCAAGGAACACGCAGAGGAATGGCGAGCGACCATCTCGCGGAGCCGGGCCTCTTCGTCAGAGTCCTTCAACCGAGTCCCGGTTGTGAGCGAAGGGGACAACACCACTCACATCTCGATCGTAGATGGTCAGGGTAACGCGGTAGCCCTCACTTATACGATCAATTCCGGCTTTGGATCGGGCGTTACGGTGAGCCGTGCTGGATTCTTGTTGAACAATGAGATGGACGACTTCACAGTGCGCACCGGCTATCCCAATCAATACGGGCTGGTCCAGAGCGAAGCGAATCTGGTGGGCGCGGGCCGCAGGCCGCTCTCGGCGATGTCACCGACGATCGTCTTGGATCCGCAAGGTGAGCTTCTGTTCGTTGTCGGGTCGCCGGGTGGCCCGAAGATCATCACGGCGGTCGCACAAGTCATTCTCAACGTCATCGACTTCGGCATGGACGTGCGCAGCGCTACCGACGCCCCACGAGTGCACCACCAGCTTCTGCCGGACGTTCTCAGCATCGAGAACAAAGGCCTCGAGGCGATTAGCATCTCGGCGCTTGCCGGGATGGGGCACGATCTTGCGCTCAACGCAGGCTACTTCGGCGATATCCAGCTGATCATCCGCGGACCGGACGGGACGTTGTACGGCGCATCCGACCCACGGAGCGAGGGCGGCCGCTCTCTGGGGTACTGATTTGCTGAAGCAGCTCAAGCCGCTACTGCCCTACGCGCGTCGCTATCGGGCCCGGATCGCCGCCGGGCTCGGCCTGGTGCTGTTCAGCAACATGTTCTCGCTTGCCTGGCCCTACCTGCTGAAGCTCGGGATCGACGCGCTGGAGGCTGGGACGACGCCTGCCCGGCTGGCCAGCTACGCTGGAGCGATCGTCGGTTTCTCACTGCTCGGTGGCGTTGGGCGCTACCTGATGCGAGAGCTGCTGAACGGTATGAGCCGCCGTGTAGAAAACGACCTGCGCGACGATTACTTCGCTCACCTGCTGCGATTGGCACCCGACTTCTACCAGCGCGTTCCCACTGGCGAGCTGATGAGCCGGGCCACGAACGATATTCCCGCCGTACGCATGGTGATCGGGCCCGCGATTATGTATCTCGTCAACACCGCGGTCGTCTCAATCATCGCGCTGACGATGCTGATCCTCATCGACTTGCGGTTGACCGTCCTGGCAACGCTGCCGTTGCTCATCGTACCGCCGACTGTCCTCTACTTCGGGCGAGAGATCCACAAGCGCTTCGAAGCGATCCAAGCCCAGTTCGGCCGGATCTCCACGATGGCGCAGGAGAACCTGGCCGGCGCGCGTATCGTCAAGGCCTACGTTCAAGAAGAGGCACAGGCACGAGAGTTCACCGAGCTGAACCGAGAGTACATGGACCGCAACATTCGGCTCGCCAAGGTTTGGGGGCTTTTCCACCCCGCACTCATGTTGTTGACCGGCCTCGGCGCGGTGATCGTGTTGGGTGTCGGCGGCCGCGACGTAATCATGGGTCGGATCACCATCGGAGACTTCGTCGCCTTTGCGTTCTACCTCCTCCAGCTCATCTGGCCGATGATCGCCCTCGGTTGGGTCATCAACCTGTTTGAACGAGGCGCGGCATCGATGGCTCGAATCCAAGAGATCATGTCGGAGGAACCGTCGATCGCGGACACGGAGCGAACAGTGGCGATCGCCGCCCCGCAAGGTGGCATCGAGTTCTGCGACGTCACTTTCCGTTATCCCGGCACCGAGCGGGCCGTGCTGCGAGACATCTCCTTTGCCATCGAGCCCGGCCAGACGGTCGCCATCGTCGGGCCCACTGGCTCCGGCAAGAGTTCCATCGTTCGCCTCATCCCGAGGCTCTATGACCCGGACGAAGGTGAGATCCGCTTGGACGGGGTCTCCGTTCGCCAGATCCCGCTGGAACAGCTTCGCAGCCTGATCTCGATGGTCCCGCAGGAGCCCTTCCTGTTCTCGGAGACCCTGGGTAGCAATATCGCTTTCGGCTTGCAGGACGGATACGACGAAGAACGGGTGGACGAGGCTTCGAGGATCGCTCAGCTCGCCGATGCCATCCGCGACTTCCCGCGCGGCTATGACACACAACTCGGCGAGCGCGGCATCAATTTGTCGGGCGGCCAGAAGCAGCGGGCGACGTTGGCCCGGGCGCTGACCCGCGAGTCGCCGGTTCTCATCCTCGACGATGCTCTGTCCTCCGTGGATACGCAGACGGAGATGCGGATCCTCGCCGGTTTGCAGGACGTTTTGAGGCGGCACACAAGCCTCATCGTCTCGCACCGTGTTACAGCCGTGAAAGACGCCGATTTAATTCTGGTGATCGAGGACGGCGAGATCGTGGAGCGTGGGTTACACTCGGAACTCCTGAAGATAGACGGTACCTACGCACGCCTGCTGCGTCGCCAACTCCTCGAAGAGAGTCTGGAGACCGACCAGGCCACGGCCTAACCGCCGTTCAGATACGCTCCATCAGGAAGTCCGGCGTGAACTGAACCAGCCAACCCGCCAGGAGCGTGAACTTACCCGTCGCTAGCAACAGCCCTACCAGGATGAGCAGGACGCCCGCCACCCACTCCACCCAACGGAGGTAGCGGCGGAATTTCTGGAACCACGAGAGGAACGCCGTCAACGCTACGGCGCTTAGGACGAAGGGGATTGCCAGCCCTGCAGAATACACGGCGAGCAGCCCGATACCTTCGGCAACGTTAGCACGCGTGGCGGCGAGCGTGAGGATGGCACCAAGAATCGGGCCGATACAAGGTACCCACCCGGCACCGAACGCCGCACCGACGGCCATCGTCCCAAAGTACCCTACGGGTTTGTTCTGAAACTGGTAGCGCTTCTCGCGGCTCAGCGCCGGGATCGGAACGATGCCGAGCAGAAGGATGCCGAAAAGGACGATGATGACGCCACCGATGCGAGCGATGACGTCCTGGTAAACTCGCAGCAACTGCCCGATGTACGTGGCGGAGGCGCCCATGAGCAGGAAGATGAGAGTGAATCCCGCGACGAACAGGAGCGAGTGGATCAACGTATTTCGCTTCACGTCCACTCCGCCCTGCTCGAGCTCCTCCATACCCAAGCCGGTTATGAACGACACGTAGGATGGGACCAACGGCAGCACACACGGACTGAGGAAACTCAGCAGGCCCGCGACCAGTGCAACGAATATTCCGATTGACGTTCCGTCTTGCATCTATTCGTCCTGCGTCTATTTGTCTTCTGGAAGTGAATAGTGATTAGTGATTAGTCAGTAGTAGTGATGACCTATTGATTGCGCAAACACGAACCAACCAATCACTAATTACTACTCACTAATTACTTTCTTCCCCATGGTATCCGATCATCTTGTAGACCAGTTTCGCCACCAAGAAGTCCGGCGCCACCAAACCCGGGATCGGGGCCAACTCGACGACATCGGCGGCGACGACGTTCTTCTCGGCGAAGACTCGACGCAGCAACGACGTAGCTTGTTGCCACGTACCGCCGCCGGGCTCCGGCGTTCCGGTTGATGGGACGAAGGCAGGGTCAAAGAAATCCACATCGAAGCTGATGTAGACGTTGTCGGACCACAGCGCCTCTAGCACACGGTCCATCCAGCCCTCGCTGTCCAGTTCCTCGCCGTAGACGATCGTCAGGTCGAGCTCGCGCATGAGTCGGCGTTCCTCGATGTCGATTGCCCGGATCCCTACACCCACCGGCTTCACACGGTCTACCACCCTTCGCATAACACAGGCATGGCTCCAACGGGTTCCGTGAAAACTGTCGCGAAGATCGGCGTGAGCGTCGAACTGGAGGATCGAGAGGTCGTCTCCAAGCCGATCAGCCCAATACAGGACCGGGACCTGTGTGATGGTGTGCTCGCCACCCAGGGCGATCAAGAACTGGTCGCGTTCGGCGGCCTCAGCGTAGTATCGGCTCAACTGCTGCAGTGCCTCTTCGGGGCCGCCCGCGCTGAGCTCGGCCATGGGATAGGTGTGGATACCTGCGCGGTACGGCTCGCTGTCCAGCTCGTGGTCGTAGAGTTCCACGTGTCGGGACGCCGTCAGGATCGCCTCGGGGCCGCGGCGCGTGCCATCCATGTATGACGTCGTAGCCTCGTAGGGAACGGGCAGAAGAGCGACTCGCGCGCGATCTAGCGCTGTCCACTCCTCCCCCAGCCCGAGAAAGCTGTAGGGATCCTCCCAGGAAAAATCGGACACGTTTCCACCGTCCCAGTTGGTATGTAGGGCCACCTGTAATCAGTAATCAGTAACCAGTGATCCCGTTGACCGTCAGGTCCCTCGACGCGTTGTCACGCGCATAAGATATCGCGAACGGCCACGGAGTTACTGGTCACTGATTACTGATTACTGATTACACTAGACCGCCAGAAACCCGTTGTCCACGTGCACCGAAACTCACCAACCAGAAACCAACTCAGGGTAGCAAGACCGCCGCCGTGATCACGCTCACCCACTTGCCATCATCGCCGCCTTCGGCTGTCTGTGTAATACTGGCTGTGCGGACGATCTTGCCCGAGACGTGCCACTGTGCGCGCTGTTCGTCCCACGCCGTGTCGGGATCGAACGGAACCCCAAGAATCGTCGCCAGCATGCTGGCAGCCAAATCTTCGGCATAATCGCCCGCCGTTTGATCGCTCTGCCCGTAGGCGTGGTGTTCCGACAAGTAGCCGAACTGGTTGGGATCTTTGGGAATCGCCACCCCGATGCTGGCGGCGACGAGCCGGCTCGGCTCGTTGGTATCCAGCCTCGACATCACGGCGAACGTGATCTGGCCCGGAGTCAGTTCCCCTATTCCCTCTTCCTTCTCGACTAGCTCGCAATTCGGTGGGAAGATAGAGGAGACGTTCACGAGGTTATATCGGGCAATGTTCGCATCGCGCAGCGCCATCTCGAAGGCTGAGAGTCGCTCGCGATGGACGCCCGTACCCTTGGTCAGGAATATTTTCTTTGGGACAAACGAGACAGAACCTTCCACCGGTCAGCCCTCATAGAAAAGGCGCGGCCCTTTACAATAGGTGCCGCGCGCCAGTACCTAACCCCGAGCCCTGGCCCGGAATGGATGTAACAGTCGTCGCCCAACTAGGTCAAAAAATTAGTGCCGGCAGTCCGGGCAATAGCCGATGAGCTCCAAACAATAGTCGAGGATCTCGAAGCCATCGTCGCTGTGGAGCCCGCGGATCATCTCGGAGTCATGGGTCCCCACGACATCGCGAACCGTACCACACCTCAGACAACGCACGTGGTCGTGATCGTCGATGCGGCCGTCATAGCGGGCCGGCCCGCTGCCCAGATCAAGCTTCAGAGCCACACCGGCCTCCACGAAGGCCTCCAGCGCCTTGTAGACCGTAGCCAGGCTGATCTCCGGGAGCACTTCCCGCACCTGGGTGAATATCTCGTCGGCGGTGGGGTGGGTCTTGACGCCCCACAGGAAGCGATATATCGCCGCCCGCTGATTCGTGTGCCGATGGCCGGACGCCTCCAGCGCCGACTTCAGCCGCTCTTCCTTACCTCTTTCAGAAGCGAGAAACATGGTCCCAACTATTCCGATTCAGTGTGCACACCGCTCAGTGTAAGAACCGACTCATTGATAGTACTAAAAGTTATTACTGGCGGCTGGTGACTGTCAACGTGGGGCGGAGCCGCCTCAGCGAAGTGCCCGTTCCCATTGCCGTTGCCGTTCCCGTTCCGGTCGCCGTTGGCGAAGCGCGCCACGGCTTGCTCCCAAGCCTCGGCGTGCCCGCCGACTTCGATGACTTCCGGGACCCCCGCCTCGGAGAGACGCTGGAGCAGCCGGTCCGGCATGCCGGCCACCCAATCGTGGGGGGCCGTCCCGTGCTCCTTCAGCCTCTGTACCCACTCGAGGTCATCACCCTCCGGATCAGAGCGCTGCGCGTCCACGTGCGACGTCAGAATACGACGACGCTCCGGGCCTCCGTCGTAGCACACCAAGACGAGGAACTCGCAGGCGAGATCACGATTGGGGAGCGGTGGGAATACCCACAGCTCGTCGATGAGCGAAGTAGGTACGCTGTCGGCGATCGCCAGGAGTCGAAGATTCAGCGGGAGGAGCCGCTTGGGTTTAGACGAACCAGTCATCCCGTTCACAAGCATTCGACGCCTTGAACCGTTCTCACGTCCCTTTTTCTTACGCCCGTTCACCAGCCTCCACCTCCCATACCCGTCGTCACAGGCTCTTGTACGGCTAACTACAATAAGATACCGCCGCCACGGCTTCCCCTCAAGAGCGAGTGCGCAGGGCCGCCAAAGCCGACCGGCAGGCGTCCAGTACCCGCTCGGACGCCGCAGCGGAATCCCCGGACAGCGTCGCACCCGCCGCCTTCACATGACCACCGCCTCCAAACGACTGCGCCAGTGCCGCCACGTCGGCCAGTCCGGTGGAGCGAAACGACACCTTCACCTTCCCGTCCTCCAGCTCGCGAAAGAGGACGGCGACCTCGGTACCAGCGAGGTTACGAAGGTGGTCGATGATGCTCTCGTACTCGTCCAAGGGACCGAAGCGTCGCCTCACTTCCAGGTCGACCACGGCCCAGGTGAGCCCCAGCTCCTCGTCCCGACGTATGGCGCCCAAGACCTCGCTCAAGACGCCCAGCTCCTGTGGCGTGGCCGTCGCGAAAAGAGGTCCGTACATGGCCTCCGGGTCGACGCCGGCCTCCAGCAGGACGGCCGCCAAACGGTGAACATGGGCGCTCGTGTTCGAGTAGCGAAACGACCCGGTATCCGTGACCAGCCCAACGTAGAGCGCTCGTGCCGTATCCGGCGCGATGCGGTCACCCGTGCCAGCCAGCACGTCATAGACCAACTCGGCGCTGGCGGCGGCATCGGGATCGATGAGCGAGAGCGAGGCCTCGATCTCACGGCTCGCCACAGCGTGATGGTCGATCACCACCGTGCGGTCGGGCTCGAAATGATCAGCGAACTCGCCCAGACGACTGCGCTCCGAAGTGTCGACCGCAAGCTGAACGTCGGCGTTGCGCAGCACCTCGATACCGGCCTCGTTCGGGGGCAGAGGCTCGAGGCCCGCGGGCAGAAGAAACCTGAAGCTTGTAGCGAAGGGGCTTCCCGCCAGCAACTGGACGTCCGTTCCGGCAGCACTGAAATGGTGGGCTATGGCGCAGGCTGAACCCCAACCGTCACCGTCACCACCCAGGTGTGTCGCGATGGCGATGGAGTCGGCGTGCTTGAGCCGCTCAGCGATCCGGCGGGCCAGATCATTTCTTCGTGAACGTGACGGCGTCTGATTCACCGCAGACTAATCGACCCTCTCGTTAGGACAGCGGGTCCCACCGCTGCTTCTCTTTGAGCCGGCGGTGCACTTCGCGGTTCTCGATCCACGGTTTCCGCTGGAAATAGCTCTTCGTCAACTCGTACACCTTCGGCGACAACAGAAGCAGCGCCAACAGGTTCGGCAGGATGACGATACCGAGGAACACGTCGCCGAGCGTCCATGCCACCGACAGCGACAGGACCGAGCCCACAAAATGCATGAGCACGAAGACCATCTTGTACGGGAGGATCATCTTAGTCCCGAACAGATAGTTGGCACATCGGTCGCCGTAGTAGCTCCAAGCAATGGCCGTGGAGATCGCGAACAGGAATACGCTCAACATCACGATATAGAGGCCGAAGTCGCCCGGCAGGCCTTCTTGGAACGCCACCATCGTTAGCGGCGCACCACTCTCAGCGGCGAGCGCGTACAACGAGGAATGGGTCGTGCCATCCTCAGCTATGGCGATCTCTCGGTCGGTGTGGAGCACGCCAGTGAACGGCTGTGTGTGCTCTTCATCGATGTAAAGCACCTCGACCGGAACTTCGTGCCACGTCACTCGCGCCGCTGGGGCGCCTGTCTCGACGTGCCGGCCGGCCGCCAGTTGGATCTGCGCCGCTTTATCAATCTCGCTGAATCGACCCTCGGTCTCTTCCACAACGAACGAGATGTCGCCCTTGTCCAGAGTGATCTCGGTGGGGATCCGCATATCCCAAACGCCGGTGAGGATGATGACCAGGCCGGTCATCGTGCAGATGACGATGGTGTCGATGAACGGCTCTACCAGAGCCACGACGCCCTCCGAGACAGGCTCATCGGTCTTCGCCGCGGCGTGAGCGATGGGGGCCGAGCCCTGTCCAGCTTCATTGGAGAAAAGGCCACGCTTTACGCCCCAGATCATCGTGAGCAAGAAGACGCCCATCCCGGCACCAGCCACACTGGCGGTCGGATTGAAGGCCTCACGGAAGATGAGCCCGAAGGCGGGTATGACGCCGTCGTAGTTGAGGCCGATGATGATCAACGCACCCGCCACGTAGATCGCCGCCATTGTGGGAGCGAGAATCCCCGTCACTCTACCGATCCGGGTGATGCCGCCGACGACGACCATGGCAACGATGCTGGCTGTGATCAGACCCGTGATCCAAACCGGGATACCGAACTGAGTGTTGAACGTGTCAGCAACGGTGTTCGCCTGGATCGCATTGCCGGTGAGGAATGCCGTGGTCCCCAGCATCAACGCGAAGAAGACGGCGAGCGGCTTCCACCTCGGGCCCAGGCCGCGCTCGATGTAGTACATCGGCCCGCCGGAGACGGTGCCTTCCCACTTATGCGGATCGAGATCGTCCCTTTCGACCTGCCGGTAGTGCTGGGCGAGGGTCACCTCGGAGAACTTGGTGGCCATCCCTACCAGGGCCGTAACCCACATCCAGAAGAGCGCCCCAGGGCCACCCCAATGGATGGCGAGAGCCACACCGGCGATGTTGCCGATCCCGACCGTCGCCGAGAGTGCGGTCGTAAGCGCTTGGAAATGCGAGACGTCGCCAGGCTCGTTTGGGTCGTCGTAGATGCCGGACGTGACAGCGAATCCATGTCCCAACTTGCGAAGCTGCAAAAAGCCGAGCCGG
>Ga0255054_10002430_pt1 | contig 10657 bp, 8 predicted proteins | sample JV7_2_23_MG_FD_188634 | JGI IMG/M metagenome (GOLD analysis project Ga0255054, IMG submission 188634) | Seawater microbial communities from Jervis Inlet, British Columbia, Canada - JV7_2_23 | ecosystem: Environmental > Aquatic > Marine > Inlet | place: Canada: British Columbia | collected... | reverse complement strand
CAATGCGATCGACCCCGGGCGCCGTCCCGGGTGGCTCGAACCCTGCAACTATCAACCGCGCAAATCGGCGAAATCCGTCCGTCGATTGAAGAAAAGGGACGGGATTCCCCATCGGATTCACCTGTACGAGGAGAGACCCATGAAGTCGATCGCCTTCGCCCTGCTCGTGGCCCTCGGGGGAGCAGTCGCCTGCGCCCAGCAACCGACGGCACCGGCAGAGCCAGGATCGGCCACGACGGCCGCCGGCAGCGGGGCTGTGGCTGATACGGCCTCGGCACCGCCGGTCACCGAGTCACCCAACTTCAGTCCCAGGAAGAAGGGCATCGGCACGGAGTAGCTCCTGCGGCAGTTGACCACGGGGTTCTCCCGCCACTCGCGACCCGGCGTCACGTAAGGTTTCGCTCGCTCGAGGCACCTACCGACTGAGCGGGACAGCGCCGGCTTCGCCTGAGCCGAAATCAGGCACGCGACGTCCGCGTCGCGCATGGGTCCGACCGTACGGGCCCGGCATATCCTGCCGGGCCCGTACCTCTTTTTACCTCCTGGACCGTGTCCTCAAACGGGACCGGATCATCGGCTCGCTCACCCCCGAACAGTGGAAGAGTGTCGCCTCGCGCGTTCACAGGGTTGGGCGAGCGCCTCGACTGGGGGCTGGAGCCGAGCCAATAACGGAAGTACGCCCGGAGAGATTCGAACTCCCAACCTCCTGATCCGTAGTCAGGTGCTCTATCCAGTTGAGCTACGGGCGCATTGTCGGGGCCTACAGGGTTAGGCGGCGGTCGGCGTGACGCTGAAAGACGCCGCCGGCGGATCATGCCCAGGAGAGGATTCGAACCTCCACGCCCTAACGGGCACTAGCCCCTCAAGCTAGCGCGTCTGCCAATTCCGCCACCTGGGCCGGACTCGCTGCTCGCCGCACGGCCGCGGGCAGCCGGTCGAGTGCTCGGGGGGGGAGTCGAACCCCCACGGGAGATTAATTCCCACAGGATCCTGAATCCTGCGCGTCTGCCAATTCCGCCACCCGAGCGTCCCACTACGGTCGTCGCGCCGGCACGGGTCCATTGGACCACGCGCGGATACGATTGTTCCCGAGACCAAACGCCCCCGTCCGTAGACGAGGGGCGAGGGATCCGTCTCCGTTTTCAGAGGAGATCGCAGCGGGGCGCGTAATCTATTCCGATCACCAGGCTCCGCAAGCGTGACGTGTCATTTCGACGCCGCAAGGCCGGGCCGTCCCGCATCGATCACCTTGGCGGGGTCCGGGCCGTCGAGTCCTAGGCATGATTGTACAATATATCGTCTTGCGATAGCAGGGAGGCTGCCTTCCGTTGTATTGACAGTATGCGATTGCCTGTTTAGTTTGCGATATACTCGGAAAGGCCTTTGTGGTGGGCGTTTCCACACGCGGAGATCTCATGAAGACCGCACCAGGAGTTGCGGCTCGCCTGAAGAGAGCGCTGTCTTTGCGCGACCGCAGCATGCGGTCGCTTCACCTCGAGCTTCATGCCGACAAGGTCCGCGGCAGCAGCTATGCAAGCGTGCACGGCTACCTGAACGGGCGAGCCGACCCACCGCTGGAGTTCCTTCTCTCGACAGCCGAGGCGCTCGATGTGAGTCCGGCCTGGCTGGTAAAGGCCGTAGGCCAGCCGACCCGAACTGACGCGGCGGGAGATGAGGCCACGGCGGACGCGGGCGAGGCGGCTGCCTGGACGGCGGTCCAGGAGTTGGGGCAGGAGGCAGACTGGGCCGAGCTCCGTCAGCGAGTAAAGCAGGCGCTTCAGGAGGAGTTCATATTCTTCGCCGATCTGCCGCCTTTGGCTGCGGCCGCCGTCTGGCGCACCTGGGAGCGACTCGCCGCCGACGAGGCGCACCGGGAGGAGTGGATCCGCGGCGCCCACGCCTCCGGCGGCGACTCGACCGACCGGAGCCTGGCCGTCGCCCGCGATATCGGACTCTGCCTCATGGCTCCGTTTTCCGTTCTTGATGTGCGCCCCGCCGACCTCCGCCGGTGGCAGATCGAGAGCTACGTCCTGGGTGTTTGCTCGGCGCTCGGCAGCCTCGTAGCCGACCCGAACGCCACGGAACCTGCCTTCCAGCCCTTCTAGCCTCGGTCTTGGCGACCACTTGGTGACAGGACGATCGACAGAGCGTGCCCGACAGGATTCGAACCTGTGACCTTCGGCTCCGGAGGCCGACGCTCTATCCAGGCTGAGCTACGGGCACTTGCAGCGAAAAAAGCGACCCCAGACAGGCAGGGCCTGCGGGGCTGACCGGTACTGCGCTCGCTGACGGTACGATACGAATAGGCGAAACGTCGCCGTAATGCAAGCAGAACCGCCCGTCCCTGCGAGTTCTTGCACAATGCGCCGAAAAGTGCTTCTACTGCCGTGGCCGGTCCGCCACACGACCTCCTCGAAGCAGCCTGCGTAGACCTGTAACTCCTTTCTGTCATTCAAATAATGAGCCCGGGGCACAAAGCGGCGCGGATCGGCTCGCTGCTTGCCGAAGTAGGTGCCCACAAGGAGACGACCCGGAAGGTCCTCCAGGGGCGGCGAGCCTCGAGCAGTGGGCTCGGACGCACCGAGGAGCTCGCCCGGTCATTCATTTGGAAGCACGGCAGGAGACGTGAGGAACGATGGAAGTATCTTGCAGCAGACCGGACACCGAGAGGCATGGGGCGCGGAGTGGAGGCGCCGCCACGGCGCGAGGAGAGGGGGGCTTCGCTCTCCTCACCGTCTTGCTCGTTCTGATCGGCGTCACGGCTCTTGCCTCGGCGGGGTTCATCCTCTCGGACTCCGATTACCGCGTGAGCCAGAACCACCGCTCCAGCGTGCACGCGTTCCTGAGCGCCAACGGGGGTCTGTACGAGTACATCGGCGACAGGCGCAACGCCGACTCGATGCTCACGTATACGTACACGACGGGCCAGGCGAGCGTGGAAGGCGAGCAGCTGCTGGACCTCGGAAACGACCTGACCCTTCATCGGATCACCTCGGAGTCGCAATACCAGCCTCCCGAAGGCGGGGTTTCGAGCCGAACGGTCTCGGCCGCCGTCCTCCACTGGACCGGGGAGATCGAGGTCCCGGCCGCGATCCTCACGCTGACGGCGCTTCACAAGAACGGAGGATCGGGCACGATCACGGGTGGAGATCAAGCTGCATCAGGAGATTGCGACTTTGCTCCGGCCGACAGTGTGGCCGGCGTTGCGGTGCCACCGGGCGGCTACGATCAGAACGGTGGATCCATGGTGCCGGCGGGTGATCCAGACACCCTGGCACTGCCCTTGCCAGACCTGATAGACCTTATCGGCTTCGACTGGGAAGCCATCGTGAACGACGAGCTTCTGATCCCCGACTACACCATCCCACCTGACTCATGGCCAAGCATCGGCGCGGGCGAATGGCCGCTCATTCAGGTCAAAGGCGACATCACCGTGAGCCCGAGCATGAGCGGCCAGGGAGCGTTGATCGTCGAGGGCAGCCTGACGATGAACGGCAGCTGGGATTGGGACGGGATCGTCCTGGTCGGAGACAACTTTACGACCAACGGCAACAGCACGGTGGACGGGGCCATACTTGCCGGGCTCAATGTCATTCTCGGCCAGAGCCCGCCGGACAGCGATCTCGGTAACGGCACGAAGAACTTCCGCTTTAATTCCTGCAACATCATGCAGGCATCTGAGGCCGCGTTCGGCGGGCTCTTCGAGATCCCGGGCACCTGGTCGGAGAGCATGTAATGGCCAACAGACGCCTGCGGGCGGTGCGCGACTGCTGCAGAGACGGCTTCACGTTGGTCGAGATGTTGATCGCGATCACAATGATCGGTCTGGTGATGGCCATCGGCACTTCCGCCCTTCGGCAGTATCACGAGAGGACTGTGGTGCGTCAGGCCGCCGGTGTCGTCGCAGGTGACATAGCAGTGACGCGGAGCGCGGCGATCAAGCTTCGCCGCAACGTCTCCATGGTGGCTCGAGAAGACTCGTTCGCGTACGTGATCCGCTCCGACAGCGGCGTCGTGCTTCGCCCGACCCGAAGCTTTGCCACCGACTCCGAGCTACCGCTGACGAAGCTCGATCTGAAGCTGACGGGAGATTCGCTGACCTTCAATTCGCGCGGCATCCTCGTATCAGGCGGTACGAGAGAGATCGATGTCGCTCGGTCCAACCGGGGCATGCAAGTCCAGTTCAACGCCCTCGGTCGCACCCGGATCGTTGAAAACGACAGCTAGAGAGCTTACTGGAAAGAGCCATGAAGGAAGCTGTAGCCAAGGCAAGAGCGGCGGTCGGAAACAGCGAGGGATTCGGCCTCGTGGAAGTTCTCGTCGCCGCGATCATACTCGCGTTCGGGCTGCTGGCGGTCGCTGGTCTCAGCGTCTCCACGGCCGGCCAGGAGCGGCTCGCCCGCTGGCAAACTGATCAGGCTCTAGCGGCGCAGTTCGCGCTCGCCGAAGCCTACCAGGCCGATTTCGATAGCGTGGCGTCCGGCTCATCGGACGTCGAGGTCGGCGAGCAGACTTATCGGGTAGTGTTGACCGTCACCGACGTATCCGGCCGGGTAAAGCAGGTCGATGCAGCGGTCGCCGGCGTCGGTCCTCTCGACAGCCGAACGTTCTCCACCCGTCTATACGCTCCCCGGCCGGCGGAAGACCTGCTCGACCTCATGGGCGGCGGCGGGCTGGGTGGTGGTGACGGTGGTGACGGTGGTGATGGTGGTGATGGTGGTGATGGTGGTGATGGTGGTGACGGTGGTGACGGTGGTGACGGTGACGACGGTGGCGAAGACGACGACGGTTGCACTCTGCCCAACGGGAAGAAGAAGCAGAACTGCCCATGAGCACGCTGCGGGTTGAACCCGCCACCGTGATTGACCTCGTCGGTCGAGGTCGGGTCGGAAGGGAGGGCTTCACTCTGATCGAAGTCCTCATCGCGCTCGTCATCGCCACGATCATCGGCGGAGCACTCATTTCGCTTCTGGCGGGACAGAGTCTCTTTTACGCGAAGAGCGATCAGCTGATTACTGCCGAACGCAACATCCGGGCGGCCGTCGACATGGTCTCGGCCGACCTCAGAATGGCCGCGCCGGAAGACCTCGTCGCGGCGACCCCTGACTCCGTCTCTCTGCGCTACGACTTCCTGAGAGGGATCGTGTGCGATTCGACGGGCGCCGACGAGATTGCCGGATACGTGCTGGACACGATCAGCACCTTCGGCCTCTCGGCCGCCGTTCAGGGGCTGGCGTTCCGCCAACCATTCGACTCCGTGTTCAACTACGCGGATGGCTTCCTGGGCACTGTAACGTCGACCGGGAGCGGTCCGAAGACCGCCTGCACGGACGCGGGTGCGCCCACCGCCCTACCGAGCGGCTACTACCGTACGGTCACCGGCTGGCAGGCGGCGTTCGGCGATCTTCCGGATAACGGCTCCTTCTTCCGAAGCTACCGGCTTCTGACCTATCGGTTCGCGCCCTCGGTGTTTGCCAGCGGGACGGCGATTTGGCGAGGCACCGACGAGCTCGTGGGTCCGGTGGCCGACTCCGCCTCTTTCAGCTACGTGATGGCAGACGGCAGCGTGCAAGCCACCGTAGCCGGTGGCGCTCTGGCCAACGTGAGAGCGATCCGGGTCTCAGGCCAGACGGTCGACGATGACACCCGCTTCGACGTGCAGCGCAGCTTCAACTTCGACGTGGAACTCCGGAACTAGGACCTGCGGTCTCTCCCGCCATGCGTCCAGGGAAAAAGGGGCGGCCAAACGGCCGCCCCTTTCGCATTCCGGGACACTCGGCGCGAAGCGTAGTGCCACGCGCCTAGCGGGGTCCTACTCCACGAGGCGGAGCGCCTTCAGAATCGGCCCGCCCCCACCGCCGATTCCGACGCAGGTGTCGGTGAGCCTCACGTAGACGTTCCACTGGCCCGGCGGCGGGAGCATTCCGTGCGGCTTGTCCATGTCGGTCGCCACCTTGTCCACGAACACACAGGCGAGGCCGGCAACGGGAACTTGAGTACCGGACCCGCTGCCCGTCACCTGGTCCGGCCGCACGACAGGCATGAACCGCACACGCGGATGGTCCATGTCCGTGTTGCTGAGGCACGGCCCGCCCAGATCGCCAAGGCGCACCGCACACCCATATTGATGGGCTTCGCTCCAACCGGGCGGGAATCCACGGTTACCATCCCATTCTGCCGGGTACAAGTTGACCAGCTCCTCGAAGTCCTGCAGGACCAGGTTCTGCATGTTGCCGGCGCCCGAGCCCGCGTACAAGATCGTCGGGTTGGGCGGGCCGTGGATTTCGAGAGTTACATCCGGGCAGCCAAGGATCCACGGCTTGAGCGCATTCGCCCCACCTCCGCTCGGACCGCCATCGATGGCCTCTGGCTGGAACCAGCAGCGCCAGCTTGCGCCATCCGTGCAGGGGCTTGCCACGTAGTCGGGATCCTCCGGATCCGCCGGCCCGGACTGCACCTTGATCTCGACGAGGTCCTCCACCGGATGGTTTATGCTACCGGGGTAGAAACCGGTGAAGTCGCAGGCCGGTACCTGCGTATTGTTACCGGCGGCACACTGAACGCCAGACCCGCCGTAGGGGATGTAGAGGTCGTTCGGAAGCCCGAGGTAGAGGTCGTCATTGACGTCCTCCGTCCAGCGGTCCGGCAGGGCCAGCGGCAGCGGACAATTGCCTGCACCGGCCGGCGAGACTTCCGCTGCGGCGGCGGTCCCGACATTCACTTCGTCCCATCCCAGAACGCGCCCAAAGACCGTCCGGATCGCGTTTCCTCGTGCCGTGATGTTCCGGACCCGCACCCGCACCTTCTTCTCGACCATCAAAACATCCACATCTTGCGGGCGCACATCAGCGATCGTGGCATGTACTCTGTTCTTCGAAGCATAGTCGATCGCCCACTGCCTCGGGCGGTCGGCATCGCTCGGAGCCGTGATGAAAGAGGCCGCGCCCGCAAGAGCCGCGGCATCGGCCGCGCGCTGAGAATCGGTCCGTGCCCCCAGCAGCATGCCCATGTCAACAGCGAGGGCCACCATGCCGAGCATCATGAGCATGCCCACCGCAACGAAGGCGGCCGTGGCGCCGCGCTCGTCCGATGCCAGGGACACGACGATCCGGCGGTAGAGTCGTCGAGTGAAGAAGTGTCGAATGGGCGAGTGGCTCGACTTCATGGTCTACTTCCTGTCTACTGCAGAATTCGGAGACGACGAGCCAAGAAAGATGAGGTATTGGGCGGGAGGCGCAATAGTGGCGCGCGTACGACACGCCCTGAGGCGCGGGGTGCAAGTATGTTGTATCTGCACTACTTGTAGTGCCTTAAGCCAACTTCAGTCTGATAGAGAGAGGGGGACGAGCCGAATGGCGCGCCCCCTTTTGACTCCGGGACTTGACCTGACCGGCGAAGCGACGTGCTGTCTACTCCACGAGGCGGATCTGGTAGACGAGGGGGCCGGAGAACTCGCTGCCGCCTCCGCCGCCGATCGCCGGGACGATAACCGCATTTACGTTCCGCTTCCCCGGCGGCCCGGGGTCCACCGACTCGATGAACACGCCGATGAAGGCCGCGATCTCGAAATGGGGCCCTGAGCCCTGCTGCACGAAGGAGCCCGGCTTCATCACGGGCACGTTCCGGTAGCGCAGCCCCCCCGTCACGATCGCGGGGTTGCCCAGCGCGTCCGTGACGTTGGCGTCCCGGACAGCCGTGCCGTCCCAGTACTGGCCCGAATACTCCGGCAGGTTTATGAGGTCCTCAAAAGTCTGGGCCAACGTCTGCTTGTTCCCAGACTCCCGCCACATGTCGTCCCCCACCACGTAGCCGCCATCCGCACCGTCGGGACAGCCCATGATTCGATCCCGGATGTCCGGTACGCCGCTGAACGACTCCGGAAGCCACAGATCCCAGAAGCCGGGCTGGAAACGGCCTGATTGGTCTGTCTCCCCACCCTGCGAGGGCTTGAGGACCAGCCGTGTCCCGACCGAGTTGAGCATGTAGCCCCGGTAGTCGGGGTTGAGGTTCGGAGTCCCGTCCGGCAGGAACTGGGGCTCGAGGTAGGGCTCGTGGTAGATGTCGCCCTCGGACGGATCCCATTCGATGTCACCGTAATTCTCCCAACCGTCGGGGATCACGATCGGCAGAAGACAGCTGACGCTGGTACCCGTCAACGACGCCTCTGCGGCAGCGAAGCTGGACACGTTCACCTCGTCGACGCCGAAGACCCGGGCGAAGATCGTGGTGATCGGCCCTCCGTGGTCGTCCCTGTGGAGGGAACGCACCCGCACCTTCCGGTCCGCGAGCAGGACGTCGATGTCCTCCGGATCCCGCAGCGTCACGGACTTGTGCATGACCTCGTTGTAAGCGGCGTATTCCTTCGCCCACTGTCTCGCGTACTGCTCCTGGGTCGTCGGATCGCTGTCGGCTATGAAGATGAAGGAGGCCGCTCCCGCGAGCGCGGCGGAGTCCGAGACTCGCTGCGACTCCGTCCGAGCCGAGACGAGCTTACCCAGATCGACAGCCAGCGCCACCATGCCCAGCATGACGAGTATGCCCACCGCTACAAACGCCGCCGTGGCGCCTTGCTCGTTTCTGAGGATCTTTCTTATCCGACGCATTAATCTCTCTCCCCGTAGCTCTGCGGTAGCACCGGCGGCTATCCCGCTCTGGAAACCGCGAGACTGCCTGTTGGTGCGCGGCAACACCCTTGGCAGTCTCGGACCCGGTGACTCGCGAGGAGATACGGCGGCAAGGCATTGAAAGACAACAGCATACGTCCCTGCGACTACGTTACTCCCGACTTCTACGTTCCGACTGCCACCCCGCAGTAGTGCAACTGTGGTGCCGGATACGCGCGCGTATGGAAAAACCGCCGGAAAAGGCTCGATCCCATGGTCGGGTCAAGCTTTAGGGGGGAAGTGCGCCGCCAGGGAATCGAACCCCGAACCTACGGATTAAGAGTCCGTTGCTCTGCCAATTGAGCTAGCGGCGCTCGCTGGTATTATCGCGCTCTAATATCCTTCTAATAGTGGAGCCGGCGGGGCTCGAACCCGCGACCTCTGCAATGCCATTGCAGCGCTCTCCCAGCTGAGCTACGGCCCCGTGCCGCGGATCTCCTCCTTGACGCCCCCAAGGGGAATCGAACCCCTATCTCCACCTTGAAAGAGTGGTGTCCTGGCCGTTAGACGATGGGGGCCTTCGGTATCATGACCGCTCGATCCGGCCCGCATGCGCCCGGCAGGACTCGAACCTGCGACCCTCGGCTTAGAAGGCCGATGCTCTATCCACCTGAGCTACGGGCGCGTCTCCGCCCGAAAGCAGAGAGCTCGCGACGGGGGTTGAACCCGTGACCTCGTCCTTACCAAGGACGCGCTCTACCACTGAGCTACGCGAGCACCTTCCGCGACGAAGCAGCAGGGGCGGAGGGACTCGAACCCCCAACCGCCGGTTTTGGAGACCGGTGCTCTGCCAAGTTGAGCTACGCCCCTTCGTATGGCTGGGGGCGGAATCGAACCGCCGACACCCGCGTTTTCAGCGCGGTGCTCTACCGACTGAGCTACCCAGCCGACACCGTCGGAACCGCCGATCCCGTCGGCAGCCGCCAGCTCCGGGGGTGGGATTCGAACCCACGACCTAGTGGTTAACAGCCACCCGCTCTGGCCACTGAGCTACCCCGGAATGTCGAAGCGCCCGTCTCGTCCGCGCCGCGGCCGAGAACGAGCTAGGTCCGACACGTAAAAAACGCCCCGCCAGGCGCGACGCGCGGCAGGGCCTTGATAGCGGGGGCGGGATTCGAACCCGCGACCTTCGGGTTATGAGCCCGACGAGCTACCAGACTGCTCCACCCCGCAGCGATCGGCCCATCGTAAACGCGGCACTCATCGTAGTCAAGCCTGTGCGGCTGAACCGGACACCCCGGATCGGCCCGTATGACGGGCGGATCCGTTGCTTGCCCACTCTCCGCGACCTGCCTAATGTGGCGCCGTGAAACCGGCCCCGCGTACCTCGTTCGACGCGCCCCGCCCGAGCTCGAGAGCAAGTGCCTTGCCAGGCGCCCTGGCAAGCGATCTCGGCCGCCTCCTGGGACCTGCGGGCTTCATCCGTGAAGCCGATCGTCTCCTGGCCTACGAATCCGACGCGCTCACCCGCATCCGCGGGACTCCGCTCGCCGTCGCGCTCCCCGGCACTCGCGAGGAGCTACAGCGCGCGGTACGGATGCTGTACGAAGCAGAGATCCCCTTTGTTCCGCGCGGCGCCGGAACCGGACTGACCGGTGGAGCGGTCGCCCGGGGAGCGGTAATCGTCGGCACCGGCCGGCTCGACCGGTTCCTGCGGCTCGATGCCGACGAGCGCCTGGCGGTTGTGGAACCGGGCGTCATCACGGACGAGATCTCGCGACGCGCAGCGCCTCTCGGACTTCGCTACCTGCCGGACCCCGGCTCCGCCTCGGCCTGCACGATCGGTGGCAACGTCGCGACGAACGCGGGGGGACCTCACTGCCTGAAGCACGGGGTGACCAGCGACCACGTCCTGAGGCTCGAGGTGATCCTCCCGGACGGCGAATTCTTGGGTTTCGATCGCGGCGAATCGGGCGGAGTCGATCTCGGCGGACTATTCATCGGATCGGAGGGCACCCTCGGCATCGCGACGGCGTTGACGGTGCGTCTCGCCC
>Ga0255054_10002429_pt1 | contig 10658 bp, 9 predicted proteins | sample JV7_2_23_MG_FD_188634 | JGI IMG/M metagenome (GOLD analysis project Ga0255054, IMG submission 188634) | Seawater microbial communities from Jervis Inlet, British Columbia, Canada - JV7_2_23 | ecosystem: Environmental > Aquatic > Marine > Inlet | place: Canada: British Columbia | collected... | reverse complement strand
CGGGGAGATCGTGGTCCACCAGGGGGCCGTGAATGCCTCCACCGACGAGTTCGTGATCGAGCTCGCCGGACCCGGCGGGCACGCGGCCAGGCCGCACGAGACCGTCGATCCCATCGTGGCCGGAAGCCTGATAGTCGCGGCCCTCCATGCCATAGTGGCGCGTTCCGGGGAGCCGAGTCAGGCGGCCGTCGTATCCGTGGGGCAGTTCGATGCTGGTACGGCGTCCAACATCATCGCCAGCCGCGCCCGACTGCGCGGCACCCTGCGGGCGCTCGAGCCCGCCGTCAGAGCTCAACTGCTGGATGCCATGCACCAGATAGCGGAGTCCACGGCGGGCGCACAGGGTGTGTCGGCCACGGTGGAAATCGTGGCGGCGACACCGGCGGTGCTCAATGCGCCGCAGGCCACCTCATTGGCGCGCGACGCGGCTGCGCTCGTGGTCGGACCGGGCGGGGTCAAACCGCTGCGCCGGCCAAACCTGGGGGGCGAGGATTTCGGGTTCTTCCTCGAGCGGGCACCTGGATGCTACGTGCGGTTCGGCGCCCGTCCGGAAGGCGAGGGATTCCCCGCCCACTCCAGCCGGTTCCGGTTCGACGAGGAGGCCCTGGCCCTGGGCGCCGCCTACTTCTACCACGTTGCCGTTCGGGCCGGGCGCGCCCTGGCGGAGGGGTGACCAGCGGTCACTGACGCGGCTGCGTATCCGCCGTGGGGGCCTGCTCACCGGCGGGCGCTGCGACGGGAAGCAGCCATCGCATTGCCAGCAGCCACCCGACCAGTCCCAGGAGTCCGCCTGCGACCGCTCCGATGACCATCCACCACAGCCCGGCCTCTCCCTGCTGACGCAGCCCCGCAATCAGCGCGCCCACCCATCCCCCGAAAAACGAAGCTGCCCACACCACCACGGGTGTGAGCAGCCAGCCGACAGGTCTCAGGAACCGGCTCGCGCGCGAGTGGCTCACCGCCTAGCTGGAACGTGGGCGATGATGATCTGGAGCACGAGAGCGACTACCCAAGCCAGCCCGACCACGGCCGCGCCGACCGGCGCGATCCGCGTGACGGCGAGGATCGCGAAGACCACCGCGCAGATGCCGGCCGTGAGCCCGGCGAGCTTCACCAGCTTCACCGGCTTTCCGCTCCGACCTGCGGCGGCCCAGTTCCAGCCGCCGAGCCACGCGAGCACCGCCGCGAGCATCCACCACACCGGGATGTACCAGAATCCGCTTCCGCCTCCGATCCTGTCCCATGTCCAGTGATACAGATCCAGGGGCCGGAGCAGCGCGGTGTCGAACACGGTGAAGGTCAGCGCGCCCAGCAGACCCACCAGTGCGGTCCAGGCGATCCCGTCGGTGCTGCGCGGCTGCACCCAGAGGGCCGGAACGAAGCTGAACGCGATCCCTCCGACCAGGACCAGCAACGACTGCACGACGATCTCGGGTGCGCCCGTCATGGCCCTGGAGAGCAGCGCGAATACCGTAACGCCGGCTGCCGTCAGGATCCCGAGCTTGATGCCCCCGGTGATGATCGTGCGGGCGTCACCGTGCTCTGCGCCGGCCGGTTCGGCTGCTGAGGTCATGCTTGCGTCTTCCTGTTCATTTGGGTCTCGTGCCGCCGCAAATCTAGCGGTCGCGGCACCCGGTCGTCTACCCGTCCCGCATGCCTCGCATCGCTCCGACGCTGGAGAAAGCCGCAGCGCGCCACCACTCCCTCATAGCGCCTCCGGTTTCCCGCTTCCCGTTTCCCGTTTCCCGGCTCCTGCTCACCACTTCAGCCCCAACCGCCCAGCCGCCACCTTGAGGCCGAGCAGAGTGAGCTGCGGTTCAACCGTCTCTATCTCCTTGCAGAGCGGAGCCACCACGTCGGCCAGGCCTCCCGTGGCGACCACCTGGGGAATGTCGCCGGTGGGCCACTCCTCCTTGATCCGCCTCACGATGCCGTCGACCGAATCCGCCGTGCCAAGCAGCACGCCGGCGCGGATGCACTCTTCGGTGCGCCTGCCGATCACTCGCTCGGGCGGGACCAGCTCCGTAGCCGGGAGCTTGGCGGCCTTGAGTGAGAGGTTCTCGGCCGCCGTACGCACGCCGGGTGCGATGACTCCGCCCAGGAAGGTCCCGTCCTTGGTGATGCAATCGAAGGTCGTCGCGGTGCCGAAGTCCACCACGATCGTATCACGCCCATACAGTGCCGCGGCGGCCACGGTGTTCACCACGCGGTCCGCGCCGACGCTGTGGGGCTCCTCGACATCGAGGGTGATGTCCAGAGCCAAGCCCGGGCCGATCGCCACGGGCCTCAATCCCAAGGCCAGCTCGACTCCCTCCGCCAGCACCTCTGTGACGCCCGGTGCCACCGACGCCTCCACCGCCGCACGCACTTCGTGAGTGGAATGCCCAGCGTGCGTCAGGAACGAGGTGAGCATGGCCGCCCACTCGTCCGGAGTCCGGGAGACGTCGGTAGTGAGCCGCCAGTGGGCCAGCAACCGGTCGCCGGCGAAGAGCCCCAGCGTGATCTCGGTGTTGCCGACGTCCGCCGCTAGCAGCATGCGACCTACACTATGCCGCGCAGGATGCCTTTGCGGCGCGCGACGAGCAGGCAGAGCAACACGATGGCGATTGCGTGCGCAGCGAGGTACTCCCACCCGACCACGGCGCCTTGAGCACCTTCCACCGTGGGAGTGGCAACACGCAGCGCCTCGAACCCGGCGAACACGAGGCCCGAGTAGAGAGCGGAGACCAACAGGGACCCCGACAGCACGTACAGGCTTCCCGCGCCCGTTGCAGCCAGGCCGGCGAGCCACCATGGAGCCTCGAACAGCCGGGAGTCCACAGCGACCAGTAGCGACCACAAGGAGGCGATGAGTGCGGCCCCCAGCACGAGGACGAGTCCGGCGCGGTCCGGGTGACCGACCAGCAGCCGGCGGAACGCCAATTCGGTCGTGACAAGGGCAGCCGCCGACCCGACGGCGGTGAGGAATACGAGCGCCTCGATGATGGTCGCGCCACAGGTCGCGCCCTCGGGTCCGACGGTGCTGAGAACGCAGAAGCCCGGCCCGGCCCGCACCAACACGGCGAACACCGCGAGCAGGAACGGCATGAGCGCGGCCGCGGCGGCGGCACCGTACCATGGTAGGAAGCGGCGCTGATGGACGAAGGCCCAGGCAAAGCCCCAGGCCACCACACCAGCGACGATGATCACGGCCATTCCGGGCTCGAGTGCGGCCGCCAGCTCGGGCAGGCGATATGGCCGGGCTGCGAGGATGAGCACCGCGAACACTGCTGCCACGACCACCACCGTGCCGATCGAGAAGCGCTCGCGCCACGGGCCGTTGGGCCACAGCCCAAGCGGCAAGTGCATCCCCCGCAGGATGAACGCCGCCACGACTCCGAGACTGAGCGGAGCGATCGCATAGCCCATGAGGCCGCGCAACGTCTCCGTCTCGAGCAACCACCAAGAGGCGAAGAGCAACAGCGCGGCCGCTACGGCACGCGCCCATAGCGGCAGTTCACGCTGTGACAACGCTGCCCCCCAGAATCCGTTCCACACCTGCCTCCGTTTCCACCAGGAGCGCACCGTCGGAGTCTATTCCCATGGCGGTGCCGGCCACCGGCGCTTCCAGCACTCTGCCGCGCAGCCAATCGTGTCGCTCGAACGCTGCCAGCTCGGCCTCATCCAGCAAGGGCGCGTCCCTCAGAGCGTCGAGCCGTGGCGCCAGCCGCTCTAGAACCTGAAGCCGCGTGACGCCCGCCGCCACTTCGTCCACAGTCACTGCCCGGTCCGCCAACTCCGGCGGCAACGGTCCGTGCACGTTGAGGCCGATGCCGATCGCGACCCACTTCGCGCGGCCCTCGGCCCAGCGCGCCTCGCACAGCACGCCGCCCAGCTTGCGGTCGATCGCGACCACGTCGTTGGGCCACTTGAGGCTCGCTTCCACCCCGAGCTCTCCCAATGACTCTACAACCGCGAGCCCAACCCGCAATGCCAGCACGCCGCGCTCCGACTCGGCCCGCGGCCGCGCCAGGAATCCCAGCCAGATGCCTCTCCGGGCCGGACTTTGCCACGACCGTCCACGCCGGCCCCGCCCGGCGGTCTGCTCCTCGGCGAGCACGAGCGTCCCATCCGGAGCCCCGTCCGCCGCCAGCTCGTGCACCACGTCGAGCGTGCTCGTGACCGACTCGAGCGTCAGGCAGCGCTTCACTCCGAGCCGACCCGCCAACTCCCCGTGAGCGACGCCGTCGTACTCAGTCAACCCAACAGCGCCCATGTCACCGTCACCGCTCCAATCGCCCAACAGTAGGGCGCGAAGCGGTGGAACGCGCCCTTCCGGAGCAGCGCCACGAGGAAGCGTATCGCCCACACCCCGGCAACGATGGCCGCCGCGAAGCTCAGCGCCAAGGGACCGAACCCTACGCTCTCGGTGCCGGCCGCCAGATGCGGCAGCTGCAGGACCGCAGCCCCGAGAATGGCCGGGATGGCCAGCAGGAACGAGAACTCCGCAGCTCGCACCGCATCGACTCGCTGCCACAGGCCTGCCGCGACCGTGGCCCCGGAGCGCGATATCCCCGGCAGGATCGCCAGCGCCTGCGCCACACCGATCCCGAACGCACCACTCCTGCTGGGCTCCTGCCGCGGGGTGCTCGGCCTGATCCACCTCGTGCTCCACAGGATAAGCCCGGTGACCATGAAGTCCACCCCCACGAGCAGAAGCGAGTCAAAGGCCCGCTCGAAGAAGTCCGCGAGAAGGAATCCGACCAGGGCGGCGGGAATCGAGCCCAGGAAGAGGAGCCCGATGTAGCGCCACGCAGAGCTACTGCCGCCCAGCGCGTCCCGCGCGAGCTGCCACAGGCGCATTCGATATACGATCACGACCGCCAGCAGCGTGGCCACGTGCAGAGCCACTTCCACCACTACTCCTGGCGTGGTCAAACCCACCGCCGCCTCGGCGACCACCAGGTGCCCGGAGCTCGAGATCGGCAGGAACTCGGTGAGCCCCTGAACCACGCCGAGCACCAACCCCTGCCAGTAGGTCACCGTCCGGTCACCCGGTCGTACAACTCCTCATACTGAGGAACGATCCGCTCGGCCGCGAACTCCTGCGCTCGCGCTACCGCGGCCGCGCGCGCCTGCGCCCACCGCACCGGTGCGAGCAGCTCCATCGCGGCCTCGGCCATCGCGTCCACATCGCCGACGGGCACGAGGGTTCCGGTCTCTCCGTCCACCACGACTTCGTGAATCCCGCCCACGCGACTCGCCACCACCGGCGCTCCGCACGCCATGGCCTCCAGCGCGCTGAGCCCGAAGGACTCCGAGGAACTGGGGAGCACGAACAGGTCGGCGGCCCGCAGACACTGCGCGACCGCGTCGGCCTTGCCGAGGAACTGCACGTGTTCGCTCACGCCCAACTGCTCAGCTTCGGCCTCCGTGGCCTGCCGCTCCGGCCCGTCTCCGATGAGCACCAGCACCGACGGAATGCGCTCGCGCACCTTTGCAAACATCCGTACCACGTCGGGGACCCGCTTCACCTCGCGGAAGTTGGACACGTGCATCAGGACCTTCGTGTCCGCCGGAGCGAACGCCGCGCGGCACTTCGGATCGTCGGATGGGAAGTACTCGTCCAGGTTCACGAAGTTGGGTATGACCTCGATGTCGCAGGTCTGGCATCCGAACGCGCTGTACGTCTCCTCCCGCAGGTACTCCGAGACCGCCGTGACCGCGTCCGAGCGTTCGATCGAGAACTTGGTCACGGTGAAGAAGGAGCGCTCCCTGCCCACCAGCGTGATGTCCGTCCCGTGCAGCGTGGTGACCACCTGCAGGTCGCGATGCTCCCGCACCATCTCTCGTGCGAGGAACGCGGCGGTCGCGTGCGGCACCGCGTAGTGCACGTGCAGGATGTCCAACTCCTCGCGCAGGGCCACCTCTTCCTGGGTGACCGCCAGCGCCAGCGAGTACGGGAAGTACTCCAGGAGCGGGTACGTGCCGCTGAGATCGACCTCGTGGAAGTACACGCGCTCCGAGAAACCGCGCAGCCGAAACGGTGACGCGTAGGAGATGAAGTGGATCTCGTGCCCCCGCCGCGCGAGCGCGAGCCCCAGCTCGGTGGCCACCGCGCCGGACCCGCCATACGTCGGATAACAGGTGATGCCAATTCGCATCAGTCGCCTCGCTCCTCCCACAGCTGCACGATTCCCCGCGCCAGCACATCAGGCGCCTCGGTCGCATCCAAAGTTACTACGGGGGGGCCGGCCAGTTGGTGCCGAAACCACGTCTCCTGCCGCTTGGCATAGCGCCGCGTGGAGCCGGCGATCGCCGCGGCCAGCTCCTCGTCCGGCAGTTCGCCCGCCAGGTGCCGCACTACCTCACGATACCCCACACCGTCGAGTCCGGCCGCATCGGGCGCCGCGCCGCAGTCCAGCACCCCGCGCACCTCCGCGACGAACCCCTCATCGAGCATCCGCTGAACGCGCTCCTCGATGCGCCGGTTGAGCACGGCGCGCGGCGCGGTGAGTCGCACGTACCAGGGACGCATGACACCCTCCGCCTTGGCCTTGACCTGCCACCACGAGAGCGGTCGTCCGGTGAGCAGAGCCACTTCGACGCAGCGAGCGGCCCGCTGCCTCCCGCCACCGCTATACCCCGGGTCGAGTCGCGAGGCCCAGCGTCCCAGTCCCTCCGCCGCCCTGGACCAGCTGCGCAACCGCTCGCGCCGCTCAGCCGGCAGCGGCGGCTCGCGGAACAGGCCGTCTGCCAACGCCCTCACGTAGAATCCGGTTCCTCCAACGACCACGGGCTGTCGTGACGGCGCCAGGTCGCTGAGCCAGCCCGCCGCCTCGGCGGCGAACCGCCCCGCGCTGTAGCGCTCGCCGGGCTCTACGAGGTCGATTCCCAGATGGGGAACCAACTGCCGCTCCTGCGCCGTGGGCTTGGCGGTTCCGATGTCGAGGCCCCTGTAGATCTGTCGGGAGTCAGCCGAGATCACCGTCACGGGCCAGTGCGCCGCCAGAGCGAGCACGACGGCCGTCTTGCCCACCGCAGTCGGACCAACGATCACCGGTACGAGCGGCTTACGATCGTCCAAAGCGGCGTTCCAACTCCGTTCGGGAGAGGGTGACGAGCGCGGGGCGTCCGTGCACGTCGTGCGGCGGCAGGTCGCAGGCGAACAGCCGGCGCACCAGCTCCCGCATCTCGGCGGGGCTGAGCCCGCGCCCCGACATTATCGCCGCCCGGCAACCGTACATCGCCGCGAACCGCTCGAGCCGGTTGGCGATCCCTCCCAGCCGGCCGCGGGCCAGATCGGTTGCCAGCTCCTCGAAGCAGCGCTGCGCGTCGAACCGTGGATGCGGGTTGGGCACCGCGTGCAGCACCACCGATCGCCCACCAAAGGGCGCAACCTCGTAGCCCACCCGGCTCAGGAGATCGGCGTGGGCCTCCACGGCCTCCAGCTCCTCGGGCGTGAGATCCAGCGTCACCGGAAGCAACAGGCGCTGCCCGCCCCCTTCACCGCCGTACAGCTCTGCCATGGCCTGCTCGTACAGGATGCGCTCGTGAGCCGAGTGCTGGTCCACCACTACCATGCCCTCCGGCGTCTCGAACACGATGTACGTGTTGAAGATCTGGAGCAGAGCCGAGGGAGCCGTCTCCTGCTCCTGCCCGGCCGCGAACAGCACTTCCTGCGCCGGCTGTGCCCCGGGAGCCTCCCAAGCGACGCTCCCCTGCTCCGCCGGGGCTTCCCGGACCGGGAACCCGGGAGCCGGCTCCGCCACCGCGGCCGCGGCCGCGATCGGCGCGAGACTCTCACGCACGGCTTCCTCCACAGCGCGCTCCACCAGCCTCTTGTCGCGGAAGCGCACCTCCAGCTTCGCGGGATGCACGTTCACATCCACCCGGTCGCCGGGGACTCCGATCGCCAGGAACAGAGAGGGACGCATTCCCGCCGGGATGGTCGCGCGATACCCGGCCTCGGCAGCACGCACGAGGAAGTGATCGCGAAACGGCCGGCCGTTCACGAAGAGATGCGCCTTGCGGCCGCTGGGTCTCGCGTCGGAGGGACGCTGCACCAGCCCGCGCACCGACACGTAGCCCGTGTTGTATTCGACCGGGATGAGCTGTTCGGCGAGGTTGCGGCCGAACAGTGCCGCGATCCGCTCCGCGACGCTGGACTCGCGCGGAGCGTCGAGCAGCGTACGGCCGTCGCTCGTGAGGCGGAACGACACGTCGAGGCGCGCGAGCGCGAGCACGGTCAGGGCCTCGACGGCGGCACGCGTCTCGCTGCGCCGGGCGCGCAGGAACTTCCGGCGAGCGGGCGTGTTGGCGAAGAGCCGCCGCACCGTCGCGGTGGTCCCCCGCGTGCGGGCCACGTCATCCACCCGGTCGAGCCGCCCTCCCTTGACGCTGATTCGCGTGCCACGGTCCGCCGCGGCCGTCTCGAGCTCGAACGTGGACACCGCGGCGATGGAAGCGAGCGCCTCCCCCCGGAACCCGTAGGTCGCCACACCAACCAAATCCGGCGCGGTCCGGATCTTGGACGTCGCGTGCCGGTCCACGGCCAGCACCGCATCCTCACGATCCATTCCCGCACCATCGTCGCTCACGCGGATCATGGCGCGGCCGCCGTCCTCCAGCTCGACCGTAACGGCCGTGGCCCCCGCGTCGAGCGCATTCTCGACCAGCTCCTTCACGACCGATGCCGGTCGCTCGACGACCTCACCGGCCGCGATCTGGTCGACCACGATCGTGGGGAGGATCTTGATCCGTCCCATCAGGGCTGCACTACCTCGGTGCGGAGCAGCCAGCCACGCCTGATCCCGTCGGTGGCCAGCACCCAGGGGCCGCGCTCCTCCTCGATCAGCACCGCCACGCCGCGGCCGAGCTCCCGCGCGGGTTCCGCGGATCCGAAGGGCGCCGCCCGCAGCGGCGTCTCATCGAGCATCACCAGCGCAAGCGGACGGGCGTAGCGCCTCGTGACGGAGTTGCCGTATGCCGCCGCGAGGACCGCGAACAGGAGGAACGGCACGACATGACGCAGCCGCACGCGAGCGGCGAGCAGAAACCAGGCAAACATCCAGAATGCAGCCGCGATAAGGAGTGTTTCCGCGGCCGTGACCGGCGATATCCAGGTGAAGGCGCGCGGGCTCGCGTCCGGCGGTGTAGTCCCGGCGAGGGCCCGCGTGATCGTCTCATCGCGCGGCGCCAACCGGGCCGCACGCAGCCATGCGGCGCGTGCGCGCACGCCCTCGCCCAATCGGTTCATCGCGGCGCCCAGGTTGTACCAATGGGCGGCGGTGAGCGGGTCCTGCGCAGCGCGGTATGCGAAACTGTCTGCGGCCGGCCGAACTGCACCCGCGTCGTAGAGTCGCTCGGCTGACTGTGCCCCAAGCGCGCCCGCGGCGCCACAGAGAAGGAACAGCACCAGCACCGCCACCGACGTCGAGCGCACCCTTCCGGTTCCGCCGATCAGGGCATGCAGAACCTCGTGAACCTCGGCAGTCAGCTCTTCCGGATCGGTCGAGCCCTCGGGTCCGTATAGCGCCTGCCGCAGCCTGTCACGCACCCTCGCCGCATGGGCCGCGAGCGGTGCCTCGACACCGGCGGCGCGCAGCGCGGCGGCCAGCCCTGCGGCAGCCTTGTGCCGCGCAGCAGGTACGAGCTCGTCGAGCACTGCGCGAAACTCCGCTTCGAGCGCCTGTAGCCCGGCTCCGCTCCCGGCACCCTGTTCCACCTTCGCGCGGCGCGGTGCCCGCCGTGGAACGCGGACCTCCACGCGCATTGCGAGAACGATCAGCGGCGGCAGCACGAGGACCAGGATCCATCCCCAGAGAGGGACACCGGCGACGAGCCCCTCCGCCGAGTAGGCCGTGGCCGCTACGAGCGGTTGCACCGTCTCCACCGGGGTGAGCCCCGCACGCCGGCTCGGCGTGACGAACTCGATCGGCGCGGCGCGCAACTCCACGTGACGACCGTCAGCCACGTCGAAGTACGTGTAGCGCGGCGCCGGCACGCGGTGCGTACCGGCCGAGTCGGCCACGATCATATAGGTGAACGTCTTGGACCCGCCGACCAGACCGCCCTCACTGTTCAGGTCGACCGCTATCTCCTGCGGGTACGCCCTGAGACCGACCGGCCAATCGAGCAGCGGCTCGGGCCACAGCGCCACGTTGCCGCGGCCATTGAGCCTCGCGTATACCATCGCGGCATCGCCCAGGCGAAGCTCCCCGGGAGGGACATCCACGCGGAAGTCCAGCGCCATGCCGGCGGCGCCCTGGTAGCCGCTGCCCGCTCCCGCCGGGGGCTGCGCGGCCACGGCGATCTCGAACGGTTCGCTCCGCACCTCATGCCGCAACTCGCGGCTCAGGAACGAGGAGGACACGGGCAGACTGTAGGAGACGCTGGCCGAGCCAACCTCCGTGGCCCCGGCGGCGAGGGGGAAGACAACCTGGTGCAGCGCGAACAGATCGTACCACACGCCGCCAACCTGGCGGGACGCCACCATCCCTGTGGGCGCCGGGCGGTCGTACGTCCATGCGCCGCGCAGCGCCGGCGCCTCAAGCGTCGGCGGGTTGCGCAGGCGACTGCGCACTTCACGCGGGAACCAGGCGACGACGACGAGATCCACCTGCGAGCCCAGCACCACCGACTCCGATGACAGCATCACCGTGATGGTCACCTCGTCG
>Ga0255054_10002428_pt1 | contig 10658 bp, 9 predicted proteins | sample JV7_2_23_MG_FD_188634 | JGI IMG/M metagenome (GOLD analysis project Ga0255054, IMG submission 188634) | Seawater microbial communities from Jervis Inlet, British Columbia, Canada - JV7_2_23 | ecosystem: Environmental > Aquatic > Marine > Inlet | place: Canada: British Columbia | collected... | reverse complement strand
TCGCGCAGCGCCGCCATCTCGGGACCCAGCTCCGCCTTCACCCGACCCCAGTACCTCGCCTGCTCCCGGGCGCTCACCGACGCCTCTTCCTGGACGTGCTCCATATGCTGCTCGAGCTCCCGGAGCTCGATGTTGAGCTTCTTCAGGGCCTCCTCGACCTGACCCTCCCCTTCCTCGGCGAGGATCTGGACTCGCCAGCCATCCTCGCTCGGGACGACCACGACGAATCTCTCGTCATCGCTCCGATACACCCAGCTGGAGCCTTCCGGCGAACCCTCGGACTCGATGATGATCGGAACCTTCACCTCCACCAGGTCGCCATCGGCCGACGTCCATGTCCGAACGCTCGGTCGGGCCTTCACGTGCATCGGCTTCGACGGACGTGGCTGCGGCACGACCTGGATCGCGACCGGCCGTCCACCCCGAGTGACCTCGATGGCCACTGGCTTCCCGACCTCCATGCCGTCGAGACCAGCACGAAACTCGCGGCTCTCCGGCGTGGCGTCGTCCAACGACACGACGATGTCGCCGACCTCGATCCCGGCCGCCTCGGCCGGGCTCCCGACGACGACGGAGCTGATGAGGACGATGACCCGGCACTCGTCCTCCGCGTCGGAGCGGCACTCCCGCCGGGTCTCGAGTCCGACCCCGAGCCACGGCTTGCCGTCCTGCCGAACGGCGGGCGCCCGCCCGGGCGCGTAGTCTCGTGTGCTCGGAGGATCCTCGGGCGACGGCTGCTGCGCGCGGAGGGTTCCCGAGCCTGCCAGGGCCGGAATGACTCCCAGCCCGATCGCGACCCCGAACAGCGCGAAGGTCGAGCTCGACTTCAGCATCGATCTAACATCCGTTCCACTTCTCTTTGTCCATATCTATCTGTACTCCAGCCCCGCCAGGTGAACGGCTCCCTCGAGGCCGGAGGCCATGTCGTCCCGCTCCTCGATCAGCTCGAAGAGGAGGTTGTTGATCGCCGGATCCGTCGGGGAGCTCACGAGCGCTTCGCGAGAGGCCAGGATGAGCGCATCCAGCCGCGCGAGACGCGCCGTCGCAGCCGCGGGATCCGCGATAAGATCTCCGGAGCCCGCAGGCCGCGCTCTCAACCTGTCGAGCTGCGCGACGGCTTCGTAGTACTGACCCGAAAGGAAGGGAGACGCTGTCTCGGGGCCGCTCGCAACCGCCTCCCCCACGTACTGGAGCCCCTCGCTCCCGGCCACCTGTGTGGCATCGCGAGACGGACCGCCGGTGAGCACGAGGCCGGCCGCGATACCGCCCGCGAAGACGAGCATCGCCGCCGCCGCCTGGACGGGCCAACCCGTGAAGAGGCCTGCCCGCCTCAAGAAGAGCACACCCCTTTCCCGTGGAAGCTTCGCCTCTATCCGCTCCCATTCGTCGGCCGGCGGCTGCATCTCTCCGAGACCCGAGAGCGCCATGAGCATTCGGCGCATCCGCGAATGCTCATGGCTACACGCTTCGCAGGCAGCCAGGTGAGCCGCCGACTCCGCGTGCTCCTCCGGCTCCTCGAGCAGTGCCGAGATCATCTCGAGCGTGAGGTGCTCTGACTTCGTTTCACTCATTGCAGGCTGTTCCCCGCTTCGCTGGCGACGGAGGTCGGTGCGATCAGCTCGCGCATTCGCGCCCTCGCCTTGTGTAGCTGTGACTTGGAAGTACCGGACGCGATGCCCAGCGACTCCCCGATCTCTTCGTGTGTCCAGCCTTCGACATCGTGCAGAACGAGCACGCGTCTGTATCCGTGCGGCATTCTGTCCAGTGCCTCCGTCAACATCCGACGGTTGATCACCGCATCGTCGGATGGCTTCTCGTAGGAGCGCATCCCCACCGCCGAACGCTCGACGTCCGGCCTCTTCGTTCGCCGCCGAAGCCGGTTCAACGCCACGTTCGTCGCCAGGCGGTGGATCCACGTCCCGAACGCCGCGTCTCCACGATAGAGGTGAAGGCGCTCAAACGCCCTCACCCACGCGTCCTGCGACAGATCCGCCGCCAAATCGTCATCCCCCGCCAGTCGCCTGACAACGGCGTACACGCGCCGCGAATGAGCCTCGTACAGGTGACTCATCGCGATCCGGTCGCCGGCCTTGGCGCGGTCTACGAGTGCCCGCTCTTCCACCCGAGTCCTTTTCTGTTGTCCGCTCTTTCGACGCATGGCGGTGGCCGATGGTTGCCCGGGAATCCCGCGCGAAACGGGGGCTTCATTCCTGGGGAGAGGCCAGCTCGACCTGCTCGGGGATCCGGCCGCGGCTATCGGGGGGCGCCTCGATGAGCGACTCCGTGAAGCTCTGCCGCTCCTCCAGCAGCCGCATACGCTCGGAAATAGTTGCCATTGCAGAGGTTAGGTGCTCCAAGTCGTTCGCCGTGCGTCCTTCCCGGCGGTCCTTCAGCATCTGCTCCAGCAGGGCCGCGCCCTGTTTGGAAAGCGGCTTGAGCAGGATGACGGCTCCGATCATCAAGACGACCGTGACCGTGACGATCATCGGCACCAGTAGCTCGAGTGCCTCCATTATCGCGTCCTCTCCAGATGAATCACCAGAAAAGCCAACACAAGTACACCAGCACAAATATGGCAGGTGTGGCCCCTACCCTCTACGGGCCGTGGGGCGCCGAGGAGTCATCGGGGAGCGGTGCCCAGGCGGTGAACCGGGGAGCCACGGCAAACGCGATCCAGGCGATCACGAGCCCTGCCGCGGCGTCGATCGCGTAGTGAAAGCCTCCCCAGACGGTGCTGAGCACGAGGGTCACCACGGGAACGGCGGCCAGGAAGAAGCCGCGATCGGCCTCCCGCGCGGCGGCGAACCAGGCGGCGCACGTCCCGGCGACGTGCGAGCTCGGGAACGCCGTGCCCTTTGATGAGCCGCCTGCGAGCAGGTCGCGCGTGAATTGGTAGATGCTTCCCTCCGACAGCGCGCCCTCGAGCGCTCCGTACCAGTAGCGCGGGCCCATCACGGGAAACAGGATAAACCATGTGTAGCAGACGGCGAACGCCAGTGCGACCGTAACCCCGAGTCGGTGGAACCCCGCCCTTCCACCGGATGCCCAAGCCCCGATGGCCAGCAGCGGGATCACGAAATAGTAGGTCAGATAGCCGACCGTCATGAACTCGGAGAGCCAGAGCGCCGGGAACCAGCCGGCGGCCTCCTGGCTGATCTGCGATCCGAAGACGGCCACCTCCCATCGCTGCACGATCGGATCGAAGAAGCCCGTGACCACGAACTGGTTCAGGTACGAGAGCTCGTGGTAGAGGAGAGGCGTCGCGATCACCGGATAGAGCAGTCTGAAGAAGGTGGCCACTTGCCCGCGGGGGAGTGGCCGCCGCGACATCCTGACGATCAAGAAGATCACGAAGACGTGGAAGGCGGCGAACGCCGCCCCTTTGAGGCCGCCGGCCAACGACAGCGCACCGGTCACCCCCGCATAACCGATCGCCACCCGATCGATCGCCAGCAGGCCCGTGGGGCTGCGGCCGTCGCTCACCGTGTCGCGCTCCATTACTCCAGCCATCCGACCCGCCGGTACCACTCCGCCGTCAGGGCCAGGCCTTCCGGAAGGCGAACCTCCGCCTGCCAGGCGAAGGCATCGCGCGTCGCCGTCGTGTCACAGGTCCAGCCGTGCCGGCTCAGGTCGACGGCGTTCCTCCGGTCCAGCCGAGGATCCTGCCGGGTCAGCCGGGCCGCGGTTTCTGCGATCACCCCGGCCGAGATGAAGACCGTCTTCGGAAGCCAGACCATCCGGACGCGCCGGTTGAGCGCGGACGCCAGCCCCTCGCGAACCTCCCGCCAGCGATACTCGCCCTCCTCGGCCACGGGATACGGGCCGAGTCCGGCATACTCTCCAGTGCCCGCCGCCACCGTCAGTCGCGCGACGTCGCTCACGTACACCGGCTGCAGGGGAGGGCTGCCGCGGGGCGCCACCAGCCAGCCCTTGCCGGCCATCTCGAAGAGGGGGAAGAGATCCGAGTCTCGGGGGCCGTAGATGCCGCCGGGTCGGAGAACCACGATCTCCATCTTCTCCTCGAAGAGCCGGACGAGCTCTTCGCCCCGTCGCTTGCTCTCTCCGTAGGCACTCACCGGACCGTCCCCTCCGTCCGGTCCGCGGGCGGCGAGGCTGCTCACCAGGACGAAGCGCGAGACGCCCGCCTTGACCGCCGCCTCGGCGAGGCGGGCCGAGCCGGTGGCGTTCACCTGGAAGTAGTCGGGTCTCTTGGGAGCGCGGGTCACTCCGGCGACATGCACCACCGTGTGGATATCCCGCAGCGCCCTCTTCAAGCCTTCGGTGTCCCGCACATCCCACTCAACCGACTCCACGTCCAGGCCCTCCAGCCAGCGCGTGTCGCTGGTCGCACGCCGCGTGTAGCGCACGTCGTGGCCGGCCTCCAGCCACGCGGCGGCCACGTGGCTGCCCAGAAAGCCGGTGGCGCCGGTTACCAGAGTCTTGCGTGGGCTCACGGTCGCAGCGACGTGTCGTAAAGACGGTACCGCTTGTACACGTGCGCACCCATCCTCTCCAGGGGCCTGCGTATCGAGTCGTTGTCCTCGAGTACCCAGGAGAACTCGCCCTGCAGAATCCCCTGCGAGTTCCCGCCTCTGAAGATGCCCAGGTAGAAGAGGGCATCCAGCCCCTTCCCCCTGTACTCGGGACGCACGCCCAGGGTGAGCACGCGCAGCCGGTCGATCTTTCGCCGCAGCCACAACGCCCTCAGCACCCCGAACGGGAAGAGCCGCCCGTTCAGGTGCTTCAGCACCTGATTGAAGTCCGGTAGTGCAAGGGCGAACCCGACCGGCCGATTCTCCGCATCCTCGGCGATGAGCGTCAGCCTCGGGTCTACGACGGGCTTCAGCTCCTTCGCCATGTGATCGATCTCGGCCTCGGTCATGGGGACGAAGCCCCAGTTACGCTCCCAGGCGGAGTTGTAGAGGTCACGGATGATCTTCAGGTCCCGGGCGAAGTTCCGCTTGCTGAGCAACCTGACCCGCACGCCGGTGCGTCTCTCGACGAGGCCCGCCGCGCGCACGAGGTACTCGGGGGGTGCAGGGCCGTGCAGGAAGTACGCGACCAGCGTCTTCGCGGGCTCGAGACCGTAGCTCGCCATCTGCTCTGCGTAGTAGGGCGGGTTGTAGGGCATCATCACCGCCGGCGGATCATCGAACCCTTCGATGAGCAGGCCGGCCTGCTCGTTGGTGGAGAAGCTCGCCGGACCCCGCATCGCCTCCAGCCCGCGCTCGCGGAGCCTGCCTGCCGCCGTCTCGAGGAGAGCCGAAGACGCGGCGTCGTCGCGTGCGCACTCGTAGAAGCCGAAGAACCCGGTGTTCTCGCCCTGAAACTCGACGTGACGCCGGTTGTGTATCGCCGCGATTCGGCCCACCGGGCGGCTGTCTCTCAGGGCCAGGAACGCCTGAACCTCGGAGTGGTCGTGAAACGGATGCCGCTTCGGATCCATCATCGCTCGCATGTCTCGCAAAAGCGGTGGCACCCAGACGGCGTCGCCCTCGTAGATCGACCACGGGAGGCGGATGAACGCCTCCATCTCATCGCTTCGCGGCGACACGGGGACCACGGAGAGGACGCCGCTCATCGGAGGCGAGACAGGGTCAGACGGCTCGGTCCACGAGCGCGCGTCGGCGGGGGCAGGTTCGACTCACACCACCTGGAGCTTCTTGCCGATCCTCTCGATGCACTCGAGGACGAAGTCCAGTTGCTCGTCGGTGTGCGTGGCCATGTAGCTCGTCCGGAGGCGGCAGCTGCCCTCGGGAACGGCGGGCGGCACGACGGGATTCGTGAACACACCGGCGTCGAAGAGCTCCCGCCAGAAGCGGAAGGTCTTGTCCATCGGCCCGACCAGCACCGGAATGATCGGCGTCTCGGTCGGTCCGATCTCGAAGCCGATGGTGCGGAAGCCCTCCATCATCTTCCGGGTGTTCTTCCACAGGTGCTCGCGTCGCTCCGGCTCTTCGCGGATGATCTCCAGGGCCTTGAGCACCGTGGCAACGGCGCTCGGAGGCATGCTCGCGCTGAAAATGAGGGCTCGCGCGTTGTTGCGGAGGTACTCGCAAATCGTGTCGGTCCCGGCCACGAAGCCACCGATCGAGGCGAACGACTTCGAGAAGGTGCCGGTGATCAGATCCACCTCGTCCGTGAGGCCGAAGTGAGCCGCCGTCCCGTTGCCCTCCGGCCCGACCACGCCGAGCGAGTGCGCGTCGTCCACCATCAGGCCGGCTCCGTGCTCCGCCCGCAGGCGGACGAGCGTCGGCAGGTCGGCCAGGTCCCCCTCCATGCTGTAGACGCCGTCCACGGCGACGAGCTTGCCCCGTTCCTCCTTCTCGGCGGCCAGCATCGCTCCGAGCTTCTCGTAGTCGCCGTGGTTGAAGCGCTGCACGCGCCCGAAGCCCAGGCGGGCGCCGTCCTGGATGCAGGCGTGGTCGAGCTTGTCCACGAAGACCGTGTCGTTTCGGCCGATCAACGCCGATAGGGTGCCGAGGTTGGTCAGATACCCGGTCGAGAAGACGAGTGCCGCTTCCTTCCCGACGAAGGCGGCCAGCTCGTGCTCGAGCTGATCGTGGAGGTCGAGGTTGCCGTTGAGGAAGCGGCTGCCCGTGTTGCCGCTGCCGTAGCGGATGAGTGCTTCTCTGGCGGCCTCGAGGATGCGCGGATCGTGCGTGAGGCCCATGTAGTTGTTGGACCCCGCCATCACCTTCCGCTCGCCGTTGATCACGACGGTCGTGTCGGCCGACTCCTCGATCGGCTGGAAGTACGGATAGAGGCCGATCGCGCGAAGCTCTCGGGAGGTGGTGAAGTTCTCGCACTTAGCGAAAACGTGCATGACGTGTGACCTTTCCGATGGCAGAGCGAAGCACGGGAAGCTACCCGGGGCTAGAGATCCGGGCAATCGGAAGATCGGATGAGTACATCTCCACGAGATGCGGTCGTCGTGGGCTCCGGGCCCAACGGCCTGGCCGCCGCGATCGTGCTGGCTCAGGCGGGTCGCGATGTGACGTTGTACGAGGCCAGCGACACGCCGGGAGGCGGGATGCGCACCGCGGAGCTGACCCTCCCCGGCTTCCATCACGATGTCTGCTCGGCGATCCACCCTCTGGCCTTTGCGTCGCCGTTCTTCCGCGGCCTGGATCTGGAAGCGCACGGCGTCCGCTGGACGCAGCCGGAGGCGCCGCTCGCTCATCCGCTGGACGATGGCTCGGCAATAGTGCTGGAGCGATCACTCTCGGAGACCGCGATGGCGCTCGGCAAAGATGGAGAGACCTACCGACGCCTCCTCGGGCCGCTCGTCGACGGATGGGACGATCTGTCGAGCGACCTGCTGGCCCCGATGGGCATGCCCCGGCACCCCGTTCGGTTCTCGCGGTTCGGGCTCCTCGGACTTCGATCCGCCCGCAGCCTGGCAGCCTCATTCGAGGGAGTCCGGGCGAGAGCCCTGTTCGCCGGCCTGGCGGCACACTCGGTGATCCCGCTGGAGATGCGCCCGAGCAGCGCTATCGGGCTCGTGCTCGCCACCCTGGGGCACGTCGTCGGCTGGCCGTTTCCGGAGGGAGGATCCCAGCGACTGGCCGACGGCCTGATCTCCGTGCTGCGTTCGCTGGGAGGCGAGATCGTCACGGAGCGACCAGTAGAGGCTCTCGAGGACCTGCCGGAGGGAGCCATCAAGCTCTTCTCGGTAACCCCCCGGCAGCTTCTGGAGATCGCGGGGGACGAGCTCCCTCCGCGCTATCGGAGGCGCCTCTCCCGCTATCGGTACGGGCCGGGCGTCTTCAAGCTGGACTGGGCGTTGAGCGACCCCATCCCGTGGACGGCCGCCGATTGCAGCCGGGCCGGCACCGTCCACGTCGGAGGAACGTTCGACGAGATCGCCGAGGCGGAGCGCCACGCCTGGGAGGGTCGTGTCCCGGAGCGGCCGTTCGTCCTACTCGCCCAGCAGAGCCTCTTCGACCGGACGCGGGCTCCGGAGGGAAAGCACACCGGATGGGCGTACTGCCACGTGCCGCATGGCAGCGATCGTGACATGACGGAGCGGATCGAGTCCCAGGTCGAGCGCTTCGCGCCCGGGTTCAGGGACTGCATCCTGGCGAGAAGCGTGCTCGGGCCGGCGAGCCTCGCCGCCCTGAACGCGAACCACATCGGCGGGGACATAGCGGGAGGCGCCAACACTCTGGCGCAGACCCTCGCGCGACCGTTTCCCAAGCGCGACCCATACGCCACCCCGATCCCCGGCGTCTATCTCTGCTCGTCCTCCACGCCTCCGGGTGGCGGCGTCCACGGGATGTGCGGCTATCACGCCGCCCGCTCGGCGCTCGGCAGATCTCGCTGAGACGTCGAGGGCGCTCCCCCCGGTCAGCCCTCGGCGATGGCGGAGGGTGTTCCGGTCCAGATGTTCACAGCGCCACAGCTACTGAACCGCTTGAACTCTCCCGGCACGTTCGGATCCCAGTACAGCTCGAGAGCCAGAACGTCCTCCACGGTGGAGGCGCCGATCACCCAGTCCGGGGCCGGGACGCCATTCATGAAGATGGCGGGCTGGCAGTATCGAGCTGAGGTGAGACCGCGCATGAAGAGCCTCCACTCGCCCTGCTCGTACCGGACCCTGGTCCGTCTGACTGTCCTGAAGAAGTCGATCAGACGCAGCGTCGAGCGGCGGCGGATCTCCGGATAGAAGACGATCTCGCCGCGCCTGCCCTCGATCCGGCGCGCGAACTGCGAGGCCGCCCACGGCGATCCCCTGATCTTCACGACGAGATCGGCGACGGCGAATGCCGCGCCGCTGAGGGAGAGGTTGATCTCGTGTGGACCGGCCCCCGTCAGGTCTACCGGCACGCGGCTGGATGCGAGGTTGAAGTAGCTGGCCGTCACCGTGTCCACTATCGGAGCGATCCCTACCATCCTGAACCTCCCCGTGGAGTCCGTCAGCGCCTGAACCCCCTGCGCCTCCAGTTCGATGAGGACGTTGGAGAGAGGCTCGCCGGTGTCCTCCGAGACCACCCTTCCCGTGAGCATGCGATCCCCGCGTTCCTGGGAGAAGCCGTGGGGCACCACGAGGAGGATCAGAAGGATCGCGACAAGCGATGGTATGAGCTTCCTGAGAGGCCCGGGCACGAGGTCTGTCAGAAGCATGTCGCCTCCGGACGTCTGGCCAACAGCGGCTCTGGGGTTGAAAGATAACTCCTACTGAAGGAAACGCTCCGCACGCGTGGATGGTAACGCGCCGGTTCGAGCACACCTGAGAGAACCTGGGGAAAAGGAGTCTACGATGCATCGCTGGAGCCGCCGCGAGTTCGTTTCGGCATCCGGAAGCGGTCTGGCCGGAGCGGCGATCATCGGCCCGCCCGCGCTCTGGCCCGACGAACGCGCGATGGCCCGGGCCGAGAGCCGAACCGACAGCTTCGAGCTGCTGCGTCGGGAGCAGCGAGCCCGCAGGCCCGACCTTCCGAAGCCGGCCGACTTTCACCGGCTTCCGCTCTCCTGGTACAAGGCGAAGATCCGAGAGCTGAAGAGCGAGGCGAGGAAGCGAGGTGTCGACAGCGGCCTCTTCCTGACCCGGCGGTGGAACATCATCTACGCCACGGGCCTCTTCCACTCGACGACCGAGCGTCCGTTCGCCTGCTTCCTTCCGATGGACGACGATGACGCGCTCATCTGGCTCAATCCCTACCTGGACCAACAGCTCGTCAACGATTGGTGGACCACCCGATCCAGCTATTACTTCGACTACCATCATGCCCGCGGCGCCTTCCCCAGCCGGGGCGAGGTCATCCAGGGCGACACCGTCAATCTCTACCGGTGGTGGGGCGAGACTCTCGCCGACCTCGGCTACGGCGGCGGAACGATCGGCGTCGATGGGGACGGGCTGGCTGAGATCGGCGTCCTCCCCGGCCAGGGGGGTGCCGCTCGGCTCGACATGTGGGGCGAGATCGAGACTCCCGAGAGGAAGCGCCCGGAGAGCGGAGCGTTCGGCCAGATGGCCGCCGTCATGCCGGACGCCGGGTTCGTCGACATCAACGACATCATGATCCGGAGCCGGATCGTCAAGGACGAGACGGAGAGCAAGCTCACCCAGCGCGCGATGGATTTCTGGTCGGAGATCCACGCGTTCGCACGCAACTACCTGCTCGAGCGGGGAACGGAGGCGGTTGATTGGGAGGTCGCCAACGCGGCCCGCCTCTGGGGCACGGCGCGGATCATGGACGAAATCCCGCAGACGGGCGTGCCGCACGATGCCGTTGGCATCTCCGTCGGCGTAGGCTGCCGCGCCGGCCGCACGACGGCGTATCCGCATCCCAACCAGATGTTCTGGAAGAAGGTCGAGCCGGGCGACGCGCTGCAGATCTCGGGGGTCGTCCGGGTGGGCGGATATGGGGGAGAGCTGTATCGCTCCTTCCTGATCTCCCCCTGGACGGAGTGGCAGGAGCGCGTGTGGAACGTGCACACCCGCTGCTACGAGATCCAGGCGGAGGAATCCTACGCGAGCAACACCTGCTCGAACGTCGCCAAGGCCGTCCACGACTATCAGGTCGAGAAAGGCATGGAGCACCTCATCTACCACCGGCCGGGACACGGAGAGGGAATGGAAGGACACCAGCCGCCCTATCAGGCCCTCGGAGACTACACGGTGATGCGCGAGGGCATGCACTTCTCGAACGAGCCCG
>Ga0255054_10002426_pt1 | contig 10661 bp, 7 predicted proteins | sample JV7_2_23_MG_FD_188634 | JGI IMG/M metagenome (GOLD analysis project Ga0255054, IMG submission 188634) | Seawater microbial communities from Jervis Inlet, British Columbia, Canada - JV7_2_23 | ecosystem: Environmental > Aquatic > Marine > Inlet | place: Canada: British Columbia | collected... | reverse complement strand
GTGGGAGGAGGGAGCGGGACAGGGGGCCGGGGAGTGCCCGCTCCGCCGCCTCCCGAATAGTCGTTTCTAGGCGGAAGCGCGCATGGCTTCCGGGACGGAACGGTGGGGGTCGTTCCGAACCTCTTCGAGGCCGTTGGAGTGTCCGATCTTCCGAAGGAAGGCCGCTGTCTCGTCCTCCGCCCCTTGGCCATTGACAGACTGGCCACCAGTGGACAGCAACGCCGAGAGCGCGGCCTCAGCGGCGCGCAGCTTTTCGGCTCTCTCCTGCAGCTTCGCGAGATCCTTCTCGCTATTCTCGAGCTCGAGCTTTACCGCTTCGTAGCTCGCGTCGAGCAACTCGTCGCGATACTGGCGGTCGACCATGATCTTTCTCCCGTTCCGGTGGGGCGCTGGGACATCTTCCCGCCCTCCCGGATGTCACGGAGCATGCCGTGCGTCGCCACGCATTTGTAAGCGTCGGTGACACGGTTGCTTACAAGGTCGACGTTGGAGGCTTATGTTCGCCCGGCCGGACCGGGTCGCTGGCAATGTGCGGCGAACGGCTGCGATCTCCGGCCCCGGCTGATCGACGGAAAGTGGTTTCGGCGGCAACCTCGGGCACGAGGGAAGCGGCGTGCTAAAGCGTGGCGCCTCGGTGGATGTCGCACATGGAACCTTTCGTCTCCATGAGACTAGCAGGTATGGCTGTCGGAAGGACGGTTGGTGAGCGTGCTTGAACTAGCGCACCAGGTTTCTTCCGACGGCTGGTCGCTGGAAGGCGGCCGACGGTAGGGAATGCTTGACGGACGCGGATTTTCCGACTAAGCTAAGGATTCCTGTCGCGACGGGTTCTCCGTCGCGACTGCTATTTGACAAGAAGGTGTGAGTGGCGTGCAGGGCCCCGACGGGCCTCGGGCATCACTTCCCGAGTGTCCATGGGGAACTAAAGTGATTCGATTCCGAACGCATCAGCCTCGATCGACGCGCCTGGCGCGCGATCGATGGCAACCCGCGTTCGAACAGGTTTGTCGCGTAGCAAGGTGACTTCGGTCGCCGAGCTTCGTGCCAAGCTCTTCATATTTGGAGAGTTTGATCCTGGCTCAGGACGAACGCTGGCGGCGTGCCTAACACATGCAAGTCGTGCGAGAAAGCCCCTTCGGGGGTGAGTACAGCGGCGGACGGGTGAGTAACACGTGAGTGATCTACCCGGCGATGGGGGACAACCCAGGGAAACCTGGGCTAATACCGCATACAGCGGAGGGAGTAGGTGCCCTTCGTGAAAGCTGGCCTCTCCATGGAAGCTAGCGTCGCCGGAGGAGCTCGCGGCCTATCAGCTTGTTGGTGGGGTAACGGCCTACCAAGGCTATGACGGGTAGCTGACGTGAGAGCGTGAGCAGCCACACTGGGACTGAGACACGGCCCAGACTCCTACGGGAGGCAGCAGTGGGGAATATTGCGCAATGGGCGAAAGCCTGACGCAGCGACGCCGCGTGGGGGAGGAAGGCCTTAGGGTTGTAAACCCCTGTCAGGTGGGACGAACCCCGGGTCGGTGAATAACCGGCTCGACTGACGGTACCACCAGAGGAAGCTCCGGCTAACTCCGTGCCAGCAGCCGCGGTAATACGGAGGGAGCGAGCGTTGTTCGGAATCACTGGGCGTAAAGGGCGCGTAGGCGGCCGAGTAAGTCGTGTGTGAAAGACCGGGGCTCAACTCCGTGTACTGCATGCGATACTGCTCGGCTAGAGAAAGGTAGAGGCGAGTGGAATTCCCGGTGTAGCGGTGGAATGCGTAGATATCGGGAAGAACACCTGTGGCGAAGGCGGCTCGCTGGGCCTTTTCTGACGCTGAAGTGCGAAAGCGTGGGGAGCAAACAGGATTAGATACCCTGGTAGTCCACGCCGTAAACGATGGGCACTAGGCGTTGGGAGGATTGACCCTCTCAGTGCCGTAGCTAACGCGTTAAGTGCCCCGCCTGGGGAGTACGGCCGCAAGGCTGAAACTCAAAGGAATTGACGGGGGCCCGCACAAGCGGTGGAGCATGTGGTTTAATTCGAAGCAACGCGAAGAACCTTACCTGGGCTTGACATGTCGGTAGTACTTCCCTGGAAACAGGGGGGGACCCTTCGGGGAGCCGTCACAGGTGCTGCATGGCTGTCGTCAGCTCGTGTCGTGAGATGTTGGGTTAAGTCCCGCAACGAGCGCAACCCCTGCCCGTAGTTGCTAACGGATCATGCCGAGGACTCTACGGGGACTGCCGGTGATAAACCGGAGGAAGGTGGGGATGACGTCAAGTCATCATGGCCCTTATGCCCAGGGCGACACACGTGCTACAATGGCCGGTACAGAGGGCAGCGATGCCGCGAGGTGGAGCGAATCCCAAAAAACCGGTCTAAGTTCGGATTGCAGTCTGCAACTCGACTGCATGAAGCTGGAATCGCTAGTAATCGTGGGTCAGCCATACCACGGTGAATACGTTCCCGGGCCTTGTACACACCGCCCGTCAAGCGATGGAAGCTGGGGGTGCCCGAAGCCGGTGGCCTAACCTTAGGGAGGGAGCCGTCGAAGGTAAACTCAGTGACTGGCGCTAAGTCGTAACAAGGTAGCCGTAGGGGAACCTGCGGCTGGATCACCTCCTTTCTAGGGAGTTTTCTCCCCTCACGGGGAGAGATCCCGGTCAACCCCGCACGCCACTCGCACTTCTTGATATAGATAAGGCCCGTCCATCGTGACGGGCCTTTTTTTCGAGTACTCCGTGGTCTCGCGGCCCTACCGCCGGCCGGCGACGTGACTCCTACTCGCGCATGGCCGCGATCCGCTGGGCCGTATGCATCCCGACAAGCCGAGCGACGACGATAACGAGGAAGAGCTGGCCGAGCGTTGCTTCGAGCATCGCCAACATTCGTCCCGCATCGGTGACTGGGGATATGTCGCCGTAGCCGAGCGTGGTGAGCGTGACGAAGCTGAAGTAGCTATACAGCCCCCGGGACGACGGGTCACCCTCGGGCCCGAGAAGACCCTCCCCGTACCGCAGCGTTCCCGGCTGGAGCATGTCCGCGATCCCGTAGGCCAGCGCCCAGATGAGCGCCAGCAAGAGGTACACGCACGCCACACCGAAAAGAGTCTCCGTGGTGACTCGGTCGGACCGCACGATGTGAAGGAGCACCGAGATGGTCACCCATATCAGGAAGAGATCGCCCGAGATATTTCCGGCCAGGCTGGTTTGCCCGATCGGCGGAAGCCAGTGGCTGACTATGGCGGGAACCGCCAAGAGCATGCCCACGATGAGGGTATGCCGCTTCTTCGCGACCGTGGCCAGCGCCGTCAGTGCCAGGACGGTGAACAGAGCCGGTATCACGTACTCGACCAACCGGTCGGGAAGGACGACGGGCGCTGCCAGCATCAGGAGCAGGGCCACGAACAGGATCTGAAACCGAATGGACATCGACGGCTGCAGCATCCTGTCGATGAACGGGCTCATGGCGATCTCCTTGGCCTTTGCGGACTCGCGCGCACCTCGTCCCCATGCCCTTCGCGCGACCCTGTGACACTGCAATGATGGTCACGAGGACGGTGGTGTCGGCAAGTCCCCGGCGATCAGTTGGGCGATCGAGCGGGTCGGAAAGCCGTCGCGCAATGCCGTACGGTGAAGTACGTTCACGCCCGTGATCCTCTCTGGCGTCGGTTTCTGGATCTGGTTACCTGTTTTCTGTGGATCTCGCGGCAATGCGGCCAACATACGAACTCAAGGGCACTAGGATGACACCGAGCCACCGCGCACACTTCTTCCTCCTCCTCACCTGTCTCGCGGTGGCCGGCACGCTCGGCATCAGCTCGCCGGCCCATGCGCAGCCGATCCCGCGCGACGAGTACCTCCGGTTCGTGCCACTGGAGATTCCAAGAGTGATCCGCGCAACGCCGACCAGCGAGCGCCTGCACCTGTACGGCGACCCGGCGAGCCCAGAATACCGGGACGTAGATCCCCTCGATGGGATGGACGATGGCCGCTTCGCCGTCTTCAAGGAGCTGTCGGTTCGCTTCGCACCCTTCATGGTGCAGAACACGTGGGGCGTCCCGATGGACTTCAAGCAGTTCCGCGCGGACGATGTGGCCGGGCTCCTCAACGTGGACACCTGGAACTTGATGACGCGGCCGAAGAGCCTGACGACCACGGAGGAGGTCCCGTTCTTTCCGATCGCGCCCGTCCCCTGCACGGGGCCGGTGGACATCTCGGTCGATCTGTCGGCGGCCGACATCGCGCGGCTTAGGAACGCCGACTGCCGGGTGCAGCAGCTGATGGAGGAGTACGACCCGTTCCTGCCGGCGACCGCGCGGCTGCGCACCGAGTCGGTCGACGTCTTCGACGACTGGTTCCAGCTCCTGTGGTACGACGTGCCCGGGCGGGGTCCGAAGGAGTGGAGGGAGATCTTCGAGAACCCGGTCAACGAGACACTGCGGGAGAAGTGGCGCGGCTTCGCCAAGATCTACTCGCACCCCTTCCTGCGGGAGGTCCAGAGCCCCACCGGACCGCAGGGCTACGAGTTCATCCTCCAGTACTGGTTCTATTACCCGACGAACGACGGGGGCAACAACCACTCCGGCGACTGGGAGCACATCAACGTGGTCGTGGCGCCCAGGGACCGTGTGACCCGGAACCTGACGGAAGAAGAGGTTCTGGCTCTCATCGATGGGGGGTGGAGCGACGCGACGGGCGAGCAGGAACTCGTCATCAAGCGGGTGGACTACTACTTCCATTCCAAGGTGATGAAGCTCGATTTCTCTAACCCCAACGTCTATCTGCCGCGGGATGAATGGGAGGCTCTCGCCAAGTCAACCGACAAGTCGCGGCAGGGAGTCGATAAGATCTGGAGGTACCTGCGGTGGAAGGCCTACGAGGACGAGGCCGAGACGATAGTGAACACGCACCCGGTGGCCTACATCGGTGCGGACAACAAGGGCACCGACCAGATCTTCCAGCCGCCCGGCGGAACGAACCGAGACTCGCACGGGACGTTTCCCGCTCCGGGCATGTACAAGGATGTGGGGCCGGGCGGCGCCACCGAGGACATCCATAGCTTCTTCGACCATCGGAAGTGGTTCGCGGCCGATCAGGCGGGCCGAGCCGCCATGGAGACGTGGACCCGGGGCGGCGTCGTCGTCTTCGGCCGGGAGGATCGGGTCGAAGTGATCCCGGACTGGGAGCGCATCTACGAGCCCTCCAAGGTCGACGTTGCGGTGCGTGCCGACTGGGCCTGGATGTTCCTCCCGATCCGATTCGGCTACCCGGCCGTCGAGTCGCCCTTCGCGGGGATCGTCTCGCACGCCGAGACCGGGAACCTCTCCGTGGTGGGGCCGGCGTTCAACAACGGGTGGAACCGGTCGGGGAGCACGGCGCAGTATGCCCTCTACGACCCGAACATCTTCCCCCGCTTCTATCAGCTCGGCTGGCAGGACGGGTTCATCAACGACTGGGGCTACTTCAACCTCACCTTCCCGAGCCTGATCATGCTCCCGCCCCTAGACGTGGTCTGGAAGCTGATCGCGCTTCCGATTCGGGCGGCGACCCAGCAGAACTACCCGACGCTCTTCCCGAGCGACAAGCTGCCGTTCCGCGCGCTGGGCGTGCAGGCCGGCGTCTCCTGGAACAACTTCAGCCAGGGCTATCAGGACCTGTTCATCCAGGATCCGCAGTTCACCGAGATTCTTGCGGACGTCGATGATTTCCTGCGCGGCGAGGGGATTGCGGAAGGGGACGGGGTCGTCACTTTCTCCGAGATCGACATCCAGACCGCTGTTGCCCCCTACTACGAGATCGACTTCTTCGTCGGCGCCAAGTTCGCGAGCCAGAACCGGTTCAGGTTCTCGCGCAGCGACATGGACTGGCGCCTCGAGTTCGCCGATGTGGAGGACCCGTTCCTTGTCACCTCCGACATGCGGTTCAACGAATGGACGGGCTTCCTGCGCTTCAGCCTTCTTCCGGGTAGCTTCCAGCCCTACATCAAGCCGGGCTACGGGATCAGCTGGTTCAAGCTGGAAAACATGGCCACGAACGGGGAGCTGCTGCCGGATCCCGATCTGGATTACAACGTCAAGTTCACCTGGAGCCTGGGTCTCGGGTTCGAGTTCCTCCTGCGCAGGAGCCGGGCGGCGCTGCCCGGGGGGTTGGACTTCAGCATCATCGCGGAGTACGTGCGTGCCTGGAACGGCCTCGGGCTGGACATCGCGAATCTGCCGATCGAGTCGCTGGTCATCATCGGGGTGTCGGCGGACGAGCTTCCCCGCGACCGAACGGTCGGTCGGAATCAGTGGTTCCTCGGGTTGAACATCGGTATCTGACGTCGGACAAGGGTTGGCTCTAGGACGATCGGTACGAGGTAACGCTTGACGCCGAAGCACGCGGGGCAGGTGTCTTGAGCCCGGGCGGGGAGCCGGACTGGCTCAAGATCCTCCGTCAACGGGAGCGTTCGTCGGGGCTCGTCGCGGGAAGGAGCGAGGCGGAGTCCGATCCCGCAGACGAGGCATCTCAGTCGGCTGGTTCGCCTCCACCCCAGCCGCCGACCGCCATCCCGCCACCTTCTCCGTACCCCGTCGTGCCGCCTTCGTCTCCGGCCTCCACGGAGGTGCCGCCACCGGCGGAGCCCGCACCTCCCGCCGCCCACCCTCCGGCCACCGGGCCGCTCGACGTCTCGGGCCTGATCGCGGCCGCGGGGATGCCGCTGGTGGGGGGGCCCGGCCACACGGCCGAACAGCGGCGCCGGTTGAGGACGCGGGGCGTCCTTCTCGCCACCGGCGGCCTCATGCTGGCGCTCGGCGTGCTCCTCGGACTCAAGATCCTCGGCCTGTCTCCGATCTCGAACGCCGAGTGGCTCTCCGCGGCCGTCGTGACGGGCGTCGTCCAGATGCTGGTCTGGTACGTCCCGCACCAGTCCCTGGACGAACGGATCTCGTGGGACAAGCACTACACCTATGTGCCGATGCTCGCCGGCGCGGCACTTCTCACGCTCTACATGTACCTGGCCGTCGAGACGGTGGCTCGGTTGCTCCTCCTGATGTCCTGGTTCGTCGCGCTCCTCTTCACGGCCGGTCTGGCCGGCTTCGTCGAGGTTACCCTGCTGAGCGGCGCGATGGCGGCCGGCTATCTCGTCGCGGCCCGGCTCCTGGCGAACCGGGACCAACTGCCATCCTTCGCCTTCGAGGTGATCGTCGCAGGCGTCTTCTTCGGGATTTGCGTCTACGCCGGCATGGTCTTCCAGCGACTGCTCAAGGAGCGCGCTGAATCCCGGGAGCTCAGGCGGGAGCTCACGGAGCAGGCGCTTACCGATCCACTCACCGGCTTGCCCAACCGCAGGGAGTTCGAGCGGATCATGGTGGCGGAGCTGGACCGGATTCGGCGGTACGGCGGCGCCTGTACGGTCGCCATGATCGACGTCGACTACTTCAAGAACTACAACGACACGCTGGGTCACCCGGCCGGCGACGCGCTGCTGCGAGAGCTGGCCAAAGTCATCACCGTGCAGATGCGCCAAAGCGATTTCTTCGCGCGTTACGGAGGCGAGGAGTTCGCGCTCGTGATGGTGAACACGACCGGTCTGGAGTCGCTCGACGTGATGGAGCGGCTGCGCCGCCACATCGAGACGCATCGCTTCCCGGACGAAGAGATCCAGCCGGCGGGGAGCTTGACGATCAGCGCCGGCCTGGCCTGCTTCCCCGACAACGGCTCCACCTATGAAGAGCTGATCGCGCACGCCGATCAGGCCCTCTACGTGGCCAAGAGTCGCGGGCGCAACCGTGTCTGCGGGCCCTGAGCGAGCTCTGAGCGAGCCCGGCGCGTTTCGAGCGGGATTCTGCGCCATCGCTGGACTTCCCAACGTCGGCAAGTCCACGCTCCTGAACCGGCTCATCGGCCAGAAGCTCAGCATCGTCACGCCGAAAGCGCAGACCACGCGCCAGCGGCTCCTGGGGATCTACTCCGACGAAGGCCACCAGGCCGTCTTCGTGGATACGCCGGGGATGCTCGAGCCACGATATCTGCTCCAGGAACGGATGCGCGCGGAGGCTGAGAGGGCGATCGCTGACGCGGATCTCGTGCTCTACGTCGCCGACGCCGGCTACGCCCCGAGCGTGGAGCATGCCCTCGCGTTGGGTCGGTCGGACGACGCGCCATCTTCGGAAGGCCCGCCGCGGACCTCGACCGAGGGCCAGCCTTCGCGCGAGGATCGGCCCTGGGTTCTCTGCCTGAACAAGGTGGATAGGGTGACGCCGGAGGAGCTACGGGATCTCCAGGTGCGGCTAGACGGCCCGCCGTGGGACGTCCTCGTTCCCACCGTGGCGAACGAGGGGATGGGTGTGGAGGAGCTCAAGGCCGAGGTTCTGCGCCGTCTTCCGTTCTCCCAGCCGTTCTACCCGCCGGAAGATCTGGCGGTGGCCCCGGTGCGGTTCTTCGTGGCGGAGATCATTAGGGAAACCGCGTTCGAGCGTCTGTCGGCGGAGGTCCCCTACGCGACGGCCGTGACGATAGAGGAGTACCGCGAGCCGAAGGACGAGAAGAAGCCCGTCTACATCGACGCGGTGATCCACGTGGAGAGGCCGTCCCAGAAAGGGATCGTGATCGGATCGGGCGGGAAGATGATACGCCGGATCGGAACCGAGGCGCGCATGAAGATCGAGGAGTTCACGGGGAGGAAGGTCTACCTCGATCTTCGGGTGAAGGTGCTTCGGAACTGGCGGAGGCGCGAGGGCGCGCTTAAGCTCCTCGGGTTCCGGCCGAAGACGTGAGCTCGGTCGCGCCGGAGCACTCGCCGAACCCGATGATACGCACGGCACCGGAGGCTTGATGCCACTGGACGAACGATTGCTGGAGATCCTCGTGTGCCCGAAGTGCAAGGGTGATCTCGAGTACCGGGAAGACGAGGACGCGCTCCTCTGTCATGCCTGCTCTCTCCGGTACCGGATAGAGGACGAGATCCCGATCATGCTGATCGACGAGGCCGAGAGCTTCTGACCGTCACTCCGCCGATCGACCTCCGCCCCTCAGATCCCCTCGTCCCGACTCTTCGGGCCTCGTGGTGAACAAGAAGCGTCCGAAGAAGGCGTCCGTGACCGACGAGATCGTCCGCTATCTGCGAGACGAAGCGGGCCGGCCTCTCCGTCCCCAGGAGATCGCACGCGGCCTCGGTATCCGCAGCAGGGAGAAGTACTCCCGCTTCAAGCGGGGACTCGGGGAGCTGGAGCGCTCCGGTCGCGTGGTGCGTCAGCGCAAGGGACGCTATGCCGTCCCCGATCACCTGGACCTCGTGAGTGGCGCGATCCAGGTGACGCGATCCGGGGACGCCTTCCTCCTGTCCGAGGGAGACGTGCCGGATGTCTTCATCCCGTCGAGGGAGCGGAACACGGCCGTCGAGGGTGATCGCGTGCTCGTTCGCGTCGAGCACCGGACCAGACGCAAGAACCCCGAGGGCCGCGTCATCCGGATTCTCGAGCGGGCCCGGAGCCAGATCGTCGGAGTGTACCGGAAGCGACACAGCTACGGATTCGTGTCGACCCAGGAGCCGCGGCTGGACATCGAGGCGTTCGTGCCCCCGGGCGCGGAGGCGGATGCCGAGCACGGCCAGATGGTCGTCGTCTCGATCGAGGATTGGGGCGAGGGTGGTCCCGGACCGGTCGGAAGGGTGGTTCGGGTGCTGGGCTCGCCCGAGGATCCGGCGGTCACCGTCCTCGCCATCCTGCACGGCCATCAGCTCCCTCTGGAGTTCCCCCCCGATGTCGAGGCGGAGGCGGATCGGATCCAGAGGGAGGGGATCGGCGAGGAAGACCTGAAGGGGCGCGAGGACTTCCGGGACCGCCTTGTTTTCACGATCGACCCTGCCGACGCCAAGGACCACGACGACGCGCTCTCGGTTCGACGCCTGAAGGACGGAAGGGTGGAGGTCGGCGTACACATCGCCGACGTCTCACATTACGTCCGGTCGGGCGGCGCGATCGACAGGGAAGCGGTGGAGCGCGGAACGAGCGTCTATCTCGTGGACCGCGTCATTCCGATGCTGCCGCACGCGCTCTCGACGGATCTCTGCTCGCTCGTCCCGGACGCGGACCGGCTGGCCTTCTCCGCCATCTTCACCATGAACGATTCAGGCCAGGTGGATGAGGTCCGGTTCGCCCCGAGCGTCATCCGGAGCCGCTTCCGCCTTGCCTACGAGGAGGCGCAGGAGATCCTGGACGGCGGAGGTGAGGCGCCGGCCGAGCTGAAGGAGGCCCTCGCGACGCTCGACGCCTTGAGCCGTCAACTGCGGGAGCGCCGGCGCTCGCGAGGGAGCATCGACTTCGACCTCCCGGAGTCCAGGGTCATCCTGAACGCCTGCGGCGAGCCCACGGACATCCAGAAAGTGCTTCGTCTCCCGGCGCATATGTTGATTGAGGACTTCATGATACTGGCCAACGAAGCGGTCGCGGAATTCGCCGAGCGTGAGAGCCTTCCGCTCATTTATCGGGTCCACGAGGAGCCCGCCGAGCGCAAGCTGGAGGGATTGCGCACCCTGGCCGCCACCTTCGGCTACCATCTACCGAAGGGTAAGGTGCGGCCCCGCGATCTCGCGAAGCTGCTCGGGGCCATGGAAGGAACGGCGCAGGACCAGCTCGTCAGCACCGTGGCTCTCCGGAGCATGAGCCAGGCGCGCTACGACGCCGAG
>Ga0255054_10002424_pt1 | contig 10668 bp, 7 predicted proteins | sample JV7_2_23_MG_FD_188634 | JGI IMG/M metagenome (GOLD analysis project Ga0255054, IMG submission 188634) | Seawater microbial communities from Jervis Inlet, British Columbia, Canada - JV7_2_23 | ecosystem: Environmental > Aquatic > Marine > Inlet | place: Canada: British Columbia | collected... | reverse complement strand
CCCGCCTCCTTGCAGAGCTTTGCAACCGCCTCGACTACTCTGGGGTCTGTGGTTGCAGGCGGAGGATAGGGGTAGGCCAGATTGGGCTTGATCACAACGCTGTTTCCCGGCTTCACAAAGCTTCCAATACCGCCGATCAAATCCAATGCATACCGAACAGCATCTATTATTTCTTTCTCACACCGTGCGATCGATACGATCGCTTTTTCTTCCATAATAACTCTCTCCTCCAATATGTATGCATGTCAATTTCTATTTCGCCAGGCAGCCGCAGTCTACAGACCAGCTGGTCCCCGTTACATTCCTCGCTGCATCGGATGCCAGAAAAACCAGCGTAGGCGCCAGATCCTCAGGTTCATTGATTCTCCCAAGCACACCCTTGTTGAGAAGCGAATCTCTCCTTTCAGGATCCTCCAGAATGGGTTTGCACATATCCGTATTCGTGGGTCCGGGTGATAGTGTGACCACCCGTATGTTGTACTGACCAAGTTCAATGGCAAGGGCCTGCGAAAAGATGTAGACCGCACCCTTTGTAGCGCTGTAGGCAGTGTAGTTCGCGGCACCCGTGTGAGAGAGCTCGGATCCCAGATTTATAATAACACCGGATTTACGTGGTATCATGTTCTGTGCAGCATACTTGCAGGCAAAATAGACACCCTTCAAATTCGTTTTAATGACCCTGTCAAAATCCTCTTCCGTGGTCTCTGTTATCTCAGAGATGTGCACGATCGCCGCATTGTTGACGAGAACATCAAGCTTGCCGTAGTGATCGATTGTGGTGCTGATCATTCGTTCGATGTCAGGGAGATTCTGCATATCACCTTTTATGGAAAGGATTTCCTTGCCAGTCTCCTGTTTAACCAGATCTGCCGTGTTCTTTAGCGAGCTCCTCGCGCTCACAGCCACTTCAGCCCCGGACTTTGCACAGGCAACTGCAAAGGCCACTCCCATGCCCTTGCTTGCCCCGGTAATAAGAACCACCTTGTTTTTAAGGGTTATATCAGGAATCTGCATTGTACAATCCTTTCAGCAGCCGTAATCTAAACATATGTCAATTTATTTGGACACATGTTCATGGGGATGCAAAAAAAAACTCATTTGAAACGTCTATTATATATAGCGAGATACATCCTGTCAAGATTTGCTTCACGATTCCACTAGAAGGTCTGTTCAGTGCGACCAATGATATCATTCTGTGTGCTGCGATCGAGATCATTGAAAAATGCACTGTACCCGGCCACACGCACCACTAGACTCCGGTGACGCTCTGGTTTATTCTGGGCCTCAATAAGGGTTTTCCTCTTCACTACGTTGAACTGCAGTTCCTGAATGGGCAGACCGATAAAGGTGCGCAGATAATCCGCAAACTTTCCTCTCATGCCCTCACCTGCAAGCATGGACGGCAGAAACTTCTGATTGAGCTGTGTGCCATTGGAGGACAACATCTGGTTGATCTTGGCAACAGAGCAGAGTACCGCGGTAGGACCCTTCATGTCCGCATCATGACAGGGTGCAATTCCATCAGCAAGGGGTTCTCTCGCCTTTCTCCCGTCAGGGCTTGCGGCAACATCACGCCCCAGGGGTACATTTGCCGAAACCGGATACAACCCGGGATGATAGCGTGCACCGCGGGGCGACCGGTGCTTTTCCACTTCCATACAGTAGATCTGACCCACTTCCCGCGCCAGAGCATCTGCCCTATCGTCGTCGTTTCCATAGCGAGGGACGCGGTTCAGTATGTACTGATGTATGTACTCGTTGCCCTCATAGTTGTTCTTTAGTGTGTCGATTAATTCCGGCAAGGCAAGTTTATTCTCGCGGAATACAATATGGTCTATGGCTGAGAGTGCATCGGCCATATTCGCTATGCCGACGCCCTGTGCCCCGTTCAAATTGTACCGGGCTCCTCCCGACATATAATCGGTTGCCGCTTCGAGACAATCCGAAACAAGCATGGAATTGAAGGGAAAGGGTATATTCTCTGCGTGGATTTTCTCGATCACATTGAAGATATCCACCATCCGTTTCACCCAAAAAGTGACCTGCTTCCCATACGCACCGAGCAGGTCATCCATTGATTGAAGGGATTCCGGTTCACCCGATTCGGTGCTGACCTTGCGTCCTGTCAGCAGGCATGTGCCGTTGCCCAGTGTCAATTCAAGACATTTGAGAAGATTAAAGTAAGCCGCATTGGATACACAGCAGCCCTTTCCCTGCCACCCAGGTTCAACACATCCAATGATAGCGTAATCCCTTGCATCTTCGAGGGGGATTTCCCGTCGCTGCAACGATGGGACAATAATCTCGTCATTGAACAGCGCCGGCATACCCGCCCCCGTTGCGATGACATCGATAATCGCATTCAGGAACTTTGGTGGTGTGTTTCGGTGCAGTCGGACCGAAAGTGCGGGTTGCGGCAACATGAGCCGCTCTGTAGCGGCCAGACACAGATAGGACAGGGTGTTGGTCACATCCTCGCCGCTTCCGTCCGTTCCTCCCACGATCAGGTTTTGGGATATGGGGAAACCGCCGAAGTACCGTGCATCCTCCGCCTTCCACAACGAAAGGATTTGATTGAATTTGAGCCAGAGCTGATCCACCAGGTCCTGAGAATCATCCGTATCCAGGCAGCTATTCTCAAGATCTGACTGGAGATAGGGCCACATGTACTGATCGAAGCGACCAGGCGAGATGGCAGTGCCGTCAGAATCGATGTGTGGAATAAGCTGCACAAGCCAGAAAGCCTGAAGTGCCTCCCTGAAGGTTTCAGCAGGATACCGAGGTGCTTTGTTGCATATTCGAGAGATCTCAACAAGCTCATCCCTCCGCCTGGCATCAGGCTCGTCCTCAGACATCCTTTTTGCAAGCTCTGCATATCTTTGCGCAAAATCAATTACTGCCTCGAACACAATGCGGGCGGCTTTGAGAAACTGCTCCATTTCCTTTGTATCGTTCGTTCTGCTTTTTCTCAGCGAGTTTTGTTTGTCCTTCACCCTCCCCAGTATTCCCTCCACACCTTCTCTGAGCACAAGCCCATAATCGAGGAGAAAATGGCCGATTCCCTTGGAGAGGTGAAGACCGAGATTGAGTACACCTGCATCGAGTGCCTGTATGAGCTCATCGTCGAGAGCATTGTAAATAAGGTCCTGCACCGATCGGCCCTTCCAAAAGGGGATAATTTCATCGGTGAGCACCTCCCTGTCCGCGGGGCTGAGTTGAAACTTCTCAGGACGCCCTGAAATGGTGGGTATCTCCTCCTCGAGCCATGAGCAGGCCATCTCCGGGTAAACCGGCACACCCCTTGCTTCTGAGATTTGATTTCCAACGATGAGCTCGTCATCGAGGATGAAGACCGTCATGCTGCGAAGGGTGTCTGCAAGGCCATGAGCCCGTTGAAGCACTGTGGGAAGGTTCTTATTTTTCCTGTAACTCCTGGTCACGTGAAGCGCCCGTTCGATGCAGATCTTCGGATTCTGGGCAATGATCTGTTCTTTCAGCGTTAAAACCCTATCAGACAATGCAGGTTTTACAGGTCTTTTCACATCGATGTGTGCCATAGCAAGCCTCCCACCCTGAAAAAAGGGGAAGTGACAGCTCATTGTTGAGCACCTTTCCCCTTTCAATATGTTTCATCTATAATGTACTATTCTCCGATGTGTCTTCGCAACCCCGATTTCCCTCGCTGGAGTATCTCAACCACTTTATCGTGGATTATGCCGTTGGTCGCACAGAGGTCACGTTTGAAGGGATTGTATTCCTCTCCCCTGTAATCGGTCACCCTTCCACCCGCCTCTTCGACCAGGAGCACACCTGGTCCGGTGTCGTGAGGTCCGAGCTCATGTTCAAAATACCCGTCAAACCTGCCGCAGGCAGTGTATGCGAGATCGAGCAGGCCTGATGCAGTTCTCCGCAGGTCGGAGCATAGGGGAACCATATTGGCAATATGGTCTGTGTTGTCGTTTCCCGCCTCTCGAACGAAGGGAAAGCCCGTGGCGAGCAGGGAATTGATGAGCCTGTCAGTACTTGACACATGAACAGGAGTGCCGTTGAGTCTGGTCCCCCCACCCCTTCGGGCAGTAAACAGCTCGTCATGCACAGGATCGTACAGAGCCGCTGCCTCGGCCATGCCCCTGTTGTAAAACCCGATGCCCACGCAGAAGAAACTGAATCCGCGCAGGAAGTTCATGGTGCCGTCCAAAGGATCGATAAACCAGAGAGGTATGTCCCTGCTCCGTGCATAATCCATATCTGTTTCAGTTTCCTCTGAGAATATTTCATGTTCAGGGAACTGTTTTCTGATAATGTCGACAATGATCTCTTCCGAGGCCTTGTCAACCTCGGATACAGGCTCCCGTGCGGTTTTATAGTTCATCTGAACAGCGTTTCTGTATTTTTTTAGAAGCAGTTTTCCCGCCTTGCGGGCTGCACGCACCATAACCTCGTCGATTATCATTGGCTGTTCAGACTTCATGTATCAAACCTCCAACACCCTACCCAGCACACTGTATCGTTTGCCGCCGAGATACAGGAGCGTGTGAAACCTTTCAGCCTTCCTGCTTATACCCATCGAGATCCAGCTTGCTTAGGCGTTCAGCTGTCGGTATGCCAAACTCATCCCACCCTCTGTGTTGATAATACTCGCTGAGCATAAGATTCAGGGGTGGAAGCTCATTGGAGCCCCCTCCCCGTTTGTGGAGCAGCATACGCAGGGGGAGTGTATCATCCTTGCGGGTGATCCCCAGGCGCACGTTGTACAACCGCTTCAGATTGAATATTCTTTCCCCAGTGGTGAAAAACTCATCATGATCAACATCCCATCCGGTCACACTTCTCAGGAATTCAATCATGGGATTCACGGTCAGACCGCCATACAGGCCGAATTTGCAGAAGGTCAGAGAGTCAAACATGCACATGAGGTTCTGCATACAAAACACATTCTCTGCTTTTCCAACAGGTGTGAACCGCTTCGGAAGACCGGGAGAACCGAGATCATCTATCACCAGACCTTCTTCAAAATCATGGGTAAACGCGCCAAGATGGCAGGCTCCCCGGTTGGCTGTTGCAAGACCGAGGGCAACGGTAAATCTCGCTCTCGGATCGTGGGCCGGCGGTTCGAGACCCTTTACCTGGAGTGCAAACTCATGGGCTGTACCCCCAAGCTCCTCAGCAGCACGCCGCACCCCTCCTGAAAGTAATTTGCCTAGACCCTCCAGAGAAGAGATCTGCTGTATCAGAGTATGAATTGCTTTCGTATTCCCCCATGTGAGGTCAATGCCTCCGGTGTCTTCCCTCCCAATCATGCCACGCTCATATGCTTCCATGGCAAAGCCGATGACGCTGCCGGTAGTGATGGTATCAAGACCAAGTCTGTTGCAAAGTTCATTTGATTTGAGTACAGCTCTGAGGTTGTCAACGAGCAGGTTTGACCCCAGCAATCCAAGGGATTCATATTCAGGGCCTGCGGTCTCCTGGCCATCATAAAGCCCCCCTTCCGCCTGTATCACCCTTCCGCAGTTGATGACGCACTGACCGCAGTGATACCTCTTAACCAGCGCTTCTTCGGCCATGGTCAAACCCGTTATTTTCTGGGCTCCTTCCGGCCAGCTCCCCTGATACCAGTTTTTAATAGGAAGATTTCCGATTTCCTCGCAGAAAGAGAGCCCCACCGAGGTGCCGCCGAGCCGCATTGCTTCCGGCATCTCCTTCATGAGCGGTCCGAGTTCCTTCATTTTTTGTTTGAACTTTTCCTCATTTGCAATGCTGACGTCCCTACTGCCATGTACCACAACCGCCTTGAGATTCTTTGAACCCATAACAGCGCCGATACCGCACCTTCCGATGGTCCTGCCGTGCATTCCGTCACTGACTATGTTTGCAAAGCGAACAAGGTGCTCCCCTGCAGGGCCAATTACGGCAGCCTTTGCATCCTTACCCTCAGCCTGCTTCAATGCTTCTGTTGCCTCGAAGGTTTCCATTCCCCAAAGAGAGGAGGCATCCTTTAAAGTGACCCTGTCATCCTGTATAGATATGTAGACCGGTTTTTCAGATTTTCCCTTTATGACGAGCCCATCGAAGCCGCATCGCTTGAACACTCCACCCCAATATCCACCCGCACTCGACTCTCCGTAGATGCCGGTGAGAGGTGACCTGGTAACTACATCGAATCGATTTGAGTTGAATGCCCTGGTGCCCGTTACCGGCCCGACAGCGAATACGATCATGTTTTCAGGGCCGAGGGGGTTTGTCTCTTTTGTTGTTTCCTCATAGAGGATTTTCGACGCAAGGCCGTTGCCGCCTATGTATTTGCGTGCTGTCTTATCATCCAAGGACTCGGTCTCGATCTTTTGGGTTTCGAGATCAATACGAAGAATCTTTCCCATATAGCCTTTTGCTTTCATATATACAACTCCTCGAACACAGCTCTGTATACCGCATTCTACATCATTCCAATATTCTGTCCTTTGGTAAAGCGCTTTACCAAAGGACAGGTGACATGCTATCCCATTTTGCAATGGCTGTCAAGACCATTCATTTTAAAACTCTTGACAGGGGGTATGCACCCGCGTATGATGAGCAGGATAATTTAGTAAAGCGCTTTACAACTCACCTTCAGGAGCAGCACTGTCTATGAAACGACTGAAAAACTATGTGGATGGCAGGTGGATCGAACCTGAGACATATGAATACCTGGATATTGAAAACCCCAGCACCGGAGAGATTTTCGCCCAGGTACCGCTCTCCACTACAGCGGACGTCGACGCTGCTGTAGAATCAGCCCATAGAGCCTTTGACGACTGGAGCAGCACCCCTGTTGCCCGACGGGTCTCCTATCTCTATGCCTTTCTCGATCTGGTACAGAAAAATGAAAACCTCATTGCCCGCACCCTTGTCGAAGAGATGGGAAAATCAATTCCCGATGCAATGGCTGAGATGAAACGGTTGATAGAAAATGTACAGGTCGCCTGCGGCATGCCTGTTCTGCAGCAGGGAGACAGAGTCATTGGGAGCTCTTTTGATATTGACGGAGAGGTTCTTCGCCTTCCACTCGGCGTCTTCACACTGATCGCTCCCTTCAACTTCCCAGCCATGGTTCCCTTCTGGTTTATTCCCTATGCCCTGGCAACTGGAAATACCTATGTGATGAAACCCTCTGAACAGGTGCCCTGCACCATGCAGCTCATTACGGAATACTTTGACCTGGCGGGGTTTCCACCCGGTGTGTTCAACCTGGTTAATGGAGACAAGGTAGTCTCAACAGCACTCATGGAGAACGAACTGGTGAAGGGTGTGTCAATGGTGGGATCATCCAAAGTGTGCAGAATCGTGGCCCAGACATGCAGCAAAAACAACAAGCGCTTCCAGGCCCTGGGGAGTGCGAAGAATCACCTCGTTGTCATGCCCGACGCACGAATGGACGAGGTGATCCGCAACATGATCACCTCCTGCTACGGCTGTGCCGGACAGCGCTGCATGGCAGCATCAGCTATTGTCTGTGTGGGAGATGAAACCTACAAGACCATATGCGACAGATTCGTGGAGGCATCTAAAAAGGTCATTGTTGCCAATCCACTCGATGAACGGTATACAGATGAGCCCGTGCTTGTCGGACCGGTGATATCGGCACATGCAAAGTCGAGAATACACAAGCTTATTGAAGAGGGTATTGCCGAGGGAGCGCACCTCTCACTTGATGGACGGGAGACAAAGGTCGCAGGATTTGAAGACGGCCACTACATCGGCCCTACCGTGTTTACGGATGTGAAACCCGGCATGAACATACATCAGACTGAAATTTTCGGACCGGTTGTGGTGATCCTTCATGCAAACTCTATTGACGAGGCAATCTCCATAATCAACAACCATGAATACGGAAACGGAGCATCAATCTACACTCAGAGCGGCTATTGGGCCCGTATGTTTAAACTCGAAACCCAGGCAGGTATGATAGGCATCAATATCGGCATCCCTGCTCCTGTAGCCTATTTGCCCTTTGGCGGGATGAAGGCATCACTCTTCGCTGATACAAAGGCCCAGGGCAAGGCAGTCATCAATTTTTTCACTACAGACAAGATCGTCACCGAGCGTTACTGGGCTGAAGAATAGGGCAGACATTTTTGAAGGCAGCGATGTATGGCAGTCACCATTTACGATGTTGCGAAAAGGGCGGGGGTATCGATTACCACCGTTTCCCATGTTATTAACAACAAGAGCAACATACCCGAGAAAACGCGTCAGCGAGTGCTGGGAGTCATGCAGTCAATCAACTACATCCCGAACAAGATCGCACAGCGCCTGGTAACAAAAAAAACACAGACCATAGCGCTCCTTATACCCACAATGGACAATCCCTTCTTCGCAGAGCTTTACAACGGCGTGGACCAGTTCATCGAGGAAGCCCGTCCTGAGTACTCGGTCATGATCGGCAACATTCGCTATTCGGCACAGAAAGAGACACTGCTCATTCAGAAATACCGACAGGAGCTCATAGATGGGTATATCATTGTGTCGAACGATCCTGAAAACAAAGAGATTGGGAAGCTCTTTGATGAATCCATTCCTGTCGTGTTCGCAGTCAATGACCAATCGATTGTTCAGAACAGGCCGATAGTGACCTACAATAACCACGAAATGGCATACAAACTTACCGAGCATTTGGTAGCACTCGGACACCGCTCTTTCGCATACATTGGTGCTATTATTGACCATTCGAGCAGAGCACAAACCCGACTCAAGGGTTTTCGTGACTGTTTAACAGACCGTAGTATTGTTTTCGACGAGAGATTCTTTATAAACGGGGATTCATACTCTTCACGATGCGGCTACGATTCCTTCATGTCCCTGTATCAAAACAGACATATTCCAAACGCACTGTTCTGTGCCAATGATGTACTTGCCATGGGAGCTCTCTATGCGATCAAGAAGTGCGGGTATACTGTGCCTGATCAGATGTCGATTGTTGGTTATGACAACATACCGGCATCAGAGTTTGTGGATCCTCCCCTGACAACCGTGAATATAAACCCTTCCCGTATAGGTTACGAAGCTGCCCGTATGCTGTTTCAGATCATCGAGGGAGAGGAGCCACAGGCACTGCAGAAGGTCATTGAGGGGGATCTCATCATACGGTCTTCCAGTCGTGAAGCAGCCACTTGATGCACCTTGCTATGTTCGTAATTAAGGAGTAAAACATGCACTTCAAGAACAAGGTGGTCATCGTTACCGGCGGCGGAACCGGTATCGGGAGATCAATCAGCGATCTTTTTGCACAGCACGGAGCATCGGTTGTCATCGCAAGCAGGAAGGCTCAACATGGAAAAAGTGCCATCAACGAGATCAAGACTTCGGGTGGGAGTGCACTGTTTATACAAACCGACATATCCCGCGAAGATGAGATACAAAAACTCATACAGGGCACAGTAGAGTCTTTCGGTACAGTTGATGTACTCGTCAATAATGCTTCAGCATTCATATTCAAATCAATCGATGCAACAGTGCAGGAATGGCGTAACATACTCGATGTCAACATCATTGGAACGTCACTCTGTTCAAAATACGCCTCAGAAATAATGAAAGAGAAAGGCGGCGGATCAATCGTCAACATCGCATCCATCAGTGCCTATATCGCACAGGCCAATCTGCTCACATACAACACCACAAAGGCTGCAATAGTTGAGATGACCCGTTGCATGGCGCTCGATCTCGCTCCATACAATATCCGCGTTAACGCCGTTTCACCGGGCTATATACTCACGGAGCATCAAAAACAGAAAATAAAAACACTAGGCATGACGATTGAGAAAGCCGAGAGGGATTGGGGAGGACTTCACATACTTAACAGGATGGGAAAACCGAAGGAAGTGGCGCCTGCAGTCGTCTTTCTCGCATCAGAGGAGGCCTCTTTTATTACGGGTACCGATTTGATGGTTGACGGCGGCTATACGGCAATATAGCTCTGTGTCCCCTTGTCGAGGCGCTACTCACACTATCGCTTGTTGGAAAGCAGTTCCTGAACCGTGCTCACCACATTATCCACCGATAGCCCCATCTTTCGAAATATCTTATCGATATCTCCCGACTCGCCGAATACATCAGGAAAACCGAGTCGCCGAAGTAATGCCGGGTGTCTTTCACATAGCACCTCAGCCACCGCTCCTCCCAGCCCGCCGATCACGGAGTGGTTCTCCATGGTCACAATACCCATGGTTTCCTCAGCAGCCTTAACAATTGCATCCTCATCGATTGGCTTGATTGTGTGCATGTGTATGACACGTGCATCAATGCCCTTTTCCTGAAGTGCCTCTGCAGCATCAAGTGCCAACACCGATTTCACCCCCGTACCGATAAGAGTTACATCCCTGCCATCCCTGAGAACAACCGATTTGCACCATTCAAAGGTATATGTATCCCGGTCCAACACGACAGACGACTCATGGCGGGTTGTCCTCAGATAAACAGGTCCCTGATACTTCATGGCAGCGATCATGGCCTGCTCAACCTCAACAGCGTCAACAGGAACAATGACAGTCATATTGGGCATTGACCTCATAATGGCAATGTCCTGCACCGATTGATGGGTTGCACCAGCCTTCCCAGTTGGAATACCTCCGTAGGATCCGTTGATCTTCACGTTGTTTCGGGGGTAGGCAACGGAGATGCTCACCTGATCTA
>Ga0255054_10002423_pt1 | contig 10669 bp, 6 predicted proteins | sample JV7_2_23_MG_FD_188634 | JGI IMG/M metagenome (GOLD analysis project Ga0255054, IMG submission 188634) | Seawater microbial communities from Jervis Inlet, British Columbia, Canada - JV7_2_23 | ecosystem: Environmental > Aquatic > Marine > Inlet | place: Canada: British Columbia | collected... | reverse complement strand
GAGAATGAGCTCTTTGCGCCGGTCCCGGTAGCTCCACTGTCTGGCCGGGCTTGTGATTCCGGTGATCTTCTCCACAGTCTCTTCGGCGGCGGTGGGGTCGGTTATGCCCAGCTGACGGAGCCTCTCGTAGACCGGTTCGACCTGCCCTTCTTTGCCGAGCAGCCACATGTACAGCTCGTTGACCTGGGCGCTGGTTCCTTGCATGCGGCGACGGTCGCCGGGTGGGGGGAGGAGGAAGTAGAGGATGGGCAGATTGAAGACCATGGCGAAGATCAGCAGCTCTTGGGCGTCGAACTCTCGGCGCCGGTCGCCGTCCCAGGCCCGTTCGATGGAGGAGATGCCGGCTTGGGTGAGCCGCTGGCCGAGGTAGGGCTCGAGTCGGTCGGCGAGTTCTTCTTGCGTCCAGCCGCGTAGCTGACGGGCTTCTCGGACGTTGTAGGCGACCACCTGGTTGAGGTCGACGTCCTCGGCTGGTGGTGGGTCGGTGTCTTGGGCCATGGCCGAAGCGTACACAACTCGTGGCTTGTGATGAAAGTGTACCAGCACCATGCTAGAGTACTGCTGTGAAACAGTGGTAGCAAAGGTTATAGCTTGTGTTTGGCGATGCGATTCCGGTAATGATGACGGTGGAGGAGGCGGGTGAGCTGCTGCGAATCGGGCGCACAAAGGCCTATGCGATGGCGAGGGAGTGGCGGGAGACCGACGGGCGATCGGGTCTCCCGGTGATCGACCTGGGTCATGTGCTGCGCGTGCCACGGCAGGCGCTGGAGGACCTGATCGGAGCCGACCTGTCTGATGTCGTCGGCGAAAGTTGGGTGAAAGAGACCAAGCCAGCCGCGATGCCGGCCAACACGTCGGAGCCGCGGATGAACGACTCCACCGAGACGAAGACTGCTCAGCCGCCAACGACGACCCAACGAACGCGGCGTCGCCAGAACCGTATCACCAACCAGCTCGACCTCTTCGACTCCAACATCAACTCCGGCTGAGGACCGAGATCCCATGCGCAACATCCGGCCGCCAACTCCGTCCTCGATTGACAGACGAGTGCACACCTGCGGTGGACGGTGGCGGGGAGGCCTGTCGTGACGGTGCGCGTGACCACGCTGAAAGGGGCGGGGGCGGGCCGCTACTACACCGAGCGTCTCCCCTCCTACTACCTCAACGGTGACGAACCGCCGGGCCGATGGTGGGGCCGGGGTACAGATCGTCTCGGTCTCCACGGCGAGATCGACGCCAACGCATTCCTGGCGGTGATGGAGGGACGGGATCCAGAGAGCAGAGAGGATCTGGGTCGCAGGTTCGGAGAGGGGTCTGTAAGGGGTTACGACGCCACCTTCTCCGCCCCCAAATCGGTCTCGGTCCTCTTCGGTCTCGGCGATCCGGACGTGCGCCGTCAGGTGGTGGAAGCCCACGAGAGTGCGGTACAGGCGGTGCTCGGCTGGATCGAATCCCGCGCGCACACCCGGATGCGACGCCACGGCCATGTCGTGTGCGTCGACACGGAGGGGATCATGGTCGGCGTGTTCCGGCAGCACACAGCCGCAGACTCGACCCCCAGCTGCACACCCACGCCGTGATCGCCAACCGGGTCCCGGCACCGGACGGCCGCTGGCTCGCACTCGACGCCCGCACCATCAAACTCGACCAACGCACCCTCTCCAGCCTCTATCACGCCAACCTTCGATCTGAGTTGACCCTTCGCCTCGGTGTCTGCTGGCAGACACCCGAGCACGGGCTCGCTGAGATCGCCGACTTCAACGGCGACGTGTTGGCCGAGTTCTCCCAACGCACCAACGATGTGCAGCGGCGCCTTGATGAGAAGCTCGGCCGGTTTCGCACGGACCTGCAGCGAGACCCGACCGACAAAGAGCGATGGAAGTTGGAGCGGGAGGCGGTCGTGGACAGCCGGCCCTCCAAACCCCACAGCCCCACATCCGGCGAGTTGCGCCAAGAGTGGCGGGGCCGGGTCCGGGGGTTGGGCCACGACCCGGAACGGCTGGTCGAGAGCGTGGTCGGCCGCCAGCGCGGTCTCGAAGGGATCGAAGTGGGGCAAGCGGAGTTGCTCGTCGAACGTGCCCTCGGCTCACTGGGTGAGCGCCAATCAACGTGGCGGCCCGCCGAGATGGTCCGGGAGCTGGCCGCAGCCGTGCCCACCACCGTCACAGTCGACGCAGAGCAGCTGACCGGCTTCCTCCAAGAGTTGGCCGACCACACAGCGGCCTCGCGCTGCGTCGATATTTCTCGACCCGTTCCGACCGGTGCTCCGCTTCGGTGCGACGGCAGACCCATCAGCGAAGCCGCCGTAGACCGGGTGCTCACCGCGCAGGCCATCCTCGACGAGGAAGCACAGCTGGTCGCATGGGCCGAGAGCCGCCAGGCGGACGAATCCGTCCACACCCGGGCGCAGGCCACCGGCTACGGCGAGGAGCTCACCCCTGCGCAGGCGGACACGGTGGCCGCGGTCGCCGGAAATGGAGCCTTGGAGCTGATCGTGGGTCCTGCCGGTACCGGCAAGACCACGACACTCGCCTCCGCCGCCGCCCACCTCCGCGCCCAAGGCCGCCCGGCGTTCGGAGTTGCACCGACCGCAGCCGCAGCCGAAGTGCTGGCCACTGAGACCGGCATGGTCGCCGACACCTTGGACAAGCTTCTCATCGAGCATCACCACCCGGCCCGGCCACCCGCCACCGCCTACGATCTGCCCGCCGGGACCACCGTGATCGTCGACGAAGCCGGGACCGCGGCCACACCCAAACTGGCCGAGCTGGCCCGGCTCGCCGACCGGCAGGGATGGCGGGTCGTCCTTGTCGGTGATCCTCGCCAGTTCTCAGCCGTGGGACGGGGCGGCATGTTCGCCCACCTTGTTGACAGCTACGGAGCGGTCGAGCTCGAACAGGTTCACCGTTTCCGCCACCATTGGGAACGTCAAGCGAGCCTCCGTCTCCGGACCGGCGACCCGGACGTGCTCACCGAATACGAGGCGCGAGGACGGCTCCACGGCGGCACGCTCGAAGAGATGGAGACCGATGTCATAAGCGCCTGGGAGCGAGCTCGTCGAGGAGGCGAATCGGTGGCGCTGATGGCCAACGGCACCGACACCGTGGCTCGGCTCAACCGCCTCGCCCAACACTCGCGCCTCAGAATGGGTGAACTCGATGCCGCCGCACCCTCCATGCGAGTCGGCGATGAGTGGATGCTGGTGGCGGACGAGGTGGTCACCCGCCGCAACGACCGGACCCTCAACACCGACCGCGGACTGATGGTCAAGAACCGCGACCACTGGTCGATCACCACAATCCACCCCGATCGCAGCCTCACCCTCACGGGCCGCACCGGGACGGTCCGGCTCCCAGCCGAGTATGTGGTCGAACATCTCGAACTCGGCTACGCCCAGACCAGCTATGCCACCCAGGGCCGCACCGTCGACACCGCCCTCCTCCTCATCGACAGTCGCACCGACAGCCGCGGCGTCTACACCCCCATGACCCGAGGACGGGATAGCAACCACGCCTACGTCGTCGTCGAGGACAACCAGACTGCCCTCGATGTGCTCTCCCAGGCGATCACCCGTGACTGGATCGACCAGCCTGCGGTCGCCCGCCAAGCTGAACTCCGCCCAAATCACTTCCAGCAACTGTCTGACCGTGGTGACGAAGGCGAGTTCGACAAGCTCGTGCGGCACGCCCGCAGGATCATCGAACAACGCCAGGCACGGACCCGAGAGGTGGAGCGCACTTCAAGTCGTGGTTTGGAGCCGACGTTCATCTGACGGGTCGTCACCTCGGCCGTCGAGCATGGGCTCATGATTCCTGTCAGGGCTTGCGAGGGCTCGGAGAGGACACGACAACTACGATTGTGCTACCTGACCATGGGGTTGCTTTATGACCACCGGACCCACTAACCGAGTTGAGAAATTGCCACTTCGCACTGTTTGGCCGCGCGAGCAACAGGACTTTTCTCGCTGGCTCGTCGAGAACATCGACTTCCTCAACGAACAGCTCCCCTTCGAGGTTGACCCGGAATCGCTTAGACCCGAACAGCCAGCAGGTGACTTCTCGGTTGATGTTGTCGGCGAAGCAACATACCCAGATTCTCCTGAGCCGATCATGGTGGTCATCGAGAATCAGCTGGAACAGACGGATCATGATCACCTAGGCAAGGTGCTCACCTATCTAGCAGCGTTCGACGCTAAGGCTGCTGTCTGGATTTCGGCTCGGGCACGACCGGAGCACGCCAAGGCCGTTCAGTGGCTCAACGACGAGTCCAACATCGATGCTTGGCTGTTCGATGTCGAGGTGATCCGTATCGCCGGCTCACCAGAAGCCCCGCTACTCACACAAATCGTCGGACCCTCCGAACTCTCCAGAAAGGCCAAGGTCGACAAGCGAGCCTCCGAGGTCGATCGAAGCGAAAGAGGAGGGTTCTGGGCGGTTGTTCTACCGAAAGTGGCCGAAGCGAGTCGTCAGCTGGGTGTTTGGCAGGGCAAGAGAGTCTCAGCAAGTGCCCAGGTCTGGCATCGAGTGCCTAACAGTCCTGGGCGTATCGGATGGGAGATCTGGGTCAGCCAGCACGGCTCGTGGATCTGCGTTCGAGTAGACGCCGACAGCCAAGAGGAAGCAAACCACTACTTCGACCAGCTCCAGAGTGAACGAGAGACAATCGACGCCGAGTTCAGAGGTGATTTGCTGTGGGATCCCCTAGAGGCTTACCAAACATCGCGTATTCGCTGGGACAATCCCCGATCCGTCGGCTTCCGCGACGACGCTGAACTCTGGCCTGCCGTCGGAGACGATCTCGCCGACGCGATGTCTCGCCTTGTGGCCGCCACCCAGGACAGAATCGCGGCTCTCGTTCCTTTCGAGGTCATCGAGCTGGAAGCAACAGTCGACGCGTCGGCTGATGTTGCGGCGGAGCTTGAGTCTTGACCGACGCCGAAAAGCTGCGTGAGTTGGAGCGTCGCCTGTGGCAAGCGGCGGATCAGTTGCGAGCGAACTCCAAGCTGCGAGCGGCCGACTACTCGATCCCCGTGCTCGGCCTGATCTTCCTCCGGTACGCCGACGTTCGTTTCGGGTGGGCTGAGGAGCGCCTGAAAGCGACGGCGACTGCTCGCAACCCGGTGACAAAGGCGCACTATCAGGCCGAAGGAGTCATGTACTTGCCGGAGGAGGCCCGGTTCGGCTACCTGCGAACGCTCCCCGAGGCAGCCGACATCGGACGGGCGGTGAACGACGCCATGGCCGCCATCGAGGAGGACAACCCCGACCTCAAAGGAGTGCTGCCCCGTGACTACGGCTCGTTCGAGAAGCCGGTCCTCGTCGAGCTGTTGCGGCTGATCGGGTCGATCCCCGACGACATCGAAGGGGACGCCTTCGGGAAGATCTACGAGTACTTCCTCGGCAACTTCGCCATGACCGAAGGCCACCGGGGCGGCGAGTTCTTCACCCCCACTTCGATCGTCAAGCTGATCGTCGACATCATCGAACCGTTCCGGGGTCGGGTTTACGACCCGGCCTGCGGGTCGGGCGGCATGTTCGTCCAGTCGGCCAGGTTCGTTGATGAGCACAAGGGCAATGGCAGCACCTCCCTGTCCATCTACGGGCAGGAGCGAGTCGACGACACCGTTCGACTCTGCAAGATGAACCTCGCCGTTCACGGCCTCTCCGGTGACGTCCAGTCGGTCAACACCTACTACGAAGACCCCTTCGGCAGTGTCGGCAAGTTCGACTTCGTCATGGCCAATCCGCCGTTCAACGTCAACGGGGTCGACAAGGAACGCATCAAAGACGACCCAAGGTTTGGACTAGGTATCCCAAGCGTCGACAACGCCAACTACCTCTGGATACAGACCTTCTCATCGGCCCTCAACGACACCGGCCGAGCCGGGTTCGTCATGGCCAACTCCGCCGCGGACGCCCGGCACTCCGAACTTGCCATCCGCCGCAAACTCATCGAGGACCGCCAGGTCGACATCATCGTGGCGATCGGGTCCAACTTCTTCTACACCGTCACCCTGCCCGTCACCCTCTGGTTCCTCGACAAGGGCAAACGGGACACCGACCGATCAGACCAGGTTCTGTTCATCGACGCTCGCCACATCTACCGACAGATCGATCGAGCCCACCGAGACTTCACCTCCGAGCAACACGAATTCCTCGCCAACATCGCCCGGCTATGCCGGGGAGAAGAGCCAGAGTTCCTCGAAGGAAGCGAGGCAATGCTCAAGGAGCGGTTCCCCGACCTCGAGTACGTCGACGTTCCGGGTCTTTGCAGGGTCGCAACCGTCGACGAGATCGAGACCCACGGGTGGAGCATCAACCCCGGCCGGTACGTTGGAGTAGCCGATGGCGGCGAGGAAGACTTCGACTTCGCCGAGCGGTTCGGTGAGCTGACTGAGGAGTTCCAAGCGTTGACGATCGAAGCAAGGGAATTGGCAACTCGGATCCTCGAGACCTCCGCATCACTGTTTGACCTTGATTCGAATGATTGACTGGCTCTCGGCGAGGCTGGACGCGCTTGGTACCGTGGAGCGCGGACGTTCTCGGCATAGGCCGCGTAACGACCCGAGTCTGTATGGCGGTGCGTATCCGTTCTTCCAGACTGGTGACGTGAAGGCGGCCGAGTTTCGACTGACCGATTACTCGCAGACCTACAACGAAGCAGGGTTGGCTCAGAGTCGCCTGTGGCAACCAGGCACCCTGTGCATCACGATCGCAGCCAACATCGCAGAGTCCGCGATCCTCGGAATCCCTGGTTGCTTCCCAGACAGCATCGTGGGATTCATACCTGACCCTCAGGTCGCTGACGTGCGGTTTGTCAAGTATCTGTTGGACACCACCAAGCTGAGGATGCAGGCAATTTCGCGCGGGACGACACAGGACAACCTATCTCTGGAGAAGCTCCTCAGCCTGGAGTTCTCGGTCCCCTTGCTCCACGTGCAGAGGAAGATCGCGGCGGTGTTGGCGGCGTACGACGAGCTGATCGAGAACAACCTGCGGAGGATCGAGATTCTGGAGGAGATGGCGCAGGCGATCTACCGAGAATGGTTCGTCAACTTCCGCTACCCCCGCCACGAAGCCGGCGACCTCGTCGATTCGCCCCTCGGCCCGATCCCGGAGGGGTGGCGACCTGAAACCTTCGAGACCATCGCGTCCGAGGTTCGGGATGGGGCCGATCCGGCGGATTTGGATCCGACAACTCCCTACGTCGGGTTGGAGCACATCCCGAGGCAGTCGGTCGCACTACAGAAGTGGGGCCGGGTCACCGACGTGAAGAGCAAGAAGTGGTCTTTTGTCGAAGGAGACATCCTCTTTGGCAAGCTCCGGCCCTACTTCCACAAGGTGGTGGAAACCCCACTTTCCGGGGTTTGCTCGACTGACGCAATCGTGATCCGGCCGCGGGAGAGATACCGTGAGTACGCGCTACTCACAGCCGCGAGCCCCGAGTTTGTGGGGCATGCCACCGCAACGGCCGGAGGTACGGACCGCCCAAGGGCGAAGTGGTCCGACCTAGCAGCATTCGAGATTCTGTTGCCGCCCGACGCACTCCTCGGCCAACTTTCATCCGTTGTGCGGCCCAAGATCGATCTGATCCTCAACCTTGTCCGTCAGAACCGGAATCTCCGTGAAGCACGTGACTTGCTCCTTCCTAAGTTGGTCTCGGGTGAGATCGACGTATCCAACCTCGATATCGACACCTCGTGGCTGGCGGCATGACGCTGGACCACGGTGAGAAGGAGTTGGAGCTCGCCGCCCTCGATCTACTTCGGGAGCTTGGATGGGAAACGGCGGACGCTACCCATGAGACGTTTCCAGGCTCCTTTCTCGGGCGGGAGCATCCCGCTCAAGTGGTCCTCGACGATCGACTGACCACCGCCCTCGCCCGCCTCAACACCGATCTGCCGGGGGAGGCGCTTGGCGAAGCAATGACACGGCTCACCCGCACCCGTCCGCCCGGAAACCCGGTCCGCAACAACCAGGACGTGTACAAATTGCTCAGGGACGGCGCCAGGGTCGAGGTTCAGTCGGTGGACGGCACCGTTGACACGGTCACGGTCCGCTACATCGACTGGGACGATCCGGCCGTAAACGACTACCTCACCGTTCGCCAATTCAAAGTGACGGGTGATTTGTACCCGACGGTCCCCGATGTAATTGGGTTCGTTAACGGCATCCCGCTGGTGTTCATCGAGTTCAAGGCACCGCACGTTGACGTCAAACACGCCTACGACGACAACCTCACTCACTACCGGGATCAGATCCCACAGCTCTTCTGGTTCAACGGTCTTGCCATCCTCTCCAATGGTGGAGATACCAAGGTGGGCTCGTTCTCGGCGCCGTGGGATCATTTCGGGGAGTGGAAGCGGATCAGCGACGAGGAAGAGCCTCCCAGCACCTCGATCGAGACCTCGTTGCGGGGCTTGTGTGAGCCGACTCGGCTCCTGGATGTCGTGGAGAACTTCACCCTCTTTCAGGAGGTGCCGGGGGGACTGATCAAGATCCTCGCCAAAAACCACCAGTACCTGGGGGTCAACAACGCATTGGCAAGCCTGCGGAACATCGAGGGCAACCAGGGGCGGCTCGGCGTGTTCTGGCACACCCAGGGATCGGGGAAGAGCTTCTCAATGATCTTCTTTTCCCAGAAGGCGTTACGAAAGCTCGGTGGCACGTACACGTTCGTGATCGTCACCGACCGGACCGATCTCGACGACCAGATCTACAAGAACTTTGTCTCCACCGGTGCTGTCACCGAGGAGGGAGCACAGGCGGAGAGCGGAGACCATCTGAAGCGGCTCCTCACCGAGGACCACCGCTATGTGTTCACCCTGATCCACAAATTCCATACCAGCACCGGGGAGACCTATCCGGAGCTGTCGGACCGCTCCGACGTGATCGTCATCGCCGACGAGGCGCACCGTACCCAGTACGACACACTGGCGCTCAACATGCGCAACGCCTTGCCCAACGCCGCGTTTCTGGCGTTCACTGGCACGCCATTGATAGCCGGCGAGGAACGAACCCGGGAGGTGTTCGGCGACTACGTGTCGACCTACAACTTCCGCCAGTCGATCGACGACAAAGCCACGGTTCCTCTCTACTACGAGAACCGGTCCCCGGAGGTGGTGCTGGTTAACGAGCGGGTCAACGAGGAGATGGAGGCGATCCTCGAAGCCGCCGAGCTGGACGAGGACCAGGAACAGCGACTGGCCAGAGAGTTCTCCCGCGAGTACCACCTCATCACCGACGACGATCGGCTCGACACCGTGGCCGCCGACTTGGTCGATCACTTCGTCAACCGCGGTCACCAGGGCAAAGCGATGGTGGTGTCGATCGACAAAGCCACCGCAGTAAAGATGTACGACCGGGTGCAAGCCCAGTGGGAACGCGCCCTCGACGGGCTCCGGGATGAGGTCGCCGGTTCTGCGGGCGAGCACCGCGAGGCACTTGAGGATCGCCTCGCCTGGCTGACTGCAACGGACATGGCGGTGGTGGTGTCCGCCTCGCAAAACGAGATCACCGAGATGGCGGACAAGGGAGTGGACATCACTCCCCACCGGAAGCGCATAGTCCAGGAGAAGCTCGACGTGAAGTTCAAGGATCCCGACGACCAGCTTCGGGTGGTGTTCCTGTGCGCCATGTGGTTGACCGGCTTCGACGCGCCTGCCACTTCGACGATCTACCTCGACAAGCCAATGCGCAACCACACCCTGATGCAGACCATTGCCCGCGCCAACCGGGTGGCGCAGGGCAAGGCCGCGGGTGAGATCATCGATTACATTGGGGTATTCCGAGACCTCCAACGCGCCCTTGCGATATACGGATCAGGCTCCGGAGGTGGTATCGAACCCGGCGATTTGCCGGTGGCCCCCAAGGAGGAGCAGGCGGCCGAGCTGCGGGAGATGCTTGACGAGCTGGCCTCAAATGTCACCCGATACGGCGTCGATCTGGCCGAGGGTTTCGGGGTCAGCGGCTTCGACTGGGTGGCGTGGCTGTCGGACGCCGCCGATGCTCTCCTGGTCGATGACGATGCCCGTCGCGGCTATCTGCAGAGGGCCGACGCCGCGGCCCGGCAATGGAAGGCAGTGAAACCCCATGAGGCGGCGACCGAGGCCCAGCCCGAGATGACGGTGATCGTCCGACTAGCCCAAAAGATCCGCACCATCGTCGGATCCCCTGATATCTCGGGAGTCATAACCTCGGTGGAACAGCTGCTCGAAGAGTCCGTAGGTGCGGAACCGTTCCTCATCGACCGCGACACAGTGCAACGGGTTGATTTGACCGAGATCGACTTCGAGGCCCTCTCCGGCTTGTTCTCTGACGGAAAGAAGAACACGGCGGCGCAGCGGCTGCGGGCTGCGCTCGAGCAGCAGATCGACTACATGGCGCGCATGAATCCGACCCGAATCGACTACGCCGCCAAGCTTCAAGACGTGATCGACCGCTACAACGCCGGGTCGCTCAACGTCGATTCGTTGTTCGAGGAACTCAAGGAGCTGGCACAGTCACTGACCGTAGAGCAGGAGCGCCACGTGCGAGAGGAGCTGACCGAGGAGGAGCTAGCGCTATTCGACCTCCTCACCAAGCCGGAGCCGGAATTGACCGCTACCCAGGAGGCGCAGATCAAGAAGGTGGTCCGCCAGCTTCTGGCAAAGCTGAAGTGGGAGCTACTG
>Ga0255054_10002421_pt1 | contig 10674 bp, 10 predicted proteins | sample JV7_2_23_MG_FD_188634 | JGI IMG/M metagenome (GOLD analysis project Ga0255054, IMG submission 188634) | Seawater microbial communities from Jervis Inlet, British Columbia, Canada - JV7_2_23 | ecosystem: Environmental > Aquatic > Marine > Inlet | place: Canada: British Columbia | collected... | reverse complement strand
GGGTGAGTACCGCTTCAGCGAGCCCATGTCGACGCCCGAGGTTCTACTCCGCCTCGCCCGTGGCGAGGTGGTCACTCACCCGGTGACGATCATCGAAGGCCTGACACTCGAAGAGACCGCCCAGCAGCTTGGCAGCTCCGGCTTTGGGGACCCAGAACAATTCGTCGCCGCCATGCGATCGCCGCGCTTGATCACCGATCTCGATCCCCAAGCTCCCGACCTCGAGGGCTACCTTTTCCCCGAGACTTATCAGTTCGCCAGGGGTACCACCGAGGAGGAGATTGTCGCCACCATGGTGGCGACCTTCCGGCAGCGCTTCGAGGACTCCGTCGCGACGTTGCTCGCAGGCGAAGAGGCCCTGCCACTGCGCCAGTTGGTGACCCTCGCATCCATCGTTGAGAAAGAGGCGCAACTGGCCACGGAGCGGCCGGTCATCGCTGGCGTCTACACCAACCGGCTGAGGCGGAGAATGCCACTGCAAGCCGACCCGACAGTCATTTTCGCGCTCAGAGAGCTTGGCACCTACGACGGCAATCTGCGTCGCACGGATCTCGAGGTGGACTCTCCCTACAACACCTACGTCTACCCGGGTCTCCCCCCTGGACCTATAGCTTCTCCCGGGCTCGCCAGCCTCGAGGCTGCAGCACGCCCTGCAGATGTCCCCTATCTCTACTTCGTGAGCCGCAACGACGGCTCCCATGTCTTTGCCGAAACCCTCTCCGAGCACAACCGCAACGTGTACAAGTGGCAGAAGCTGTACTGGCGCCAGCGCTGGGCCGAGGAGCGACAGCAGGAAGCCGCGCAAGACTGACCCCCGACCAGCCGAGTCCGTGAAGCCTTCCGTCGTCAGGTCAGAGGAGCTTTCAGGGATCCCGCTGAGGGGGCTCTCGGCAAGCCCAGGGGCAAAACCATGGCAGGGCACCTCACGTCCGGGGCGTAGGCGAGCGCGGACCCCGGCTCCCTATCAACTTACCTCGTGACCGGGGTCGTCCCCTCGAGGGATCCCTGGAAGCTCCTCCCTGGTGGGACGCTGACCCGCGAGGGTGGGGGGCTCTAGGGCAGATGGACGGTCATGCCGCGGGTGACGGCTGCCGCATTGCCGCTGGTGACCGAACAGATCGAAAGCTTCTCCTTTACCGTGTTGGCCTGCAGTCGCGCTACCTCTGTGAGGGCCTCGTCCAGAATCTCGCCAGTATCCGGATCGCGAATGACCTCTGCGGTCCCCACCACGAATTCCTGGCCGGCCGCAACACCCTCACGGGTGCCACGATTGACGTAGATCTGTCCATCCTTCACCAACGCCACGGTTCCGGTCCAGGGAACTTCGGGTAGTTGAGCAATCAGCCACTCCGTTGCATCGGAGATGGCGAATTCCATCGCCTTGCCGACATTGTCGTTCTTGAAACCACTCAGATTGGCACCCCAGTCGTAGCTCGAGTACCCGACCGAGCCACCCTTGCGATTCGACTCTCCCACCACATCCGTCGACGCCATCACCTGACCCGTCGTGGAATCCACCAGGTAGATGGTGGCGTTGATCTCGGCGGATTCCTTTTTACCTCCCACCTTGAAGCCCTTGACCCGGACTCCGCCACCAGTACCTTTAGTCTGGTATTGGACATGGGTGATGGCTCCCTTCACCAGCAGTTGGGCGGGAGTCATCTGTCCTGTGGCGGGTGCTTTGCTGCCCTGTGCCGTTCTCCCTGACGCCGCAAAATCCTGCTCGGCCAGAGCCTCGTTGCGCATATCGGTCTCACCCAAGACGATGAAGTGACCCGTGTCATTCAGAACGTCGGTCATGACGGTGCCCCAGGCATGGCCGAGATCCCACTGGCCATGCCAGCTGGATTGATTCTCAAAAGAGCTGACAGTGATGGTGTAGCGAAGCCCTCCAGTCTCAGCTGCAGCCAACCCGCAGAACAACACAGCCGTGAGCACAACCAGGGAAAGGTAGTTTGCCGTCCGCCTCATCTTCGACCTCCTTGTATTTCGTCGTCATTCCCAGGGTCCGGCGAGACACCCTCTCGACTCTCGATCTCCCTTCATACTCCCGCCATCTCGGGCACGGCCCCCAGCTCTTCGAAACGTGCCGTGAAGTGGCGCAGAACCGGTGCCTCATAGATCATCCGGAGCCCTTTGACTGATTCTCGCAGATCGCGAATCTCCTCGAGAGCATCACAGACGTACCGGAGGTGAGTGTTGGTGTAAACCCTACGCGGCACCGCCAAGCGGACGAGATCCAAATCTGGATAGATCTCCTTACCGGTCTCCGGATCCCGACGCCCGAACATCACGCTGCCCACCTCGACACCACGAATCGCCCCTGCCCGATAGAGGGCCACCACCAGGGCCTGCGCCGGAAAGCATTCCTGTGGGATGTGGGAGAGGAAGGACTTCGCATCGATATAGACCGCATGGCCTCCCACCGGTCTGATTATGGGGATTCCCAGTTTCAGCAACCGGCTGCCAAAGGCCCCGACCTGCGACACACGGAAGCGCAGATACTCGGGATCCATGACCTCCCGTAGTCCCCGGGCGACAACCTCCAGATCCCGCCCTGCCAGACCGCCGTAGGTGGGGAATCCCTCGATCAAGATCAGGCGCTGCTTGATGGTTTCGATGAGCTCGCGGTCGCGACTCGCAAGAAAACCTCCCATGTTGGCGAGACCATCCTTCTTGGCGCTCATGGTGCAGCCATCGGCAAGCTCGAACATCTCCCGCACGATTTCGGGAATGCTGCGCCCGAGCTGTCCCTCTTCTCGCTGCTGGATGAAATAGGCGTTCTCTGCAAACCGGCAGGCGTCGATATAGAACGGGATGCCGAATTCGTGACAGAGCTCGGCGTAGGCTCGGATATTGGCCAAGGAAACCGGCTGCCCCCCACCCGAATTGTTGGTCAGCGTGAGCATCGCCAGCGGTATCTGCTCTCGCGACGTCTCTTCGAACAACGCCCGTACCCTGTCGAGATCGATATTCCCCTTGAAAGGGTGCTCCAGTGCCGGGTTCTTGCCTTCCTCGATCACCAGATCCATTGCCACGCCGTCGTGGATCTCGATGTTGGCGCGAGTGGTGTCGAAATGATTGTTGTTGGGCACGATCATTCCCGGCTTGATCAGCGTCGAGAACAGCAGATTCTCGGCAACTCGGCCCTGATGCACCGGTACCAAGTGGGGGAAACCAAAGACTTCCTTCACCGTCGCTTCGAAGTTGTAGAAGTTGCGAGAACCGGCATAGGACTCGTCCCCGAGCATGAGCCCGGCCCACTGATCGTCCGACATGGCCGAGGTTCCCGAGTCGGTGAGCAGATCGACGAAAACCGCCTCACTGGGAATATCGAAAAGATTGAAGCCGGCTGCGCGCAGCCTTTCCTCCCGCTCTCGAGAGTCCGGAAGTCGAATGGGCTCAATGACTTTGACGCGCCAGGGTTCAGGTAAGTCAAACGGCATATTGAGAACCTCCGAGAGATCGAATTCGACCCCAACGATGTTACTACGCATGGGTTGGGCTATCCTTGGTGGCGCTTTGATCGTCTTCGACCAGGGCTCGCGTCTGCGGGTGGTTACCCAGTCCGACCACGCCCATTTTGCGGCCGAGCTCTTGACGCTGTGGCCAGCCGGCGGCTTGCCCGAACACCCCCGCCGCGAGGAGATCCTGTTTGCCACTCGCGAGCACGATAACGGCTGGCGCGAGGCCGACGCCGCACCCCGGGTCGACGTCGCGCGAGCCCGACCCCACGACATCTTCTCGTTTCCACAGTCGGAACGCTTGCAAGTCTGGAGCCGTGGTATCTCCCGCCATTCTGAGACGCATCCATTTGCCACGTTGCTTATTGCCGAACACGCCAGAGTCATCCACCAGCCCCTCACCAGCGACTGGGTAGAGTTATTCGCAAATCTCGAGCCTCGAAGATCGCATTGGCTCGACGAGGCGGGAATCGACGAGCCGACCCTGCAGCGCGATTATCGGTTCGTGCAACTGGCCGATACCCTATCGCTGGCACTTTGTACCGGGGAGCCGCGTCCGTTTCAATGCCTCGAATTCACCGCCAGGGTGAAAGAGAACGTGCTTCATCTCGAGCCGTTCCCCCTGGCGGCAGCTACGACTTTTCGAGTCCCTTGCCGGTGGATACCCCAAAGGCCCTACCGGCGCGATTTGGGGCTCGGCAAGGAACTGGCCAAGGCTCCTTGGCAGTACCTTGCGGTACGGGTCGTGCCCGCCTGAGACGACCATTTCGCCTGTTGCCCACCGAAAGGTGCGTGATAGGCTCTCGGCCATGTCAGACAGCCTCCCGGAGTTTGGAGCGACCACCGATGGGCCGTCGGTCGAACCGACTCGAATTCGCATCCCTTCACCGCTCGGAACGCTCGGGATCGAGCTCACCGGCGAGGTTCTGACGAGCGTAGTCATCGTGCCAAAGGGCCGTGAGAGAAACAGTTTCCGAGCCTTTGCCGACTTGAAACGCTCCGAGCGATCCGAGTTCTTGGACGAAGTCCTGGGGCGATTCTCGGAGTACTTCGCCGGCGCTCGCCGAAGCCTCGATCTCGAGTACGACCTCAAGGCCTCAGGTACCACCGGATTCGCGCGCAGGGTCCTCCGACAGGCCGCCAAGATTCCCTACGGCAAGACCCGCACTTACCGGCAGATTGCCGAGGCTGCGGGCAACCCGGAAAGCTACCGCCAGGTGCTGTCGACTCTGGCAGCCAACCCGCTACCGATCATCATCCCCTGTCATCGAGTGGTGACCACCAAATCGGGGGCCGGCAGCTATATCGCCGGGGTCAAGAAGAAGGACTGGCTTCTCCGCCTCGAGCAGCGGACCGTCGCAGCCGAGGATTTCTAGCGACTGGAATCCTGGCTTAGATCGACTCTCAGATCGAGCTCACCGTCAGGCTCCACAAAAACATCCAGCTCTTCAGGTGTGTAACCGGGTCGCACGACTTCGACCTGGTGTCTACCCGCCCCGACGATCAAACCCGCGTGCAGTGACCCGAGCTCCACGGCCGAGCCGAGGAAGCGGCCGTCAAGATACACCGAGGCGTCCGCTGGTTGAATCAGAAACTGCAGTCTGCCGGTCTCGCCGGGTGCTTCCTGGCTCGTCTTGGCGGTCGTCTCCGACGCCATTGTCGGTCTCTGGGGCTCGGCCGCAGGCGGCAATTCCGGTGGTGTGGCCTCACCGGGCTCCAATCGAATCCGCACATCGAAGACCTCTCCCGAACGTATCTCGAAGGAATGGGTCAGCGTTTTGTAGCCGGGCATGAAGAGCGTCACCCGATAGACCCCCTGCCTCAACCACAGATACCCAGGGTAGCCATCGAACTCCTTGGCCAGGCCGACGTACTCGCCATCTACATATACGGCCGCCTTCTTGGGTTTGACGTTGAGATCCAAACCCCCGAGATCGGTCGCCACATGGCGAACCTGGTAGCTTGGTGTCGGATAGACCCCATACGGCGACCCATACCAATAGGGATACCAGTAGGGAACCCTCCAGCCCCAGCCCCACCCCCACCCCCACCACCAATACGGATGGTAATAGGGACCGTGGTGTCGGTAGGGATACCCACCTCCCCAATGTCCGCCACTCCCCGATGGGGGATGCCCACCGCCAGGCGGTTTGCCACCCGCCGGTGGCCGTCGGTACTGCTCGGGAGGGATCTGCCTCGTGTCTCGAGCTGTCGGCGGCGCCTGCGCCCTGGTGCTGCCAGATTGTTCCGACGAAGTGCGGGGCACTGCGTGCCGCGTTTCAGGAGTCTGGGTGGGTTGCTGGGTATGGGGTCGACGCTCGCCAGCCTCGAGCGGCAGCCCCAGCCCGAAAACGACCACCGCCACGACCGTTCCAGCACACACCCAGCCCTGAGCTGCTCTTGGCCGATCTAGGGAGTGTCTCATTTCGAGCCTCCTCGCCAACTGTGGTCTTCACCGATCCATCTCACTGGACTTCTTCTGCAAATCGTGGACCAAGCCCTGGCGCCAGTGACAGGTTGCCGGGGTACTCGAGACTGTCCTTCTCTCGAGGTTTACCGTCCTCCAGGAAGGCCACGACCGCCAGTGCCAAAACTAGATAGATGGGTTGGAGACCAGGGACTCAGGATCGATGGCTCGAAGACCCAGGGCCCCGCGCGGATCGTCGCACCCGCAGCTTGAGAACATCCAGAAACATGTTCAACGAATCACGTAGTGGATGCACACGTGAGCTGGGAGAGTCCTGCCAGCGAACCCCTTGCTCGACCACACGATACCCCCGATCGCGCGCCAGACAGACCAGCTCCACGTCGAAGGCGAATCGCTCGATTGTGAGATCAGCGAAGAGCTCCCGCGCCACATCGCCGCGAAGCAGTTTGAAGCCGCACTGAGTATCTTGTTCGCTCACCAGAGCCAGGGTACGGAGAATACGATTGAAGGTCTTGCCCATCAGCTCTCGATAGATGGGCTGACGTTGCGTGACCTGCGAGTCTGACACCGCTCTACTCCCCAGGATCACCTCGGCCTCTTCGGCACGCGCCTTCAGAGTCACCAAATCCTCGATCGGTGTCGACAGATCGGCATCGCAGAGGAGAACCCAGGCCCCATGACTGGAGAGCACCCCCCGCTTGAGGGCCGCCCCCTTGCCCCGATTTTCCGGCTGCCGCAATAGCTCGACGTGACGGTGCGAGTGCTCTGCGGCCACTGCGGCGGTTCGATCCTCGCTGCCATCGTCGACCACCAAGATCTCGAAGGTCTCGTCTCGCCCTTTTAGATAGTTGGCGACCTTCCGCAGACTCTCTCCCAGTCGATGTTCCTCGTTGTAAGCAGGAATCACGACGGTCAAATCGACCGGGTTTGTCCGCTCGGCGTCTCGGTCGGTGCCTGTGGGCGCGTCACTCAAGGACTTCCACCTTCAGCGCTTCAGCAACGGGCCCGGCCGGCAGGACCTGTCCCCCTTGCGCAGTCAGGATCTCGGCGATTTCCTGCCGACGATCCGGTGGACAGAGCAGCACCACCGAGCCACCGCCACCGGCACCACAGACCTTGCCTCCCCAGGCACCGGAGCTCTTGGCCACCTCCAAGAGGTCCTCGATCGCCGGGGTGGAGATGCCCTCTGCCAGTTGCCGACGCCAGAACCACTCTTGGCTCATCAGCTCGCCTGCTCTTGCCCACTCCTCTTGCTCGACCGCGTCAGCCATCTCTCTGGCGGCATCGCGGATCCCATCGAAACAGCGAATCGTCTCCGGGTCCGATTCCAATCGCCGGCGGATCATTCGCCAATTGCTGCCGGCGGAGAAGTGGCTCTGTCCCGTGTACACGACCAATAGCGAGCGGCCGAGTGCCGCCAGATCCACCGCCAGGTGCCGCACCTGCTCGCCACCTGGCTCATGACGTATCTCCAGAACTCCGCCCAGCAGGGCTGGAAAGTGATCCTGGCACCCGGTGGGCAATTCCATCAGCCGCGCCTCGATGTCTCTCGCCAAGGCCGCGCGGGATTCAGCGCTCGATTCAGCAACACCACAGATCACCTCACCAGTGGCGATCAGGGCGATAGCGAGCGCCGAGCTGCCGCCGAGACCTCCTCCACGAGGCGAGGCGCTGTGTATTTTCACCTCGACAGGCGGCAGGCCCAGCTCGAGTGCGATCAGGCCCGGCAAGGCACCTTCTTCAGTGGCCGCAAGGTCCTCGAGAGTGCTCGCTTCGACGATCGAATCGCCCTGGCAGATTCGATAGCCGCTACTGGAGCGAAGCATCTCGACTCGAACCGCCAGGTCCAAAGCCACATTGACCGTGCAAGATCCACGATGTAACAGGCCCAGGGGCCAAATATCCAGGGTTCCGCCCGCCAGATCGGCTCGGCACCAGGCGCTAGCAGTAACGCCCCCCGCCCGTGGTTCGCTATCTGCCAACGGCGTCCCCGACCGGCGGCTCCGAAACCTCGAGATCTGCCACCTGTCCTGAGGCAGAAATGGGTGTCAAGTCGATTGAATCTCCAGATTGCAGGCCCGCTCTCAGTAGGTCCCTCCACGACTCGAACTCCGGTAGCTGCTCTAGAGGGATGGGCTCACCGGGCTTGCTCTTCAATGTCAGCGGATTCATCCAACGACCGTCCCGCTGCATCCGATAGTCCAAATGAGGCGCGGTGGCCAGTCCTGTCGAACCGACATACCCGATGACCTCGCCCTGACCTACCCGTTTGCCCGATCGAATGCCCTCGGCGAAGCGCGACAGATGAAGATACGCCGTTAAATAGCCATTGGGATGTCGCACCCTGACGGTCTTGCCACCACCGCGATCCCAACCTGCGGACTGGACCACGCCACTACCCGTCACCCTGACCGGTGTACCCGCTGGAGCACCGTAATCGATGCCATAGTGGGGACGGTACTGCTTCAACACGGGATGAAAACGGCGACTGCTGAAGCCCGAGGTGACCCTCGAATAACGCAGCGGAGAACGCAAGAAGAGCTTGCGCAGCGGTCTTCCTTCACCGTCGTAGTGGCCACCATCGGAACCAAATCGATACGCCTCCAGGCGGCGGTCGTCATTCTCGTAGATGAGGGCGAGGATGCTGCCCACTCGATGAAACTCGCCATCGAGATAGACCCGCTCATAGAGAATCTCGAATCGATCCCCCATCCGCAGATCGCGATTGAAATCCAGATCCCACTGCAGAACATCCGCCATCACGTACGCGAGGACGGCCTCTCCGCCAGCGCTCTGAATGCTCGACTCCAAAAAGCCGTCCAGAGTCCCGGTGACGACACGCGTCTCCGAGATCTCGACGAAGGGGCGCCAGCAGCTCTGCCAGCCCTCACCGGCTCTCTTCGCTTCCACCTGCCCCTTGCCGGCAATGGTCAGACGGAATCCTTGAAATCGATTCTCGCGGTCCACCAGAGCGGCGTATCGATCCGCGGGACGTAAACGACGCACATCGATGTGGTTGGACAACTCGCTGACTAGCGATTGGGACTCGGACGGTTCCAGCCCGAAACCGTCGAGCACCTGACCCAGGGTCTCGCCCGGACGAAAGGAGAATTCCACCGGCAGATCAACCGTGGCCAACCGACTGTCCGCGCGTGCCACCCAGACAGGTGAGCGGACCAGATCTGGGTCGAATCCCAGAGTTGCGACGATGGGATAGGGAGAGGCGACCTGAGTCTTCAGCCGACGAATGCCAAGCGCGAGACCCAGCGCCAGGACCGCCAACACGAGTGGAATTCCCACCCGAACCATCTGCCGGTATCTGCGAGTCCTCCTTCGGCCGGACATGTCAGAGCTTGATTCGTAAGGGCCCCACACCACGCTGCCCGGTGCGCAACATACCACAGGCCGTGGAGGCGCTGCTCAGGGCACTAAGGGTCAACCGATCGTCTGCGCTATGAGGCTGTCGGGGTTATTGGAGAGCTTGCCCGAGAAGGCCGTCTTGCCGTCCTTGAAGATCACCAGACCGGGCAGGTTGGTCACCGAGTAACGCTTCGAAAAGGTCCCATCTTCGTCGAGATACACCTTGGCCTTCGACTGCTGATTGCCCAGAAAGCTCTCGGCCTCGGAGCGGTCTTCCTGGAAGTTGACAGAGATCACCCTGGCCTGACTTCCCCACCGATCGGCAATGGCGTTGACCCGTGGCACGATATCTCGGCAGCGGGGAGACCATGAGGCCCAGACCACGGCGATCACGACCCCCTGATCCAGGTCGGCGGGCTGTAACTCACCGCCCTTGAGTCCTTGCAGACGGAAGGGTCGTCCCTGAGCCACCGACAACACCGGCGTCAGTAACAGCAGTGTGATCAAGGCGGCCATGGAACTAGCCGGAAGACTCCTTTTTGCCATCATCATCGGGCTCTCAGGATTGGAAACCGGCACCGCCACGGCGCAGGCTGATGATGATTCGCTTGCGCAATCGCTCGGGCGCACGATTCTTGGAGCATCCCTGTTTCAGTAGTGCTCGAACTCGCCGAGTGTAGTCGATCTGACGAGCGCACTCTGGACACAGAACCAAGTGCTCACGAAAGGCCACCAGGAGCTCCTCCTCCATTTCGTTGTCCGTATAGAGAAAGATCGTTTCTCTGAACCTGATGCAATTCATACTGGTGCCTGTGGCGACGCTATCGATAGCCTTCAGGGACTCTGGTTTGCCGTCCTACTCTCTATCTAACTACCTGATTTGCGCCTATATTCCTCGCCTTCCTTCTCGTCGGGCCCGGCCTGCGACGGCGACGAATCACGGCGACTGCGCATTTTGGCTGGCTTGCCATCGCGTAGATAACCATGCTCGCGAGCGTAATCGAGCATGGCAGTCTCGAGAAGCTTGCGGCCACGGTAAAGCCGACTCATCACGGTGCCAAGAGGTAACTCGAGAATCTCGGCGATCTCTTTGTAGGAGAAGCCTTCCAGATCGGCCAGAATCACTGCCATCCGATAGTCAGGTGGCAGACTGTCGAGAGCTCGCTGGACGTCCTCATCCAAGACATCCTCCAGCAGCTCCTCTTCGGGGCTCTTGATCTGCCCGGCCGCTTCTCGGCTCACTTGGGTCTCGAAGGCATCCTCGATATCGGCGAAGTCGCTTTGGGGGGGTGCCTGCTGCTTCTTGCGATAGTGGTTGATAAAGGTGTTCTTGAGAATCTTGAACAGCCAGGCTTTGAAATTCGTTCCCTCTTGGAACTTGTCGTAGTACCGGTAGGCCTTTAAATAGGTCTCCTGGACCAG
>Ga0255054_10002420_pt1 | contig 10675 bp, 10 predicted proteins | sample JV7_2_23_MG_FD_188634 | JGI IMG/M metagenome (GOLD analysis project Ga0255054, IMG submission 188634) | Seawater microbial communities from Jervis Inlet, British Columbia, Canada - JV7_2_23 | ecosystem: Environmental > Aquatic > Marine > Inlet | place: Canada: British Columbia | collected... | reverse complement strand
TTGAATTCATCAGAGCGACCGTCATAGTCAAAGTCGAATGTTCCTAGGTAGGTATGGCGCCTTCTCGGCTAAAGTCGCACTTTCAGCCTGCACTAATACTCCGAACTGCCGCCGCTCCCTGCCGATTTTCTGAATTCGGTAAGCAAACCATTGCTATCTCCTGATTGGAAAAACGAGCTATGGGCAAATGTAGCGTATAGGATTTCCTTTGCCAAAGATGCCAGTGACATTCGTCAGGCTGATAGATGACATCTGTCAGTTGTTGGAAACTGGGCTGGTTGGCTATCATTCTTGGGTAAACCATAACATATAGGCGAGAATGTTTATGTATGACCATAACACAGCGGTAATGAGTGAAAGCGAGGAGATGTATTTGATAACTATCGCTCGATTGATAGAGCAGGGTGAAGAAGAGCCGGTGTCTATCTCCCGATTGTCAAGCGAACTGTCTATCCAGCCTGTATCCGCTAATCAGATGGTGCACAAGCTAGCTGAGGAAGGATTTGTGGATTATTTTCCCTATAAAGGGGTTCAACTGACGCCTGACGGGGAAGAGGCTGCTCTACAAGTCTTGCGGGACAGGCGCCTATGGGAGGTTTTTTTGGTGAAACATTTGGAGCTTCCGCCCAGTGAAGCCGATGCACTTGCATGCCGCCTTGAGCATATCACCCCTAAGGGAGTTACTTGCCGGTTGGCCCAGTTCCTTGGCCATCCATCCTTTACTCCACAGGGATTACCTATTCCCGAAGTCTCTGGAGAGGTAGACACCCAAACCTTCCAGACCCTAGACGAGCTTACCGTAGGGGAAAGGGGAGAGGTTATGCGCATAGAGTGCGACACGGCAACTCGGGCATTTTTGGATGGGGAAGGATTTCGACCAGGTCAAGAAGTGTGCCTTTTGGCCAGGGGCAGTGGGGGAGCGATGCTGCTGCAGGCAGGCAAAGAGCGGCTCCACCTCTTTCATCCCGTAGCAGACAAGATATTAATTAGCGTCCAGAAAAGCCAGAAGGAGTGAGCATTATTGTGAGGAGCTTTATGACTGCCCTCCGCAAAGGGTTATTTAGAACTTTCGACCATACAAGAAGTAGGAGCCGTTTACCTTGGTTCTGCGTCGGGCTTGGCCTGGTCCTGGCATCCATTAGCCTGGTTGCTTGCCAGGGGAAAGCCGATCTTGCTATCGGTGCTGCAGAAGTAAAAGATGTAGTTGTCGAGCCGGAAACTAAGTCAAACCAGCTGGTAATTTATTCAGGTCGTAAGGAAAGTCTTGTTAGGCCTGTTATTGATCAATTTCGACAAGCCACCGGAATCGATGTTGAGGTGCGCTACGGAGGCACGGCCGAGCTAGCCGGCGTTTTGTTGGAAGAGGGAGAAAACAGTCCGGCCGATGTTTTTTACGCCCAGGATCCGGGCGGGCTTGGTGCCATTCAAGCTGCCGGCCACCTGGTCCAGCTTCCCGCCAACATCCTCGAGATCGCGCCTGAACGCTTCGCTTCCCCAGAAGGCGATTGGGTCGGTATCTCCGGCCGGGCCAGGACCGTTGTCTACAACACCGAGACCATAACGGACCCAGCGATGCAATTGCCCGAAGATCTATGGGGTTTCACAGCTCCTGAATGGAAGGGGCGCCTGGGTTGGGCGCCATCTAATGGTTCGTTCCAGGCCATGATCACCGGCATGCGCGCCCTCTGGAGTGAAGAAAGGACCCATGAGTGGCTGCAAGGCGTTCAAGCGAATGAACCAGTCCTCTTCGAGAGCAACACTCCCATCGTCGCTGCTGTTGGCGCCGGAGAAATCGACGTCGGACTCGTTAACCATTACTATCTCTACCGCTTCCTGTCTGAGGAAGGACAAGATTTCGCAGCCCGCAATTACTTCTTGCCTGGTGGCGGTCCTGGCAGCCTTGTCATGGTTTCAGGTGCGGGCATTCTCAAGTCGGCCGCCAATCAGGAAAACGCGCAGGCTTTTATCGAATTTCTGCTTTCTGCGCCTGCTCAACAGTATTTTGCCGCCCAAACATTTGAGTACCCCCTGGTGGACAGTGTAAGCACGGTAACCGGACTGACCCCTTTGGCTGAACTGGAGGGCCAGGCTGCTGACATCGCTCTCACACAACTGGCCGACCTGACCGGCACCCAAGAGTTGCTGCTCGACTTAGGAATTATTGACTGATATACGCCAATTGGTCGCAAGGCTCCGGAAACTTGATCGGCACTTCAAGAACTCATGAACTTGCGTAATAACCAATATATCGAAGCTCAAGACGTCACTCGGCCTTTGCCGCGTTTACCACGCTCTGTAAGGAGACGTATAAGATCAGCCACAAGCTCCTCACATCTGATAATGGTTGCTGCTGCGGCTCTGGTTACTGGACTCATCTTGCTTGTTCCGTACTACCTGGTGGTACGCAGCTTAAACGCCGGCCAAGCGGCAGTGGCAACAATGGTGAGCCTGCGTACGCTCCATCTATTGGGCAATACGGTCTTGCTTGCGGCCGCCGTAACATTGGGAGCTACGGCTCTAGCCGTCCCATTGGCGTGGTTAACGATAGCCACCGATCTGCCCGGACGCCGCCTATGGTCTATCCTCGTCGCATTGCCCCTCATCTTCCCCAGTTACGTAGCCGCCTACATCTATGCTTCGACATTCAGTCCAAAGGGCTTGCTCCAACAATTACTGAGCCCGCTAATTGGGCTTGATCGAATACCGGATTTTTATGGATTCCCCGGTGCCTTTTTTGTTCTAACCCTTATTACATATCCGTACATTCTACTCACTGTGCGAGGGGCCTTTCGTCACCTTGATCCCTCGCTTGTCGAGGCCGCGCGCAATCTGGGTCTGACCCCTTGGCAAGCCTTCTGGCGCGTAACATTACCCCATCTGCGGCCAGCCATCATTGCCGGTGCCCTGCTGGTCGCCCTCTATGTCTTCCGCGACTTCGGGGCCGTAACAACGCTCCAGTACAATACCTTTACCCGCATCATCTATAATCGCTATCTAAGCTACCGGCTAGATATGGCCGCCCTTTTTGCCTCCATCTTAGTGATACTCACAATTGTCATCCTGCTTCTGGAGCAGCGAAGCCGCGGTCGCGGTCGTTATAGTCGCCTATCAGCCGGATGTCAGCGCCGCCCACAACCAGCATCGCTTGGCCGCTGGAAAGTGCCTGCCCTAATCTATACGGCCGCCGTCGTCACAGTTGCCCTGGCCGTACCTTTGGCCACCCTTCTCTACTGGCTTTGGCGAGGCTGGAAAAACCAACAGGTTGTGAGCGGGTTTGGGACAATGAGCGATAATCTGACCTCATTGACCAGCTTGCTAGAACCCGCCTGGCACTCTGTCTCCGCTTCCTTTCTGGCAGCGCTCCTGACCATTTTGCTGGCGCTTCCCGTGACTATCTTGGTCGTTCGCCGGCCGGGCCGCTTGAGTCGCTTGTTTGAACAAGTTGCCTATGCGGGGTTCGCCTTACCGGGCATTGTGATCGCTTTGGCGCTCGTCTTTTTCGGCATCAATGTGGTTCCATCCCTGTATCAAACGTTGCCGATGCTGCTGGCTGCTTATGTCATACTATTTATTCCTCAGGCCATCGGCGCTGAGCGGGCCAGCTTGCTGCAACTATCACCGACGTTAGAGGAAGCGGGGCGAAGCCTGGGCCGGCATCCATTGGCCGTATTGCGCCGAATTACTTTGCCACTCATTCGGCCTGGCTTAGTGACCGGCGCACTATTGGTTTTTCTTACGGCCATGAAAGAATTGCCGGCGACGCTGATTCTCAGCCCGTTGGGTTTTAATACACTGGCTGCCCAGATTTGGTCGAACATCGGCGAAGCCTTTTTTGCCCGTGCCGCTTTACCGACGCTGTTGTTACTGCTGCTATCTTCTATTCCTTTAACCTGGCTAACTCTCAGAGATACTCACGAGTGAAATGCGTTTTCCAATACTTGATTACCGTCGATCGAATTGCGAGACCCCTCTTGTCGATTGCTGAAGTTCCCTATGCCACCAGTTAATATTAGTTGCCACCTAATCTCCAAGTATTTCGGTAACCGACCTGCTGTCGAAGGTGTCTCTTTAACTATTCCCGCCGGCCGCATCCTGGTTCTGCTTGGTCCAAGCGGCTGTGGCAAAACGACTGTCCTACGCCTGGTGGCCGGGTTTGAGCGGTTGGATGAAGGGGAGATCGAGATCGGCGGGGATGTAATTGCTCGCCCCGACCAACACCTACCACCAGAGCGACGGCATTTAGGCATGGTCTTCCAGGACTACGCTATATTTCCTCACCTGACCGTAGCCGACAACGTAGGCTTTGGGCTTAACGGCCGTTCTGGCCAGGCTGATAAAAAAGCTAGGGTTGATTCGCTGCTAGCCTTTGTTGGCTTGGATAACCTGGGAGAGCGAATGCCCCACGAGCTTTCGGGCGGGCAGCAACAACGCGTAGCCCTGGCCCGGGCCTTGGTGACTGAACCCCGCGCCCTCTTATTGGACGAGCCCTTCTCCAATCTGGACGCCGCATTTCGCACCGAGGTACGTACAGAAGTAAAGGATTTACTTCGTCAAAGTGGAACCACGACCATCTTTGTCACTCATGACCAGGAAGAGGCGCTTTTCTTTGGTGATCTGATCGCCATCATGCGCTCTGGTCGAATCGAACAAATTGGCACACCGGAAGAGATATTCCTTCGTCCACGAACCCGCTTTGTTGCCGCCTTTATGGGCCAGACCGACTTCATTCCAGGTCAGGTAACCAGCAAAGGCATCGATACACCCCTCGGTCACCTCAACCTTGATACATCTCTGCCGATCGGTACGCAGTTGGAAGTAGCGCTACGCCCAAACCACGTAGCATTGAATCCCGGTGTCAATCACAATAGCCGGATTCTCTCTCGCCAGTTTCTGGGCATAGCCTATCTTTACCGCGTCGCCCTATCCGACGGCACAATTATCCACAGCTGGCAACCGTACCAGGTAGACTTACCGCCGGACACTTCAGTTCGGGCGACTATCCGGCCGGGGAATCTACCCCCGTTGTTTAGTGAAGGTCAGGCGCTTGATATACTGCCGGATCTTGATTAAGACACCCGGTAGAACCTAGGCCATCCGAAACAGGCCAAGGTACGTACATTTCTATGAGCAACGGTGACCGAGGGTTGTATCTTGCTTTATCAGCGGCGCAGGAGCGAAGGGGTATTTGTCACCCCTGGCGTGCTGATCTCCATGAGTTCAGGGTTGCTAATGAGCTAACGCCGCCATATGTGGGTCTTGTTCCCGGCTTTCATTGTACTGGCTCAGTGGGGCGACCGGCCGTGGGCCGACAGGCTTATCACTACCATATCTTTGGTGTGCCTGGCATTATTCACAGCCATGTTTGCCAATGGCTATTGGGTTGGCTAAGGGGCCAACTTAATGGGTCTACCTGGGCTCAATCAGATATATGAGACCTTCTGCTAAACAGGCCGATTTAGGCACTCCCCTTTGCCTGCCAGCAATCGTTCCTGCACCATCTAGTATGGGCGTTGCGGGAACGACACGAACACCAAACATGCTGGCTGCCCTCCGGCCGACTGGACTGAGTAGGTTCAGACGAATGAATCGGGCCTAAGCAATTGTTACGATCAATGTGCGACCAACTGGCCTCCACTGCTGGTGCAAGCCGGGGAAGTACCTGTCCCCGCCCAGGGTATTACCGGTATATTGGATATCACCGAGCGGGACGATGGTGCCTTCCAGGTGACCTATGACGACCTACCATTGTGCTTCTTGGGAAATAGTGAATCCCCTGGTGACACTACCGGGCATGAAGTGTGTGATGTCTGGTTCGTCGTACCCCTAACCGAAGACATCGAAAATTAATTACATTTCTAACATGAATAAGCCCGTCTGCGCTGTCAGGCGGCTCTATTTTGTGTTTCTCCGTTTTATTGCACTACCATAATTCCAGATCCGGCATAGGTAAGCTCGGGACTATGTGGAGCGAGCAATGGTTTCGTGTTGGTGTTGGTCCAGTGGTTCGCAGATGAGGGCTGGCTGGTCTGCCATGGTTTGGGAAGGATGGTAGTGGACATAGACACGACGCAATAAATCTACGTCTTGGTAAAGTGTTTTTTCTACTTCGCTGGCGATGGAATCTCCGGCGGTGACGCTGATGCCTCCGTCAACGCCTATGGTCACGTTCACCACTAAGTAAGGTCCGAACCGGTGGGCGTGAATCTCCTCAACTTGTTCAACACCTGGAATCGGCTGAAGTAAGTGAGTGATTTGTCTGGCTAAAGTTTCTCCTGGTACTGTGTCCATCAGGTCTTGCGAAGACTCCCTAATAATCGCCACACCCGTACGCAGTACGAACATGGCAACGATGGCCCCAGCTAAAGGATCGACCCACAAATAACCCATGCGCCCGAGAAAAATACCGAATGTGGCCGCCCCGGCTGAAAAGAGATCGTTACGATGATCATAAGTCAACGCCATGACAGCTGCATTCCCTGTCTCGTGGCCAATCCGCCGGGTGAAATGCGTTAAGCCCAGCTTGGTAATAACTGTAAAGATGGCCACCCACAAAGCTATCTGGCTCGCTCCGGTGAAATCGCTCTCTCCAATCCATAGGTCATAGATACTGTTAATGGAGTTCCAGAAAATAGCGACCGCCGCCGTAATAACAAACGAGCCAATGATCAGCGCGGCAATGCTCTCCAACTGACGGTGGCCATATGGGTGTTCGTAATCAGGTGGTTTTCCAGCTCGTTTCATGAACGTGGCCACTACCAAATAATAGGCTACGTCAGATGTCGAGTTAATTCCATCAGCCAACAGTGCGGGGCTGTGACCCAGAATGCCAACGCTCGTCTTCAATGTAGCCAGGAGAATGTTCATGGCTAGGCCTACTTTGACGGCCAGCATGCTCTGTCTTTCTCTTTGACTGACGTCCATAACGACCTCGTTGTTACCGTAATTGTCTATCCAAGTAGCCTTTAACCCTGAAGCGGATGATAAGTATCAGTGATTGAACCTCTTTCTGGTAGTTAGGAATGGCTGAAAATAGTGGTGATCTTTGTCATGTTTAGCAATGTAGGCTAAGTTCAGACACAATACGGCAAATCAAATACAGATTCTCCCCAGACCTGAATAAGCTTTTTCACTCATCTATTACAAACAGATTAACGAGTTTAACAGTACGACCGTTTTATTGACAATGTGGCGGTGAATTTTCGCGATGTAAATGATAATTTCGCTCGCTGCCCAATAGATACCTACAAACCAACATTAGGCAGCTTTTTTCACCCATACACCTACTCGCTAATAAGCATTCCGAGAAAGTCAATCCTTGGCATCCATTTCTAGAATGGTAGAAGAACTTTTCTCCAATCCGAATTACCTGATCTTTATCTCCGGACACGATTTCTGGAGGCCTTTTCCTAGAGGTAAGCTGCTAGGATTGTGTTGGGGCTTAATCTTTTAAGATTGAGGATACTTTCCGGACGGTTATCTGAGCGAGACAGCCACCCTCAGGCTCTTGTTGCAACCCTGCCCAGCAAAGCCCCGCTTCAGCAATTCAACATGTTCTTCTACTAGACCAAATCCGCATATCTAGTCACGACATCTAGATTCATACGACATTTCGACGAAATTATCATCCGTTTTGAGGCAACCGCCTCACCTTCGGTAACATGTGTAAATGAGGTAATGCAATTTGGTGGGCGCGTTTATTCCGGGAAAAGGGGCCAGAAGATCGGCAAAAATATCATCGACACAATGAGCAGAATAACCGTCAACAAGGCGCCAACGCGCGCGTAATCCGTAAATTTATAGCCGCCAGGTCCAAATACCAGGACGTTGGCCTTGTGCCCTACCGGAGAAAGGAAGCTGGTAGCGACGCCGATCACGACCGCCATGGTGAAGGTCTTGTAGTTAGCGCAGAGACCCGCGGCCGTATCTAGTGCGATGGGCACGATCAACACGATGGCGGCTGCGTTGGACATAGGCTGCGTGATGATGACTGCCAGCAGGTAGATCCCTGCCAGTGTAGCCAGGGGACCATACGGACCGAAAATATCAAGTATCAGATCCGCAAGGTATCTGGCCGTACCAGTTAGCTCCATGGCCAGCCCCAACGGCAGCATGCCGGCCACAAGAAAGACCGTCCGCCAGTCCACGCTTTCGTAAGCCTCTTCGATAGTCAGCGCACCAGACAGGATCATGATAACAGCGGCGATGACCATGGCTAACGAGATTTGCATTCCGGCAAAGATTGCCAACCCGATTGCCAGCAGCAGCGCCCCCACAGCAATGGGCGCTTTATTGCTGCGAAAAACCTCTAGTTCAATCGGCTCCAACACCTGGAAATTATCTCCCTCTTGGAGGCCTTTTATCCGGTGCTGCAGACCCTGGAGAAGTTAAGCATCACCAAACGCGAGCGGCACATCACGCAGCCTTTCGGTTATCACTCGTCCCCGGCGGGAGATGGCCAAAATGGTAAAACCATAGCGGTCACGAAATCGAACCTCCCGGAGGGTAAGTTCGGCGATATGCGAATTTGGGGCCAGTGTGGCCTCGATCACCTGAACGTCTCCTGGCTCCAGGCTGTCGATGTCAAGCTTGTAGTCTACCTCGATGGTTAGCCCGAGGGATTTGTGAGCGTCCATTAGCGCCGAGGCGGAACTTTCGATGATCAGCAGATCGCCGGATTGGATCTGTGTATCCCGATGAAGACCAGGCTGGTCTCCATTTTCCCTTTGGACAGCGAGTACGGTCAGGTCGTACTTCTGACCCAAGCGTGATTCGAACAACGTTTTTCCATTCAATTGGCTCTCGGGTGTAACCCGGACTTCAGTGACGTAGTCACTTATCCGGTCGATGTCTTCCTTACCTCGGGCGCCTTCCCTTACAGGAAGCAACCGCCTACCAATCAGCACCATGTAGACAACGCCGGTTGTCAAGACAACCGCGCCCATTGGTGTAAATTCAAAGAACCCGAAAGTTTCCAGCCCACGTTCGCCAAGGATGCCGGTTGCTAGCATGTTGGCAGGTGTTCCAATCAGAGTCATCTTGCCGCCAAGCAAGGATGCAAAAGCCAGGGGAATCAGCATTTTTGATACGGGTATATTGGTCCGCCTCGAGATCCCTACCACGGCCGGCAAGAGCATCGCTACCGCACCCACGTTGTTCATGAAGGCCGAGATCACGCCGACAGTGATCATAATGATGGCGATGAGGCCTACTTCGCTGTTTCCAGCCACCCTTAGGATGCCTCTGCCCATTGCGTCCGCCACGCCAGTTTTGAATAATCCTCCGGACACCATGTAAACGGCCCAGACAGTGACGACGGCCGAGTTGGAAAACCCACTGAATAAGTCCTCACCCGGAACCAGGCCCAGGACGCCGACGGTGATGAGGACCAGCATAGCCACCACATCAACCCGGAGCTTCTCTGTGGCGAAGAGGATCAGGGCGCCCAGGATGATTAGCAGGGTTAGGGCGATATCGAGCGTCATGACTTCTGAGAGAACGTTGTTGCCGGCGGGAAATATCTGTCTTTGATCAGACCAGTATCATAGGAAAACAGGGACATGTTCACTTAGCGTTTTGTAAGGAGGATCCACATTGACGAGGACAACGAGATTTCCTTCTTCTGGTTAGACGTTAAACCAAATGGCACAAACGATGAAGCTTAATCTCAAGATACAGAGGAGGGGTGACAAACCTCGTTATGAAGTTGTTACAATGTTGTGACAGAAGCCAGCTTTTCCTTGCCTGCAGCCAGTTCCGGCATGATTTAGTTGTCTCTGGGAATCATGTTGCTATTCAGAAGGTATAACTAATCCATAACCAAGTCCGGGTACATTTTCAATGTAGGTAGGCTGGGCCGGATCGGGTTCAATTTTGCGGCGCAAGCGACTGACCAATTGTCGGAGCATGTCCTGGTCACCACCTTCGGAGCCCCAGACATGGGTGATGATAACCTCGCTGGTGAGTACGTGACCGGCGTTGATCATCAAGTAGCGAAGCAGCCGGTGCTCCAAAGGAGTTAGAGATACCGTCCTGGCCTGCCCGATGCGAAGTTCGCGCCGGTTGGCGTCGAGGGTAAGCTGGCCAACCCGGTGGACAGCCGGCAAATGTTTTTTGCCAGACCGCCGCAGCACTGCTTTCACACGGGCGACCAGTTGTCGCGGGCTAAATGGCTTTGGGATGTAATCGTCAGCGCCTAGTTCCAGGCCGCGCACAATGTCATCCTCTTCACCACGGACGGTGAGCATGATGATGGGTGTATCCGCTTCGGCCCGGATACGACGGCAAACGGTGAATCCGTCTATCTTTGGCAAGTTCAGATCTAAGACGATCAGGTCTGGCTCTTCGTCCCGCCACTTTTGTAACGCGCTTTGGCCATCATAAGCCAGGCTCACCTGGAATCCCTCATGGCGCAAGGTAAAGGCAACCAGGTCGGCCAGTATGCGATCGTCGTCAACCACTAATGCTTGCATGCTCATCTGCTAATGGTAGTGTGAACCAGAAAACGGAACCACCTCCCGGCCGGTCTTCCACCCCTACCAGTCCGCCGTGGGCCTCGACAATCGCTTTAGCAACAGAGAGGCCTAGCCCCGCCCCGTGTTGGGATTCGATATCCTCTGGGTCAGGATGAACAAAGGGCCGAAACAGGTCGGACTGGTAACCTTCCGGCACACCTGGC
>Ga0255054_10002419_pt1 | contig 10678 bp, 9 predicted proteins | sample JV7_2_23_MG_FD_188634 | JGI IMG/M metagenome (GOLD analysis project Ga0255054, IMG submission 188634) | Seawater microbial communities from Jervis Inlet, British Columbia, Canada - JV7_2_23 | ecosystem: Environmental > Aquatic > Marine > Inlet | place: Canada: British Columbia | collected... | reverse complement strand
CAACCTTTCTGGCTCATTCGCGAAAGGGTTGAGCGGGCAGCTCGCTCAGTAATCTCCAGCAGCCCCATCAGTTTCAGTAACCCCGCGGTCCAGGCCGTGCCGCCAAACGGCACGACGTATTCGCCGAACAAGGTAAAGATCACGATTTGGGTGCGGATGGATGGGCGGGAGTTCATGTGTCAGCCAGTAAGAGCAAAGATCACGACTTGAGTGCGCATCGATGGGCGGGAGGTCATAACGCGACTATATTGCGATCGTCTCCAAAGTGAGACATGATAAGTATAGCATCTGCCGATCCGCTGTCAACTAAGTCATCGATTGTGAATGACGTCACAGTATTGACCGGATGTGAAGTCATGCTACAATCGTAATGTCTCACTTTTTAGACGCTTATAAATAAAGTGGGGTATATCCAAGCCATGATCGTCGACTTCCACGTCCACGTATCTCGCCCTGAGCACGAGCACGCCTGGACCATGGACTTTCTGCAAAGCCAGTACGACGGCGATATCCATGAGTTTGCAGAGCGGGTGCTCACGCCGGAGGGAATTCGCAGCTTCCTGCAAGAGAATGGAATCGACTATGCGGTTGCGCTGGCCGAAGTCTGCCCCATAACGACCGGAACCTGTACCAACGAGTACACCATCGATTTCGTTCGCCGTGCCAACGCCGTTCCCGACCCGAGCGGTGGCCCGAAGGGCCGGCTGATCCCCTTTGCGAGCCCAAATCCCTACATCGACAACGACCTCGCTGAGCGGCTCGATGAATTGGTACAGGACGAAGGCTTTCGGGGTGTCAAGCTGTACCCGGTCTACCAGCACCACTACCTAAACGACACTCGTATGTACCCGCTTTACGCAAAGGCTCAGGAGCTGGGAGTCCCCATTCTGGTGCACACCGGCTCGTCGATGTTCAAAGGCGCACGCATCAAATACGGCGATCCGCTTCACCTGGACGACGTGGCCATCGATTTTCCCGAACTGAACTTGCTATTGGCGCACGGCGGACGACCCTTCTGGTACGAGCAGGCCTTCTGGATGGCCCGGCGTCATGCCAACGTGTATCTCGAGATCTCCGGCCTGCCTGCCAAGAACCTGCTCAACTACTTCCCAAAGCTGGAGAGCCTGGCAGACAAGGTGGTGTACGGGTCCGACTGGCCTGGCAATCCATACATTCGCAGGAACATCGAGGCCATCTACGAGTTGCCAATCAGCGAGCAGACCATGGAAAAGATCCTGGGTGGCAACGCGATTCGGCTGCTCGGACTGGAATCCGAGCTTGCGGCGAAACAGCCAGCTTCCACGGAGCGTGCGCAGTGAAAACCGAGCTCATGTTGGGAAACCGCGCCCTGGCACGCGGTGCCTGGGAGGCGGGTGTGGAATTCGCAGCCGGATACCCTGGCACGCCCAGCACGGAAATCCTTGAGACTCTGGCGCACTTCCCCGAAGTCCGCTCTCAGTGGTCGGCCAACGAAAAGGTGGCCTTCGAGGAAGGGATGGGGGCCGCCATTGGCGGCATTCGGGTACTGGTCACGATGAAACACGTTGGACTCAACGTGGCCGCCGATCCGTTCATGGTCTTCCCTTACGCCGGTACAAATGCCGGCTTTGTGCTGGTCTCGGCCGACGACCCCGGAATGCACTCCTCTCAGAACGAACAGGACAACCGCTATCTGGCACGCATGGCCAAGGTGCCGATTCTGGAGCCCAGCGACGCTCAAGAATGCAAAGACTTCGTTGGATTGGGCTTGCAGCTGTCGGAGGAATTTCAAACACCGGTCATGCTGCGCACGACCACCCGGCTGGCTCACCACAAAGGACTGGTTTCGCTCGGAGAGCGCGAGTCGGTCCCTCAGAAAGAGTTTGTGCCGGATCCGCGCCGATTCTCCGTTCCGATTTACCGGCGTATCTTGCGCCCGCAGGTGGAAGCTCGTTTGGATCGCCTGCGCGAGTACGCTGAGACCACTCCCGTCAACCGATTGGAAGAGGGCACTGGTGAGATCGGCGTAGTGACCAGTGGGATCGCCTATCAGTATGTGAAGGAGATCCTGCCGGAGGCGAGCGTGCTGCGGCTTGGGATGACCTACCCGCTCCCGGCCAATCTGCTGCGCGACTTCTGCGCTCGGCACGAAACCGTCTATGTGATCGAGGAAGGCGAACCCTTCATAGAGGAATTCATTCAGACGCTTGGGATCACCAACCTGGTAGGCAAGGAACGATTCGGGGTGATTGGCGAGTACTCGCCCGGTCGCCTGGCTCAAGCGATGGGCATGGAGGACTCCGCGGTGACCGAGCTGGAAGCCATGCCGCGTCCCCCCATGTTCTGTATCGGCTGCGGTCACCGGACGGTATTCAGCGGGCTGCGCCAGCTCAAGGTCACGGTGGCGGGCGACATCGGCTGCTACACCATGGGCGCACTACCGCCTTATGAAGCATCTCACACGACTTTTAACATGGGCGCCAGCATCGGCACGGCCATTGGATTGGAGCAGGCCGGGCATGAGCGAGTGGTCTCGATCATCGGAGATTCGACCTTTATCCACGCCGGCCTCCCAGCGCTGGTCGATGCGGTCTACAACGGCAGCAATCTGACCCTGCTCATCCTGGACAACTCGACCACCGGCATGACCGGTGGTCAGCCCCACCCTGCTTCAGGCTCGTCTCTCACCGGCGAGCAGGCCCCCAAACTAAATCTGGAGCAGCTCTGCCGGGCCACCGGTGTGGAGCACGTGCAGGTCGCGGACACCTGGGATCGCAAGGCGGTGCTGGGTGCCATCCGTAAGGCGCTGGCACACAATGGTCCCTCTGTGGTCATTTCCGAGGGCCCATGCGTGCGCCTTCCCGAGATGAGGCAGCGAGAAATCATCCCGTACTACGTGGACGAGGAACTCTGCACGCAGTGTGATGCTTGTTTCAAAGTGTGGTGCCCCGCGATCACGCGCACCGACGATGGATTCCCTGTCATCGAAGCCGCCGACTGCACTGCCTGCACCGTCTGCGCCCAGGTATGCCCTGTAGACGCCATGTACCCCTTCGCGCAGGAGACGCTGCCGCTAGCATGAGCGCTAAGACTCACGGCATCCTTTTCGCGGGCGTCGGCGGTCAGGGCGTTTTGTTGGGAGCAGAAATCACCGCGCTCGCCGCCGTGCACTCCGGGTACGACGTGAAGCAGACCGAGGTACACGGTGTCTCTCAGCGCGGTGGAAGCGTTGAGACTCACGTACGATTCGGGTCAAAAGTGTGGTCACCCATCGTGACCCCTGGCAAGACCGACGTTGTCGTCGGCCTGGAAAAGCTGGAAGCCCTGCGCTTTGCTCACTACGCCCATCCCAAAGACGGAATCATTCTGGTCAACGACCATGAGATTGTTCCGGGCTCAGTAAAGAACGCAGAAGATATCTATCCGCACGACGCTATCGATCGTATGCGTGAAATTGGATGCCTTGTGTTGCCGATGGAAGCCTCGCGCGTTGCCCGTGACCTGGGCGACGGTCGAATGGCCAACGTGGTAATGCTGGGGGCGATGGCAACCTTCCTACCGATCACAGAAGAAGCATGGATCGAGACCTTGAATCGCCGCATTCCCGAGAAATATCGCGAATCCAACCTCAAAGCCTTTATGGCAGGTCACGCTCTAGCCAGCGTGATGGAGGAGCGCCCGTCGGTGAGGGCTTAAGGAGCGACAAATGGAACCCGCGCGCGGCATGGACCTGATCTACGACTGGAATACCGAGGGACCAAAGCCTCAATACCCATCGCAGGTCTTCATCAGCGATGAAACCTTGCGCGATGGTCTGCAATCCCCCTCCATCACCCACCCTTCGATTCAGGACAAGGTGTACCTGTTGTACTTGATGCACGATTTGGAGATCGACATCGCGGATCTGGGGCTTTGCGGTGCTGGAGAGCGATTCAAGAAAGACGTGACGATTCTGGCCCGCGAGATCGCGAATCAGAATATGGCGATCCAGCCACAGAGCGCGGCGCGCACAATGGAGAGCGACATCACGCCCATCATCGATGCCTCGCAGGAGGCAGGGATTGCGATCGAAGCCGCGGTGTTTTTAGGGTCCAGCCCCATACGGCAGTACGCCGAGGGCTGGGATCTGGAGACGCTGCTCAAGCTCACGCGCGAAGCCGTGAAGCTGGCGGTGGACAACGGACTGCCGGTGATGTTTGTTACTGAGGACACGACGCGTGCCCAACCGGAGCACCTCCGCCAGGTTTACTCCGAAGCCATGCGCTCAGGCGCAGGTCGGATCTGTGTGGCCGACACGGTAGGCCATGCCACGCCCGAGGGTGTGCGGGAACTCATTCGCTTCATCGCCGGCGTTCGGGACGAGGTCAATCCCGAAGTCGGGATCGACTGGCATGGGCACAGAGATCGGGGCCTGGGTCTCGCCAACACCTTCGCCGCGATCGAAGCCGGCGCCGATCGGGTGCACGCCTGCGCTCTGGGCATCGGCGAACGCTCCGGCAATACTCCCATGGAAGTGTTGCTCGTCAACCTGAACCTGATGGGAATGGCCAATCGGGATCTGAGCAAGCTCCCCGAATACTGCGATGTGGTTTCCAAGGCCTGCGGCGTACCTATTCCGTTCAATTACCCGATCGTTGGCGCGGACTCCTTCCGCACATCGACCGGCGTGCATGCGGCAGCCATCGTAAAGGCCATGGGCAAAGATGATGATTGGCTCGTTGACCAAGTGTATTGCGGAGTTCCTTCGGATATGGTGGGCCGAAAACAGGATATCGAGATCGGCCCCATGAGCGGCGAGGCTAACGTTCGCTTCTGGTTGGAATCGCGCGGCATCGAGCTCAATTTGGTATTTTGCGAAAAGATCCTGGCCGCTGCAAAGAGCGCCAACACGTTGCTCGAAGAGGACATGATTCTGCGTATGGTCGCAGTGATGCAGGAGCGGATGCAGAAGGGTGAAGAAGTTAGCGTGGATGACTTGGCTGCTATCACCGAACAATCCGTCTGACAGCGACAAGTAGGAGGTCCAAGGGATGGGATACACCGTAGCTGAGAAGATCCTGGCCGAGAAGTGCGGGCGGGACGAGGTGTCACCCGGCGAGTTCATCAACGCTCGGGTCGATCTTGTCCTGGCCTCCGAGCTGTCGGGCATCGTTGCGATAGAGGAATTCGAGAAGATCGAGGGCGCGCGGATCTTCGATCCCGACAAAGTAGTGCTCGTGATGGACCACTTCACGCCGGCAAAAGACATCGAGAGCGCGGAGATCGTGAAACGCTGCCGGGCCTTCGCCAAGGAGCACGGCGTTCGTTTCTTCGACGTGGGACGGGCCGGAATCCAGCACATTCTGCTGCCAGAGAAAGGCCTCGTAGCCCCCGGAGATCTCATTGCAGGCGCCGATTCGCATACCTGTACCTACGGCTTCATGGGCGCCTTTGGCGCAGGCATCGGTTCCACCGATGCGGCCGCCGCAATGGCGCTTGGCGAGCTGTGGCTGAAAGTACCCGAGTCCATTCGACTGGAATACCACGGCCAACCGCCCCCATGGGTGGGCGGAAAGGATCTCATTCTGCACACCATCGGGGAGATCGGCGTGGAAGGCGCGCTCTATCAGGTGATGGAGATGACCGGTGAGTCGCTTGACTTTCTTTCGATGGCCGATCGATTCTCGATGGCCAACATGGCCATCGAGGCGGGAGCCAAGACCGGGATCATCCCGGCCGATGCAAAGACCAAGGAATTCATCGAGAGCCGCAATAATCCACCAGGAAAAGCCTTCCAGTCCGATCCAGACGCGGAGTACGCCGCCCAGTACGATTTTGACGTGACGGAGTTCGAGCCGTTTGTCGCTGTCCCGTTCCTTCCCGAAAATGTGAAGCCTGTTTCCGAAGTTGCCGGTTTGGAAATTGATCAGGTGGTCATTGGGATGTGCACCAATGGCAACATAGAAGACTTACGCGCAGCTGCTTCGCTGCTTAAAGGGCGCAAGATCCATCCCGGGCTGCGTACGGTCATCATTCCCGGGAGTCAACAGGTCTATCTGGATGCACTGCGTGAGGGATTGATCGAGATCTTCATCGAGGCCAACTGTTCCGTAAGTACTCCTACCTGCGGCCCGTGTCTTGGCGGACATATGGGCGTGCTTGCCGAAGGTGAGCGCTGCGTTTCAACCAGCAATCGAAATTTCCACGGTCGAATGGGGCATCGGGATAGCGAGGTGTATCTGGTGAACCCCTATGTAGCGGCCGCCACCGCGATCGCAGGCACTCTTTCATCTCCCAATGAGTTTGTGGTGGAGGCGGCATAGATGACTCTTAAGGGAAATGCCTGGAAATTCGGCAAGAACATTGACACGGATGCCATCATTCCCGCGCGGCACTGTAATACCTCGGATCCTGTAGAGCTAGCAAAGCACTGCATGGAAGATGCGGATCCAGAGTTTGTGCACAAGATGCAGCAGGGGGATCTGATCGTGGCCGACTCGAATTTTGGCTGCGGCTCCTCTCGCGAGGTCGCTCCAATCAGCATCAAGGCTGCCGGAGTATCGGCTGTCATTGCCAAAAGCTTCGCACGCATCTTCTTCCGTAATTCAATCAACATTGGGCTGCCGATCCTCGAAAGCGCCGAAGCAGTGGATGGTATTGAGCAGGGCGATCTCGTCGAGATCGAGCCCGCCGCAGGCCTTATCCGCAATCTCACCCGAGACGAGGAGTATCACGCAACCCCCTATCCCGAATTCCTGCAACAGATCATCGCCCGCGGTGGATTAATCCCCTATGTAGAAGAGAGGCTCAGCCAGTGAAGACCTATTCCATCGGAGTGATTCCCGGAGACGGAATCGGCCCAGAAGTCATACGCGAGGGGCTGAAGACCTTGAACGCAGTCACCGAGCTGGACGGCTTCCAGATAGATACGGTCGAGTACCCGTACAGCGGCGAGTACTACTTAAAGACCAAGGAGCTAGTCCCTGAAAACGTGATTGATGAATGGAGAGGCCTGGATGCGGTTCTATTAGGCGCCATTGGCCATCCGGACGTCGAACCCGGGCTGGTGGAGAGGTCCGTGATTCTGGGGCTGCGTTTTGGACTGGATCTCTATGTGAATTTGCGTCCCATCAAGCTTTACGCGGAGCACCTCTGCCCGGTCAAGGACAAAGGACCTGCGGACATCGACTTTGTCGTGGTCAGAGAGAATACCGAGGGGCTGTACGCGCAGATTGGCGGGCACCTGAAGCGCGGAACGCCGGATGAGGTTGCGTTGCTGAATGGTGTTTATACCTGGAAGGGGTGCGAGCGTGCGGTCCGGTACGGATTTGAGTTGGCTCAGCAGCGCGCCCAATCCCGGAGCTCGAATGGCAGATCGCCAAAGGTCACTCTAGTAGACAAATCCAACGCCATCCGACCACACGATATCTGGGTGCGCGCCTTTGAGCAGGTCGCCGAGGAATACCCGGATATAGAAACCGACCATGCCTATGTGGACGCCTGCTGCATGTGGATGCTGAAAAACCCGGAGTGGTTCGATGTGATCGTGACCACCAATCTTTTTGGCGACATCATCACCGACCTAGGCGCCATGCTCCAGGGAGGGATGGGGATCGCAGCCTCAGGCAACATTCACCCCGGCAAGACCTCCATGTTTGAGCCCATTCATGGCTCGGCTCCCAGGCACGCCGGGAAAGATGTGGCCAGTCCTCTGGGCGCAATCATGGCGGTTGCGATGATGCTTGAAACTCTGGGTGAGCGCCGGAGCGCGACCCGAATTGAAGCTGCGGTCTCGAGCCTGCTTTCTAGCGGAGCAATCGCCTCGGTTGACACCCGGAGTGGGCTATCCACAACGCAGATGGGTGACATGGTGTTGAACGAACTGCGGGCGCAGTGATCCGCTCCGGCTTGACCCGCTCTAAGTGAACTGGGTCACAATGTTGACCCGGCTCTATTTCATGTTAGGATAAACATATCGCACTTTCTTCCCTACCGGCAAATTAGTGCGACATATTATGAAACGACCCAAAGTACAGACGCAGTTCATCGTCTTCAACCTGTTTGGCGACTATGTGAATCCCCGAGGGGACACGGCTTGGACCAGCGGTCTGCTCGAAGTGCTGCAGGTCCTGGGTGTCGGTGAGCGGGCCGCCCGTTCCACTTTGTCTCGTATGAAACAGAAGGGTTGGCTGCGTGCCTCCAAGAACGGTCGTCGCAGCGCCTACCAGTTATCTCCCAGGGGAAAACTGCTGCTGGAGCAGGGCGGGCGACGCCTCTTTGGGCCCCGGCCGAACCGCTGGGACAGCCGTTGGCACCTGGTGATTTACTCGCTCCCGGAAGAGCTACGGGCTGCCCGCAGTCACCTGCGCACCGGCCTATCATGGCTCGGATACGGAATGCTGTCTCCTGGCACGATGATCGCCGCCTATCCCATGGGTACCGAGGTTCAGTCGCTTCTCCACGAGCTTGAAGTGGAGCCTTATGTTGATTTCTTCACCGGTTCCCAACTTGAGATGGCAGACAACAGAGAGATCGTTGAGCGCTGCTGGGATCTTCCGGCCCTCAACCGCAGGTACACGGCTTTTATTCGGAGGCATCGTCAGGCTCTTGAGGCCCTGCTCTTAAAGAAAGATCGGGACGGGGGATTGCCACAAGACGAGTGTTTCGAGCTTCGGTTTTGGGCGACGTATGAATTTTCGGCTTTCCCTCGCGAGGATCCTCGATTGCCTCAAGAACTGCTGCCCAATGATTGGCGCGGCCTCGAGGCCGCCGACTTCATGGATGAGCTGCGAGCCACTCTCAGGGATCCAGCCGAGAAATACATCGATTCGACGCTCGGCATTCACACCAAGCGAAATCGCGAGCAGCCGGAGAAGGTACCAGCTTGAGAAGAAGAGGCAGCGTGAAGTCAGTCGGAGCAGAAGAGAATGCGTGAAACCAACCGCGTAAACAACTTGCAAAACGGGGTCGAACGATGACAGCAACTGAAACCATCGATCAACTGGACGGCAAGACCCTGGACGGGATCCTCGCTACTTCGCTGGAGTTGCTTGAGGACAATAGTTTCCCCTCGGTCCGCAAGTGGCGCGAAAGCGGCGGCAAGGTGATCGGACACTTCCAGGTGTATTTCCCGGAAGAAATCGCCCATGCGGCTGGGACGCTGCCTTTCAAGGTCCGCGGCGCGCCCATCGATACAATGCAAGCCGAATCGCGCTTCGGCTCCTACCTTTGCTCGATCTTGAAAACCTCGCTTGAACTGGCGCTGAGCGACACGGTCGAGCTGGATATGTTCGTCACCCATCCCATCTGTGATGCGGCTCGCAATCTCGCCGGCGTGTGGGGCCGAAACTTCCCCTATCCCTGCCAGATTTTGTATCTGCCACAGAACGCTAACTCGGCCTACTCCGCGCAGTATTTGCGGGACGAATACGACCGCATCAAGGCGGATATCGAGAACATCACGGGCACCTCCGTCCATGAGGATGACCTGCGTAACTCCATTGCGCTTTTCAACGTGAACCGCGGCCTGATTCGAGAGCTGTATGAGATCAAGCGGACGCAACCCTGGTTGCTACCCATCGAAGAGGCGTATGTACTGATGGCCGTCGGTGGAATCATCCCCCGCGAGCAGCACAACGAACTGCTCGAGCTCGCCTTGCCTCAAATCCGAGCGCGCGAGACAAAGCAGCACGACAAGATTCGAGTCGTGTTCGAAGGCGGTTTCTGCGAGCAGCCTCCGCTTGATTTTCTAAGAGTCATTTCTCGATCTTGTTTCGTGGTCGACGACGATCTTATGATCGGCCTGCGCTGGATTACGGATGACATTCCTACTGAGGGCGATCCACTCATGAATCTTGCGGTGGCCTACCTGGAATCCTCCAGCTACAGCCCGGTTCAGCACGATTTGCGCAAGCCAAAAGAGAAGATGCTCATGCAACGCATTCAAGCGGCAGGTGCGGAGGCAGCCATTGTTGCCGCAGCCAAAATGTGTGAGCCAGGACTCGACGAGCAGGTGGCATACGCCAAGGTACTGGATGAGAGCGGTGTGCCTTATTTCCTGAACGAATTCGAAGAGAAGATGACCAGCTTTGACCAGATCCAGGTTCAGCTCGAAACGTTCGCCGAGAACATTCTTTTCTTCTAGGACAAAACGAGGGAGATCCGATGGTCGTTAGTGAAATGCAATCATCCGAGATCGTGGGCCGAGGGGCCAAAGACGGCGCCCGAATGTTCCGCGAGTGGTTTCAGGAGCTTTCAACGGTTAGCGAGTCGGGCAGGCAAGCAGCCTACGTGTTCGTGATGGGCAGCATGGCGGAGGTCCTGCGGGTCTTCGACCTGCCGATGGTTTTCCCAGAAATCAACTCCTTACAGATGGCGGTCCGGCGCGTGGCGCTCGATTATCTCAATGAAGCGGAAGATCATGGGTATTCGCCAGACATCTGCGGCTATGTCAAGGCCGACTATGCCCTTCAGCTGCGAGGCGGCGAGCACCCGATGGGGAAGATTCCTACTCCAAGCGTGGCGGTCTATACCAATGCCTGCAATACCTACATCAAATGGGCCGAGATCTGGGAGCGTATGTACGACATCCCGATCTTTACATTGGACGTTCCAGGCACTCGAGCGGCAGGTACCCAATCCTGGCCTGGTGATTCCGCATTTGAGATCGATCGACGTTACGTCAGCGCGCAGATCGATGAATTGATCACGCTGTGCGAGG
>Ga0255054_10002416_pt1 | contig 10684 bp, 8 predicted proteins | sample JV7_2_23_MG_FD_188634 | JGI IMG/M metagenome (GOLD analysis project Ga0255054, IMG submission 188634) | Seawater microbial communities from Jervis Inlet, British Columbia, Canada - JV7_2_23 | ecosystem: Environmental > Aquatic > Marine > Inlet | place: Canada: British Columbia | collected... | reverse complement strand
CTCAACGGTCCCTTTTTGTACTGCATGCCGAGCCGCAGGCCATAGGCGAAAGTGGACACATCATCCACATGCATGCCAAAGAACATGTCCCTCGGACTGTCTCCGGGCATGCCGCTCTGGTCGAGATCGGCCAGCACGGAAGTCTCGGGGAAGAATCTCATTTCTGCCTCGGCATAGCTCACGTTCAAAGTCGCTCCCAGTGTGACCGTAGAGCTTGCCCGCCAAGCCACACTCGGCGTCAGCTTCATGTGGGACAACTGGGTCTTGACCTCGTCCGTGCGCGGGATCACGCTGCGCCCAAAGGTACCCGGAGGCAGCATCCCGGAGTTCGCCAGGGCCGAGAAGGGGGTGATGAGATCTTGGTATTCGACCCCTAGCCCGCCTTGCACGAACAGTCCAACACCGAAGGTGAGCTCTCCTACGGGATGCACGTAGGCGAGGAAAGGCATTGGATAGCGGTCCAGGCTGTCTTCCCGGTCGTTGCCCAATCGATCCGTGTGGGTCAGGGTCGGATTCATCAGGCCCACACCGAAATCGAGCTCGGGCTGCACACACCAGCCGATGCCTGCCGGGTTGATGTTCATCGCGGCGGCGCTGTCAGTGATGGCCAGGTCGGCCCCGGCCATGGCAATGGACCTGGCCCCAAAACCGATCAAGTTCATACCGTTCGAGGCGTAGATGGCGTGGGCGCCAAACAGAACGAGTCCGGCAAGAGCAAGGCGAGACAAAAGGGCCGTTTTGGGGCTCATGGTGAGGCTACCTTTCGGTCAGTGCATTTGGCTCAAGACGATGCCCAGGAGCACAGCGAGCCATCCCCCCGAAATGGCAACGTAATGAAGGATCGCTCCTTTGTGGGTCATGACCCCGAGGATGTAGGCGGGAGGGCCTTCCCCGTCAGGGTCGCAGCACAGCCCCTCTTCGCTGTACTTGCCGAGGACCTTCGGCGCCGCGATGAAGATCAGGACGGGTATGGCTGCAAAGAAGACCTTGAGGCCGAAGACGCCCAGGCGCTCGAGGCTTGCGGGGCCCTCATGGGTGAAGTGCAGCAGGAGGGCACGGCTGACGCCGGTGACGACGATCAACGCCACAAAAACCCGCACGATCTTGCGCACCCTGGGGATGAAATGGACGACAAACTTGTGTCGGGTCGGCTGGTCTAGATGGGCCTTCAGGACGGGCATGAGCACGAAGGTCCCGAGGAACATGGCCCCCAGGAACACGACCACACCCAAGACATGAATCCAAGTCAGTACGATGTCGAGAAACGCCATAACCCCTCCTTTTCAACAGGTTCGTACAACCTGCAACCCAGACTAGATGCTGCCCGAGTCTCCTGTCATTGATCATCGGCAAGGCGAGCCTTGACGGATGTCAATGGCCGGCAGGATCTTCTGTCACCACCCTTTTCACCCAACCCCAGCGCTGCGAAGGCGGCGCGGGCAACACCCGAGAAGGTTGGGGGAGAAGTGAGGTACCCTTCACAGGCAATCGATGGCTTATCCGGACGAGTTCTATACGGAGCGGAAGGAGAACGCAGCCTATGCTGCGCGGGCGGTACTGACGCCGTTTCTCGCGGCAGCTTCTGTGGAGTCCGCGATCGACTTCGGCTGCGGTATAGGTTCGTGGCTGGCGGTGGCGAAGCAGCTGGGCGTACAGACTGTCAGGGGCGTCGATGGCCCGTGGGTGAACACCGCTTTGCTGGAGATAGACCACGCCGAGTTCACCGAGCATGATCTGAGTCAGCCCCTCGAGATCGATCAGGGATACGACTTGGCCATCTCTCTGGAGGTCGCCGAGCATCTGCCTCCCGAGCGCGCCAGGTCTTTTGTCGAAGAGCTGTGCCGTGCTGCCGGGTTGGTTCTCTTCTCGGCCGCCGTACCGGGCCAGGGTGGACGGTGCCACCTCAACGAGCAGTGGCCGAGCTTCTGGACACGGCTCTTCGCTCGAGAGGGCTATCAGCCCATCGACTGCATCAGGTGGTGGATTTGGGGTGACCGCGATATCGAGTGGTGGTACAGACAAAATACGATTCTATTTGTGGGCGAGGACGAGCTGGGGGACACGGCCCGACGACTGAATTCGGCCCCTGTTACGGACATGTCGCTTCTCGATCTGGTCCACCCCGCCCTGCTGGCGGCCAAGTTGAAAACGCTCGACAGCCGCGGGCGGCTAGCCGAGAGGTTTTTCAAGCTTTGGTTTCGCAAGGCTTGTGCTTCGCGGTCAGAGTAGCGTAGAGTTCAGCGGTCTTCCGAAAATCTGAAACTGAGTGGCTGTGGGGCGGGTGGTCCGCCGCGCAGGGAAACCGAGGAGGAATCTCATGTTGTCGAAGAAAGTGTCACTTTGTCTTGCGGTGATCGCGTTGTTGGCCGGCTCGGCGGTCTGGGCTGAGCACCATGAGGAGGGCTTTGCCGGGATGGGTAAAGCTTGGGAGGCGGCGTACAACAGTGGAGATCTGGCCGCCGTGGCCTCTATGTACCTCGAGGACGGGATGCGGATGCCTCCCGGCATGCCGATCGTCACTGGCCGCGAAGCCATCCAGGCCCAGATTCAGCAGGGTGTGGACAGGGGGTTGGCCAAGGTGAAGATTGAAACCGTCGAGTCACACGAGGTCATGGGAGAGTGGGGCTTTGCGCGCGGCACGTTCACGGCCATGGACGCTGAAGGCAACACCCTGGGCAATGGCAAGTGGGTCAATGTCTCGAAGCACGTCGACGGCAAGTGGTTCACCCACTTCGACATCTGGAACTACGACGCACCGCTACCCGCGAGCGAGTAAGGCTCGGTAAGTACGAACACCAGCGTTCGAATCTAGGTTCCGACCGGGTAAGGAGGGGCGAAATGTTGTTTTCCAGCCTGCTAGACAGGGGTGCGTTCCTGGCTCTTGCTCTGACTCTGGCCGTTGTCGTCAGCTGCACCCATGAGCCGAACGGGCCCCCTCCACTGACCGTCGAGTCCGCTCTCCATCTCGAAGACCACCTCGGGAGTGCGACCCTCGAGGGTGCCGAGATTCCGCAGGACGTTCCGGACTCCATAGAGTGGCGCTTCGCTGACGGAGATCATGGTTGGCGAAACCTCGTTCACTTCAATCCCGAGATACCCGCGCTGGATCTCGAGCAGACAGAAGATGCGTTGCGCGTCAGTCTCTCCGACAAGCACCGTGATCCGAGAGACAAGGAGAGACTGCATGGCGACATCTATGTCGAGCTCCCCGACCTGAAACGATCCGAGTGGAGTGATGTTCTAGTACGGGCTCGGGCCTCGGAGAAGATTCGCAGGTTGACAATCGGGTTCAATCTCAGAACAGCGGCAGAGGCAGAAGACGACGAGGGGCCTTTCCGCTTCTTTGGCGATGGCCTGCCCGTGGTCAATGACGGTACGGTTCAGACCTATCGGTTCCGGGCCGATTGGTCACGACCGGATCTGGGACCGTTTCAGGATCCCTGGAAAGAGCTCGGGTTGTTTATGCACGCCGCAGGGCCCTCGAGCCTGGAGATTCTCTCGGTGACGCTGGTTCCCAAAGCGGTGCTCTACCAGGATCAGGCGGTCGGCGTGCGCACGGAGACGCGCAGCAACGCCCTGCGCCGAGCGATGTTTGCCCACGCCCCGGCGCAGCTCGGCTACCAGGTGCGAGTCCCCGAGGCGGCACGGCTCGATGTGGGTCTCGGGGTCCTACGCGATGACATCCCGGTGACGTTTCGGGTTGCGGCCACTTCTCTGGATGGAACTACCACCACACTGCTCGAAGAGACCTACGAGGACGTGGGGCAGTGGGCGCAACGCTCGCTCGATCTCGCGGCCCTGGCAGGCTCCACCGTCGATCTCGCTTTCGAAGCGGACGCCGAGCTTCCAGGCAACGTCGCATTCTGGGCCGCACCGACGCTCAGCACGACACGGAGCAGTGAAAAGCCCAACGTCATCTTCTATGTCCTCGACGGCGGCGGTGCCGACTACATGAGCGTCTACGGCTACCACCGTCGGACGACACCCAATCTGGAGAGGTTGGCGGAGGCAGGCGCCGTATTCGAGAACGCCTACAGCAACTCGAGCTGGTCCAAACCGTCGACGACTTCGTTCATGACGTCGATTCACAACAGCGTACTGGGCAACACCGAGTTTCGTTTCGATCCGCTGCCGAGCGAAGCCGTGACCATGGCCGAGCACTTTCATCGCGCCGGCTACCGGACGGCGGTGATCACCTCGAACGCCTGGGCCGGATCGCTGAGCAACCTGGACCGTGGTGTCGATGTCCTGCGCGAACATGGCGTGGAGAACGACTCGACCTCCTCAGCCGAGCTCCATCAGAACTACTGGGACTGGCGGGAGACCTACCCCGGCTCGCCCTACTGGGTGCATTTTCAGACCACCGACCTGCATGCCGAAGGTGGATCCTCCGATACTGGTGCGCCCTTTGAGAACCTCTTCCTCTCGCCCGCGGAGAGGAAGACCTGGCTCGAGTGGGACGAGCGCCTGCGGGAGGCAGGTGGCCACGGCGTCTACTCGGAGGCCTTCGAGAAGACCGGTCTCAGTCGGGTCGAGTTCTTCTCGCTCCAGCAGCGCAACTACGACCAGAACATGGCCCATCAGGACTACCAGCTCGGCCGCCTGGTGAATCGGCTGAAGGCGATTGGCGAATGGGAGAACACGCTGCTGATTGTCGCTGCCGACCACAGCACGTGGGCCGGTTCCGACGACATGGGGATCGCGGTCCAGGAAGAGATGCCAGAACGCTGGGCGAATCCGATTCTCAGACCCTCGATCAGCAGGGTCCCGCTCATCTTTGTGTGGCCGGGTGGCATTGCGGGAGGCCAGCGCTTCAGCGCTCCGGTGTCGATGATCGATGTGCTGCCGACGATCCTCGACCTGGCCGGCCTGCCACAACCGGAGGTGCTGCAAGGACAGTCCCTGGCACCGCTCCTGAGGGGAACCGCGGGCTGGGAACCGCGACCGGTCATCTTCGACCAGTTCGAGGTCGATCGCGCCTCGGGCGAGGTCGGCGGGCTCATCGAGGTCGTCGACGGCCGCTGGGGCGCCTCGCTGTGGATCGGCCCTGAGCTCGAGGATCCGGAGGCCTGGGGCTGGGGCTTCACCGCCGCCCGACCCAGCCCTCTCTTGCTGTACGACCTTTGGAACGACCCGTGGTGTCTCGAGCCGGTCCATGAAGACCACCCGGATCTGGTCGACAAATACAACCGCTTCTTGCACGCGCAGTGGGCAGCCCATCAGGCCCTTGCCCAGCAGTTCACCGCAGGCAGCGAAGTGGCGCTGACCCCCGAGCAGCTCGAGACCCTGCGCTCGCTTGGCTACATCCAATGAGACCTTGAAGGGGTCAGCGAGCGGAGGCGTTGCCGCGGACACTTCTATGTGGGATTCGACACGCTTGTTGGCAGGGGCTATCCGAGATCGTCTCTGGATACATCGGTGTCTCGCAGAATCTTCGCCAACAGACCTGGGCCGATAATCTCGCCTGCGTGAACGGGAACGACGGTGGTGCGCCCGTCTGGGTGCCTGAGCAGGTGATGACTCCTTTTCACCCGAACCACCTCGAACCCTGCCCGTTTGAGTACGGAAATGAGCCGCTCGCCTGTAATTCTTGGCAGCCGGGTCATTCGCCCACGGTTACGGTCTGAACGCCGACGAAATCCAGCTGCTCGGGAGGCGCGCCCTCTACTTCCAGGCACAGCTCGATGGCCTCACGAATGCGGACCGTCAACTCATCGAGGGACTTGGCCTGAGTATGGCAACCAGGAAGTGCGGGCACCGAAGCGACGTAGAGCCCTTCAGCGTCGCGCTCGACAAGGACGTTGAACTGTCGGCTCACGAAATTGATTCTAGCGTGTGTCATATATTCCAGAGTGAAAGACGAAATTGGGGGCGAGAATCTTGCGCGGGCGCGCGAACGGCCGGCGCAAGAGCCCACCCTCAATTCGTAGCAGAGTGCTAGGTTGCGGGTGATCTGATCGAGAAAGGACTTTTCGATGTGGTTCAAAACTCCTACCCCGTTGTTGCTTGTCGTCCTTGTAGTTGCCGGTGCGGCGATGCCGGCGAGTCTGGCAGAAGCCGATCAGGGGCCGCGGGCTCGGGACGTCGGTGTGCCTTTGGAAGGCAAGACCGGTGAGCTCAACGCCATCACCGATGTGGCAGGCCTGGAGGTCGGGCACACGACGCTGATCTCCGGGAGTGGCGAGCTGAAAGTGGGGGAGGGCCCGGTGCGTACAGGGGTCACGGCGATTCTGCCCCGCGGTAGAGAGGGCGTCCTGGTGCCGGTGTTTGCCGGTTGGTTCAGCCAGAACGGCAATGGCGAGATGACCGGCACCACCTGGGTCGAGGAATCGGGCCTGCTATACGGCCCAGTGATGATCACCAACACACACAGCGTCGGGGTGGTTCGTGATGCGGTGATCGAATGGTCGCTGCAGCACGAGATCGACATCGAGGACTGGTGGTCGCTGCCCGTGGTCGGGGAGACCTGGGACGGCTGGCTCAACGACATCAATGGCTTTCACGTCAGGCCCGAGCACGCGATCGCGGCCCTCGATTCAGCCAGATCCGGGGTGGTGGCCGAAGGCAACGTCGGGGGTGGCACCGGCATGATCTGCTACCAGTTCAAGGGCGGGATCGGCACCGCCTCGCGGGTGGTGGAGGACGAGAGCGGCACCTACACACTGGGCGTCCTGGTGCAGGCGAACTTCGGGTCGCGCTCCCATTTGATGGTGGCCGGGGTGCCGGTGGGGCGGGAGATCCCCGATCACCCGGCTTATCAGGACCTGGGTTCGATCATCGCGGTCGTGGCGACGGACGCCCCGCTGCTGCCGCATCAGCTCGAGCGCATCGCCCGGCGGGTCAGCATGGGTGTGGCGCGCACCGGCGGGATCGCCGGCAACGGCTCCGGCGATATCTTCATCGCCTTCTCGACGGCCAACCCGGAGGCGGGCCTACCGCGGGGTCTGCCAAAGCTCGAGATGCTGCCCAACGAGCGCATCACTCCGTTCTTCGAAGCGACGGTCATGGCGGTTGAGGAGGCCATCCTCAACGCGCTGGTCGCCGCCGAGGACATGACGGGTGTGGGCGGACGCACCGTGATCGCGTTGCCCACCGACCGGCTGCGTGAGGTGCTGGCGAAGTACGGCCGCCTGGGGAAATAGGGGGGCAAAAAAAACGACCCTCCCGAGAGGGAGGGCCGATGGCTAGTTAGAAGTCTGGTGGCGCTGTCCGGATCCCGAGATCCGGGTGGCGCAACGCAGGACTACCAGCGTTGGCGGCTCTGAGAGCCGCCATTCTCGTTGCGGGGCCGAGCCTCGTTGATTTTGAGACTCCGTCCGCCCATATCCTTGCCGTCGAGGGCCTTGATCGCCGCATCGGCGTCCTCGCTCGACATCTCGACGAAACCGAAGCCGCGTGGGCGACCCGTCTCGCGATCGGTAATCAGGTTGACACTCTCGAGAGTGCCGTGGTCGGCAAACAGGTTCCGAACCTCGTCCTCAGTTGCGGTGAAGGGGAGGTTTCCAACATAAATCTTCTTCATTTTCATTCTCTTTCGATACTTGGCGCGCAGTCATGGATTCGACGCAACGCCGCTTTCATAAACCGATTCCGTACACCGGAATCATCGGGCGGGAGCAAGCTCGCTTGTTAGAGGACTTGAAAGGGAACTACTTCAGGAAGGATCTCGGGATGCTTCAGACGGTAGCGCACTCCCCATCTGGGGGTACCCTTTTCTCTCGCAGCGCGGACTATACGGGAAAGGCGTTCGGATGTCCAGCCCACCAGGGGAGGTCCAACCATCATCTGAGGCAACCTCCATGCGATCGGCTTGCCACCCACCTGACGCAGGCGTAGACTGAATTTGCCTCGACAAAGGCTCACCTGGGAAAACCCAGGGCCGCAAAGCCACGGATCCCAAGACCGCCGGGCTACCGAAGGGCAAGCACGAGACTGTATCGCCCAGGCGCTGCCATGCATGAGAGCAGATCTGCGTTCCTGATGGCTCTAGTGGCCCTGCTTGTGCCGGTGGGTTTGGCAGGGGAGCCAGCAGAACCTCCACCAGCACAGTGGATCGTGTTTCCCTGTAGCGAAGCTGGTCCGGCTCATGGACAGCGGGCACCCTTTGTGATTGGCGGTGTAGCCAGCGAGCGGGGGGCAATGGCCTCTGCTTCCGATGAGGTACCGACCCCTTACATCATCGAGCCAGTCGCAGGGATCTACGATCTGGACATCTGGGTCGACCACTTCTTTGACTGTGATCTCTCTCCTGGAAGACTCCTGGATTGGGCCTGTTCGGGGGTTACTCTTGATGGTCATAATGCCCATGACTACCGGATTCGCAGCTTTGGCCAGCAAGATCGTGGCGTGCCGGTCGTTGCCGCCTTGCCGGGTCGAGTAATCGCTGCCATTGATGGCCGATTCGACAAGCAAACCTCCTGGGGTGGAGCAGCGAACTATGTGATCATCGATCATGGTGACGGCCAGGAGGCCTACTACTGGCACCTCAAGAAAGACAGTGTCGCGGTCCAGACCGGGGACTGGGTGGAGGCCGGTCAGCAGATCGGGCAAGTGGGCTCGAGCGGCTCTAGCCGGTGGCCTCACCTGCACTTTGCGACCAGAGTGAACGGTGTTGCGGTCGAACCGAGCACGGGTCCATGCAATCCCGGTAGAAGCGGGTGGAAGAAACAGAAGCGAATCTCGCGAAAAACAAAGCTCCTCGATCTTGGATTCACCCACAAGTGCCCGCCAGCCAACAAGAAATGGAAGAACCCTCCCTTTGCCCTGGCGCGGTCGGGTCAAATTGGCGAGGATGACAACACGCTTCTCCTCTGGTTCTATATCTTGAACCCGCGACAGAAAACGAGCTATGTAGTCAAGGCCTATCGGCCCAACGGCTCGTTGGGCTATCGGTCGGAGAGGCGGGACCTCCTGCTGGATCGGCCCGTGCGATGGGTACTGCTGTGGGATGGCATCGACATGTCTCACCTTCGTGGGCACCAGGGCACCTGGACTGTTGTTCTTCGGTTCGATGGCCGGAAGTTGGTCGAAGCTCCCGTCGAGGTCGTGAGATCCCGGTCGAAGTCGTGGAACCGGCCCCCGGTGCAGCCATCAAAGCTCCGCTTTCGGCCGCAAAGGGCGCGAGCTAGTCTGCCGTTGGCTTGTGTCGTCAAAGTAGCTCCGATCGTTGACGACCTGGACTACGACATCGTGTCGTACCATTTCCAATGGTCCGTCAACGGTGAGGTGGTGAGAGAAGTGATCTCGGCAGCCCGCAGTGACTATCTTGCGGCTCGCACCGGCAAGCAAGGTGACCGGGTCACCTGTGTCGTGACTCCTCTGGATGACCAATCCGTAGGTGAGCCGATCCAGAAGAAGACGGTGTTTCAATAAGAAGGGCCCCTGATCGAGGGGCCCGGGGTTTCCGTCTGGCAGACGTCTCGATCGACTACGGCCCGCCGGTGGAGTTGTACAAGCGCCCGTCATCGATGGGGGTGTCTTTGTTGTCGTGGGGTACGCCCACCTTGACGGTTCCGTCGCAGACCTCGCCGCGGGAATCGGTGGCGGTGAAGTCGATGTGATAGACGCGACCGTTGAGGGTTCCCGCACGCTCGGCTCGCAGTTTGGCGGTGCTGGTACCCACTCCAGAAGCATCCGGCTGGGTATTCCCATCGCCCTCCGAGTCCAACGGCTCATCCTGGAAAATGCTGTCGATCGTGATGCGGGTGGTCTTGCCGCAGACATCGATGACTCCGAGGACATTGACGCCCACCATCTTGTGATTCGGCGGCCAAAGGAGGTCGGGACTGGCGTACGCGTCGGCACAGTCAATCGGCCTTTCGACCCCAACGTAGCCACTCCCGTCACTGGCTTCGAGGTCGTTGTCCACCGGAGCTGTGGCCTTCACTGTGCCTGTATTCCTGTACCCACCCGGCTCTACCGTGCTGGTCGCCTTGCAGGTCATCGACTTGCGGGGTGGCAGAGTATCGGTACGACAATTGACGGTGACACGCCGGTCGCTGTCGGTGACGACGATGTTGTCGAGATCGATGTTGCCTTTGTTGGTCACCTCGTAGGTCCACTCGACGGGGCACCCGACGTACAAGGTTGGCCCGTCCTTACCGTTGGTCAATTTGTCGATCGAGACCGCCGGATCCGAACCGAAATAGTGGCTTGGATCGTCATCTGAGACCCGGATGTTGCCGTCGGAGGCGGTGACCTCGGCCACGTTGACGTACTGACCGGCGCTGGCTCGCACCGGACCGGCCGTGCAAGTGTCGGATGCGCCTGCCGCAAGATTCGAGCCCCGACAGATCTCGCCGAGCTGATTGTCTTCGACCACCCAGTTGGTCAGTTCCACGTCCCCGATATTCGTTACAACATACTCCCACTCGACAGCGTTTTTGACATTGACGATGGGGCCCGTGGGAAAGTCGGCGTCGTCGCCGTTGGTCGACTTCTCGACCTCGACCGCTACGAAAGCGCCACCGCCGCCCAGGTAGTGACTTGGGTCGCTGTCCGAGACCCGTTTCTTGCCATCGGTGGCTGTTGCCTTGCCGATGTTCTCGTACTGTCCTTTGACGGCCCGTGCCTTGACCGAGCATTCGACGCGCGCACCAGGGGCGACGTTGCGTTCGCGACACACCTCACCGAGCTGATCGTCCTCGATGAGGACCTGCTGCAAGGTCACATCCCCAATATTCGT
>Ga0255054_10002415_pt1 | contig 10685 bp, 12 predicted proteins | sample JV7_2_23_MG_FD_188634 | JGI IMG/M metagenome (GOLD analysis project Ga0255054, IMG submission 188634) | Seawater microbial communities from Jervis Inlet, British Columbia, Canada - JV7_2_23 | ecosystem: Environmental > Aquatic > Marine > Inlet | place: Canada: British Columbia | collected... | reverse complement strand
ACCCGAACCAATAATTATATAATCATATATTTTGGACATAATGAATTGATATAATGCAATCGTAAATTAACTGTCGAATTTGAAATGTAATAGTAATAATTAAGGTATCGAATATGAAAAATATTGTCGTTTTAGGTGCGGGATTAGTTGGAAAAGCAATTGTTTTAGATTTGTACAAATCTTATAATATTTTAGTAGCTGATATTGAAAAAAATAATTTATCTGAATTTGATAATATGCCGAATATAAGAACTTCGGTAGCGGATTTATAAGATAATTCAAATATTAGAGAAGCTGTAAAGGACGCTGATTTAGTAATTGGTGCAGTACCGGGATTTATGGGTTTCAACATGGTAAAAAACGTAATTGAAGCCGGGAAAAATATAGTAGACATATCATTTTTCCCCGAGGACCCTTTTGAATTAGATAAATTAGCTAAAGATAATAATGTAACTGCAGTAGTTGACTGTGGAGTTTCGCCTGGAATGGGCAATGTAATAGTTGGTCATTATCTTAATAAAATGGATATTGAATCATATATGTGTTTAGTGGGTGGTTTACCTCAAAAACCATGGGGTTATAAAGCAGTATTTTCACCTATAGATGTAATAAAGGAATATACGCGACCTATAAGATTTAGAAAAAACGGCAAGATAGAAATTGAAGACGCTTTATCTAAAAGTGAATTAATAGAATTCGATAAAATCGGACAATTTGAAGCGTGGAATACGGATGGATTGCGAACTTTACTTTCTACGACAAATATTCCAAATCTGATTGAATTGACAATTCGTCATAAGGGCACTATAGAACCGATTATCGCTTTGCGAGATAGCGGATTTTTCTCAACTGAAGAAATTAATATTAAAGGTAAACAAGTTATGCCAAACGATTTGACTACTAATCTACTGTTCTCACAATGGAAAATGCAGACCGATGAAAAAGATATGACAATTATGCGAATTATAATTGATGGAATTAAAGATGGAATTGAGCAAAAAGTGGACTATGACTTAGTAGATTATTATGACAGCAAAACAGATACTTCTTCCATGGCACGCACGACAGGTTATACCTGTACAGCGGTTGCTAATCTCATGTTAGAAAATAAATATAATCAAACCGGAATAATTGCACCGGAATATTTAGGACAGGATGAAGTTGCCTTTAGATATATAATAAATTATTTAGCGGATAGAAATGTAATTTATACAAAAAGGGAGAGATGATTAATATAAGTATCAATACAACAAAAGAATTAAATAATAGTGTAAAAATACCGCTTTTCGGATTGGGCACCTATCTAAATGATAATGGCAAACAAGCCATTGATACAATGCTATATGCATTAGAAATCGGGTATCGGCATATTGATACTGCAGCAATGTATGAAAATGAAAAGGAAGTTGGTGAAGCTGTTCACCAATCAGGAATTCCGCGTGAAGAAATATTTATAACCACAAAATTGTGGAATTCAGACCATGGATATCAAAAGACCATAGATGCATTTAATAAGAGTTTAGACAAATTAAAATTGAATTACATTGATTTATATTTAATTCATTGGCCAGTGGAAAACTTACGTGTCGAAAGTTGGAGGGCACTTGAAAAATTATATGAAGATGGATTATGCAAATCAATTGGCGTTAGTAATTATATGGAAAGACACATTGCTGAGTTATTAAATAATTCTGAAATTACTCCTGTTATTAACCAAGTTGAGTTCAGTCCATTTTTGTATTTAAAGAATTTGCAGACTTATTGTGAATCTAAAAAAATTGGACTCGAATCATATAGTCCATTGACAAAAGGATACAAATTGAATGACTCACGTTTGATTGAAATTGCGAATCGATACAATAAATCCACTTCTCAAATGTTAATTAGATGGTGTTTACAAAAGGGAGTTATTTGTATTCCCAAATCATCTCAAAAGAATCATATTAAAGAAAACGCCGAAGTTTTCGATTTTGAGATATCAGAATCCGATATTGTTGCCTTAAACAATCTAAATGAAAATTATCGCTCTACTTGGGACCCGACGAATGTTATGTAGCTTATACCAAATACAACAATATACCAAAAAAATGTGCTATACTCCCGCCGAGTACAAATAAATGCCATATTGAATGACTATAAGGTAATTTATTCCAGGCGTAAAAGATGATTCCAATGGTATAACTCAATCCGCCGATTGCAATCCAAATAAGTAATCCTATTGGCAAATTAGCAAGCATGGGTTTAATAGCTATTACTGCTAACCATCCCATTAATACATAAAATATAACCGACAACTTTTCAAGTTTACCATAAAACATTAGTTTAAAAAGTATTCCAAGAATCGCCATGCCCCAAATTAAACCGAAAATTGTCCAACCCCAGTTTGTATCGCGCAGCGGTAAAAGTGTTATAGGAGTGTATGTCCCCGCAATCAATAAGAAGATTGCGGAATGATCCATTATTCTAAAGTACTGTTTTGCTTTTTTATGCGTAAAGGCGTGATACAATGTTGAAGAAGTGTACATAAGTACTAATGAAGTTCCATATATTGCAAAACTAACTACACTCCATACATCGCCTTTGAGGGCGGCAAAAACCAATAAAATTGTGAGCGCCGCTGTTGCTAACGCTGCGCCGATACCATGGGTAATGCTATTCGCAATCTCTTCGCCAAGCGATTGTCTCGGCAGAGCATATTCCTTTTCTTTTGTCATTTAAATTATTTCCTTAGCGAGGCTTTGGAGAATATGTGAGCAGGGATGTTTTTATCGAATTCTATTGATTCGATAATGAATTCAGTTCCTTTCCCTTTTAATAACACATCCTGGAACAACATTCGTTTAGGATACCAACGATCGTCAATTTTGAATAGTTCCGATAATTCGATTACTTTCAACATTTTTCCGCTTTTTGCGAAGAGCTGTTGTTTTCTAGGAACCATATATTCTTTATCTACCCATAATTTTTGAGAGTGATAAGCAAGGTCATCTACTTTTGCAGTTAGTTCCATAATCCAACAGTCACGTTCATCAATTAATTCTTCACCTATAATTTCTGCAGAATATACTTCATATAATTTCCGATCTTCCATCATATCTTCATACGATAGGTCTGAACCCATTAATGATTGTCTGAGCATATGCCCTGAAATGCGGATAACACGATCAGATTGCGGACTGTACATCCAGAGTTGGTCATCTATTTTCAACATTTTTGAGCCTTTTTCTCTAGCAGGTGCAAGATATTCTGTGAATGATTTCTCTGAACCTTCCGTCCATGATTTTGCCGTAATTGAACGACTAGTGCGCCGTCCATGTATTACCATTGTTGAAACGACAACCTGATTTTCAGAAGCCATATTTTGATCAATTCCCCGCAACACATGAGCTGCATCGGGATACTGCCCGAAAATTTGAGTTGCAAAGAATAATATAATGATTAATTTTTTCATACTTCCAATTCCCTAAATAATTGTGCCGTTTGTCTGCGGTAAATTCCAACTCCGGAAAGCATTGTCCCTAAGACCATCGAAAATACACCTGGAATAAATCCTAAGTAATAAGTCTCAGCAGTGATTTTCGCATGGATAAAACCTGGGAACATCATTGTGGAATTTTTCATCATGTCTCCAATATTGATTCCTTTGACCTGTAGCCAATAAGCGAATACTAAACCAAGCGCTGTACCAATTATTGATCCAACAATACCAATTAGTATTGATTCATATATCATTGAGCAATAAATATGACCTTTATGTTCACCGATTGCTAAGCGCAATCCAACTTCTCCATAACGACGAATTCCACCTAATAACCCCACATTCCATAAGACAATTGACATTAATATAATAAACACCGTTGCTATAATTGTTGAAAAACTCGATGTTAGATATAAGTAGTCACCTAGCATACCAATGTCTTTTAGCTGCATCATAATTGGTGAAAATTCATCTTCCGGATCGTTAAAAGCGTTGTTGAAATTTTGCTTGATGATCTCAGCTCGTTCAATATCATATATGTTGTTTGGTAAGTAACCTAGTATTTGCCCTGCTGAGTTTTCCATATCTAATGCTAATTGAATATCATTAATGTCAGCTATCATAGCTCCGCGATCCATTGCTTGCATCCCAAATGTCAGAGTGCCTGAGACAATAAAATTATGCATTGCCATGCTACCATACATTGTTGAACTTAATAGAGTAGCATTGCCGCCAATCTCTACACCTAATTTAATTGCAAGGTCATCACTAATTAGAATTTCGCCGGGTTTTTCTGGCATTTTACCTCTTGTCAAGGCACTTTCAATATTCATCCTTGTGATTTCTGTTGTCTCGGGTGATAGTAAATCTACCCCAAAACCGAATATTGGACTTTGTGTGCGTGTCTCTCCTTGTTCATCAGGTACATCAAACAAACCGCCGTAATGAATACGCTCTACCCACACCATATCAGGATATTCTTGTTCTAACTGACTAACAATTTCATCGACACCAATTATTGCAAGATCATTTGGATTTTGATCAGAATTTTCAGCGAATGCCTGTGTCATTATTTTGACATGACCAGTTTCAAAACGTGCGGAACTGTCAATCCACTCACCCATAAATCCCGTTATATAGGCTTGAAAGAAAACCACTAACCATACACCTAATGCAACAACAATTATGGGATAAAGGCTACGGTTTTTATCACGTACCAGTCCTTTATATAAAAAATTGATCATTGTGTTTTCCCTCTTATTGCATCTGTTGGTTTCAATTTTGATATCCTTCTTGTAGGTAGGTAGCTAACAATCGTAGTTACCACAAAGACTATTGATATTGTTGCGATAATTAAGCCAATACTATATACGGGGTATATTGTTTCCGCTATAGCCATTCCAAATTCCTCAGTATTGTCTACGGGCATTGCATAACCTACTTTTGCCTGCCATGCTAGTAACGGGATACCATATATGGCACCGAGAATTGCGGCAAGTACAGCGTGCATAGCTCCTTCAATTGTAAATAGCTTGATTACTTGTCCCTGTGTCATTCCCAATGCTACGTGCGTTCCAATTTCCTTCTGCCTGCGGAATATTGACAATACTTGTGTGTCAAAAATTGCTACTAATGCCAATGACAACAGGAATAAAAACATAATATACCCACCAACATTTTTCATTTTGATCATGTCCCTAAAATCGGTCAAAAGGAAATCATTATCTTTAAAATCCCATCCTTGCATTGAACCAATTGAACCAACGTCTTTATTAGTTACAAATATGGTTGCTTCATCTGGTAATTGAACCATTTCGCGGTGTTTTTCAATTGGGATCCACAGTATTCCACCATCTACCGAAGGCACATCTACTTTAAATATATGTACAATTTTGGCTTCGGAAGCATCAAAGGTTCCTTTTGCATCGCGCCAACGGACAGTAACATAATCACCTACATTCAGTTTATTGTTCTTTGCCATATTTGCACCAAGAATTGCCGGTATTTCGTCGATATCCGTATCAAGATGTGATGTTGGTATTTCAATTACTGTTTGTTTAGGATCTATACCTTTTATAAATACACTCTGTACACGCCCATCGGGATAAATGGAACCCTGCGAAATTAGAATTGGTGTTAAGGTACCCTTATTCATTGCAGATTGAGCTAATTCCGAAATCGGTGCATGGCTGTCTTCAATCGTAAAGGGATCATATGGATCGTAGGTTTCATGCCAATATTGTCCACCACCAATCTCCCAATTTTGTGTATCCCGTTCAGCTTGTACAGCCCAACCATTTATTAATCCCTTTTGCCATATTATTACAACATAAGCGAATGAAAGGACTAAAACATTTAAGACGGTACGTAATTTCCCGCCCATTAGGTTACGATAAGCTAATTTTACTGCTAACATAATTTGCCTCGCTTATTTAGTGATTTGTTCATCTGCTACAACTTTACCGTCATCCAAACTTATCTTACGATGCAGATATTGTATTACTTTTTCATCATGAGTGGCGAAAATAAATGTAGTTTTGAGTTCAGAGTTGAGTTTTTCCATTGTCTGCAAAATATGATGTGAGTTTTTCGCATCAAGATTTGCTGTAGGTTCGTCAGCAAGTACGATTTCCGGTTCTTTCACCATCGCCCGAGCGATAGAAACGCGCTGACACTCTCCACCGGAGAGCTGCGCTGGTCTTGATTTTATTTTATCGGTTAATCCGACCCACTCAAGCGATTGCATAATCATATTTTTACGCTCGCTAGCGGATTTATTTTGCAGTAAAAGAGGGAGTTCGACATTTTCATAAACTGTGTAAACGGGTAATAAATTATAGGTTTGAAAAATGAAACCAATATGATTATTACGTAAATCAGCAGCAGCTTTTTTTGACAGAGTGCTGACGGATTTATCCAACACTGTAGCTGTTCCTTTTGTGGGGATATCAAGCGATCCAATGATATTTAGCAAAGTCGTTTTGCCTGAACCGCTTGGGCCTACAAGTCCGGCAAATTCACCTTTATCAAAAGATAAATTAATTTTGTTCAAAGCAGTGAATTCACCTTTGCCAATTGGAAAAGATTTTATTAGATCAGTGATTTTTATTAAAGTAGAACTCATACTATTGTCCTTTTGTTTTCAATGATTGAAAATTAGCATTAACTGAATTCCTCTACTGCTGAAATCAGATAAAGATTGATTAAAATTAAATGATTCATCGGATTTGGAACTGAAAAAAGTGTTTAAATTGATTGTCCAGTCGTCATAAGTCCTTTGCCAACTAATAAAGAAATATGCTAATTCAGCATCCCAACTATAAAATACTATACCTGAAAATTGATCAAATAAACTAATTGGATACATTGCCATTAACCCTGTCATTTGAACCGCTGAATCTGTTGCGAGTGGTTTATCATCTGTACTATACATAAAATGTTCACCGGTTAAAGTTAAGCCATTTCCAACAGCGAAAGTGTAATCCGTACCAACAGTCAGCATTGACTGCCAATTTGGAAAATCAGCACCGTAGTTTGCTCGGACGACAGACGACTCAAACCATAATCCTACGCCAATATCAAAAAACCCGTCAATAGCTACTTTAACTTCAGGTGTTGCTTTTGACATGGTGTTGATATTTAAATAAGACGGCACATCGCCTCTGCTGATAATTCTGTTATGACCGGAAAAACCGATTTCTCCGTTCCAAACAGGAATTTGAAAGCGGCCACCAAATTCTATATTGTTCTTTTTGGTGGGTATGAATTCCCATCCTTTTGGTTCATTGTTCCACAAAAGTCCCCAGACCGTGGCATTTGCGTTATTTGAAAAATCTCTACGGATGCGGACGCCCCAAACACCTTCAGTAAGCTGCAGGGGATCGCGCGGATCGAGCTTATCAAACCACATGAGTGGTCTAAATAATCTTGCTGAACCAAAAGTTATTTTTTGCAACCCAAATCGCATTTCAAGTTTATCCGTACTGCGCCTTACCCAGAATCTGTATGGATTTAATTCAAAATTGTTGGTATTGCCACCATTGTGTTGGCGTTTAAAATACCCATCTATGTTAAATGAAATTTCTGTATCAAAGAGAGCAGTAGGCCATGGTACTACCAACGACCATGTTGGAATATAACGCAAACCTATTTGCGATACATACGCGTCCCCGGTTTTTCGCATATCGCCAATTGTTGAAAATTGCCCTTGCCATTCAGCCAAACAAAAAGCAGAAAGAAAAGTAATGAACACAACAAATTTAATTTTTATTATGAATTTCATTACTTTTTCCCCATTATCCCGTAGAAATAAAAGTTAACCATATCAAGTGTCAATTCTTCTAAATTATTATATAGAGCAAACAATCTCTTGTCTTCTATTAATTCAAATATATGATTTTGCATAAAAGCAATAAAATTTATACTTATATCTTTCCGTACTTCACCATTTCTTTGAGCCTGTTCAATAAGACCGATGAATTCCAATTGGTTTTTTTCTGTATATCCAATGATTTTATTATGTATCTTAGGGGATAGGTTTAAAAAATCTAAATAAAACTCTTTACTAAAACGACGAGCATATCTCATTTTCATTATTAAGAATTGATTAATTTTATCTGCAAAAGAATTCGATTGGTTGAAAATGGTATCAAACTCTGACTGTGCTTCATCTAGTATCTTGAAAATAATGTATTCTGCTAATTCAATTTTATTCTTAAAAAATTTATAAAATGTCATCTTGCTGATTTCAGCAGTAGAGCAAATCTCTTCCACCGTTACTCTTTTAACTCCAAAACGCATGAACAATTCAGTGGCAGTTTCAACGATTTGCTGAAATTTAGGAGAATCACTGTCTGATGTTTTTGCTGTATTCATTATCTTAATAATAAGACTAATATAGTATTAATGTACGTATAGTGTAATAATATTACAAAATCGTAAACCATAAAGTCAATAGAATTTTTTGTAATAAAAAGAAATCTAATAACCTTGTTGCAATATTGTTTTAATTATTAAATTCGGACAACGGAGTCGTGTTTAATATGTGGTTTTAAATTAGGTTGTTAATTAAATACGATTAGTATTATGAATAATTAGGAATATTTATTGAAGATAAGTTATGAAAAAATATCGACTTAATAAAAAACATTTGCCGTCTTTCATAGATCATTTGAAAGGACAGGGGACTGTGTTTGCGCCACATAAAAAAGGTGATGCATCATTTAGTTTTGGTAAAGTTGAAGATCCCAATTCAGTTATACTCAATTATAATAGAACATTGAACTCGGTTAAGAAATATTTTTTACCTCCCCGTGAACAATTATTGTCTTTTTCAAAAGAAGATAACAGTTTTCAAAAAGGTTTAATTGAAGAGGAAAAAAAAATATTTCTAGGTGTTCATAGTTATGATATGAAAGCTGTATTGAAATTAGATTACAACTTCACACAAGGAAATCCTGAAGAAAACTATTTGTTACGTAGAGAAAACTCATTTTTTATAGGAGTATCTTTTAACCCTGATGAATTTCACTTTAGTCAATCAGTTGGTATCCCTGTAAACGATACGGATGGATTCGATGTATATCTTGAACAAAATACGGACGGCTACACAGTTAAGATTATCAATGATAAAGGAGAAAAACTTATTGGTGGATATAATGAACTTAGTAAAGCAAAAGATACTTCATCAAACCATGCTAAATTCCAAAATAAACTAAAATATAATTATATTCGGTTACCGGAAGTATTTGAACATTCGTGGAATGCTGAGGTTTGGGAAGAAGTTGCAAAAAATTGTGTTGGTTGCGGAACTTGCAATTTAGTTTGTCCAACCTGTTATTGTTTTGATGTTGAAGATAATTTTGATTTATCATTGCAAAGTGGCACTCGTGATCGTTCATGGGATGGATGTATGCTGAATAGCTTTGCGGTTGTCGCGGGTGGCGAAAATTTTAGAGAAACATTGGCAGAGCGCCAGAGACATCGGATTCACCGGAAATTTAAATATATTTCCGATATTACTGGTGAACCGTGGTGTGTGGCGTGTGGACGTTGTACCGCATATTGCACAGCGGGTATCAGTATAGTTGAGATCGTTAATCAATTATGCGATGAATATGAACATAAATATTTGAACCGTCCGATGGAACAACCCAGACTCAATGCGGAGAGATTATAATGTCTATCGCAATATCTGAAGTAAAATCGCAGGAATTATATTGTCCTGAAATTGCTGAAATAACAGCGGTTAAGCGTTTTACAGAAAAAGAAAAGTGGTTTGAAATTAAGTTACCCAACAGTCGTTCATTAGGACATCTACCGGGACAATTTGTGCAAGTTTCACTTTTCGGAGCTGGAGAAGCTCCTATATCAGTAACCTCATCTCCAACTAAAAAAGGTAGTTTTGAACTTTGTGTTAGAGAAGTTGGAATGTTGACAAAACTATTACACAAATTAGAAGTTGGTTCAACAATCGGTATCCGAGGACCATTTGGTACGGGATTTGATGTGGAAAATTTCAAAGGGAAAGACATTTTAATTGTCGGCGGTGGTATCGGAATTGTACCATTAAGATCTTTAATTAATTATGTTATTGATAATCGTAAAGATTATGGCAGACTGATAATTTTATACGGTGCGAAAAATCCCAATGAACTACTTTTCCCTGATGAATTAAAACAATGGGAAAAGAGTAAAGATATTGAATATCACGTAACCGTTGACCAAGGTACACCTGAATGGCAAGGAAACACGGGAGTTATTACTACTTTGATCCCAGGTTTAAATTTGGATTTACCAAATACAATCACTGCTGTTGTAGGTCCCCCAATAATGTATAAATTTGTTTTAATGTCCCTAAATACTAAGCAAATTCCCGAAGAAAATATATATTTATCATTAGAGCGACGAATGAAGTGTGGGGTTGGAAAATGCGGACATTGCCAAATAAATCATTCTTACGTATGTCAAGATGGTCCTGTATATAATTATCCGGAACTTAAGAAATTGCAGGAGGCAATCTGATGACTACGGTGATGAAAGATAAACCAAAAGTTGCATTTTTCGATTTTACGAGTTGCGAGGGGTGTCAGTTAAACAAGCTGAATTTGGAAAACCACCTCCTTGATGTTTTACAACATATTGATATTGTAGAATTCCGCGAAGCTATGGATGATAAAGCCAATGAATATGATATCGCATTTATAGA
>Ga0255054_10002414_pt1 | contig 10687 bp, 16 predicted proteins | sample JV7_2_23_MG_FD_188634 | JGI IMG/M metagenome (GOLD analysis project Ga0255054, IMG submission 188634) | Seawater microbial communities from Jervis Inlet, British Columbia, Canada - JV7_2_23 | ecosystem: Environmental > Aquatic > Marine > Inlet | place: Canada: British Columbia | collected... | reverse complement strand
CCAATCATGAAGGCGAAGTAAACGCGACCACAGGCGACGGGGTGGGGTTGAACTAATGGGCTGGCGAGACGATCAAAAAGAATTCGGGAAGCTCGACGGAAAGAAGTTTATCTATGAGAATGTGAACGACAGCGGCGGGGCGGATGGCGTTATTCACCGAATCGCCACCAGTGGACGGCCTGTATACGAAGGCATAAGCGAGGGTGAAGAGTCGTTCGATATCGTCGCGCGGTTTGTTGGAGATGATTACCTCGTCGACATGGACGATTTCATCGAGATCCTACGCAAGCCCAAGACCCACAAATTCGAACACCCTTACCGAGGCACCTTTAGGCAAGTGGCGCTAGATGGGGCGTATTCTCTATCTAATAGCCGGCCTAATGGTGGCATGTGCGAATTTCGGTTCAAGCTTGTAGTGACAGAGGATCAGGCGTTCCCGCTGATCCGTGATGCTAGTTTCGATCTGCTCAATCAGGTGGGGTTAGTGAATCTGGCCCTGATTGCATCATATAAAAGGCGATTCAAGGTAGGCACATTCGTAAAGCAGATTCTCGGAACGATTGGCCTGGCGACTGCTGCGATGCGTGTCGTCGAGGGCAAGATCCAGGCAGCGATGAATCTAACAGAGGCGTTCGGATCAGCCGTGACGGGGTTCGCAGATCAGGCGTCAGCGCTGCTTAGAAAGCCTGGCGATATGGTCACATCGATGACGAGCACCGCGATCGGGATCGTTGCCGGCATCACGTCCGCAGTCGATGACCTGCCAAGTAGAAACAAGCGAGCACAGAACACTTTCACCCAGGCGATGAAAGAAATTTTCAAGCAGGAGCGCCCCACAGCGCCAAGGCTAGCGACTCCTGAATCTTTGCTTGAGCAGGAGAATTCGATCCAGTGGTGGCTGGCTAATCGGATCTCGTTTCTGTCGGGGGCCGCCTCCGCCGTCACTGATATGACCTTTGGCAGCACGGACGAGGTGAACCTTTTCAAGTCGGAATTCTTGGGTTTCTTCGACGAGATAACGATCGACCCGGACCTTGATGATCAGATGTATAGCGAGGTCAGGCAGCTAAAGGCCAACGTAGTCGAGTACCTGGCAGGCGTGGCGCAGGACCTGCCGCAGCTCACGACATACACCACATACAAGGCTCTACCCGCGCTGGTGGTTGCCTATCAGATATACGGAAACAACGATCACAACTTGGAGATAGTGGATCGTAACAACGTGACCGATCCTATGTTCGTCCCGCCGAGGACTATAGAGGTGATCGGTGGCTAGTCCCAAGGTGAGCCTGTCTGTCAACGGCAAGCGCCTTGACGAGTGGACGAGCGTTAGTATCTCTCGATCTCTAACATCGCTGGCCGACTCGTTCTCGCTCGGCTATGTCGACGTGAACACGCGCAAGGATTACCCAATCAAGGAGGGTGATGAGTGCGTGGTTTCTATTGGCCTGAACAAAGTGATCACCGGATATGTAGATGTTGCTGAGTGGAGATATAGCGCGTCATCGGACGGTAAAACATCACACTCGTTCTCAGTAGAAGGGCGTAGCAAGAGCGGCGATCTGGTTGATTCAAGCGTAGTGCCTGATCCTTCAACGTGGAAAGAGAAGACATTCTTAACAATCGCCCGGCAGATCTGCGCCCCCTATGGGATCACCCCGATAGTGTCTGATAATATTGATGTGCTGGCGAACACGCCGATCCGCCGTCACTCGGTGGAGATCGGAGAGAGCCCAGGTGATTGCTTAGGCCGGCTGGCGCAGAAGTTGGGTGTATTATTGAGAACCACGGTAGACGGCAAGCTTGAGATCGGCAGGCCGCCGGGGCTGATAGCTGCCAGCGCAATCATGCTAGACCGCGGCGGGGCACGGATTAAGAGCGGCAGTCGACGCAGCGACCATCGACAGCGCCACGATCTCTACATCGCGTTCGGCCAAAACCAGGGGAGCTCTACAGTGCTCGGGGACGCGGCGCGCGATGGCAAGCAATCGGCCAAGGATCCGCGCGTGACTAGGTATAGGCCGCTGGTGTTTATCCAGGACGGCTCAAGCACAGCCGGAACGCTGAGGCGCGCGGCTGAGTGGACGCGGAACACGCGGGCAGGACAAAGCGAGCGGGTTAGCTATAAGGTGGTCGGGTGGGAGTCAGCCCTGGGGAAAATATGGGAACCGGGCAGGACTATTATTTGTAATGACTCACTGTTAAGGCTCAAGAAAAAGGGCCTGATCGTCGAGTCTGTGAGTTTTACCCAGAGCAAGGCAAGCGGCACTGAAACGCAGATCGACCTAGTGAATCCTGAGGCGTTTGTAGGACTCACGCCCCCCACTAAACCCAGGATAAAAGAGGGCGTCTTGACATGGTAGATCGCACAAGCTGGAACGCGATCAAGGGAATGATCCGCAAGCTGAGGCAGCGCCTCGCTATGATGGTGACGCGCGCGCGGATCACATCATCGACGGTTGGCGCTAACGGGCAGATCGCAACCGTCGGCATGCTGCAGGGTATACAGCGAGACGGTGCAGAGGTCTTTGAGCCTTACGGCGTTTCCAGCTTCCTGCCGCCGGGCGCTGAGGCTGTGGCTGTGGCTGTTGGCGGGTCTAGCGATCAGGTAGCAGTGCTAGGCGCTGCGCCACGCGGAGGTGTACCCGCGGGAAAGCTGCCGGGCGAGGTCGACTTCTACAGCGCGCACGGGCAGGTGATACGGTGCCACGTTGACGGGTCCATCTCGCTCAGTCCGGGCAGCGTGCTAGGCGTACCGGGCACAGTGTATACTGGCAGTGCGGTGGACCCATTACTACCCTATACGGCTGCCGGCGGTGACAGCGTGGTTCCTAGCGCTCAGCTCATTGCGTGGATGGCGGCGGCTAGCGTCCTGCTGAATGTCCCGCCTGGCGCGTTCCCGCTTCCGGTTCCCACCAGCATTGGCACGATCGCGCCTGTTATCACAAGAAGGACCAAGGTGGGATGATGCCGGCCCTGCTGCACCGATTCGACAATCTTGAGCAGCGAGGAGATATCTCGCAAGCGAGGACGGAATTCGCACCGTTTACGGGGAACCTTGCTACCGATGATGGGCTGATCTCGCTGGTGGAATTGTCACTGTTCACCGATCGCCGTGCGCCGCCGGGCGTTGACTTGCCAGGGGGCCCGCTCGATCTGCGCGGCTGGTGGGGCGATCAATTTTGGGGCGAAAGTTTCGATCTTCCGCAGTACGAGATCGGATCGCTGATCTGGACACTCGACAGATCGAAGAACAGATCAGAGACTCTCGCCCTGCTTAGGGACTACGCGGTCGATGCCGTCAAATGGATGATCGACACGGGCATGTTGGATCGCGCCGTGGCAATATCTGAGCGCGTGGATAACAGCACGGCAGCGTTTCAGCTCCAGTTATTCAGGCCAAACGATCCTGACTCGCTCTGGACACCGAGATGGGAGAAGACGATCAATGGCATCTAATATTGAGAGACCCACACTGGCAGAGATCCAAAGGCGCGTGTTTGCGGATTTCCGCGCAGAGCTCCCAGGTAACGAGCCAACGATCCCCCTGTCGACTGAGTTTGCTTTCTGTGTAGCTATCGCGGGCGCTAGCCACTTGAAGAACGGGCGGATCGATTATGCGATGCGCCAGCAGTTCGCGGACACGGCAGACACCGAAGGCCTAGATCATCATGCGAGCGTATGGGGGATCACTAGGCTGCAGCCCCAGAAATCCCAAGGCAGCGTCCAAGCGACGGGAACTGCAGGCACCGCGATCCCGATCGCATCGGGGCTGACAAGCCCAAACGATGATCTGCTGTTCGTCACCACTGCCGCGGCGGTGATCGGGCTAGGCGGTCAGGTTATCGTCCCGATTGAAGCGGTGGCCACTGGATCGGCTGGTAACAAGAACGTTTTCACTAAGCTAGAATTCAGCACGCCGATCCCTAACGTGGATGCGGACGTAACAGTGCAAGGCGTCTTCGACATCATAACGGGCGTGAGTTCCGGCCTGATAACGGGCGCAGATCTAGAGTCTGATGATCTGCTACTTGAGCGCCTGCTATTTCGGATCCAGGGCGGCAAGCTGATCGGCAAGCCTGGAGACTGGGAGGCATGGGCGCTTGAATATCCAGGCGTGACAAGAGCCTGGGAAGTGCCAAACATCAGCGGGCCCGGAACGATTGGCGTGTTTTTCGTAACCGATGACGATCCCGTAAGTGTGATCCCCGGTGCGCCGCTTGTGGCGCTTGTCGATGTGGACATCACAGCGAAGGCCCCGACGCCGGCCACAACGATCGCGCTTGCCCCCACCGAGGTGCAGATCGACCCGGAGATCAGCATCTCGCCCGATACCCCAGAGGTCAGAACAGCGGTAGAGCTTGAGCTTGAAGATATGCTGATCCGAGAGGCGAGCGCGAAGGGCTTTACCCTTTCGCTTTCGAAGATTACAGAGGCGATCAGCCGCGCGCCTGGTGAAGATTCGAACGTGCTGATCTTGCCGGCCACGGATCAGGTGTACGCGTTAGGTGAATTGCCCACGCTTGGATCTATAACCTGGAGTTAGAATCATGTCAGGCCTTGAACCATACGGAAGATCGACCGCGCTTGAGTTTCTGTTCTCCCCGATATCGGGGGCACACATCGCGCTGCTTTCCGCGCTACCAGTCGACGGGCTTGGAGCTGTGGAGATCAACCCAGCAGGCTACGCGCGGCAGCCCTGCGCGTCATGGTCGACCACAAGCATCACAGGCCTGCCGAGCGTGACTAGCAGGTGCAATGCTAGCGCGATCGCGTTCGGACCGTTCGCTTCAGATGTGGATGTTAAGGGCTGGGCGGTATATGACGCGCTAGCAGCGGGGAACCTGATCGCGTCGGGATCCTTTGTCGACGCGGGATTCGATCAGGCCGGAGTAATCACTATACCGGCGGGCGATGACATACAATTTCAGATAGGCGATCTTTGCCTGTCTCTGTCACAGGACTGCCCGATCGTGGTCGTGGGGGCTCCGGTCGCATGTACCGTTCCTTCAGTTGTTACGCTGATCCTCCCGAGCCTGATCGAACTACCAGTTTCGATTGGTGGCCTGCCGCTAGCATTGGCAGGGGGAACGGGGATCTGCGGGGGTAGGCTCATCATGAGTTTGCCGTTTGACGGGGCGGACTACACCTCAGAGATATTCTTCGGCGCGGCATCTCAGGGGCCCATGACTCCCTCACCGGGTCCCGCGCCGCACGATCGCTGGGTATTCGGATTCACACAGCCCGCGCTGTCTGGAACGCTTGTTAGTGTTGTAGTGACTGAGACGGCCAATCCTTCCTGCACCTTTACTCAGAATTTTTCGATCACGGTGCCTTAACCCATGTCAACCATCCCAGCATACGGGCAAGCAGGATCGCAGGCAGGCGCGGCTGTAGCGATCGATTTCTTCAGCCGGAACAACACGGGCGCCTTTTGCGATCTCTTGCCGCATGGCGCGATGTGGCCCCGTGCGCCTGATACGAATCTGCACAGGCTCTGCTCAGCGATAGCGATCGATCTTGGGCGAACAGATGTGCAGACGGACACAATGCTGGCCGAGTCTTTCCCGGACACGGCGCAACAAACGCTGACCCACTGGGAGACGATCGCGGGCCTGCCCGACGCGTGCGACGGCGAACTGGCGGCCACGGTTTCAGCGCGTCAACAGGATGTGGTCGACGTACTCACCCAGGACCACGTTTTAAATGACGCGTACTGGGCAGCGCTTGCTGGCGTGTACGGATACGCCGCGCCGATCATAACCAAGAATTCAGCATTCTGTACCGGCATCAATTGCACGACGGATCCGATCTGCAGTCTGGATTCGCTTCTGACTGTCACTTTCACTTTTGCATCTGGATCCGACGATGTTTTGCTAGAGTGCAAGATCCGCAAATTTTGGCCCGACTGGACCACGCTAGTGGTCATATTCACATAGGAAGAAAACCCCATGATCCGCGCAGACTTCGACCCTTCAACAGCCGGCACCGTCGACCCTAACGCTAACGGGCTGACCCTCGCTGGCTATTGGACGAGCGGCCCTATATGCACAATCTTTGGGCCCGATGCCGCGAACCACATTCAAGAAGAGATAGCGCGCGCGATTGAGGGGAATGGGCTGACTCTAGATTTCGCGGACAAGGGGCAACTTGCGAGCATCCTTGATCGTGTAACCGGGGTATACGGCGATGGATCTGACGGGATCGTGACCCTTGCCGCGGGCACCACATCCCTTGCCAGAGACATGCACTATGAGGATCTTACAGTCCCGTCTGGATCGACGCTAAGAACAAACGGGCACCGCGTATTCGTTCGCAATGTGCTGACGATGGAGGAGACAGCCGAGATCGATAACAGCGGATCCGATGGCGGAGATTACACGGGCGGGCCAATCGGCGGCGCACCTGGAGCTGGCACGCTAGCCAACGCGCTTGGCAGTGGCGGCGCTGGTGGGATCGGTGGCAACACTCCAGGCAACGCGGATCCTGCAGTGCCGCCCGCGCGTGTAGGATCAACAGGCTTCCCGGTGGGGCTGCTCAGCGCTAACGGCCAAGGCTACGCTGGAGATGGAGGCCAGGGCGGGAACGGATCGCCTGGTGTGAACGAGGCAGGCGCTAACCCTGCGACGGTCGACGCGCCACTAATCACGAGGCCTACATTCATACCAGCCATGATCGACGCGCAGATGTTCTCGGGCCTAGGCCGCAACATGCTCAGCGGCGGCGCTGGTGGTGGTGGTGGTGGTGCAGGCGGCGGCGCTGCAGATCCTAACGGGTTCGCTGGCGGCGGCGGTGGCGGCGGTGGGGTGCTCGTCCTGTGTGCGCGGATCATTGTCGGCCCAAGCGCGCCCGATACTGCAGCTTTCATCTCAGCGGCTGGCGGCGATGGAGGATCGGATCTTACGCTGGGCGCATCCCAAGGCGGCGGCGGTGGCGGTGGCGGTGGCGGGACAATCATGATTACGTCAAGGATCCGCGTCGGGGATCCGGGCCTGCTGATCTTGGACGCGTCGCAAGGTGCGGGCGGAACAGCCACTACAGCGGCAAGCGGAATTCAAGGCACGATCGGCCAGACCTTCGAATTGTTCGCATAGGTCACCCTCAATACACACTTGCGCGGCGGTATGTGCACACACCACAATTGCCCCATGCTAGATCCGATCAGCACTGAAACCTCAATGACGCTGACGCTGCGCGAGGTGGCGATCGGCGTGGTATCGCTGATATCTGCGATCGTCTCGCTGGCCGCTGGCTATCGTAAATTCTTGCAGATCCGGCGAGATGTCGACGGGCTTCTAAAGTGGCGAGACAAGGCCAACCCGCTGTTGAAGCGACTGCGCGATGTGGAATTGGTGCGCAGGGCCACAGGTGAGACCAGCGCTGATGATGTGCCGATCCAGCGCTACCACCCGCTGAGCACGCCTGATGACACGATCGTGTGATTCGTGGCAACATAAGGCATGCAACGCGGCGCGAGCGCTCACCCTACACTCACCCATGCGCCAAGTTTTTTGGTACCGCTGACGATCTCCGCGCTGAGCTTGATCGCCTTTTGGATCTCAGTGATCAGCTAGGCGCTCGCGCGCAACCCTGCCGCGCCAAAGATACAGCCGAGCGAGAAGACTGCCTCGGCTTGCGTCAGCTTTTCGCGGGCTAGAATTCGGAGCTCTACGATCTCGAACCGCCCGCCGCCTAGCGCCCGCGTCGCATGGACTAGCAGACACGGGCCATCATCACACGCCGCCCGCCTGACGCCGGTCACGCTGATCGGCGCGTCCTGACACTGAGGCTCCGAATCCATGCAGTCTAATACCGCGCACGCCTCGGCATGTCACCTATATTTCACCCTTGGCCAACTGTTCGAGGCCAGCTTTCGTGATGTGGTGTACTTTCCCGGTCTTGCCCGGCGTAGTCTCGCGCACGCCATCGCGCATCACGAGGCCCTTTTCACGTAGATCATGCAGTCGCGCCGATACGGGCGAATGATACGATCCGACCTTGCGCCCCGATCGACCATCACGATCGATAAAGTGATCGACCAATTCCTTGCACGTCCGCGGGCGCACCCTGAGGAGCTTTAGCACCAGCGCCTCGTAGACCCGAGCCTTGCCGCTTGCTGCGATGACCCCGGCCGCTTGCATGCTCGTCTCACTGTCCGAGTAACGCACAGCAGGCGCTGGCGGCAGGTCGGCAAACAGGCCGCGCTGGACAGTGCCTTGCTGAGCAGCCCAATTGCGGGCGTCTTCTATGCGGAACTCCATCACGCGGATCGCTGCCTTGGCGCGCGCAGTAGTTGGCCGCCGCTCTAGGTGGCGCTTTAGATCCTCAAATCCTGCGCATAGTTCTTCAATGTGTTTCGTTGCGCTCATAGTTCACCCCACTGCGCCAGCCACGCCTCAGCGTCTGCCCGATCTTGCTCGTGCCTGCCTTGGAGCTGCCGGTACACGTGGACCCGCGCTTGCCTCAGCGCCTCCCTCATCGCGCGCGCCTGTTCGCACGTGATAAGGCAGCCAGGATCGGCGCATCGTTTTTTGTCGGCATCCATTAGAACAGGTCGCCCTGCGCCCCTTCGGTTCCTTGATCTACAAGCTCGATTCGATCTTCAAATTCCGCACGGCCTAGCGGACTGAAAAGATCGTGAAAATCGAAACGCCGCCTCCCGCGATAGAACATTGCGAGCGCAGCCGGGAACGATTGATCGAAGCCGACGAACGCGATCGGGCTCAGCCATGCAACCACATCACACGCCGCCCGTGCGTCTCGCCACCAGGATCGATGACTGCGAACAGGGATCAGCCAGGCCTGCTCTTCAAAGCGCATTCCGTGAGCAAAGAACGCCTTAAGATTGTCATAGGGAGGATTGACGAACGATCGATCGGGCCATGGCACAAGCAGAGAATCCTTGATCTCAAATTCAGGGCCATAAACCTCGCCAGCGTCCACAAGCGAATCCGGCGATCCGCACGGGTCGCAGGCTATGCCCTCAGGCCATAGCTTAGCGATAGGCCTTAGGATCTCCATCGGAGTGTGGATTCTTTGCTCGTGTTGCTTGGCACCATTCACCATGCCGCGCAGCGCAGCGCCGTGATTAGATTTCTTTATCATTAGAACAGCCCCAATTGCTTTTTCTTTGGCGGCACATATTCCGCGCGGTTCGTCTCGGGCGCGACGCTTGCCGCGTGCTCGATCCGCGCCATAGCGATCGCGTGATGTTCGGCGTCAAGCTCGATGCCGATGAAATCGAAGCCCTCGGAGACGGCTGCAATTCCGGTAGTGCCGGAGCCTGCGAACGGGTCAAGCACGAGGCCGGATGGCGGAGTGATAAGCCGGCAGAGCCAGCGCATGAGAGAGATTGGTTTTACAGCTAAGTGGGGTGAAAGTTACGCACTTTCACCCCGGACTCCTTTCCATTCTCGCGGCCTGCGCCGGCTCTTGGGTTATTCGCACCGGCCGAGCCCGGTTCACGGTCAACCGTCTCCGCGGCAGTACGCCCTGGCAAGTGCTCACACCCCGCTTCTCGCTCTTCTCTCGACGCCTTGGGCGCGTAGAAGAAACGATCAATCTCTTCGTAGTCAAACACGGGGAAGTACGACGCCTTTTCGCCTAGCTTGGCGGCTGTCTCGGGGGACAGCAGGACGTTTGGAGGCCATCTCCCCTCGTCCTCGGGGCCGCTCAGTCTGCGCTCGCGCGCGACGCCGTAGCTTCGTCCGCTCGTGTTGATGCCTTGCGTGACCTGCGGCTTGCGACCAGGGAGGCGGCACCCATCAACATGCACCCCCCCTGTCCCATACTCCAGCACCGTCTCAGCGATGGTCCCGCTAAGGGGCTTGCGGGCGAGGACGATGGGCTCGTGTGCTGGCTTGAGCGCGCTGCCCCATCCGTCCCATTGTTGGGCCTCGGGTGTTGCGGGTGCTGTGATGGCAGAGCAGTCAATCCCCCCGTTTTCTCCGCTCATGAGGTTACCGCCGCGAATGTCTTGTTTCGGCGTCGCAGCCCTGTCCGTCCTCCTGCCCACGACCTCCCGCTCAGCCCCCGCTGCCTTGTCGATAGCCTTGGAGATGTCGAGTGATTTCGGAAATCCAGATCCAAAATTCCAGAAAAGTGAATCACGAATCTCGAACCCCGCATCCTCAATCGCGCACGCAATCCGGTGATAGGTCCGGCACGCCCCGAAGCTGACCAGATGTCCTCCAGGGGAAATAACGCGCAAGCACAGCGCCCAAAACTCGGGGTCGTATGCGATGCCGGTCGAGTCCCACCCGCGACCCATGAACCCGATTTCATAAGGCGGATCTGTGACGATGGCGCTGACGCTGCCCGGCTCCATCGCCGCTAGCAGTTCGCGCGAGTCTCCTAGCAGTAGAGTCGACGCCACTAGATGCAGCCCGCCTCAATCAGCAGGCCCACGCCTACCGCAGGAGACACGCCGCCCGCCTCGATTAGGTCGCCCAAGGATAAGCGCAGCGATACGGCCAGCCTATCCCGCACGCCTTCCGGCCTTCTCAGCGAGTACACCGATCCGCCCGCGCCTGAGTTATCGATCACGACGCCGCTTCGCCTAAGCAGTGACACCGCGCGCCCTATCGTCCCATTGCTGACACCTGTGCGGCGCATAAGCTCAGCGCGCGGCACAGGGCCCGCTAGCAGCTCCGAGACTATGGCAGACGCAACGCGGGCGCACAACATT
>Ga0255054_10002412_pt1 | contig 10698 bp, 7 predicted proteins | sample JV7_2_23_MG_FD_188634 | JGI IMG/M metagenome (GOLD analysis project Ga0255054, IMG submission 188634) | Seawater microbial communities from Jervis Inlet, British Columbia, Canada - JV7_2_23 | ecosystem: Environmental > Aquatic > Marine > Inlet | place: Canada: British Columbia | collected... | reverse complement strand
ATTCAGAATAACAACAGAAAAGTTTTTAAATGCTGGTTTCCAAAATTTCCATTCTTCATCTTCAGGTTCTGAGGGTGATGTTGATATACTAATAGTGAACAAGCCGCTTTCTTCCAGGATTGTTTTTACAACCTCAGAGGTCTGCTTCCAATCATGGTTGCTGAATCCATCTACTATTAATACCTCTATTTTGTCTGAACCTGATTGACAGAAAGTTGGTAAAGAAAAAAGGAACAGAAAAAGCCAATTCAAAATGATCTTATGCATAATTTATTCTATTATTATTTTCAGATTAAAGGTCAGATAATTGGTTTTAGAAAACAAATAGTATTTCCTGTTATCACAACTTAATTTTTGCTTCCATTGTTTCATTTAAACAAAAGATTGTTGCTTGGCTATTACTATTAATATTATACCTTGCATTCAGAGACAGCCGACAGATGAAATTCAGATTCTTCGGCTATATGAATTTTCCGTTATGGGTTCTGCTCTCTGGATTACATCAGCTATATGGATAGGCAAAGAACGGGTATCGATTTGTCACATTTCCCAACCAGGAAGGATTTATTCAGAATACGGTCATGTCCATTGAGCAGGATAAAACAGGCACTTTAGGGGTGGGCTGTATAAATAAAATTAAAAAAAGAATCTATATGAAAAACCCAAGGAACACGATAAGTAATACTATTCCCCTATTGGGAATACTGAGTTTAGTTCTGTTTTCCGAATGCGCTGATCCAAAAAAAGATACAGAAAAAAAACCAAACATTATCTTCATCATGGCAGATGATCTGGGTTATGGTGATGTTTCCTGCTTCAATGAGGACTCTAAAATTATCACCCCATATATTGACAAATTAGCAGCGGATGGAGTGATGTTTAAGGATGCACATACCAGCAGTTCGGTCTGTACTCCTACACGATATGGAATTTTGACAGGTCGATACAACTGGCGCTCTACCCTGAAAAAAGGTGTATTAAATGGATATAGTAAGGCACTGATTCCTCAGGATAGAAAAACTATCGCGGAATTATTAAAGGAAAACGGCTATAATACGGCCGGAATTGGAAAATGGCATCTTGGTTGGGATTGGGCCAATGTGGATGCTAGCAAGGACAGCATTGATTATTCGAGAAAAGTAGAAAACGGACCAGGCACTCTTGGTTTTGATTATTTCTATGGATTTTGCGGTTCTTTAGATATGGCGCCTTATGTGTGGATTGAAAACGATATGCCAACCATGGTTCCTGAGAAGGAGACTGTAAATAAAGGAAAACAAACATGGTGGAGAAAAGGGCCAACCTCTGAGGACTTTGATCACGAGCAGGTTTTACCCCGCATCACAGATAAAACCATTTTATATATCAAGAAAAACGCCAATAAGGAAGAGCCATTTTTTATCTATATGCCGCTTCCGGCACCCCATACTCCAATATTACCCACAGAGGAATTTAAAGGTAAAAGTGGTTTGGATAATCCATATGGCGATTTTGTCATCATGGTGGATGCCATGGTGGGTAGGATTATGTCCACTTTGGAATCACAGGGGATAGCTGAGAATACAATTCTGATATTTACCAGTGATAATGGTTGTTCCAATCAGGCCGATTTTGAACAACTGGCTACCAAGGGGCATGATCCCAGCTACCTGTTTCGCGGGCATAAGGCAGATATTTACGAAGGTGGTCACAGGGTTCCCTACATCGTTCGCTGGCCAGCGAAAGTCAGTCCGGGAAAAACAGATCAGTTGATATGCACCACTGACCTGTTTGCGACTTTGGCTGATATTCTTCAGGTTGACTTTACTGATGATATAGCTGAAGACAGTTACAGTTTCCTTCCAGCACTCAAAATAGAATCAAATGCCACAGTCAGAACCAGCATTGTTCATCATTCAATCAATGGTTCTTTTGCCTATCGAAAAGACCAGTGGAAGGCTATTTTTTGTCCTGGATCAGGTGGATGGAGTGAACCAAAACCTAACTCCCCCGGAATAGAAGATCTACCTATATTTCAGCTTTATAATCTGAATGAAGATATCGCTGAGGTAAATAATCTGCACGACCAACACTGGGAGATTGTTGAGGAATACAGGGAAGAGCTGTCACAAATTATTTTGAACGGGAGAAGCACCTCAGGTGCATTGCAGATGAACGACGGACCAGAAACATGGCCCCAGTTAGATTGGATGAATAATTAAAAATAACATGATGAAATTATCCATTTTATTAGTATTGTTGAGTGGTATAGGATTCAGTGCCTCTCAGTTAACAGAAAATCCTCAGGCGGAAATTTCAAACGGGATTATCAAAGCCCATCTTTATCTTCCTGATGCAGAAAATGGCTATTACAGGGCAACCAGGTTCGACTGGTCAGGCATAATTTCCAGCCTTGAATATGATGGCCACAGTTATTTCGGACAATGGTATAAAAAGTATAGTCCTACTATCCACGATGCCATCATGGGACCGGTGGAATCCTTTTCTCCTCTGAATTATGATGAGACCGAGCCCGGGGGCACTTTTGTACAGATTGGTGTAGGCGTTTTGACCAAACCAGATGAAAAAAAGCATAATGCCTTCAACTTATATCCAATTGTTGATCCGGGTAAATGGAAAACCAAAAAAGAAGCAGATAAGATCCAGTTTATACAGGTACTGAATGATGATAACTATTCATACGAATATACCAAGACGGTTCAGCTTATTAAAGGCAAACCTGAAATGGTACTGTCTCATAATCTGAAAAATACCGGGAATCGTACAATTGAAACAAGGGTTTATAATCATAATTTTTTTGTGATTGATAATCAGCCAACCGGAACAGGTTTAGAACTGATCTTCCCAAAGAATGTCTCAGGTACAGGAAGAGGCATAGGAGATATTGCTGAAATACAGGGGAATAAGATTATTTTTAAGAGAGACCTTGTCAAGGGTGAATCCATTTATTGCAGTTCATTGGAAGGAATAAATAATAGCATCAAGGATTTTGACATAAAAATTGAAAACCGCATAACCGGTGCAGGAGCAAGAATTACAGGTGACCAGCCTCTTTCGAGACTTGTGCTTTGGGGCTCTTCAACTACTTTGTGCCCTGAAACCTATATCAGTATTAAGCTTGAACCGGGAAAGGAATTCAGCTGGAAGTACTTCTATGAATTTTATACATTCAATATTGAAAATCAATAATTAATCCAATTCTTTTATACCACATGTTAGACAATGACATAATTAATAATTTCTAATCATTTGCACCCGCGATCACTTTCAGGATCAGGGCGGTATCCACCCATATCGGATCCAGTGCCCCAATATAGATAAGTCAGCACTTGAGATTACCTGAAAAGAACAGGATAGAGGGTATCGATCCCCGAATCTCCATAGTCTGACTGCCGTGTTTGCTTTGTAAATGCAGACTATTTAAAGGATTACAGGGCTTAGCCTTCAGCATTTACACGTTCAAGTAAACCTTTCATATAACCTACCGAAAAAGCGGTTCCTGAATTGTAGACCATTCTTGGAATATGGTCAGCAATAAACACGCCATTGAAATCCACTTTTTTCAGGGCTTTCAAAATTTTGTACATATCAGCAAACCCGTCATCGAGAAATGATTCGACAAAGTGTGGTAAGGGTTGATTTACATTACGAAAATGAACCTTAAATATTTTCTTTTGCCGGCCAAAATAGTCAATTGTTTCTAACACGTCCTTGCCCATTAGAGTACCGCCCTCAAGCCAGCAGCCAACACAAAGGCATATTCCAACATTTGGGCTGTCGGCAATTTCCATGGCCCTTTTATAGCCATCAAAATTGCTGAAAATACAACGAGGGATACCGGCGAGTTCTGGTACGGGTGGATCATCGGGATGTATCCCGATATGAACACCTTCTTGTTCTGCAACAGGGGCAGCTTTCCTGATAAAATACTCATAATTGTCCCAAATCTCATCTTGAGTATACTCGCGGCCGTGACTTAAAGGTGTTGTGTATTGCTTTTTGTCCCAATGTCCGGAACCTTCTGTTTCAAGTTTAGCAAGGTCAAGCGCACGAGCGCTGGCCCCGCCACGAGTGGTTTCCCGCTCGGTACTCCAGATACCATTACCCATATGCGCGTAGGTTGTGTAACCTATACCAGCCGTACCTAAGTTCCGCAGATGGGTTAAATACTCTTCAATTTTTTCATCCCTGCCCGGCAGGTTGAGTACAATTGAGTCCTGGTTATGGACTTTAGAATTGCCAAAACCAAAGACATTGATCCCGGCATCTCCGTAGATTTTCTTACGACTTGCAAAGTATTCAGCACTGGCCTTTGAGCCATTTGTCCAGAGAACAACCTGGTCGAGACCCAATTGTTGAATGAACGCTATGTCTTCTTCAGTGGGTTCAGTCCTGGCCTGTAAAGCAATCTTCATTCCAGATTTTACAGGTGCAGTTTTTTCAACTCTTTTAAAAGGAGTTTCAACAGTGTCAGTACAACCGATCATCGCGGTTCCGGCAGTTCCGATTCCGGTAAGAGACAGTGCAGTTAGTGCTGAACTTTTTTTGATAAAATCTCTACGATTTTCCTTCATGACAAATTAATTAAAGGTTTATTTAACAGTAATTTACTTTGAAATATGATCTTTAAGATTTTGGGTTCATCCCTTTTGGTAACCGTTTACATTCCCGACCAGACCTTCGACTCACCTTGCTTCAGCGACATGATGCCTCCCGGTTTGCCTTGAACAGTGATGCGGAAAGTCCCATCTCGATTTGCGTAAATGGTGGCCTGTACAAGCTGCCCATCCTTCCAATCGATATCGACCTCAAAGCCTCCACGAGCACAAAGGCCCTTGACGCTGCCGGTAGTCCAGACCTTCGGTAGCGCTGGCAATAGATGGATTTCGCCGCCATGACTTTGTAGAAGCATCTCGGCGATGCCGGCTGTCGCGCCAAAATTAGCATCGATTTGAAAAACCCGCCCGCTATTGAACAGGTTTGCTGCGAGTCTTTGCATGACATGGTTGTTGAGGGCATTATGGGCACGATCACCATCGCCCAGACGAGCCCACAAGGAAATTCTCCATGCGCCAGGCCATCCGCCAGCGTCCCCCCGTTGGATCAGTGACGTCCGCGCTGCTTCGAACAGCTTTGGGGTATCGCTCCGATTGATCTGGCTGCTTGGATACAGTCCATAGAGGTGCGAGACGTGGCTGTGCTGATCCTCGGGATTATCCCAATCCACCAGCCATTCCTGAAGCTGGCCATGCCGACCGATCTTCATGGGCGCCAGACGAGCTCGCGTTTTCGTCACCTGCGACCGAAAGGCCTTGTCGACGTCCAAAATCTCCGATGCCGCTATGCAATTCGCAAATAGATCGCGCAGGATCTGCATATCGATGGTAGGCCCTGAGCAAACCGAGGTCCCATCGCGTCCCACGCTGAGACCATCCTTCGTCCCGCCGCCGTGACTGTGCTCGGGTGAGAGCGATGGTGAGGTGATCAGGTGACCGTCCTCGTTCTCGACAAGAACATCCAGGAAGAATTCAACCGCGCCCTTGAGGATGGGATAGGATTCTTTGAGGTGTTCGGTGTCACCCGTGTAGAGATAGTGCTCCCAAAGATGCTGGCAAAGCCATGCACCACCCATGGGCCACGTTCCCCACTGAGCGCCGTCAACCGGCGCTGTGCCGCGCCAAAGGTCCGTGTTGTGATGCGTAACCCAGCCACCGGCTCTGTAATGGACTTTTGCCGTATTTCTTCCTGGAGCCTGCAGCTCGCCGACCATGCGTAGCAGGGGCTCGTGGCATTCGCTGAGGTTGCAGACTTCCGCCACCCAGTAGTTCATCTCAATGTTGATGTTGATCGTGTACTTGCTTCCCCAAGGCGGAATGATCGAGCTGTTCCAAATGCCTTGCAGATTCAGGGGCTGTGTACCGGGTCGCGACCCGGCGATCATCAGATAACGGCCATACTGGAAGAGTTGTTCGGCCAGAAGTGGGTCATCGCTGTCATCGGTGACTCCCTTGAGCCGTTCATCGGTCGGCAGGTTCTCATTCGCCCCCTTGCCGCCAAGATTGATCGCTACGCGTCCAAACAGTCCCGAATAGTCATCGATATGCCTCTGGCAGAGCTGATCGAACGATTTACCGCGCACGCCGGCGAGATAATCGTCAACCTTTGTCAATGGATCCCCACTGACGTCCTGATAGTTGACGTAGCTGGTTGCCGCCACATAGACAATCGTTACTGCGTCGGCATCCGTAACGGAGATCTTGTCGCCCTGTGCAAGGACCGTTCCGCCTTCGGCTGCGACTTTGACCTGGACCGCGAACCTCAGCCCTTCGCCCTCCCACGGTCCGATCAGTCTGGTCTCCTCGCGCGGCCCAAGCTGGCCTGTCATCGTAAGCATGTTGCCTGTGGTCGTTTGGGATGTAGAGGCATGAGGGCTTGTCATCAACAGGTCAAACGTAATTCGTCCTGGCTTGTCGCACTCAAGACGCATGACGATGGCCTGGTCGGGTTGGGATGCAAAGACCTTTCGCGTAAAGCGTGCATTACCGATACGATAGGAAACCGTGCTCACGGCGTTTTGTAAATTGAGCTCGCGGCGATAGTCACTCGATTTTTCGCCCTGGGAAAAATTGAGGAAGAGGTCACCCAATGTCTGATATGCCATCTGGTACTTAGGCCTGCCGAGCATCTTCTGTGCTGTTGCCTCCGCATCGAGGTATTCGCCTTGCTCGAGTTGTTCTCGAACCGTGGCAAGGTGCTGATAGGCGTCCGGGTTGTCGTAGCTTTGGGGACCGCCGCTCCATAAGGTTTCTTCGTTTAGCTGCAGATGCTCCTGCTCAATCCCTCCATACACCATGGCCCCGAGTCGCCCGTTGCCTATTGGCAGTGCCTTGGTCCATTCGGTGGCTGGCTGCGTATACCAAAGCGTCAAAGCTCCGGAGGCCTCTCGCGTCTGTGCTGTAGTTTCTTTCTCAGCAGCAGAACCCAGGCCTGCTAATTCATTTAAACTACTGATTTTTATCTTGGCTGCGTTTATTGTACTGCAAACAAACATCAGCCCAATAATCAAAATATATGGTGTTGTTTTCATGTGTTTTCCCTATTTTTTAGTTTTACCTCTTAACCCAACAGTCGACATGTCGATGGGTTTAAATCCTATTTTGAATGCAGGTGAATCTGGTTTTAATGAATAATCATCTTCAGATGCATTCACGAAGCTGGGGTCCATAACAAGTGAATGAGTATCAAAACCCAGTCCTTGCCAGTCAGCGAAGTTCTCTGTTCCCTCCAAACCTCGGATAACCGGCATTTGATGAAAACATTCGCGGGGATTCCAATAAACATTGTAATCGGATTCGGCAAGAAGGGAATGCTCTCCATCTGTGAGATAAGTATATACATCTGAACCAGTAAAGTAAAAAATGTTTCGAATAAAACGGATATTCTCGTGATGCCGGTTTCTTGGATTATTGCTTTTAATCACGGCATTCTGGCTATCAACAAAAATATTATTCACGATGGTATTATGACGGCTTGCATGCCAGACATGTATTCCCTCGGTTGTCCTGTAAACAATATTATTTTCAACCAGCGCATACCTTGTCTCGCAACCCAGATAGATCCCCCATCCGGGAGAGCCATAGCCAGCCGGTGAAAATACATCATGAATAAGATTATTCTTGATTATAATATTGGAATCCCTCACAAAAATACCGGCACCATCATTCAGCTTTTGCATTACCCTGTATATCTCATTGTATTCAATCCTCAGGACCTGGGACTGGTTTCTCCGCTCCTGTTCCTGGTATTCAGTTGACCAGTGGCGGCCATAAATCCCGGACTGCGAAATGTCGTGTACTAAATTGTGTGCAATTTCTCCACCACCATCGTCGACATTTATACCAACGGCACTATAAAACACTGTTCCGCAATCATGAATGTGATTATAGGTTAATATGTTAGGTTCTTTTCCGTAGCTACGGCTTATGATACCTCCGCTGCCGGCATCGTAAATTTTGTTTCCGGTAATAATATTCGCATCCCCTGTTACCTCAAGAGCATATGTTCCAACATTTCTTACGCAATTATTTTCAAATGTGCAAAATTTTGTGCCTTCAAAGGTAATTGCTGAAGGTCTGTAGATATCACCAACGTCACGAATCGTTGGAATTCCTTCTTTTGGTAAAACATAATCCACATCTGAAAAAGTCAACCCTGAGAAATTAATGTATTGCACATATTCCTGACCTTCCAGGTTACCTTTTAAACCGACCAGCTGATTGACAATAGGTGCCCGAAGCTCTGATCTACTGAGATCGTCAGTTGGGTAGAGGTATAGCCTGCCTGTGTGACTGTCGAGATACCACTCTCCCGGTTGATCCAACCCTTCCAGGACATTCTCAATATAATACCGGTTGGTGATGCTGCTATTGGAATTTCTAAGTGCCCTGCCTATTGGCCCGGTGAATGTAACTATCCTTTCCTGTTCATCAACATTGGAGATGAAGAGTCTTGAATCATTCCATGCATGAAATATCACAATTTCCGCTTCATCAAGATTATTCCATATTTTAATATCCCCCTCCTTGAACTTCATTGCAGAGCGGCCGATATCCAGATCTGTCTTTTCGACAATGAAATAATGATCTTTATCAGGAATGCGGGCACGATCCATCCTTTTACCATTCAGAAAAAGTTGCCTGAATTTCCATTTGCCATCCCTGGCCTCCGGAACATCACAAACCAATATGTTTCCTTCATAGTACTCCCATTGACTCTTTATTTCCCTGCCTCCGCTGATTACTGGCTTCTCATCTTTGTAAGCACGGTAGGTAATTGGACAGGTCTCGGTCCCGGAATCTTCAGTTGTCAGGATAAATGGTTCGGTGAGCTCATAGGTACCTCCAAGAAGAAAAACGGTAACAGGTGATTTCAACTCACCTGTTTTTTTGAGTTCCCTGATGGCATCCCTTGCTTTTTGTAAGGTGGCAAATGGCTTATCAATACTTGTCCCAGCTTGTGAATCACTACCCTCAGGAGAAACGTAGAAGACAATATCCGCTGCTTGCTCAGCCATTACTGATGTCCATGTTGGCAAAACAAACGCTATAATCAGGAAGCATAGAAAGAATTTATCAGTTTTCATTATTTGGGTTTATTTTGACAGCTGACCATCAGTAGACCGATAATAATAATGTAAAGCTCAGACCTGAGGTACTTCCTGCTGAATTGTTTCCTATTCATACTTTTTAATCTGTAAATTCTATTTCATGTAGATTTTAAAGTCACTGTAATTAGCTGATCTTGTATACATATGTCTCAGACCTATCCTTCCCTCCTCCAATGGATCAATCTTGTCTAATTCCCAGGAGTACAATTAATTTTTCCTTTATTCATTATCCATTCTGCACTGTTGGTTTGAGCTTCTCCTTTATAAAACCCGGCCGGGATCGAATAAATTCCCCAGTGGATAAACATACCAAATCTGGCATCCTCCCACCAGTCCATACGCTGTTCATCTGAAAGTTCTTTACCTTCTGACGATCTATGTGTGCAGCCTGCATTTACAAGCATTGTAAAAACTATCAAAATCAATACTCTCATTTTGATATGTTTATAATTTTTAACACTATCAATTAATTCATTTGCACTTTTTGCAGTTACTGAAAGGAATATCTGACGAAGCCATCTGAGGTTGTCATCCAGCATTTAACATGATTAAGGTCTTATTTCGACCAAGTCATAACGAATTATCCCGACTAAAGTCACAAGCCAAATATATCCATACGAATCCATGTAAATTGCTGTCACTTAATTATTAGACAACCCATTTTCGATGGAAAGTCTTGAAAACAATTGTTCGGCGCCCAGACAACATAGTTGATGGAAACAAAATAAGCCAATTAAAATATGGATTTTGAAACAGTACATCGTTAGAATCTAATACTGTTGGATCGCTTAACTGCGTAAGTTAAAAAACTTTTCACACCTAAAAATTAATGTGGATAATAGAATAATTTGTGTAAACATTAACTTAGAGGTGGTTCTCTCAATCTCCAAGATTGAAAATAACCATCATCGTAAAATTATTACTTTTACAAAATCAACCCAATTTACTGATTAAAAACAAAAAGCATGAATACCCTGGTAAAATTAGTAGCATTCTCAATTATTCTATCCATTACTGGATGCAATCAGCCATCCACTGACTCATCAAATATTGCCAAGGAAAGCCTTGATGTGGCTGTCCAGCAACTTACGCTATCTCTTGAAAAAATAGGAGATTCTGACCAAAACCCCCGGACTGCAGAAATTGGTGTGCTCCGGCAGGTGAGGTCGCGGGACTGGACCAGCGGATTTTATCCGGGATGCCTCTGGTACCTGTATGAGTATACCGGAGACGAAAAATTTCTAGAAGCTGCTAAACATTTTACTAAGAATGTTGAGAAGGAGCAGTATAACGACGGCACCCATGATTTGGGATTTATGATGTATTGTAGTTTTGGAAATGGCTATAGACTGACCAAAGAAGCAGGATACAAGGATGTTGTAATACAGAGTGCCAAAACCCTGGCTACACGATTCAATCCAGTTGTAGGAGTCACCAGATCCTGGGATCATAACCAGGATAAATGGCAGTATCCGGTGATCATTGACAATATGATGAACCTGGAACTTCTATTCTGGGTTGCCAGAGAAACA
>Ga0255054_10002411_pt1 | contig 10699 bp, 7 predicted proteins | sample JV7_2_23_MG_FD_188634 | JGI IMG/M metagenome (GOLD analysis project Ga0255054, IMG submission 188634) | Seawater microbial communities from Jervis Inlet, British Columbia, Canada - JV7_2_23 | ecosystem: Environmental > Aquatic > Marine > Inlet | place: Canada: British Columbia | collected... | reverse complement strand
ATCTCGAGGCCCTCAGCGATCGCAGCAACATCCGAAACGACGAACCCCGTTTGGCCGGGAAGCACGGTCTCCGGCGAGCCTCCGGAATCACCTGCTAGAACGGGCACGCCGGTGGCCGCCGCCTCGAGAAACACGAGACCGAGGCCCTCAACCTCCAGACCTCCCCACCGTGACCGACATGGCATGCAGAAGACGTCCATCTGCTGATAGAGACCCGCAAGTTCCGACCAGGGCACGTCTACCTCGAAACGCGCCCTTACACCCAGGTTCATTGCCCTCTTGCGAAGCTGTGCTTCAGTTCTGCCCTTGCCGACGAAGAGGAGTTCGACATCGCTGTCAAGTCTCGCTGCCGCCTCGATGAGCCTCGCCTGGCCCTTGCGCGGCACGAACCTGCTCACACACCCGACAACTGGCGGGTCGTTGTGGGGCGTGTCGCGTGGGGGCATGAACACGTCCACGTCGACTCCCGCACCGAGGAATACAACCGACTTCCCTGAGATTCGTTGCACCCTTCGAGCCGTGTACGTGCTCACCGCAAACCGGACGTCTGCGGAAGCGAGAGAACGCCCGAGAAGCTGCCGTACGCCTGGGATCGCGCCGGGAATCGTGACCTCCGCTCCATGGCTGAGTACCCCTATCGGCACTCCAAGTTCTCGCCTCAGCGCGTTTCCGAGGAAGGGCAGAGGATGCGGCGCACCGAACAGCACCGCGTCAGGCTCGAAGTGCTCCGCCGCCCGGTAGATCGTCGCGGCAGTTGCTTTCGTCGGCAGCATGTAGGACCTCGAACCACGGGTCACACCCGGCTCTTCCCTTCCCTCGACCACATCGGATGGAGCAACCACGTGGATCTCGCCCGGATAGACACCCACGAGGTTCTTGAGATACATCTGTATGCCACCGGGCTTGGGTGTGTAGTCGTTCGTGACGATCAGGAGGCGCACGTCATGCTTCCAAGTGGGGCGCCACGTTATAGGCAGAGAGCACAGGTCCGGTTGACGTATGCCGGGTCTGGGACATCGATGAATTCCGGGGAATCGGGAACCGGTTGCGGTCAGCGAACGGAAGGCCGACGACGTTGGTGATGTAGGCACGGATTGCCGCACCATGGGACACAGCCCCTATGTGATCGAGGCCCGTGCTCGTGGCCAGCGACTCAAGAGTCGTGAGGACGCGCGCTCCGGTCTGCGTGAAGGACTCCCCGTTCCTTCCCCTCGGCCTGTCCAGTCCCTTGTTGTAGATCAGGTCGAAGAGTTCAGGGTCCTGAGCTGCGGCTTCGCGGGTTGTCATGTTCTCCCATCCGCCAAAGGACATCTCCATCAGTCCCTTGTCGTCGCGTGGCGAGACCCCAGCAGCGGCGCCGAGTATGGAGGCCGACTCAACGGTTCTGCCGAGCGGAGACGTGAACAGGGCTTGTAGCGGAGGCGCCGTGGCCGACGCAGCTTCGACCTGACGACGGCCGAATGCGGTGAGCGAGCTGTCCGTTCGACCCTGCCACCGACCCTCCACGTTGCCCTCCGTCTCGCCGTGGCGGAATAGCGACACCGTCGTGCCCTCGGGCCCGAATTGCGTCGGGAGTGTGGTGAGGTGGGTCGCATCGTTGAACACCTCAACCTGCTTGTCACCTCCTGGATCAATTCGGATCAGGGTTGACGCCGTGTTGTGGGAAGGGATGAGCTTCAGCGGACCGCCCCGAAGGCCAAGGATGTGGCCCATGATCGCCCAGATCACGCCACCATGGGTGACAACCGTTGCGGATCCCTCTTCGTGCAACGATGCGACCAGATCCTCGAAGGCACCGACAACTCGATGCGCGAAATCCGACATACGCTCGCCACCGCCAGGAGCAACGTCTTCACCGGCCAGGAACGCTATCAACTCGCCGGGGTACCGATCCCTGATCTCAGCCGACGTCAGACCCTCCCAATCGCCGACGACGAACTCGCGCCAAGCCCGGTTCGGGATCGGATCACCGAGAACCGCCGCAGTTTGCATCGCTCTGGGGAGATCTGACGCTACGAGCACGCCGGGGGGCGCGCCGTTCTGGCGACCGGCGAGCGCTATCAGTTGTTTCTCGCCGTGGGGTGATATCCCCGAATCCGCCGAACCCTGCCATCGGCCGACGCTGTTGGCATTCGTCTCTGCATGTCGTATGAGGGTGATCGTCTTGGACAGAAGGCTCTCCGGGTGTGATGTGCGTAGGCTAGGAGAGCGTTGAATAGTGCGTGTCGGTGAGTGAGGCGTCAGCCGAGCGTTCCGCGAGGGGGGCGAACCGTCACTTCCTCCACACCTCGCGGTTGAACAGGATCAGTATCGGGAGGATCTCAAGGCGCCCGACGATCATGAGGGACGCGAGCAGCCATTTCCCCGCCCATGGGATTCCGAGGAAGTTGCCGGTTGGACCGATCTCGCCGAGCCCAGGGCCGACGTTGCCGAGCGATGTCGCGATAGCTGTCACCGTCGTGACGAAGTCCATGCCGGCGCCGGAGATCCACCCGATGATCGCCAACAGGAACGTTCCCGTCATGAAGGCGAACATGTACAGAAGGAAGAACGTCTGGACTGTTTCGACCACGAGGTCTGGAACCGGTGCATTCCCAACACGGGTGACGAAGACGCCACGAGGGTGGATCAGACGCCGTACATCGGTCCGTGACGCTTCATAGAGGATGTGCAGTCGATTCGTCTTGATGGCGCCCGCCGTCGAACCCGCCATGCCGCCAACGAACATCAAACCCACGATCATGATCCCGAGCGCGGGGATCCACGACCCGAAGTCAGCTGTCGCATACCCCGTTGTCGTCACGATGGTGAGAGCCGTGAAGACGGCGTCGCGAATCGTCGTCGCTACCGATCCTCCCCATGTGCCAATAGCCATCAGCAGCCCAGCAAACGCAACGATGGAGAGGTACACGCGAAGTTCGACCGACTTGAAGTAGGCCCTCCAGTCCGTCCGCACGACCTTGTAGTGAAGCGTGAACGACACCCCTGCAAGTGCCATGAAGGCGATGACAATCCACTGCGTGTATGCCGAGAACGCACCAATAGAGCCGGCGTTGGTGCTGAAACCACCCGTCGACATCGTTGTGAATGCGTGATTCGCCGCCTCAAAGAGCGTCATGTCGCCGATCCAGAGCAGGACGGTTTCAATCAGTGTCAGGGCGAAATACACGATCCAGAGGCGCTTGGCCGTCTCCCTGAACCGGGGGGTCAGCCGATCGGGCATCGGACCGGGAGACTCTGCCCTTGCGAGCTGGACAGCGCCCATGCCCAGAAGCGGAAGTATCGCGATCGAAAGGACGATGATCCCCATGCCCCCGATCCACTGGGTCAGTGACCTCCAGAACAGGATTCCATGTGGGAGATCACCTGGATTCGACACGATGGATGCTCCGGTGGTGGTGAAACCCGCTGCCGCCTCGAAGACCGCATCCGTCAGGTTGCTGATCGATCCGGTCAGCAGATAGGGAAGCGTGCCGAACAACGCGAGTGCTATCCATGCAAGCCCGACCGCGGCGAACCCCTCTCGGGTGGACAGCTCCCCCGGACGATCGAATATCCGCCAAAGAGCGAAGCCCGCGAGAGCGGTGATGGCGGCCGCGAGCAACAGACCCGGTATGTCCGACCACTCCTGATAGATGACCGAGACCACCGGTACTGCGAGCATCGATATCCCGATCGCCCCCAGAACGGCACCGACGACATGGAGGAGATGGCGCCAGGACATCGACTCAGCCGGAAAGCTTCTCTGCAGTGGCGATCGCCTCGGGAACAGCGATCACGATCAGATGGTCACCGCACTCGATCGTCGTATTGCCCCGGGGCACGAACGCCTCTGATCCTCGCTGCACGCCGCCAATGATGAGCGAATGAGGGAGCTTCATATCGGCAAGTGTCCTCCCTATCGCAGGACTGCGCGGACCGACCTCGAGTTCAATCGCCTCAGCATCAGAGTCCGAGAACGTGGCCACGGAATGGATGACGCCCCGACGGACGAATCGAAGGATCTCGTTCGCGGCAGACAACCGGGAGCTGACGGTGGCGTCTATGCCTATACCGGGTAGGAGTCCGACCAGGTCAGTGTTCGTGAGCCTTGCAATCACCTCATGAGCACCGAGCGATTTGGCGACGAGCGCTCCGACGATGTTCTCACTGTCCCAGCCCGAAAGCGCCATTACGACGTCGGTGGCTTCGATTCCCTCCGACCGCAGAACCTTCGGATCCTTCGTGTCCGCACATACGGTGACGACATCCTGGAGATCCTCGGCGATCATCCGACAGCGTTCCATATTCGAATCGATCAGTGTCGTGTTGATGCCGTGGACGGCAAGCATGTTCGCGGTCAGCTTGGCGAGGCGGGTACCGCCCAGGACTATGGCCTTCTGTGCCGACTTGCTCGAGAGACCGAGCCACTTGTAGGCGTCCTCTCTCGCTTCCCTTCGCGCCATCATCAGCACGTGGTCGCGAGGTTCGAGAGTGGTAGCGCCTCGTGCAATGATCGTCTCACCGTGTCGGATCACGGCAACGACCAACCAGTCCCATGAGTCGACGGTCTCGCGGAGGTCCGCGAGCGTCTTACCGACGAAGGTCGCGCCCGCGTCGACGTAGGCGCCAAGTAGAACTATTTCGCCTTCGGCGAACTCGATCAACTCGGCGATGTCCCCGCTCGACGCGAGCTGCAGCAATTCCCTGGCGGCAGCTTCGCCCGGATCGATGACCAGATCCACCCCAAGTGCTTCAACCTCAGCTTTGAGCTGTGGGTCCTCGACCCTTGCGACCTTTCTGGGGATGCCGAGCTTCGTCCCCGCCGCGCAGGCAAGTACATTGACGGCGTCAGATGAGCTGACCGCGATGAGAAGATCTGAGTCGGCGAGACCGGCATTCTCGAGGGTTTTCGCCGACGCACCGTTTCCGTTGATGACCAGACAGTCGATCTCGGATTGTGCCTCAGCAGCACGGTCAGGATCGGATTCGACGACGACAACATCCTGGCCCTCAGCCGCAAGCTTCTCCGCAAGGAACGATCCAACCGCACCCGCTCCAACAATGACGATTCGCATGGGCGGTAAGCCTAGTGCCGTGCCCATCGACGTTCGGGACGTCGATGCCGAGTCAGGTGTGGTGGACGTGGCACCGGGACGACGGCTCCCCGCAGACAGCTATGAGCTGTCAGCGGAAGACTGCAAACCGAAGACCGAAGGTCAAGGCCGTCGGCTGCTAGAGGATCCCGCCGAAGCTGACGAACGCCGAGGCGAAGATCAGCGAGACGATCGTCATGACCTTGATCACGATGTTCATCGCGGGACCGGACGTGTCCTTGAACGGATCACCGACCGTATCTCCGACAACGGCAGCCTTATGAGCATCAGAGCCCTTGCCACCGAACGCGCCGGCCTCGATGAACTTTTTGGCGTTGTCCCACGCTCCACCTGCGTTCGACATGTAGATCGCAAGCAGGAAACCGGAGATGAGAGCGCCGGCGAGCAGTCCACCAAGCATGTCAACGGAGATGAAACCCACGATGAGCGGAAGCGCCACAGCCATGGCGCCGGGGATGATCATCTCGCGCAGGGACGCCCTCGTTGAGATGTCGACGCACTTGGCGTACTCGGGTACTACGCCCGGCTTGCCCTCGCGTAGGCCTGGTATCTCCCTGAACTGACGGCGCACCTCTTCGATCATCTGGAAGGCTGCACGACCGACAGCCTGGATCGTGAGCGCCGCGAACAAGTAGGGGAACATGCCACCGAGGAAGAGGCCAATCGCAACCTCGATGTCGAGGATGTTGAACCCTTCGACTCCAACGGCGGATGCGAAGGTGAAGAAGAGTGCGAGGGCCGTGACGGCTGCGGATGCGATTGCGAATCCTTTGGCTACGGCGGCTGTGGTGTTACCGAGTGCATCGAGTTGATCCGTAGCCTCACGCACCTCAGGGTCGAGTTCTGCCATCTCAGCAATGCCCCCAGCGTTGTCGGCGATCGGGCCGTAGGCATCGACGGAAACCGTGATGCCAAGCGTCGCAAGAACACCAATTGCCGCAATGGCAACGCCGTAGATGCCGCCACCGTCGACGGCAAGATCACCCGCCCAGTAGGCCGCACCCATTCCCACCGCAACAACGACGACCGAGAAGGCTGCGGACTTCTTGCCCTCGGCGATCCCAGCAAGAATGACCGTTGCAGGCCCTGTCTCTGACTGCTTTGCGATCTCCTTGACGGTCTTGTGGTGGTCAGATGTGTACCACTCGGAGATCTTGCCGACGACCAGTCCGATGACAAGTCCGACAACGACTGCTCCGAAGAAACCCCAGGAGTTCTTGACTCCCTCGACATCGTTGAACATCAGCGGCGTGAGGAGTGCAACGCCGGCGACGGTCAGAGCAGCTGCAGACAACGTGCCCTTGTGAAGCGCCTTGGCGAGGTTGTCACCCTTCGGTCTGACGAGAAAAGAGCCAACGATGGAAGCACCCATGCCGATCGAAGCGATCATGAGTGGGTAGAAGATCATCTGCGGGAGGAACGCCTTCCCGCCGAACACAATGGCAGCAAAGGCGATAGGAGCGATGAGCGAACCAACGTACGACTCGAAGAGGTCGGCGCCCATACCTGCAACATCTCCGACGTTGTCCCCGACATTGTCCGCGATCGTGGCGGGGTTGCGGGGGTCGTCCTCCGGAATCCCGGCCTCGACCTTGCCGACGAGGTCAGCACCAACGTCAGCGGCTTTCGTGTAGATACCTCCGCCGACACGTGCGAAGAGCGCGATCGAAGATGCGCCGAGTCCGATGGCCGTGACGATGTTCACCCAGTCGGGGTCATCGAGAACATCGCTGAAGAACCACACACCGAGAGAGAATCCGAGGAGACCGAGACCCGCAACAGTGAAGCCCATCACGGCTCCGCCGCGGAACGCTACCGGGAGTGCCTTGGCTGTGCCGCCCTGCCTTGCAGCTTCCGCCGTGCGTGCATTCGCGGCCGTGGCGATCCGCATGCCGATGAATCCGGCCGTTGCCGACATGAGCGCTCCGAAGACGTAGGCAACGGCACCCCATGGTCTTCCCCAGTCAAGGAGTGAGTAGATGAGGATGGACATGATCGCAACGAAGCCTGCGATTGCGGCGTACTCGCGTCGCATGAACGCCATCGAGCCTTCTCGGATGGCGCCCATTAGGTAGACCATGCGGTCGCTGCCCGGCGACACAGCGAGAACCTGTCGGCCGTAGAAGGCTGCAAGTATCAGCGCCGAGACGCCCATCGCGATCGCCACGTACAGCCATACGTCGGGATTCACAAAGATCACTCCTGGTGTTGAATCGGGGAGAGTTGAAACCGGCGGCAGTATAGAGGGAGCCAGATGCCAGATGCCAGAAGCCAGACGACCGACGTCCGCCTTCCGTAAACCGTAAACCGTAAACCGTGAACCGTGAACCGATACGCGAGGCACCAGCCGAGCGATCGACCTACGCTCCGTCCCTCCGTCGCACGTACTGCCACCACACGACGGCGGCGATCGCAAGGAACACCAAACCAACGACGTAGCTGCCCCACAGCGGAGGCTCATGGAGTGTGCGGCCCGGATCGACGACCTCCATCGACGTCACATCCAGGTACGTCTCTCCCTGACGCACAGGGTCGTGGTACTTCCAAACGCCTGTCACTCGCACGATCGGGCCAACCCTGCGATACCTCCCGGGGGGATCGAGACCGTCGACGAGCTCAGTGGGCATCCGTATCCCGATCCCGATGTTCGAACCCGCAAGAGGCCCGCCGTCGGCTACCGGAGCCGACGTGTAGGAATCGCCGTTGAGTTGGGTCCACGTGAACCCATCTCTTCGGTTGCCATGGTCACCGACGAGTTCCCCGATCACTGTGACTTCCGTGCCCGAGTATGACTCGCCATCGGCCACCAGATCCGAGACAGCGACATCGCCCGCGAGAACGGGGCTCATGAACAGGACCAGCAGCCCACCTGCCATGCCGAGAACGGTCCTTCCCATCATCGGCCCCGCACCCACGAGTAAATGAACCCGATCAGGACGAACACGGCGATGAATTCGAGGCGACCAAGCAGCATCTCGACGATGTATGTGAGCTTGAGCAGGCCAGGCATCGTCGGAGACGTGACACCTGTTGACAGTCCGACGCTCGCACCGGCACTGACGGACTCAAAGAGTGCCTGCTGCAAAGGAACACCATATACGAGACCGATACCCGCACCGATGAGGAAGAGCGCAACAAAGAGCAGCGAGACGACCATTGCCGAACGCGCCACGTCCGAAGTCAGTCGGTGTCTGCCGAACTGGTAGTAGCTGTCGTCGACGAGAGCGCCCTCCGGCAGAAGATCACCCTTGACGTCATCCCTGATGGCGCGCACAACGAGACCGACCCTCATCGCCTTGACGCCACCCGACGTCGATGACGCCATGCCTCCGAGTGCCATCGCTATAGCCATGCCCCCGAACGCCATCCCACCCCAGAGTGCCAGCTCAGACGACGGGATCGTCGTGAAGCCCGTACCTGTGTGGGCGGAGAGAATCTGGAAGAACCCTTGCCTCGACAGTCCGGCGACGGACGTGTAGACACCAAGTGCCGCCAATCCGAGGAGTGTCAGCGTCATCGTGATCCCAAAGGTGGAGAGGATCGATCGAATCTCCAGCGACCGCAATATCGACCATCTGTCGCCACGGTCGCGACCACCTGACTGCATGGGAACCTCAATCCGAGTTCGTCTGGCAGCGCGGCTCCAGAGCCGGAAGTGCAGACCGAACGAGAGCGCTCCGGCGACCATGAGGACCGCTGTGACCGCCTCGAATGCTGCTGAGTGGTAGTAGCCGATACTTGTCGACTGCGGTGTGAAGCCACCGGTATCGAAAGCTGCGAAGAAGATCATGAGTCCGTGGAACACGGACCGGACAGGACCGAACCCCAACCCCGCATAGGCGACTATCGCGAGAGCTGAGACACCGATCGTCAGATGCACGAGTGAAACAGCCCAAATCGCCTTCGCCGTCGATTGGACCGATGGCAGCATACGATCATCCCTGCCTTCTCCGGCGAACAGCGAGGTGATGCCGCGTCCTGCGAATAGCACGAGCGCTGCGATGATGATGCCCTGGCCCCCGAGGAAGTGCAGAAGGTGGCGCCAGAAGTTGAGGGACGAGGCCAAGTGGTCGAGATCTTGAACAAGAGACAGGCCGGTCGTCGACAAGCCGGACATCGCGTCGAAGTATGCATCGAGCGGACTGCCGTAGTGGTCAGACAGCCAGAATGGAATCGAACCGATCATCGGGACGACAACCCACGTCACCGCCACCACAACCATCCCGTGGCTCCAATCGAGATGACGCTGATCTACAGAGATCGAACGCGACGGCTGGAGCGACACCCTCACAAGCACGCTTCCCACCAGGGCGAATACTCCCGACATGAGCACGAAGGTCCCAAGTGGATGCCATTCAGCCCCGAGCAGTGCCCAGATCATCGGGAGCATCGAGGCGCCTGCCACGACAAGAAGGATACGGCCAAGAGCTGCACCGATGATCCTGAAATCGTCTGCTGCAGGGCGAATCAGCATTGCGCGTGCCGCACTAGTGCCACGTCCACCGACCTTTGCACTGTTCTGCCGACCGGGAACACTGCTGAGAGGACATCGACACCCCGAACGTTGATGGACACGGCACTAGAAGAGCCAGATAGCGAACGCAGCGACACCGATTGCTGCGAGTGCAAGCGCCGCTACCGTCATGGCCTCGACAGCAAAGAGCCCGACACTGTCAATCGGATTCGGCATCCATGACGGCAACGATCGCTTCTCCTTGTCGGTCACCGACTATCCCCTGCGCCGAACAGCTCCTGGATGTCCCCAAGAGAAGCGACGCTGCTCGCAACGACAAGACGATCGTTCGGTTTGATGATCGTCTGCCCATTGGGGACGATCACATCCTGACCACGCTCGACCGCCACGAGCAGAGATGACTTCGGAAGGTCCATGTCTTGGACAGCGGTTGGATCGAACGCTGCGCCCACATCGAACTCCGACACAGAGAGCTTCCCGTGTACGACAAGCGTGCTCGATACGAGGTCGTGGACCTTCAGATCGCGCTCGATGACACCGACCATGAGGTCGGTCACAGCAACGGTGTTCAGGCCGAGAGCCTCGAACGTGGGCGCATTCGCCGGATCGTTCAAACGCGCAAGGACGTTCCTGGCACCGAGTGTCGACGCGAGCTGAGAAGCGACGAGATTGACATCGTCCTTCCCGGTGACGGCGAAGACCCAGTCAGACCGATGGACGTCGGCCCTCTTCAGGAGGCCGACGTCGGTTCCATCACCTTCGAACACGATCACGCCCGTCTCACCAACCACTTTCATCGCGAGATCGTGGTCCATCTCGATCACGGATACGAGGTGTCCATCCTTTGCGAGCTTCCGTGCCAGATACGATCCGACCTTGCCTCCGCCGACAACGAGCAGCCTCATACCGTTGCCCCATCATCGGCGATCAGGTATCTACGGATCTTGCCTCTGATCCCGTGCCTGGCCGCGGCGACCACGAGATCACCCTCGCTGAGACTGAAATCGTCCTTGGGAATCAGCGTTCTTCCGTCTCTTCGAACGGCGGCAACCCGAAGGCGCCCATCCACCTCGAAGTCGTGGACGGTCGTCATCTCTCCTTCGGGCCCGATGGTCATCTCGACGATCTC
>Ga0255054_10002409_pt1 | contig 10712 bp, 10 predicted proteins | sample JV7_2_23_MG_FD_188634 | JGI IMG/M metagenome (GOLD analysis project Ga0255054, IMG submission 188634) | Seawater microbial communities from Jervis Inlet, British Columbia, Canada - JV7_2_23 | ecosystem: Environmental > Aquatic > Marine > Inlet | place: Canada: British Columbia | collected... | reverse complement strand
GGCCAGCCGGAGCCCGTCGGACCCGTAGATGGACCCAAAGCACAGGCCCCGGGCCGCGTGGGCCACCGGGCTCTCCATGGCGTACAGCAGCCAGTCGTCGAAGCGCACCGGCCGGTGGATCCACAGGGCGTGGTCCAGGCTGGCCCCGCGCCGGCGCTTCCAGGGAAGCCCGTGGGGCCGGGCGGCCGTGGACAGCAACGCCCGATCGCTGGCGTAGACCAGCACCGCCGTGTGGATCAGCGGATCCTCGGGCAGCGGGCCCCGGGGCCGGAACCAGATGCGCTTGCGGGGCGGCTGGGGTCCGCCCTCCGGATCGTCCGGATCGCAGATGCGCACCTCGATCGGGCTCTCGTCCCGCGGAGGGGAGTGTCCCATCCGGTGCGCCCGGTCGGCCTCCGAGTCCGGCAGCTCCTCGGGCGGCGGCGCCTCGGGCATGGGCTCGTCCTGGTGCGAGATGCCTTCTTCGGGCACCGCAAAGCTGGCCGACAGGTTGAAGATCGCCTCTCCGCCCTGGTGGGCGACCACCCGGCGCGTGGTGAAGGTCCGTCCGTCCCGGATCCGGTGCACCAGGAAGCGCAACGGGGCATCGTGGTGGCCCGGTCGCAAAAAGTAGGCGTGCAGCGAGTGCAGGGCGCCGCGCTCCACGGTGCGCCCGGCCGCCATCACCGACTGCGCGGCAACCATGCCGCCGAAGAGCCGCCCGCTGCCCGGTCCCGGCTCACCCAACAGGAGGTCGGTGTCGAGCGGCTCAAGCGTCAATCGCTTCAGGAGTCCGGCCAGGGAATCGGGTTCGGGGGAAGTCATGGGGCGCGCAGTCTAGCGCGCCTCTCGAAGAGCCCGGCGAACCAGCGGAAGACGATCGTTGCCGAAGTACATGTCATCGCCGTCCACGAACATCGTCGGCGAGCCGAAGCCACCGCGACCGATCAGCTCGTCGGTGTTGGCCCGCAGCTTCGCCTTCAGCTCGGGCTCGGCGATCCGCGCCAGCAGGGCCGCCGCGTCGAGACCCACGTCCGCCGCCAGCGGCCCGAGCACGTCCTCGCGCGACACGTCCTCGCCGCGGCCCCAATAGGCCTCGAAGACGGCCCGCGCAAACTTCGGCAGGCATCCGGCTTCCTCCGCCGCCAGACAACCGCGCATGGCTTTCACGCTGTTCACCGGAAACACGCTCGGCCAGCCGATCTTCAGCCCGTAGAACCGCGCCCAGTCCTGAAGATCCTTGGCGTGGTAGCGAGCCTTGGCCGGCACCGGGTTGGCGCGCTGTTCGTAGACGCTCTGGTTCACCTGATTGAAGACGCCCCCCACCAGGATGGGACGCCAGATCAGCTCCGCGTCGGCCTCCGCAGCCAGCCCCTCGATGCGGTGGAACGCCAGGTAGGTCCAAGGACTGGAACAGTCGAAGAAGAACTCCAGACAAGCCATGCCCCCAGTCTAAGAGAGGGGAGTAAGAAAGGGGACGTCCACGAATGCAGGTCAGTGGGGGCGCTGGCGGCGAACTCGAGGACGGGGCGCCGGGTGTCGTCCTGAACCTTGATGCCCGCGCCTTCCAGCAGGCGCCACGGACCGCCGACGGGTCCCAGGTGTAGACCGCGAACGGAGCAGCGGCCCAACGGTCCGCTGCACGCGTTCGGCCCCACCGTGGTAGCGTGTTTCGATGGTGCTCGATCGCCTCCGCAGCATCCGCCACCTGCTGAGCGGAGCCGGCGTCTTCCTCAAGCATCGGCCCGACAGTGTCTACACCGTCGCCGACCGGCTGGAAGAGCACGCCGACGACCATCCCGACAGGCCGTTCGTCCTTTACGAGGACCAGGTCCTCACCTGGGGCGAGGTGGATGCCGCCGCCAACCAGGTCGCCCACTGGGCCGAGACCCAGCGGCTGAAGCAGGGCGACGTGGTCGCGCTGCTGATGGAGAACCGGCCCGACTACCTGGTCATCTGGCTGGGCCTGGCCAAGCGCGGGATCGTGTCGGCGCTGATCAACACGAACCTGGGCGGAGCCGCACTGGACCACGCCCTGCGCACGTCCCAGGCGGCCCACCTGGTGGTGGGGACCGAGCTGCTGGACTCCGTGGCCGGCGTCTCCGCCGAGGTGACGAACAACCTGCGCATCTGGGCCCACCTGGACCCGGAGGGCCCGGACACGAAGCTTCCCGAACGCTGCCTGGATCTGGCGGCAGCGCTGGAGGACGCGTCCGACGAGCGGCCCCCCTGGTCGGTTCGCGAGACGCTGCGCGCCGCCGACGACCTCTTCTACATCTACACCTCCGGCACCACGGGCAACCCCAAGGCCGCTCGCATCAGCCACGCGCGCTTCTTCCTGGCGGGAGACGGCTTCGCCTGGGCCGCCGAGGCCGGGCCGGACGACGTCGACTACGTGGTGCTGCCCCTCTACCACTCTGCCGGTGGCGTGGCGGCCGTGGGCCGCGTGCTCGAAGGAGGGGGCACCATCGCGCTGCGTCGCAAGTTCAGCGCGTCGCTCTTCTGGGACGACGTGCGGCGCTACCGGGCCACCTGCTTCCAGTACATCGGGGAGTTCTGCCGCTACCTGATGGCCCAGCCCGCGCGCCCCGATGATCGCGAGCACCCGATCCGCGTCATCGTCGGCAACGGCCTGCGCCCCGACGTGTGGACGGCCTTCCAGGAGCGCTTCGGGATCCCCAAGATCATCGAGTTCTACGGCGCGACGGAGGGCAACACCGTCATGGTGAACCTGGGCTGGAAGGCGGGCGCCGTGGGCTGGTTCCCGCCCATGCTCGAGTTCGCCAACACCGGACGCATCGTGCGCTTCGACGTCGAGACGGAGCTCCACCCCCGCAACGAGGAGGGATTCTGCATCGAGTGCGGGACCGACGAGCCCGGCGAGCTGCTGGGCCGGATCGGTACCGGGCGTTCCATGGCCGGACGCTTCGAGGGCTACACGTCACCCGAGGCCACGGAGCGCAAGATCCTGCGCGACGTCTTCAAGAAGGGAGACGCCTGGTTCCGCAGCGGCGACCTGCTCTCGCGGGACGAGGAAGGCTACTACTACTTCGTCGATCGCATCGGCGACACCTTCCGCTGGAAGGGCGAGAACGTCTCCACCCAGGAGGTGGCAGAGCTTCTGGCCGGCTGTCCGGGCCTCGACTTGATCAACGTCTACGGCGTAGAGGTCGCCGGAGCCGACGGCCGGGCCGGAATGCTGGCCTACGTGCCCCAGGAAGGCGCCGCCTTCGACGGCCCCGGGCTGTTCGCCTGGGCGGCCGAGCGCCTGCCCGCCTACGCCACGCCGGTCTTCGTGCGTCCGCTGGGCCGGCCGGAGCTCACCGGCACCTTCAAGCTGCGCAAGGTGGACCTGCAACGCGACGGCTTCGACCTGGAGCGCATCGACGACCCGGTCTACGTGCGGGACGATCGGGCCAAGGACTACGTCCGGCTCGACGCCGAGATCCTCGAAGCCATCCGCCAGGGCCGCTGGCGTCTCTGAGCCGACAGCAGATCCCCCATCCAAGTGGTATCTTCGCTCGCTCCCGGGAGCGCCCCGGGGAAGCCCGCCTGGGCCAGCAACCTTCTGAAATCGCTGGGGAATCGTGGATATGGGACAGCCGAGGACGAGCAACCAGAAGCTGATCAAGTGGGTCGAGCAGATGACGCAGCTCTGCCAGCCCGACGGCGTGCACTGGTGCGACGGTTCCGCCGAGGAGTTCGACGCCATGTGCGGCCTGCTGGTGGAGGCCGGGACCTTCAAGCGCCTGTCCGACGCCAAGCGCCCCAACAGCTACCTGGCGTGGTCGGATCCCGCGGACGTGGCCCGGGTCGAGGACCGCACCTACATCTGCTCCGAGAAGGTGGAAGACGCAGGACCGACGAACAACTGGACCGATCCCCAGGAGATGCGCGCCACCCTGAACGGGCTCTTCACTGGCTGCATGAAGGGCCGCACCCTGTACGTGATCCCCTTCAGCATGGGCCCCATCGGCTCGCGCATCGCCCACATCGGCGTGCAGCTCACCGACTCGCCCTACGTAGTGGCCAGCATGCACATCATGACGCGCGTAGGCGACCGCGTGCTCAACGTGCTGGGCGATGGCGCCTTCGTGCCCTGCATGCACTCGGTCGGCCATCCCCTGGCCGAGGGCCAGAGCGACGTGGCCTGGCCGTGCAACGGAGAGAACAAGTACATCGTCCACTTCCCCGAGGCCCGCGAGATCTGGTCCTACGGCTCCGGTTACGGTGGAAACGCACTGCTCGGCAAGAAGTGCTTCGCCCTGCGCATCGCCTCGGTGATGGCCCGCGACGAGGGCTGGCTGGCCGAGCACATGCTCATCCTGAAGATCACTTCACCCCAGGGACAGAGCCGCTACATCGCCGGCGCCTTCCCCAGCGCCTGCGGCAAGACCAACCTGGCCATGCTCGAGTGCACCGTCCCCGGCTGGAAGGTGGAGTGCGTCGGCGACGACATCTGTTGGATGAAGTTCCACGAGGACGGGCGACTCTACGCCATCAACCCGGAGGCGGGCTTCTTCGGGGTTGCGCCGGGCACCAGCATGGACTCCAACGCCAACGCCATGCGCAGCTTCACCGAGAACGCGCTCTTCACCAACTGCGCACTCACGGAAGACGGCGACGTGTGGTGGGAGGGCATGACCGACGAGCCTCCGGCCCGCCTGACCGACTGGCACGGCAAGGCTTGGACGCCCGAGAGCGAAACCCCCTCCGCCCATCCGAACGCGCGCTTCACCGCGCGCGCAAGCCAGTGCCCGGTGATAGCGCCGGAGTGGGAGGACCCCGCGGGCGTGCCCATCGACGCCATCCTCTTCGGCGGCCGCCGGGCCACGGTGGTGCCGCTGGTGAACGAGGGCCGGGACTGGAACCACGGCACCTTCCTGGGCTCCATCATCGCCAGCGAGAAGACGGCAGCGGCGGCGGGCAAGGTGGGCGATCTGCGCCGCGACCCGATGGCCATGCTGCCCTTCTGCGGGTACAACATGGCCGACTACTGGGCCCACTGGCTCTCGATGGGGAAGCGGCAAGGCGCACGGCTTCCGAAGATCTACTACGTCAACTGGTTCCGGAAGAGCGACGGCGGCGACTTCCTCTGGCCCGGCTTCGGGGAGAACAGCCGCGTGCTGAAGTGGGTCTTCGAACGCCTCGAAGGCACGGCCAAGGCCGTGGAGACCCCGATCGGGAACCTTCCCGCCGACGGCGCCTTGAACCTGGAGGGCATCGACGTCTCGAAGGAGGACATGAAGGAGCTGCTCTCGGTGAAGGTGGAAGGCTGGCTCGACGAGATCCCCAAGATCCGCGACTACTACGCCACCTTCGGCAGCCACATGCCCCAGGCGCTGGAGGACGAGCTGTCTGCCCTGGAGGAGCGGCTCAAGGCCGCCCAGTAGGGGCGCAGGCGAACGGCTGCGCAGGCCGGCGACTGCACGTGTCGCCGAACGACTGCAGCGCCCCGTGCCCTCCGGAAACCCGGAAGGGCTCGGGGCGCTTCTCGTTGCACCTCACGCGTGGCACCGGCCTTGCATCGGAACAGGGAACTCACCCACACGGAGGTTCCCATGCGCATCCGGACTCCCGCCGCGGCCGTGCTCCTCGCCCTGCCCCTCGCGGGCTGCCTCAGCATCAAGGCCGGCAACGGCCCCGGCGCCGCGCTGGTCCGCATGGACGGCCCGATCCGGGCCCACGTGGCCGCCGGTCCGCCCGCCCGCGGCTCGTCCCACGTGAACATCGGCGTGCTGCGCGGAACCCAGCGCGACGGCGAGTTGGTCTCGGTGGACATCTGGCCCCTGTTCGGGGTGGGCGTGGGCGTCGTGGGCGCGCGCGCATCGATCCTGGGCCTGGAGGTCGGGGTGGGCACGCTCTTCTACGACCCCCAGCCGCCCGAAGCGGACTCCGATGACGCCGAGACGCCCGAAGAGACCGACGAGCCTGAATCGGAAGCGGACGCCGGCGACCTCGCTCCCGAAGCCGACTAGCTTCGGCGACGGAACACCAGCAGCGGCACGGCAGCCAGCAGCAGCAGGGCCGCGCCCGGCTCGGGCAGCAGGAAGTCCCAGGACGGCACGACGGTCCCGTCGATTCGGACCTCGTCCAACGTGCCCTGGTTGGCGCTGGCGAAGTCGGGGTTGAGTCAGCGTGTCTCGCCGGTAGGAGCCTGCGCGTCGAACTCCGCCAGGCGCACCGGGCGTCTGCGGGAGCCCCAGCTGCCCGGCGCAGCCTCGAAGATCCCGGGGCAGCGCGCACCGCAAGCGCGACAGGAGCCGGCGCCGTCCAGATTCCATTCACCCAGGGTGTACCCGTCACGCGCGATGAGAAGCGCGCCGCAGCCGGCGCACCACGTGCTCTGCCCCTCCGGGTCGTGAACGTTTCCGGTGTAGACGTGGTGCACACCGCACTCCCGTGCAATCTCGCGAGCTCGGCGCAGTGTGGAGGAGGGCGTAGCGGGATGCTCGCGCATGCGGAAGTCGGGATGGAAGGCCGTGAAGTGGAGCGGCACGTCGGGGCCGAGCTCGTCGTGCACCCAGCGCGAGAGCTCGCGGACTTCCTGGGGAGAGTCGTTTTCACCGGGGATGAGGAGCGTGGTGATCTCGAACCAGACATCGGTCTCGTGCTTCAGGTAGGTCAGCGTCTCCAGCACCGGCTTGAGATGGCCGGTGCAGAGCTTGCGATAGAAGCTCTCGGTGAACGCCTTGAGGTCGATGTTGGCGGCATCCATCTCGCTGAAGAACTCGCGGCGCGCCTCGGGGCACACGTAGCCCGCGGTGACGGCTACCGAACGGATTCCGGCTTCGCGGCATGCGCGCGCCGTGTCCACGGCGTACTCCAGGAAGATCACCGGATCGTTGTAGGTGTATGCCACGCTCCGGCAGCCCAGCGAGCGGGCGGCGCGCGCGATTCGCTCCGGAGGCGCTTCATCCATCAGGGTGTCCAGCTCACGGGACTTGCTGATGTCCCAGTTCTGGCAGAAGCCGCACGTCAGGTTGCAGCCGGCGGTGCCGAACGAGAGCACAGGCGTGCCCGGCAGGAAGTGATTCAGCGGCTTCTTCTCGATGGGGTCTACGCAGTAGCCGCTGGAGCGCCCCCAGGTCGTGAGCACCACCTCGTCGCCCTGGCGGGCCCGCACGAAGCACAGACCGCGCTGGCCGTCGGCCAGCCGACAGGCCCGCGGGCACACGTCACACTGCAGCTTCCCATCGGGCAGCCGATGCCAGTAACGTGTCGCAACCACGGACTCCACCTTGTGTTTCTCGTCCCCGAAGCGGCTCCGTCAAGTGGGGCTTGCCAGGAAGGCCGGCGGGACCATCCTAAGGGGGTGACTGGAACGCGCTTCCGGCGACCCGCAGTAGCGGGCCTTTTCTATCCGGCGGATCCGGCGGAGCTGCAGGAGAGCGTGCGCGGCTACCTGGCGGCGGCGAGCGCCGACCCGCAGGGATCGGCACCCAAGGCGATCATTGCTCCGCATGCGGGCTACGTCTACTCAGGGCCGGTGGCAGCCCACGCCTACGGACTGCTCGCGGGCCTGCGAGAGAGGATCCGCCGCGTCGTGCTGGTGGGCCCCTCCCACCGGGTGGGCTTTCGCGGCCTGGCGGTTCCCTCGGCCGACGTGTTCACCACCCCGCTCGGCCCGGTTCCGGTGGACCGAGCCACTCTGGTGCGACTGTTGGATCTGCCTCACGTGGTGGAGCGAGACGACGCCCACACGGACGAACACAGCCTGGAGGTCCAGCTTCCGTTCCTCCAGCAGGTGCTGGCGAGCTTCGATCTGGTGCCGCTGGCGGCCGGCGACGCAACGGCAGAGGAGGTGGCCGAGGTCCTGGAGGCCGCGTGGGGCGGACCGGAAACCCTGATCGTGGTGAGCTCGGACCTCTCCCACTACCAAGACTACGAGACGGCCCGGCGCCTGGACGCCGCGACCAGCCGGGCGATCGAGGGCCTGCAGCCCGAAGCGCTGGACTGGGAGTCCGCATGCGGGCGCGTCGGAGTGAGCGGCCTGCTCCTGGTCGCTCGACGGCGAGAGCTGGCGTGCCGCACGCTGGACCTGCGCAATTCGGGCGACACGGCGGGGCCGCGCGACCGCGTGGTGGGCTACGGGGCCTATGCCTTCGCTTGACCCGGCACACGTGGACACGCTGCTGGAAGTCTCCGACCGGGCGATCGAGCGGAGCCTTCGCACGGGCAGGCCCTGGCTGCCGGACCCGGAGGGGCACGCTGCGCCGCTGCGCGAGAAGCGCGCCACGTTCGTGACGTTGCGCCTCGAGGGAAAGCTGCGCGGCTGCGTGGGCACGCTCGAGGCGGTGCGCCCACTGGTGGTAGACGTGGCCCACAACGCCTGGGCGGCGGCGTTCCGCGACCCGCGCTTCCCCCCGTTGGAGGCCGCGGAGCGCGAGGGGCTCGACATCCACCTCTCCATCCTTCGCCCCGCCGAGCCGCTCGACTTCAGCTCCGAGGAAGACCTGCTGAGCCAGCTGCGCCCGGGCGTAGACGGGCTGATCCTCGAAGAGGGCGGGCGCCGTGGAACCTTCTTGCCCGCGGTGTGGGAGTCCCTGCCCGAGCCGCGCGCCTTCCTGCGCGAGCTCAAGCGGAAAGCCGGCCTTCCGGCCGACCACTGGTCCCACACGCTGCGGGCGCACCGCTACACGGTCGAGTCCGTCCCCTGACTCTTCTCCAGCTGGTCGCGCACCGCGCCCAACAGGTCCAACGCCAACGCCTCTTCCCGGGTGTGGAACCCCGCCCACACGATCTCGCGGCCGTCCACGCGAAACGCGGGCTCGTCGTCCAGGCGGAGCTCGAAGAAATGCAGGTGATCCTCGTTGCCGTACTCGCGGCTCACCGCGCGGCCCGCCTGCCGCAAGGCATCGGGGGAAACCTCGATGCCGACTTCCTCGCGAAGCTCGCGCGCCGCCGCCTCGGCCGGGTCCTCGCCGCGTCCGATCATGCCCGCCGGCACGCCGTACCCCGGCTTGTAGGAGTGACGCACCAGGAGCAGCCCCCCGCCACTCCAGACCAGCACGCACGCGCCCTCGGTGCGAGGCCGCAGCAGGCGCCGGTAGGCGACCACGGCACGCCAGGCGGCTCGCAGCGCGACTCGGTGCAGGCGGGCGAGAAGGCTCGTGTCCATCCGGGCCATTGTACGCGCCGGGTTCGACCCCCGGCACCGCTTTGCGGGAACGTCCCGTTCCGCAGTAGGATGTGCCGATGCCGAACATCCGCTGGCTGCTGCGCACCGTGACCGTCGTCCACCGGTTCCTGCTCCGGATCAGTGGGGGGCGCATCGGCGCGCGCATGGCCGGCATGGACATGATGCTGCTGGAGAACGTGGGCCGAAAATCGGGCACGGTGCGGGAGACCCCGCTGCTCTTCGCCGAGAACGAAGGGCGATTCCTGGTGGTGGCTTCCAACCTCGGCGACGACCGCAACCCGGCCTGGTGGCTCAACCTCCAGGCGCGGCCCGAAGCGGCGGTGCGCGTCGGCGGCAAGCGCATCCCGATCAAGGCGCGGGCTGCCTCCTCCGAGGAAGAGGCGCTCCTGTGGCCGGCCCTGGACGCTTCCTGGAGCCAATACGCCGAGTACCGCGCGCGCGCCAAGCGCCACATCCCCATCGTGATCCTGGCCCCGACCGGGACGACGGCCTAGGAGCCTGACCCAGGATGGGGTGCGCCGGCCCGGGCGTCGAGACGCCGCGCTGGCAAGGCGCGCGACTGAGCCATAGCCGTCGCTACGGCGCAAGGAGCGCAACGCAGCCAGCGCGGATGGATCGGCGTTCGGACAGTGTGCCCCATCTTGGGTCCGGCTCCTAGATCACTTCCTTCGCGCGAAGCTCCGCGATGCGATCCCAGTCCCAACCCAGGACGTCCATCAGGACCTCCTCGGTGTGCTGTCCGAACTCGGGCGCGGGCGCGCGAATGCCGCCGGGCGTCTCCGACAGGCGCACCGGCAGGCCCAGCATCCGCGTGGCCCCGTGGTTGGGGTGGTCGAACTCGACCACGTAGTCGTTGGCCACGACCTGGGGATCCTGGGGAAGCTCGCTCAGCTCGTTCACGACGGTGAAGATGAAGTCGCCGCGGTGCTCGCGCAGGGTCCGCATCCAGGCGTCCCGCGGACGGCTCGCAAAGATCTCGTCCAGCTGCGCGACGCAGGCCTCGCGGTTCGCGGCCCGCGCCGCCAGGTCGATGAAGCGTGCGTCCTCGGCCAGCTCGGGCCGCCCCAGCGCGTCGCAGAAATCCGCCCAATACCGATCCGGCTGCAGCATGGCCAACGCCAGCCAGCGATCGTCTGCGCAGCGGTAGTGGTTCCAGAGCGGGTTTCCCGCGGCGCTGCGCGGCTGCCGGGGGATCGCAAACCCCATCATCAGCAGCGAGGAGACCGAGAGGCCCTGGAGCATCATCATGCTGCCCAGATGGGAGACGTCGACCTCCTGCCCCACACCGTGGCGCTCGCGGGCCAAGAGCGCCGCCAGCACGCCGTAGGCCAGCATGATGGCGCCCATCTGGTCGGCGATTCCACCGGCGATGGCCAAGGGCGGATGCTCCGGCTCTCCGGCCGCCAGCATGATGCCGGAGCGCGCCAGGCCCAGGTAGTCGAAGGAGGGCTCCCCGCTCTCGGGACCCTCGGGGCCGTAGCCGGAGGCGCTGGCGTAGATGAGGCGGGGATTCCGCTCGTGCAGGGATTCGTAGTCCAGACCCAGTCGCCCGGCGACGCCTTGGCGGAAGTTCTGCACGAAGACGTCGGAC
>Ga0255054_10002408_pt1 | contig 10715 bp, 12 predicted proteins | sample JV7_2_23_MG_FD_188634 | JGI IMG/M metagenome (GOLD analysis project Ga0255054, IMG submission 188634) | Seawater microbial communities from Jervis Inlet, British Columbia, Canada - JV7_2_23 | ecosystem: Environmental > Aquatic > Marine > Inlet | place: Canada: British Columbia | collected... | reverse complement strand
TGGTCGGCGTTTGCGAGATGAGGGGCTGCTGGATCGCGCTGGCCGGCGAGAATGACGGCGAGCAAATCCGGGTTAAGGTGGAGGACGGAATCATCGTCTTCCCGATGACCGCCATGGGCCTGCACGCCCGCGTCGAAGGGGTTGTGGAGAAAATCGAGCTCACCATGGAACAGGCCCTGGAACAGGCTCAGCATCATGCTGAAGAGCACGGTGAGGAGTTCGATCCCTCCACCGTCACCGGGCCCGAGGTCAGCTATCAGATCCGCGGGTTGGGGGCCGAGATAGAGAACGGCCAGTAGGCCGACTCGTGGCAAAAGCTCAGTGGAGGAAATGGAACCGGCTCATTCACCGTGACCTTGGTTATCTCTGCGCCGGACTCACGGTGGTCTACGCGGTGTCCGGGGTGGCCGTGAACCACATCCGGGACTGGAATCCCAACTACCAAGTAACGGAATCAAGCCTCAACGTGGGCCCCGTAGTAACGGACAACCCGCGAGATCAGAAAACCGTCGAGAGGATCCTGCGGACGGCGGGCCTAGAGACGACGTACCGAGACACCTTCCGGCGCGACGAGGCCACCCTGGACATTTTCCTCGACGGCGGTCGTGTGACGGTAGACCTTCCGTCAGGTGATGCCGTGGTGGAGATTGTGAAGGACCGCCGGGGCCTTCAGGAGATGAACTTCCTCCACCTGAACCAGCCGCGGGGGCTATGGACCTACATGGCCGATCTCTACGCCGTGGCCCTCCTGGTACTGGCAGTCACCGGCCTCTTCGTGCTCAAAGGGAAGAAGGGAATCACCGGACGGGGGGCGTGGCTCACCACCGTCGGTGTTCTGATCCCGGTGGCATTCCTCTGGCTATACCGCTAGACGGGTTGGCCCAAGTCGATGGAGTGGAGGAGCTTCTTCCCTGTCCCAGTTGTTAGCGAACGGCGAGCAGGAGACGGAACGGTATGTCGTTGTAAGATAAGTGGCAGGGGGGAGACTCGCGGTGAAGGCGCCCAGGCAGGGCGCCTTCACACTGAGCAGCCCCTCGGGCTGCGAAACTCCACTCCCAACCCACGGATTATGATAACGCGTCGGGGCTAAGACCATTGGGGTCCATTGGTCGAAAACCTAAACAAACAGGCAGCTTTCCTGCTCCGACAGTTCCCCTCAATACCGATGGTTACGAATGGTCCGGGCACAGTTTTGGGCACAGTCCGGCTACTCATACCTCTCCAGCAGCGACTGGAAGCGCGGATTGGACGCCAAGTTCCCCCAGACTCCGGCCAAGTAGGCCAAAGCCCACGTTAACAAAGCTGCGTGCTTCTGCTTGCTCGAACCCCGGCTCCGGGAATCGGCACCGCTCCGATACTTTGACATTCTACAACAACAGCCTCAGCTTGTTGTAGAACATCGAGGTATCACATGGCTATGACCCGCACCGATCTCCTCCAGGGAACGCTCGACCTGCTTATCCTCAAAACACTGGCCTTGGGGCCGCTGCATGGCTGGGGCATCGCGAAGCGGATCCAGCAGCTTTCGAACGACGTGCTGCGAGCCAACCAGGGCTCGCTCTACCCCGCACTCTACCGGCTGGAAGACCGCGGCTGGATCAGCGGTGAGTGGGGCGTCTCGCCGGAAGGCCGGCGGGCCAAGTTCTACACGCTGACGCAGGCAGGTCGCGAGCAGCTGGCGGAGGAGCGGGCCACCTGGCGGCTCTTCGCCCGGGCGGTGGAAGCGATCCTAGAGGCTGGCTGAGGTAACGATGGTGAACAGAATGCGCCGCTGGAGGCAGCGGCTACGGGCGCTGATCGACCGGCAGACCTGGCGGCGCGAGATGGACGAGGAGATGCGGTTCCATCTCGACATGGAAGCGGAGGAGCTGGAGTGCCAGGGCGTGGACCCTCGCGAGGCACGCCGCGAAGCGCGGGTCCGGTTCGGCGGCGTAGAGCGCTTCAAGCAGGAGGCGCGGGAGGCTCGCGGGATGCGGCCCATCGAGGACCTGCTCCAGGATCTGCGCTACGGTGCACGTCGGCTCGCCAGGAGACCTGGTCTCTCACTTCTAGCGATCTTCATGCTCGCCCTTGGCATCGGGGCAACCACGGCAGTTTTCAGCCTCGCGCATCAGATCATCATCGAACCTCTTCCCTATCCCGACGACGATCGGCTCCTCAGGATCTACGGGCGGAACGAGGAACGGGGCTGGTTACAGATGTCGGTATCGGCACCCAACTTCGTCGACCTCCGTTCGCTGAACAGATCCTTCGAATCAGTGGGTGCCTACACCTTCGGGAGTGCAGTTCTGACGGACTTGGGGGAGCCTGAGAGGCTCAGCGCCGGTCGCATCACTCCGGAGCTCTTCCCTCTACTGGGCATCGACCCACTACAGGGCAGGAACTTCCTCCCGGACGAGGGCATCGAGGGTGGAGAGAATCGCGTAGTCCTCGTGTCGCACTCTTTCTACACGCAGCACTTCGAGCCCGGCACGCGCGTGACCGGTACGACGCTGACCCTGAACGGCGAGCCCTTCACCGTAGTTGGGGTCCTGCCTCCGGGTGAGTACTACCTCGCCTGGAACGACGTCTTTGTTCCCTATGTAGCGGCCCTCACGGGCAACCGTGGAAACAACAGCTTGGTTGTCACTGGACGTCTGAAGGACGACGTGAGCGTCGAACTGGCGCGGGCCGAGATGAACGGATTGGCTCTGCGGATTTTCGAGCAGTACCCCGAGAACAATCTGATGACGGGCACCACTCTACGGTCCTACCGGTCGTGGCTGGTGGGACAGCAGATGCCGAACATCCTTGTCATCCTCATGGGGGCCGTGGGATTCGTGTTGCTCGTGGCCTGCGCGAACCTCGCCAACATGCTGCTCGCCCAGGCTGCCGGGAGGAGCCGCGAGGCTGCGATCTCGGCCGCTCTGGGAGCCGGGAGGGGGAGGATGCTGCGCCAGATGATCACCGAATCGACTCTCCTGGCAGTAGTCGGGGGCATCCTGGGTGTATTTCTCGCACTCTGGTGTGTGGATCTGCTCAAATCGCTCGATCCGGGCACTATCCCCCGTCTGGCTCAGGTGGAAGTCAACGGATGGGTGCTGCTTTTCGCTTTCGTCCTCACAGTTCTCGTAGGTATCGTCGCGGGCATGCTGCCTGCGTTGCAGGTTTCCCGCGCGCCTATCGCGGAAGCTCTGAAGGAGAGCGGGAGTGCTCAAGCAGGGGGCAGAGAGCAGAGTCGAATCCGGGACTCGCTGGTGGTCGTCGAGATGGCGCTCTCCATCACGCTACTGATCGGTGCCGGGCTCATGATCCGGAGCTTCGTACAACTGCAGAAGGTCGAGACCGGTTTCGTGGCGGAGGGAAGGCTCGTGTTCGATATCGAGCTGCCACGCTCCGCCTACGGTCAGAGAGACGCTCTGCAGGGTTTCTTCGACCCCTTGCTGGAGCGGATCGAGATGCTGCCGCCGGTGGAGGCGGTGGGTGCTGTGAGCTTTGCCCCGATGGATCCGTGGAACACAAACATGCCTATCGTGGCGGAGGGGCAGTCAGTCGAGGAGGGGCAGAGGGCACCCATTGCGGAGTGGAGGCTCGCGACCCCGGGGTACTTCCACGCCGTGGGGCTCACGCTTCTTAGAGGACGGATCTGGCGAGACCTTAGTGTGGAGGAGTACGGTGCGGGCGTGGTCATCTCAGAGAGCCTGGCACGCCAGTTGTGGCCCGACCAAGATGCGGTAGGAAGACGGGTTCAGCTCTGGGCCAGCCCCGACCGTACGGCCACCGTCATCGGCGTCGTCTCCGACATGCTGGAGCGCGGAGTCGAGTCCGGCGCCATGAACATCGTTTTCATATCCTATGGCTGGGGACTCCGGCACCAGCCTACGTTCGTCGTGCACACACGAGGCGAACCCGCTGCGGTCACGCCGAGTATACGGGCGGCTCTGGCAGAGATCGATCCCTATCTGCCGGTTTCGAACGTGCGTACTCTGGACGAGATCGTGACCGGCAGCATGGCCGGACGAAGGCTGCTGACCTTCATCTTCATCGTGTTCGCCGCTGTTGCGCTGGTTCTGGCTTGCGCGGGGATCTACGGCGTCATGGCGTATTCTGTCTCCCGGCGCAGATCGGAGATGGCCGTTCGGGTCACTCTCGGCGCGCTCCCCTCGGATGTCGTCCGACTCATCGTGAAGCAGGGCATGAGACTGGCACTCCTGGGTGCAGTTATCGGTATCCTGGGCTCGCTAGGACTGAGCCAGTTCATGAGGACTCTCCTTTTTGAAGTGACGCCGTTGGATCCGCTCGCCTGGTTTGCCGTCACGATTGTCCTGGTCGGGACCGCTCTTCTTTCCTGCGTCGTGCCGGCACTGCGCGCGTCGCGTCTCGATCCCGTGATCGCCCTTAGGGAGGAATAGACGGCGTTGGGACGAAACCAGCTGGTGACGGAACGAGGGGGTCTGACGGTCGGTGGGCGCCGTGAAGGGGAGCAGGCGAGCACGCCAAGATCGCTGCCACCTCGCGCCGCTCGGCCCGGCCTCACCCGACCGCGTTGCGGTAAGTGGCAGGGGGGAGACTCGAACTCCCAACCCACGGATTATGATGCGGTCACCGGCTGGCACCATTTGCGGGAAAAACCAGTAGTAGCAGCGACAATCACCGATATCTCCCTACGCCGGATAGACCGGAATATGGGTAATTCTCAGTCAAAGTCGGCACACTTCTCAGCACACTCTTGATCGCGCTGCAACAGCCAAAGTCTGTATCGCTAACCGTAATCGTGGGCAATGCTCGCCACGTACGCGAGGACCGAGGGACAGCCAGAGCCTGAACGCCTCTACCGACTGTTCGCCGACCGCAGAGGCCTTGAGGGTGGTCGCGGCTGGTTACACTCAAGAAAGGCCCGTAAGTCGGGCCCTTCGGCCACTCTTGGGGGCAGGTCAGCTGCGCTTAATCAAGCGGGCCACCCCATTCCGGCGGCATTTCAAGCCAGAATTCCAACAGATTGATTCTATTCAGAAAGGGCTGCCAACGTGGGTCCGAGTGGAGGCTGGAAAATGCCGGGTTGCTCAATATAAAGATCAGACTTCCTCGGTCGGTTTCCAATGCGCGATCCAGCCATTCAAAGGCCTTGTCTGCTTCTCCACGATGTCCATAGACTCTGGCCAATAACTCGTAGGCACCCGCACTCGCAGCATCTTCAATGAAATCGGTAAGGACTTCGTCTGACTGCTCTTCATTGCCCAACGCATAACGAGTTACTGCCAGCTGAACTCTACGGTGAAATAGACTAGTTTGCTGCTCTGTCTCTGCTAAGGCAGCATCCAAGTCACCTTTCAGGAACAGTGCCTCCCATAAATAGAAGTGTCCGCTGCGATATTGTGGACTCAGACTCAACATCTTTCTAAAAGACGCTTCTGCATCATCAAAGCGCCCGGCACCACGGTAGGCCATTCCAAGGAACCAATAAAACTCCGGCACCACCGGCTCCACACGCAGCCCCGCCTGAAATTGCTGAATAGCCAGGTCAAAATCACCAGTGATAAACGCGCCTTTGCCAATTGCAGCTATGATAAAAGCGTCGTCAGGATCCAGCTTAAGCGCATGTTGAAAATCTTCAATTCCCGCTTTGAATCTGAACTCGCCAAAAATCCGCAATACACCGCGGACATAATAGACATAAGCATAGTCTGGATCGATGCTGATAGCTGTTTGAATGGCCTGATCGGCAAGGGCATCCTCTCCGAGCCATAAGTAGGTATCGGCTAAATCGGCCCATGCCGGAACATAAGTAGGATCGATCTCAACAGCCTGCTTGAAGGCCTCGATGGCTCTTTGCAGCGAGGCACTTGTTATCTGGCGTCGCAGGTATTGTCCTTCCAGGAACAGCTGATAGGTCTGCGGGTCGGTTCTTCGTGTTTTGGGTGCCTCACCTAACAAGGAAATTCTCAGGGCATCGACAACCGCAATCGCGATCTCTTCCTGTATCTGGAAAATATCATCCAGTTGCCTGTCATAAGTTTCTGACCACAGGTGATAGCCGTTATCTGCCTGTATCAGTTGTGCTGCGATGCGTATCTGATTGTCGGATTTGCGTACGCTGCCCTCCAGTATATGCGCTACTTTAAGGCGTGAGGCGATTTCTGGTATCTCGAGGTCTTTGCCCTTAAACGAGGAAGAAGAGGTACGTGCCGCCACCCGCAGCTCGGGGATCTTCGCCAGCAGGTTCAGCACCTCCTCGGAAATGCCGTCGGAGAAGTACTCCTGGTCTGGGTCGGAACTCATATTGACGAACGGAAGCACCGCGATCGAAGCCGACGAGACTCCAACTGCCGCGTCAACATCCGATGCTGGAGCCGACTGTCGGCCCACGTACCACGCTCCCGCAACGAGCGCCATCATGCCGAGAAGCGCGAGCACGCCCGCAGACCAACTTCTCGAGGCGGGAGCTGCGATGATCTCCGTCAACTCGCCCGGTGCCGCCTCGGCGGTCCGTCGCATACCCTCCGGCGTCATCTCGAATGCCCAAGCGAGCACGATCGCGACCGGGAAGCCGAGCAGAGCGAGCCACACGACGAGGGTGACCGTCCAGTCCGGCAGAGCCATGCGAGGAAACATCGCGTCCGCCGCCTCGATGATCGCAAAGCCCACAACACCGTACACTGCCATCACGCGGAACACACGGCGGCGCTTCAGCTCTGCGAAGAATCGCTGGTAGCCCTGGGTGTCAGTCATCGGGTAAGATCGCAGAAGAGCGAGACCGTGGGAAGGGCAGCCCTCCCGCGACACGCCCCCGACGAACGTGAAAGAGCCCCGCTCAGTGTTCCGGGAGCATTATTGAGAGCATAGGGCATCCACAATCGAGGAGGAGCCAGGGGGTGATTGCCAGGTGGTGCGTCACCCAGCCCGGAATACGCTACTCGGGGCGGCCTCAGCACGTCGGCCCTCGGGACGGACAGCCTCGCGTACTATTGGGAGACCAGTGGCCCACTAGCGCCTACGGCGGTGCCCGGGGGGATCAAGTTTGCGACGCTCACTAACGGGTGGCCCTATACCCGCGGAGTGACGCCACTCGGCGGTCTCTATTGCTGGGGCGGGAGTTTCGGCTCTACCCCTATCCGCTTAGGAGGTCCTGAATAGAGTGCGCCGCGGAACGAGGCCCGAGCGTCCGAGCGGCGTTCGGGGCTTTCTCTAATACCCACTCAGTAACCCGCAGAAGTTCTGGGTGGCGCACCAAGCTGCCCTCTCATTCAGTTGGGTACCGAGGGCGACTAGCGCTTGCCGCTTGACCTTCGCTTGACCGCCTACCGCCATGTTAGCGCCGTAGCCTCAACCGATCCGATCTGGAGTGAGAGGGTGAAGTCATGAACGCTCCGAGGATTGTATTGACTGTCGGTTTGTTGGCGCATGCTGTTGCCGCTGATCTAATTGCCCAGCAGGACATGCGAGTTGCACCGGGCGCTCGGGTCCGCGTGACCGCACCGACAGTTGCAGAGGGTATCGTTGTCGGAACCGTCGCGTCTGCCCACAGTGATACGCTGGTGCTCGAAGTGAACGAGGACTCCTTGCTGGCGATTCCCCTTACCACGGTGACGAGCCTGGAAGTCAGTGAGGGCCAGAGCAGCAGTGCCGGTAGCGGTGCCGTTGTCGGCGGCTTGGCTGGGCTGGTGGCCGGTGCGCTTATCGCTTCCTCGATAGTGGAGGAATCCAGTGGCAGTGGTTTTGCTGCCGGCGACTACGACGGGATAGTCGCGACGGTTGGCGGAGCAGTCGCGGGCTTGTTTGTCGGAGCAATAGTGGGCGCGGGTATCGGCTCTGCTATCATGACCGAGAACTGGAAAGATGTACCCGTGGACGAGATCCGCGTTGGACTACTACCCGCTTTCGATGGCGTAGCGGTCTCGGCGTCTATACGATTCTGACTGGAGCGGAGTAGGAGGCAGTATGAGTGCTCTACGAACTACGACGGTCCTGGCCGTTCTCGTACTCGCGACGGCAACGCAGCTCCCGGCTCAACAGGCTACGATGCCGATCTCCGAACCTGGCCAGAGCACAGGTGAGTCTTCCTCGCCTGCGCCGTTAGGAAGACACCGTATCTATGTTGAGTTATTAGGCAACACTGCGCTTGGCATAACGCTGAACTACGAGTATGGGTTATCGCCGCATTGGGCAGTTCGGGTGGGTGGCGGTCTCGATCTGTACAGCGCAACAACGATCATTCCGGTCACTCTGTCAGCGCTTGCTGGCTCCGGTAGCTCCAAGTTAGAGATCGCCGGTGGGTTCTTGGTGGCAGACGAATATAGTAGCGGCGCCTGGCACTGGGACGGAACCAAGGTCTTTCCTTCCTTCTTCATCGGGTACCGCTACCAGCCAAGGAAGGGATTCATGCTTCGTGTCGGTATGATCCCCCTCTTCTGGACCAACAACCAGATCCCCTGGGTTGGCCTAAGTCTCGGAGTCGTCCTTTGAGCAGCGCAGCCTGTCCATTCTATTCGCCCACACAGTAACCGCAGAAGTTTCGTTCTCGGTACGCCCAGTCGTTATCTTTATGTATAAGCTAGAAGCGTCCCGGACCCGGTTTTTCGCACCCGTAAGTAGTTGGAACTAGATGACCTACGAGCCCAATTTCAGTCATATGTATACTAGACACTTCGTATTCACATATGCCGATCAAGGGCCGCTCGGACGCCCATTAAAGGGCCGTACTTAGGGTAAGGAGGCTATAACTCGATAGGTGAAGGCCAACTACCGTACTTAACCTCGAAAACGCATTGAAAAATTACCATGATCACGACAACAGCCACCGAAACCACCGAACACACTGACTCTACTGACACCTACTACCTGACCCGCGAAGAAGCCGCCCGTATGCTGGATGCTTACGGCTCACTCACAGTCGTACAGAAGAAGCGACGTACCGCTACCGGCGGATTGCGTGTGTACTACCATCCACGCTGGCGGATAGTCGATAAGAACCTGGACGTGCTGGTACTACTGCAGGCACAGTTCGGCGGGAGTATCTACCACCATTCAGGTCGGCACTACTCCTGGGAGATCGCCCAGACGACTCTCGGGGCGCTACTGGAGGAGACACTGCCGTACATGCAGGAGAAGCGACCGCAGGCGGAACCGATCCTGCAGTTGATAGAAGCAAAAGAGAACGGTACCACAGCAACGCGGAAGACGCGGCGGCGCTTCAGCTCTTCAATCAGCCGCTTGAGACGGGACATGGGCAAACGGCGGCTAGAGGGTTGATGGTGAGGCTTCTACAAGATGCTCACTGAGCGTGGACTGAGCAACGAGCGCTGTTATTGGGCTCTTGGAGGGGAACGGACAGTCAGTCCGTTGGTTTACACTTAGATGGGACGGTGCTGGGGTCGCGTTCGACAACCACTGCTCAGGACCTCATCACGTCACGCAGCAGCGGCTGCGTTGGCGATGACTCTTCCGATCTCCTTGTTGGTGGATCCTGCGCTGAGTAGGGCGCGAATAAGCAGATCGATCGACACAGATGAATCGCCAGCCTCCATCTTAGCCACGCGAGACTGACTTGACCCGATGCGTTTAGCGAAGGTTGCTTGTGAAATCTTCTGCGCACGCCGACGTTCACGAAGTTCTTTGGCCAAGGAGACTCGCAGCTCGATCACAGCCATTTCCGCGTCGTCCAGTTCCAGAAACTCCTTCGTGTCTCCCACCTTCCAGCCCGCGCGTTCCAGACGCCTACGCTTCTCTTTCTTCATGCTAGCTCCATCAACTCAGTTCGTCGTACCGTTTAAGCCTACTTATGCAAACCTCAATCACTGATTTCGGTGTTCGGCCTGTCTTCTTGCTGAACACTTCCAAGATCAGGATGGCGTCCGAGTCTACTCTGTATACGACTCTCCAAGTCTGGCTTTGATCATTGACCCGTAGCTCGTGACAACGCCGTCCTATCTCGGGCATCGGCCTCGATTGAGGCATCGATAAGCTCTCGCCATACTGCAATATTCGTAACAGAAACCCTACCTCCCTTCTCGCAGCCTTTGAGAAGGGCGGCGTCTTCACCTCCCCGTGAAGCCACACCAGCGGCCTTTCATTGTCCATCAAGGAGAAATGTTATGTCATTTCTGACATATGTCAAGTCCGACATTGGGCTCAACGGCATATTCGCCTGACTTCGGGCACAGTTTTGGGCACAATCGATAGGAACGGACGAGGGAGTGACTACGTAAGTCGTTGTACTGCAATGGCAGGGGGGAGACTCGAACTCCCAACCCACGGATTATGATTCCGCTGCTCTGCCGATTGAGCTACCCTGCCAGGTTTTCGAGGAGCCGTAAACTATTCGGGCTCCTTTGACTCGTCAATCTTCGCCGAATCCGCCGGTGCCACTTCCCTAAAGCGATAGAGAATCTCGCCGTCGCGGATCATGCCGTAGCGCTCCCGGGCCACGCGCTCGATCGCTTCCGCGTCACTCCTCAGCTCGAGGGCCACACTTTCCAGCGAATCGATCTCGGCCTCGGTGGCCGCCAGCTCGGCGGCGCGCTCGCTCTCCAGCGCCTCCAGCCCGCCCATCCGGAATACCGTGTATTCGCCGCCGAAGATCGCGAAGTAGGCGGCCAACAACAGTACGCCGACGATGCCCAGGTCGACGAAGCGCTTGCCCCGTGCCCCCAGCTCTATTTCCTCGCGGCGCTGCTTCCGCTTCGGTGCCGCGCGTTTCTTACGCTTGCCGGTACTGGTGCGTTTCTTCTTCCGCTTCC
>Ga0255054_10002407_pt1 | contig 10717 bp, 8 predicted proteins | sample JV7_2_23_MG_FD_188634 | JGI IMG/M metagenome (GOLD analysis project Ga0255054, IMG submission 188634) | Seawater microbial communities from Jervis Inlet, British Columbia, Canada - JV7_2_23 | ecosystem: Environmental > Aquatic > Marine > Inlet | place: Canada: British Columbia | collected... | reverse complement strand
TGGAGGGTCAGGGCTTGTTGGGATGGCGATCGCGCGCCGAATGCTTCAGCGCGAGCCGGCACGACTCACGATTACTGCGCTCAGAAAAGAGGAGACCGAGCAGGGGTTCGCCGAACTGCAGAAGCTCGCCGCTGATAGGACAGAGATCGCGAGGAACTGGGGCGACCTGATGGTCGCGACCGAGTTCAAGGACGAGCGGCGAAGTGAGCTGACGGAGTCACCGGAAAAGCGGGCGCGATTGCTCGACGACATCTATGGCGGTCTGACCCAGGAACGATTGAAACGCTCGTTCCTCTACCAGATGCTCGTCGACGAGAAGCCCGACATCGTCGTGGACTGCGTGAATACGGCAACGGCGATAGCCTATCAGGACATATTCAGCAGTGTGGCGGGTCTCAGGGCGGCGCTGGACGCAGGCGAGGACGTCGGCGAAATGGTGGAACGACATCTCGCCCACATCTACCTGCCCCAGCTAATCAGGCACGTTCACATCCTGCTGGAGTCGCTGCGTGAGGTGGGTACCCAGTTCTACCTCAAGATCGGCACGTCCGGCACGGGCGGTATGGGTCTCAACGTGCCGTTCACTCACTCGGAGCAACGGCCGTCCAACATGCTGCTGGCCAAGTCCAGCGTCGCCGGTGCCCACTCGCTGCTTCTTTTCCTGACGGCGCGCACGCCCGGCGCGCCGGCGGTGAAGGAGATCAAGCCCACGGCGGCCATCGCCTGGAAGAAAATTGGTAAGGGGCCACTCGCCTGGCGTGGTAAAGCCGTGGAACGGTTCGACGCGGCGGAACCCGTGCCGTTCGATCAGGCGCTGAACGACAACCCGGACGCCTGGCGCAAGCTGGGGGGGCAACTCGAAGCCGTTTACATCGACATGGGCGAGAACGGATTGTTCAGCCGTGACGAGTTCGAGACGATTTCGGCCCTCGGCCTGATGGAGTTGGTGACGCCTGAGGAGATCGCGACCGTCGTGGTTCGCGAGATTCGCGGCAAGCCGACAGGCCTCGACATCGTGTCCGCGCTGGACGGTGCGGCTATGGGTCCGACGTACCGGGGCGGAGTACTCCGGGAACTGGCGTTGCGGCGGATCGAGGAGCTGGAAGAAGAGCACGGAACGCGGAGCGTGGCGTTCGAGATGCTGGGGCCTCCCCGACTGAGCAAGCTACTGTTCGAGGGTCATCTTCTTGAACGTCTCTACGGTACACTCGTAAAGGCGGCCAAACTCGATCCGCAAAAGACCGCTGAGGCGGCTGAGGCGCTACTGTTGGCGGATGAGGACCTGCGGGTGAACATCCTGTCGATCGGTTTGCCTATCATCGCGGCCGACGGCACCCGGGTCTACCGCGGGCCCACGCTCAAGGTCAAACCGGAAAAGGGTGGGGATGTCGATGAGCGGCTGATTGCGCGCGGTTGGGTGGATCTGCGACCTCTGAACTGGGAGATCTGGCGCGATCGCATCGTCCGCTACATGAAGGGGGTGACGCACGCACCGGGCCCGGACGAGGGATCCATCGCCGACGTAGACCTAGCGAGCAGAAAGAACGATATTCGCCCTGGGGCCGTAGCGGCCTGGATATTCAAGAAAGAAGATGGCGGAGAGCGGGTGAAACGCTGACGCGGGGGCCGCGAAGCCGGGACCTATCACCTTATCGAGGTACAGACGTCGCGCATGGCTGATGAGATCAAGCTGGAAGAGACACCAAGCGAGGAGCAGCGTCTGGAGATAGACGAACAGGTAGGCGCGTCCTCGGCTCCCGAAGCCAGCCCCATAGGGCTCGAGCTGGCTGAGGCTATTATCGGTCAAGTCCACAAGCGCATCGTCGGGCAGGAATACATGGTAGAGCGCATGCTGCTTGGCCTGCTCACCGGCGGCCATGTGCTGCTCGAGGGTGTACCGGGGCTAGCCAAGACCCTGACGATCCGCACGATCGCGGAGACGATCGACACGCGCTTCCAGCGCATCCAGTTTACCCCGGACCTGCTGCCGGCCGATTTGATCGGCACGATGATCTACAACCAGAAGACCGGTGAGTTCGAGCCGAGGCAGGGTCCTCTTTTCTCTAATATCATTCTGGCGGACGAGGTGAACCGGGCGCCGGCCAAGGTCCAGTCGGCGTTACTGGAGGCCATGCAGGAGAAGCAGGTCACGTTTGGCGGTACGACGTTCGCGCTCGACGAGCCTTTCTTGGTGCTGGCGACCCAGAACCCGATCGAGCAAGAGGGGACCTATCCGCTGCCCGAAGCGCAGATCGATCGCTTCATGTTGAAGGTGAAGATCGACTATCCGTCGCGTGCGGAAGAGAAGGAGATCATGCTGCGGATGGCTTCCGGCGAAGAGATCGAGGTCGAACCCGTCACAGAACCGGAAGCGATACTCAAAGCGCGGAAGGAGATCGTCCAGTTGTACATGGACGACAAGATCTCCGAGTACATCGTTGATCTCGTCCACGCCACGCGCGAGCCGGCCGAGTATGGTGCGCCGGAGCTCGCCCCGCTAATCGAGTACGGGGCCTCGCCGCGCGCCACCATATACATAGCTCAGACGAGTCGCGCGCATGCCTACCTCCGCGGCCGCGGATACGTGATACCCGATGATGTGAAAGCCGTGGCGCCGGATGTACTCCGCCATCGCATCATCTCGACGTACGAGGCAGAGGCGGAAGAGGTTACGTCGGACGAGATCACGCGCCGCATACTCGAAGCAGTAGAAGTGCCTTGAGGTCCAATCGTCAGCCGACGGGGGACAGCCGACGCTCTGACCTATGAGTTCCGCCCCAACTACACAGGCCGTCCCGAGAGAGGTTCTGCGACAGGTTAAGTTGATCGAGCTGCGCACACGTGGCTTGGTCAATACTGTGTTTAGCGGCGAGTATCAATCCGTCTTCAAGGGACACGGGATGGAATTCGCCGAGGTGCGCGAGTACGCACCGGGAGACGAATACCGGACAATCGACTGGAACGTGTCGGCCCGTATGGGACACCCGTATGTGAAGAAGTATACGGAGGAGCGGGAGCTGACGGTTCTTTTCGCAGTAGACTTGTCCGGCTCGGAACAGTTCGGGACACGCGGGCGGTTCAAAGGCGAAGTCGCAACCGAGATTGCCGCCGTCATCGCCATGGCGGCGATCAACAATAACGATCGAGTCGGCCTACTATCGTTCACTGACCGGATCGAGGAGTTCGTGCCTCCCAAGAAAGGGCGGCGCCACGCCCTGCGCCTGATCCGGGATCTGCTCGCCTTCAAGCCGCTGGGAAGCGGAACCGATCTATCGGTCGCCTTGGACTACCTGGGGCGCATACTACGGCACCGGGCGATCGTCTTTCTCATCTCCGACTTTCTAGATACGGGATTCGAGCGCTCGCTGAAGGTCTTGAGCCGTCGGCATGACCTCGTCGCCATCACGGTGTCCGATCCGCGAGAACGGTCACTCCCCAACGTCGGCTATCTGGAGCTGATCGATGCCGAGAGCGATCAGAGGATCATCCTCGACTCCGGTAATCGCTACGTGCGTGAACAGTTCGAGCATCTGGCTGGTGAGGACGACGTTCGCTTGCGTCGGTTGCTGCGGCGCCTATCCGTCGATCAGATAGAGATCCAGACAGATCGATCCTACGTCCCACCGTTGATCGACTTCTTTCGGGCGAGGGAGCGTAAGCTGTCGCGATGACGCACTACGCCCTCGCCGTCCTATTGCTCTCTCTGCAGAGCGTCTCCCAGGTCCCGGGAGTCGAAGTACAGGCGACGTTTGCGCCTGACTCGGTACGGATAGGCGAGGTCCTCACGTTGACCGTGTCCGTCGAAGGTGTAGCGGAGAATGCCGAGGTCTCGTTCCCGGAATTCCCTGACACCGGAGTCGTCACCGCTCTCGGGCCGCCCCAGCTTCTGAGTGATACCGGAGCAGGCGTCAGAGTGGCCCGCTATCAGCTGGCAGCATGGGATGTGGGGGAGCTCGTTCTGCCGCCCGGTGAGATCCGCGTGGTAACGGACGTCGCCGAGCTTCTGGTCCCACTGCCTGAGGTGTACGTCTCGGTGGTCTCAGTACTGCCGGTAGACGCCGATACCGACACTCTCGCTTGGGAGCCTCCTGCCGATGTAGTGGGTAGCAATTGGAGTCTCGCAGAACAGTTGGCTGGCGCGGGCCTCGCACTGGCCTTGCTGCTGGCCACGCTTGTATACGCGAGACGGCTCGGCAATACGGCTCCCGTGCCCGTGCCTGCCGGAACGCCGCCCAGAGACCGAGCGCTGGCCGCCCTCGAACGCCTGAGCGAAAGCGGTTTGGCCGAAGCCGGAGAGATCAAAGGGTTCTACTCGGCCCTGTCGCAGATCGTCCGTGAGTTTCTGGCCGACAGCCAGGGCCGGTGGGGACTCGACCTGACGACGCCGGAAATCGTTGCCGCGGTGAGCAGCGGCGGGGTGGATCCGTCGGAGATGACGACGCTGGGCGACCTACTCATCGGGACCGACTTGGTCAAGTTCGCGCGAAGTCGCCCGTCGTCGGAAGAAGCTGCTAGCTCGCTCACATCGGCCAAGAACTGGATCACGGACTTCGAGTTGCCGAGCGTCGAGCTGGAACTCGAGGCAGCTGAACCGATGGAAGGCGATCAGGACGACTGGATGGAAGGAGCGGTGACGGTCTTGGAGGAGCTGTTCGCTGACGCGGACGAGGTAGACGAGCGGGAGCCGTTGGGGTCATGATATTTGAGGCGCCCTGGGCTTTTGCGTTGTTGGTCATCTTTCCGGTATGGTGGTTCATTCGGAAAGAACGCGGCGGCTTCCGCTACTCGCGCGGTGACGTCGCCGCTCGATCGAGCCGCAAGATCGGTCGTTCTCTTGCGGCATTGCCCGCGGTTCTACGCGGCCTCGCGCTGCTCTCGCTCATCGTGGCGTTGGCTCGGCCCCAGACGGGCATAACCACTGAGGAGGTCGAGGCCGAAGGCATCGCGATCGCGTTGGTCGTGGACGTCTCCAGCTCGATGCTCGCGCTGGACATGCAGCCGCTGGATCGCTTGGCTGTTGCCAAACAGACGGTTCTCGAGTTCGTGAAGAACCGCGAGTACGATCGCATCGCGCTGGTCGCTTTTGCGGGCGAGGCACTCACACAAGTTCCGGTGACGATCGATTACTCGATACTCGAGCGTGCCATCCAGGACCTGCAGGTGGAGATGTTGGAAGATGGGACAGCGATCGGTACGGCTTTGGCCACCGCAACCAACCGACTGCGCCGCACGCCCGGCAGCTCTAGGGTCGTGATCTTGTTGACCGACGGGGAGAACAATAGGGGCGAAGTCGATCCCATCACCGCCGCTCGGGCGGCCGCAGCCTACGACATCCGAACCTACACGGTCGGCGTGGGGAGCGAAGGCGTCGCACCGGTACCCATCGGACCCGGTCCGCTCGGCACCGAGTACGCGAACATGCGGGTACGACTCGATGAGGATCTGCTGCGCCGAATCGCCGCGATCACGGGTGGACAGTACTTCCGTGCCACGAACGCTCGGGCATTGGAGGAGATCTATCGACAGATCGATGAACTGGAGAAGACACCCGTAAACATCCGAAGGTATGTCGAGTTCAGTGAGCACTTCCGACCCTTCGTGTTCCTTGCCGGTTTGCTGGTGGTCGTGGAGTGGATCCTTCGGGTCCGCCGCTACCCGCTGTACGTGTGATGAGAGGCGAAATCGTCGATGGAAGGTAACGGGTGAGACTCGAGTATCCGATCTGGGTGTGGGTTGGCCTGGTCGCCGCGCTTTTGGGAGTCGTCCTGGTGTATCTCTGGCATCGACGGCGCCGGACCGCGCAAGACGCGCTTGGCAGCTCGGGGATGCTCGAGCGGCTAACGCGGATCGACCTGACGGGATCGCCCTATCGCCGCGGTGCACTCGTCGCCACCGCACTGGCTCTACTGGGACTTGCCATGGCGGGTCCCCAGTGGGGCGCTCAAGAAGTGGAGGAGCAGACCCGGGCGTTGAACGTCGTGTTGGTTCTCGATATCTCCGAATCGATGTGGGCGGAGGACATCCGCCCCAATCGACTGGAGCGTCTGCGCCTCGAGGGGCGACGCCTGGTAAACGAGATGGCCGGACAAAGGATCGGGCTCGTCGCCTTCGCCGGTGCGGCCTATATGCTGTCTCCATTGACGATCGATCACGGGGCGCTCCATCTCTACCTGGATGCTCTTGACCCGACGATGGCTGGTACCCAGGGGTCCTCGCCCTCGGCTGCGATCTACGAGGCGATATCGCTTCTGCGGGAGGATGGTTCTGAAGGAGGCGATCGAGCCATCGTCATCCTGAGCGACGGCGAGTCACACGACGAAGAGCAGGAAGTGCTAGCGGCAGCGAGCGCGGCCGACGCCGAGCGGATTCGGCTGTACGCGGTGGGCATCGGCAGCGATCGCGGTGAGCCCATCCCCATGCACGATCGGCTGGGCGAGCGCATCGGTGGGTACAAACAGGACGAGGAGGGCGAAGTAGTTCTGACCCGCATGATGACAACGCCGCTTTCGTCGGCCGCCAAGGAGACAGGTGGATTCTGGGCTCGGGCCGACGAGGGTGGTGTGACGCAGGTGCTCATCGCGCTAGCGGAACTTGAACGAGGTCGCGGTGAAGTGACTCGCGGTGTGCGCTGGACTCCGCGGTTCCAGTGGTTCGTGGCCGGGGCCTTGCTCCTGCTGGTCATGGATTGGACTTGGGCCTGGAGGCGACTGCGATGAGGCGGCTGGCGTTCGCATTGCTTCTGGTGATCTCGGTTCTGGCCTTCCGTTGGGCTCAGGAGGAGGGAGGGAATCGGGCGTACCGTAACGGCGATTACGCGAAGGCTGCAGAGAGATATCGTGAGGCGATCGGCAGGGGCCGCAAGACGGCACAGTTGAGCTACAACCTGGGCACATCGCTTTTCCGGCTTAGCGAGCTGGAGAGCGCTCGCAGCAACTTGATCGAGTCATTGGAAGCGCAGTCGCCGGAACTGCGAGCCCGCGCCTTCTACAATCTCGGAAACGCTTTTGCGCGACCCCCCGTTGAGGGGAAGGCGAGTGCCGAGGATCTTCGCACGGCTATCGAAGCCTACCGTCGCTCGCTGCTGCTCGATCCGAACCGCGACGAGGTTCGATGGAATTTCGAGCTTACTCTGCGCCGGCTCGAAGAGCTGGAGAGGGAGAGCCAGGCTCTTCAGGATGAGCAGGAGGAGCCGGAGGATCAGCAACAGGGGGATAGTGGAGGTGAACCGCAGCCTCGTGAGGGTGGCTCGGGCGCGATGAACCCGCAGGCAGGCGATCAGCCGCCGGAACTCTCCGATCTGGGGTCGGCGGACGAGCCGTTGTCCAAGGAACTGGCCGAGCAGATTCTTCGGGCGGTGGAAGAGCATGAGCGTAGCCTACAGCGTGAGAAACTACGTCGCCAACGCAGGCGCGTGAGAGGTCCAGACTGGTGATCGGGCGATTTCTTATCCTGCTCCTGGTATCCTCACTTGCGGGCCAGGCAGAGGAAGTCGAGGTTAGCGCCTCTCTCAATCGGCCGACGGCACAGGTCGGAGAAACCGTTCTGCTGACCGTCACCCTCCGCGCTCAGGGTTTGCGCGGTCCCGAGATCGAAGATCCTCGGCTGGAGGGGCTCGAGGTCATGTCGATCGCTGACCGCTCGACCTTCCGCTTTTCCGCGTCGTTGGGTGCGATCCGCGAGTTCTCGCGCGAATACACCCTGCGGGTGCTGGAGGCCGGAGAGCTGGCGATCCCGCCGATCCGCGCCACCGTTGAAGGTGCCGTCTTCGAGACCGAGGCCCTCAGTCTGGTGGTCGGTCGCGAGAGCGCCGCCGCAGCCATTCCAAGCGGTCTGGGTCCCCGACCGGAAGAAGAAGTCGCCGTGCGTCTGTGGGTGGAGCCTGAATCGGCCTATGTGGGCCAGCAGGTTACGCTGACAGTAGGTGCGTTCTTCGATCCATTGGTCCGCAGTCGCCTTCAACGGCAGCCGGAATACCGTCCACCGGAAGTGCAGGGGTTCTGGACCGCTGATCTGCCGGGTTCGATCCGACCGGAGCGGCGAGTGGTAAGCGGGCGCGAGTACTTCGTCCAGGTTTACAAACGCGCCCTATTCCCGCTCAGCCCGGGGACGCTTCGCATTCCTCCCGCCGCCGTCATCTACGAGGTGCGGCGCGGGCTGATCTATGCGCCTGAGACGTTCCAGGTAGAGAGCGCGCCCGCGACCATAGTCGTTCGGGCTCTTCCGCCGGAAGGCGCGCCTCTGGATTTCGGCGGTGCCGTCGGGCGTTACGAGACCGAGATCTGGTTCGATCGTTCCGACATGCGGGCGGGCGAGGCCGTGAGGCTCGTCCTCGAGGTAACGGGCTCGGGCAACCTCAGTTCGCTGTCCAGACCTGAATTCCCGCAGGTTCCGGGCGTGCGGGTTTACGACGGCGGTGAGGACGGCGAGGTACAGCTCCGTGGTGCCGAGTTCGCTGGTTACAAGCGATTCTCCTGGGTGCTGGTCCCCGAACGGCCGGGTGAGTACATGGTTCCCGAGCTGCGGTTGCCGTATTTCGATCCAATCGAAGCGACCTACGTGGTGGCTCAAACCGAGCCTGTGACCCTGACGGTGGAACCCGGCTCGTCGGTGGTCACGGCTGCGGGCGCGGCGGCGGGGACCGCGATCCGTTACGTGAAAGCGCGAACCGGGCGTCAGCCGCTCGGCCTACCAACCAAGCGATCGTTCTGGCTCATCCAGGCCTTGCCGGTCATCATCCTGCTGGGCTCGCTCGTCGTCGGACGGTATCGCCTTCGGACTCCCAGCGCCGCGCGTGCGAGGCCGCAACGGCGACAGCGGTTGCTGCGTCATCTGCGACCGCTAGCCGAGTCTGGCGATCCCGCCTTCTTCGGCCAGCTTCGTTCAGCAGTGCTGGGATGGTTGGAGACGCGACTCCATCAGCCCGGGATGTCCACACTCGGGATAGTACAGCTGCAGCAGACGCTCGAGGATGCCGGTGTGCCACCGCCCGTGGCTCTGGAAGCCGTCGATCTACTGGAGCGCTGCGGACGGCTGCGCTACGCGCCCGACCCACCGGGCGCTGTGGTGGCCCGTGAGATGCTTTCGGAGGCGGACCGACTGCTCGCGCTCGTCGATAGGGAAGCGGTTTCCGAAAAGAGCCTGCGACCGGACCCGGGCCACGGCAGCTCGACGGCCGCTGTGGTTGTTGTGCTGCTGGCGCTGATGCCGGGGACGACCGCCGCGCAGGTAGGAGGTGTGGCGAACATAGGGCGCGTATTTCAGGAGGGCGTAGGCGCCTACGGCCGGGGTGACTATCGAGTCGCCGCCGATCTGTTCGAGGCCGCCCTTTTAGAGCGACCGTCCGATCCAACTCTCTTGTACAACCTGGGCAACAGTTACTACGAGTTGGACGAGCAGGGAAAGGCTGTGGCTTACTGGTTGAGAGCGCTGCGCATTCGACCGCGAGACGGCGACGCACGCTTCAACCTTCGCCTAGTCATCGGCGAAGATCCCGTAGTGGGAAGCGCGCTTCCGCCGGTGCCACTCTCGCGCGACGAGCTTGCCGTCTTGTTCTCGCTGTTCTGGTTTGCGGGCTGTGCCGCGCTCGTGGGCCGACGGCGCCGGCGTAAGGGCTACCTGACATTCGGTGGCGGAGCCGCCCTTACGGTGGCCGTCCTCTGCGCCATTCTCATGCTGTACCCTCAATCACGATACGCGATCGTGGCCAGCGCCGACGCTGCCCTGCGCGCCGGTCCCGTAAGGCAAAGCGAGGTCCTGGCCATGCCGTCGCCGGGGACGGGGTATCGTGTGCAGGAGATACGCGGCGATTGGCTGAGGGTGTCGGCGGGGGGAGAGAGCGAAGGCTGGGTGGAACGAGTTCAGGTCGAATTGATCAACTAGCGGCTTGGCCGAAACAGGAGCTCTAGTCACCCTCCTCCTCGATCAGAGGCACGAACCGGCAGCGCGTGATGAAGTGTTGCTGGAACGTGTCGCCCTCGCGCCGAATTTGATAAAGATCTTGGTCGGGCGGACCGCCGACGGGGATGACCAAAGAGGCTCCGTCTCCTAGCTGATGTAGTAGAGCCGGCGGCACGTGTGCTGCGGCAGCCGTGACAATGATGCCATCATAGGGCGCTTCCTCTGGCCAACCCTTAGAACCATCCCCGATTCTGAAAACGAGATTCGTGTAGCTGAGTGACGCGAGCACCTCTTGCGCGTCGTAGGATAACTGTGCGATACGCTCGATGGTGTAGACCCGATCGGCCAGCTCTGCCAGTACCGCTGTCTGGTAGCCACTGCCGCTGCCGATCTCGAGAACTCGGCTGCCGGGTTGCAGGTCGAGGGCCTGGGTCATGGCCGCGACCATGTAGGGCTGAGAGATCGACTGGCCTAAACCGATGGGTAAGGCCGAGTCCTCGTAGGCCAGGCGCCGGTGGTCCAGCGGCACGAAACGGTGTCGCTCTACGCGTTCCATGGCCTCTAGCACCCCGCCGTCGGTCACACCGCGGCGACGGATCTGCCTCTCGACCATGTCATGCCGCGCTTCAGCGAACGAGTCGATGCTCAACGGCAAACCACATCTGTTGAGTTAAGAGGGCCAAGTGATTTTGCCTGGACGGAGACGGTTTGGCAAGCACGCTTGACCCGGCGGCGGCCCGGTGGGTAGGTTCGCTCCCGTATGAACACACCAAGTTCGGAGCGAGTACGGCTTACCCAGTACAGCCACGGTGCCGGTTGA
>Ga0255054_10002405_pt1 | contig 10724 bp, 7 predicted proteins | sample JV7_2_23_MG_FD_188634 | JGI IMG/M metagenome (GOLD analysis project Ga0255054, IMG submission 188634) | Seawater microbial communities from Jervis Inlet, British Columbia, Canada - JV7_2_23 | ecosystem: Environmental > Aquatic > Marine > Inlet | place: Canada: British Columbia | collected... | reverse complement strand
ACCCCCAGCCGCCCCTGGATGCCGGCTCGCCGGAGAAGGCCCCGCCCGAGGTGGTCGAAACGGTGCGCAAGGCGATCTCCAAATTGACGCACTGATGGCGTCGGCGTGGTGCGCCTGGCCCTGCTGCTGGCCGAGGTGGAGGCCGCCATCGCAGACCTGCGCCGCCGCATCCGGCCGCGCTCCCACCACGAGCGGCACGAGACCTCCCGCGCGATCAACGGCACGCCCCAGCATCTCGGCCTGCGCTTCGCCGAAGTGGCCGCCGGGAAGCAGCAGGTAGGCGCAATGCTGGCCGGCCTGGCGGGCGTCGGCTCGACCTTCCGCTTCACCCTGCCCCGCGTCGATCGGCGCACGGTCGGAGCCCCGTCGGACCCTCTTTTTCTTACACTAGCCGCACTGTCGACACATGATCGTCAGGGACGGCCCGTAGCGTTCGGGCTTTCGAGGGTTCTTGGATCCGACTCAAGGAGGGAACTCCGTGCAGACGTCACGAATCGGGGGGCTTCTGATCGTGCTCGCGCTGGTCGCCGGCCCGGCGGCAGCCGCAGACAAGAAGCAGGACGAAGGGGCCGTCGTCAACGACATCCTGCAGGTCCTGAAGGAGCGCGGGATCGTCGACGAGGGCGAGTACCAGCGCATGGCCGCCAAGAACGCGCGCTACGAGCGGGAGAAGAAGGGCTTCCTGCCCAGGATCGAGTGGTGGGGCGACTTCCGCTTCCGCCACGAGAGCTTCTTCTACAACCGCGACGACGCCGGCAACGACCGCAACAACCGCTACCGGATCCGCTATCGCTTCCGGCTGAGCGGCAAGGTGAAGGTCAACGAGTACGCGGACGTGATCTTCCGACTGGCGTCCGGCGACAATGACGACCGCAGCACCAACCAGACCCTGGGCAGCGGACCCGACTTCGACACGGACGACATCCGCCTGGACCGGGCCTATGCGAAGCTGACCGCTCCCCAGGAGTGGTCGCCCTTCGGGGGCAAGTGGGTCGCCGAGATCGGCAAGGTGCCGAACCCGTTCGTGTGGAAGCAAGACAAGGACTACATGCTCTGGGACCGGGACATCAATCCCGAGGGCGTGTCGCTCCGCTACAAGAACAACTTCAGCGATGCCACGCGCATCTTCGCCAACTTCGGCTACTACATCATCCAGGAGCGCAGCAAGAACAGCGACCCGCACATGTGGGGGCTCCAGGGCGGCGTGGTCCACGACCTGACCGAGGATGTCTCGCTGGGCGGCCGCGCCACCTACTACGAGTTCCGCTCGCTGAGCAACGAGTTCGTGGAGCGGGGCGCCTCCGGACTGGGCGGAGCCACCTCGGCGAAGGGCAACGTCCGCGACGGCGTCGCAGACGGGGTTCCGCCGGGGCCGATCCGGGTCATTCACCTCAAGGGCGCCGGCAAGTACAAGGGCTTCGAAGACTGGCCGATCAATGCGTTCGCAGAGTGGTCCAAGAACCTGGAAGCGACCAGCTCCAGCCTCTTCAACGCCGGCTCCGAAGACACCGCCTGGGGCGTGGGCTTCGAGGTGGGCGACAAGAAGAAGTGGGTGAAGCTCGGCTTCGGGTACTACCACGTCGAGGCCAACGCCTTCCCGGCCCAGTTCATCGACAGCGACCTGTTCGACGGGCGAACCAACCAGGAGGGTCCCGTCGTCTACGCCAGCCGCCAAATCCTCAAGAACACGGACCTCAACCTGACGGTCTTCTCGAGCGACGTGATCGACGGGGACATCCTGCCCGTGAGCGAGCAGGCCAAGGACTCGAACCGCGTGCGCATCCAGGCCGACATGGTGTTCAAGTTCTAGGCGGTCAAATTTCGAGCAGGACGATGCCCTTCGCTCGCCTTCGGCTCGCTGCGCGCCCTCGCCGGCTGCGGTGCGCTGGCGCAGTCCGGTGGCTCGCGCTTGCGGGCCCTTGGCCAGGAGGACGCACGCGCTCCGCTGGGGCTACGAGCCGGTCTCTGCGCGTACCTCTAGCTAGGGGTTCAGGATCACCTTGCACTGGGTGGTGGGCGTCTTGAGCGCCTCGAAGGCGGCCGAGAAGCCGTCGAAGCCGACCCGATCGGTGATCATGGCTTGGCACGCGATCCGCTCGGTTTCCAGCATGTCCAGGATGAAGCCGAAGTCGTCGCGGTGGTAGCCGATCACGAAGTGGAGTGAGAGCTCCTTGATGATGGCCATCACCGGGAAGATCGTGTCGGGCTGCATGCAGACGCCCACCACCACGATCCGCGCCCGCGCCGGTGCCATCATGATGCACTCCTGGAGCAGGCCCGGAACGCCCACGCACTCGAAGACGATGTCCGGCGGACGGCCGGCCGCCTTGGCGAAGGCGCCCGGCACGTTCTCCTTGGAGGCGTCGATCCCGTGGGTGGCGCCGAAGGCGGCGGCCCGCTCCAGGCGACCCGCGGCCTTCTCGCTGACCACCACGCTGCGCGCGCCGAAGAAGCGCGCCCACAGCGTCGTGGCCAGGCCGATGGGACCGGCGCCGAGCACCAGGACGTTGGCGCCGGGCTCGAGCCCCGACTGACGCACGGCGTGCAGACCCACGGCCAGGGGCTCCACCGTGGCCCCGGTGTCGAAGTCCAGGGACTCGGGCAGCCGCAGCGACTCGTGCGCCCCCACCCGCACGTACTCCGCGTAGGCTCCGGGAATCTGGCCCAGGCCGGTGGCCTGGATCGTGGAGCACAGGGTCCCGTCTCCGGACAGGCACGCGGCGCAGCGGCCGCAGCCGATGTAGGGCAGCGCGCAGATGCGGTCGCCCGCCTTCCAGGCGCCCGCCACCTCGGCCCCCACCTCGACCACCTCGCCGGCGAACTCGTGCCCCATCACGGTCCCCGGCGGCAATCCCGGAGGCACACAGCTGGCGTGGAGGTCCGAGCCGCAGATCCCGCAGCTCTTGACCCGCAGCACCAGGTCCGTGGGGCCGGCCTGGGGATCGGGAACCTCTTCGACGACCAGCGGCTGGCCCAGACCCTTGAAGACCGCGGCCCGCATGCTCGCCTCCTTTCGACGTTGCCCCGGGGCCACGGGAGTTTGACAGACCCCGGCCCTTCTGCGAACCAGATGCGGCTCATGGAGGTCCAGGCGCGCAAGATCGAGTTGTCCGGATGGGGCGGCCTGCGCCTGGCCGCCGACAGCTTCGGGTCGCCCGACGGGCCGCCGGTGGTGCTGCTGCACGGCGGCGGGCAGACCCGCCACGCCTGGGGCGGCACCGCGGCCGTGCTGGCCCGGGAGGGCTGGCACGCCCTCGCCGTGGACCAGCGCGGCCACGGCGACAGCCAGTGGGCCGAGGACGGCAATTACGCCTTCGAGGCCTTCGGCCGGGACGTGGACACGTTCGCCCGCCAGCTCTCCGAGCCGCCGGTCCTGGTCGGGGCCTCCCTGGGCGGAATCGCATCGCTCTTCGCCGTGGGTGAGTTGAAGACGCCGGCCCGCGGCTTGATCCTGGTGGACGTGGCGGTGCGTATGGAGGCCGAGGGCGTCATCCGCATCGTGGAGTTCATGACGGCGCGCCCCGATGGCTTCACGAGCCTGGAGGACGCGGCGGAAGCCATCGCCGAGTATCTCCCGCACCGCAAGCGCCCCAGCGACCTCTCGGGACTGGCCAAGAACCTGAGGCAGGGCGAGGACGGTCGCTATCGCTGGCACTGGGATCCGCGCTTCATGCTGCGAGACGAGGGGCCCCGCAGCCTGCGCCCGGAGATGCCCGCCAGGCTGGAAGAGATGGCACGCAGCCTGGAGATCCCCACCCTGCTGGTGCGCGGGCGCCTCTCGGACCTGCTGTCGGAGGAAGGCGCGCAGCACTTCCTGGATCTGGTGCCCCACGCCCAGTTCGCCGACGTCTCCAAGGCCGGTCACATGGTGGCCGGCGACCGCAACGACCTCTTCACCGAAGCCGTCGTGAGCTTCCTGCACGAGGCACTGCCGCTGGCCGGCCGCCCAGAGTGAACGCGCCCGGCCACATCGTCGTGGTCGGCGCCTCGCTGGCGGGGCTGCGCGGCATCGAGGCACTGCGCCGCGACGGCTACGACGGCGCCATCACCCTGGTGGGCGCGGAGCCGCACCTGCCCTACGACCGCCCGCCGCTCTCCAAGCAGGTGCTGGCCGGAAGCCTGGAGCCCGACCAGATCGCGCTGCGCCGCGAGCCCATCGAGGACCTGGCGCTGGATCTGCGCCTGGGGCGCCGCGCGATCTCCCTGGACGCGCAGGCGCGCGAGATCGCGCTCGACGACGGGGAGCGCGTGGCCTGGGACGGACTCCTGATCGCCAGCGGCGCGACGCCGCGCCGGCTTCCCGGCACGCCGACGCTGGAGGGCATCCACGTGCTGCGCACGCTGGACGACGCGCTGGCGATCCGTCGCGCCCTGGAGAAGGGGCCGCGCGTGCTGGTGGTGGGGGCGGGCTTCATCGGCGCGGAGGTGGCGGCCACGTGTCGCGCCCAGGGACACCCGGTGACCGTGGTCGAGCCACTGGCCGCGCCCATGCTGCGCGCCCTGGGCCCCGAGATCTCAGCCGTGACCGCCGAGCTGCACCGCGACCACGGCGTGGATCTGCGCTGCGGAGTGGGCGTCGAGGCCCTGGAAGGCGCCGGTCGCGTGGAGCGGGCGCGCCTGGCGGACGGGAGCGTGATCGAAGCGGACCTGGTCGTGATCGGCATCGGCGTAACGCCCGAAGTGAGCTGGCTGGAGGGCTCCGGCCTGGAGCTGCGCGACGGCGTGGTCTGCGACGCCACGTGCGCCACCTCGCTGCCGGGCGTGACCGCTGCGGGCGACGTTGCGCGCTGGCCTCATCCCCTCTTCGGCGAAGAGCTGCGGATCGAGCACTGGACCCACGCGATCGAGATGGGCGAGGCGGCGGCCCGGCGCCTGCTGGCCACGCCCGCGACGGCCACGCCCTTCGCGCCGGTCCCCTATGTCTGGACCGATCAGTACGACCGCAAGCTGCAGATGGCCGGCCACATCCGTCCGGACGACCTCATGGAAATTATTCAGGGAAGCCTCGAAGAGCGCCGTTTCGTGGCGATTTTTGGCCGTGAGGGCCGCCTGACCGGGGCCCTGGCCATGAACCGCCCGGCGGCGGTGATCCGCCTGAAGCAGCGCATCGCGCGGGGCGATGCCTTCGCCGACGTGGTCGCCGGCGCGCAGTAGGGCGGCTGCAGGGGAGAGCCTGCACGTGCAGGCGCGCGCCTGCGCACAAGGAGCTTCCGGAGCCCGGAGAACGCGCCACGGCCGTGGCACGGGCCTTGCTCTAGGCTCCTCCCGTGATGCGGGAGATGACACGACGGTGAGGCGCGCAGCCCTGGCAGCAGTGCTGGCGCTCCTGGTACTGGCGGCGCCCGTCCGGGCCGAAGACCTGGACGAGCGCGTGCCCGCCGCGCCGGGCGGCGTGCTCGAGGTGGACCTGGACCTGGGCGAGGGCCTGCGCCCGGACCCGGGCCTGCTGGAGATCCGCTCCCATGACGCCGACGAGGTGCGCATCCTCGCGGAGGCCGGCGGCTGGGGCGCCTACGGCGTGCGCTTCGACGTAGAGAGCCACGGCGACGTGGTGCGCCTGTGGAGTCGGGTGGGCGGAACCGCACCCTGGCTCTTCGGCGGCCCGCGCATCGAAGTCCGCATCTGGGTGCCTCGACGCTTCTCGGTGGACGTGCGCACCAGCGCCGGCCCGATCCGCATCGAGAACGTGGAGGGCCGCGTGCGCGTGCGCAGCCAGGGCGCCATCGAGCTCAGCGCCGTGCACGGTCCGGTCAAGCTCCGCGCCCGCAACGGCGCGCTGCGCATCGCGGACGTGGCCGGCACGGTGGACGCGCGCACCGGCTCCGGCGAGATCGACGTGGGTTCGGTGGACGGCAGCGTGACGGCGAGCACCGGCGACGGCGAGATCCGCATGCGCCGCATCACCGGGCGGATCCAGGCGCGTAGCGACAGCGGCCCCATCGACCTGGTGGACGTGACCGGCCCGGTCGACGCCAAGACCGAGAACGGCACGGTCTACGCCAGCTTCGTGGGCGACCCTGCCGGTTCCCTGGAGACCCAGCGCGGCGCGGTCGAGGTGGCCCTGCCGCTGACCGCCTCCACCCGGGTCGAAGCTCGGGCGGCGCGCGGCAGCGTCGACCTGGCCCCGGCTTTCGCGGCGGAGGGTCCGCTCCAGGACGCCACCGTCAGCGTGCGCCTCAACGGCGGCGGCGCGCCCCTGCACTTGTACTCGGCCCGGGGCGGCGTACGCGTGAGGCCCCGTTAGGAATGGATGCCATGAGAACGAACGGAAACGGCTCGGGAACGCGAACGGCGCGCGCAGCGCTCGCATTGGCGCTCTTGCTGGGCGGCGCGAGCGCGGCGCAGGCGGACGACTTCCAGAAGACGCTCCCGGCGCAGGCCGAAGGCATGCTGCGGGTGGAGCTCGACCGCGGCTCGATCGAAGTGGAGGCCCACGCGCGCCCCGAGGTTCGCGTGGACGCCCGTGCCGACGACATGGAGTTCGAGCTGAACCGCGACGGCGACGTCTTCGAGCTGCAAGGCCGGGGGCGCGGCGGCTTCCTCAACCTCTTCGGCGGGGGACGCGTGCGCGTGCGCGTGCGCGTGCCCAAACGCTTCTCCGTGGACGTCCAGACCCAGGGCGGCTCCATCGACGTGGAGCGCCTGGAGGGCGCGGTGAGCGCGCGCACCCAGGGCGGCTCCATCGACGTGGAGGGTGCGCAGGGCGCGGTACACCTGCAGACCAGCGGCGGCTCGATCCGAGTGGAGGAGGTGCGGGGCGACGTGGAGACCAGCACCAGCGGCGGCAGCATCAACGCCCGGAACGTGGACGGCCGGATCGAGGCGCGCACCAGCGGCGGCAACATCGATCTGCGCGACGTGCGCGGCCCGGTAGACGCGGAGACCTCCGGCGGCTCGGTTCGTGCGCGCTTCACCCACGGCGCCCAGGGCAACCTGAGCACCTCGGGCGGCAACGTGGAAGTGGTGCTTCCGCGCGGCACCGGCGCCAACCTCCACGCGCACACCAGCGGCGGCCGCATCGAGCTGGAGCCCTCGATTTCGGTGCAGGGAAGCCAGAGCCCCAGCCGCGTGGAGGCCGACATCAACGGCGGCGGCGCCCGCCTCGAGCTTCAGACAAGCGGGGGCAACATCCGCATTCGCCTCGACTGAGTCGGGGACTCAGCCCTCCGCCAGGACCCGCGCCACTTCGTCGCGATCGAAGCGCGGCAACGGCGCGCCGCCGCAGCTCACACCGGCCCCCTCTTCCGCGCGCGCCACCACGCGCGCGGCAAAGCCGCGCGCGGCCAGGGCGTCGAGCACGGCCGCCACGCGATCCGCGTCGAAGGCCGCCAGCAGCGCACCCGAGGCGATCGCACCCCAGGGATCGGCGCCGGCCGCCCGGCACAGCGCCCTCCCGGGCTCGAACCAGAGCACGGCCTCGGCGTCCACCTGCAGCGCAACGCCGGAGGCATCGGCGAGCTCGTAGAGCCCCGACGAGAGCCCGCCCTCGGTGGGGTCGTGGAGCGCGAGCGCGCCCAGCTCCGCGGCGACCAGGGCCGCCTCCACCACCGAGATGCCGGGATCCTCCAGCGCGGCCGACGCCAGGGCCCGAACTTCCGCCCCCACGCCAGCACCCGGCACCTCGGCGGCGAGCACCGCGGCCGCCTCTACGGGCGCCGGTCCCACCTGCACGATGCGATGGCCGGGCGCCGCACCGCCGGTGGGAACGAAGCGCCCGTCGGCGGCAAAGCCCAGCATCTGACCGACCACCACCGGCTGCACCACGGCGGAGGTCACCTCCGTGTGGCCGCCCACCAGCACGGCGCCCACCGCGTCGAGCGCCCGTCGGGTCCCGGCCAACAACGCACGCACGTCATCTGCCTCGGTGCCCTCGGGCAACAAGACTACCGCCAGGAACCAGCGCGGGCGCACGCCCATGACCGCCACGTCATTGGCGTTGATCACCACGGAGTGAGCGCCAACGCCGGCGCCGGTCAGGGTGATGGGGTCGGTGGCCGCCACCAGGACCCCACCGCCCACCTCGATGGCGCAGGCATCCTCTCCCACGGCCGGCCCCAGAAGGACCTCCGGTGCGTCGGCCGCCGCCTCGGCCAGAAGCTCCCGCAGCAACTCCGGAGGCAGCTTGCCGGTAAGAAGTCCCTGCATTGGGGGACGTTCCTGCATAACTGCATCCGGTACCAGTCCTGGGCGGCAGGAGTGGCACTCCATGCAGTTATGCAGGAACGTCCCTCTGCGCAGGAGTGGTACTCCGTGCAGTTATGCAGGAACGTCCCTCCGCGCAGTCTCTCTGTGCACTTCGCGCTCCCGGACAATCCCGAAGGGCGGCGCGCTATGCTGGGCTTCTGGAGGGTGTGCCTGCCATGGGAGGTCGCCGGAGGGCGCTGCACCGCGTGCGGGTCGCCGCGCTCGTCGTGGCGCTGGCCTGTACGCCGGACTTGGACGACCAGCTGGCCGAGGCGCGGCAGGCCAGCGAGGCCGGTCGACCCCAGGAAGCGATCGCGCTGCTGCGGTCGGTGCTCGAGCGCGAGCCGGAGCACGAGGAAGCGAACTTCCGGCTCGGAGCCGCCCTGGTCGCCGGCGGCGACTCCAGCCTGGCCATCCCGCGGCTACGCCGCGCGCTGGAATCCGAGGCCTACGCCGAAGAAGCGGGCGTGCTGCTGGCCAGCGCGTTCTTCGCGGGCCAGAACTTCGAGGAATCGGCCACGGCCGCCAGCCGCGTGCTGGAAGAGCGGCCGGATCATCTCGGGGCGCTGCGCCTGCGCGCCAACGCGCGCCTGCACATGGGAGATGCGGCCGGCTGTGTCGAAGACGCCGCGTTGCTGGCAGAGGCAACGCCCGACGATCCCCAGCCTTTCATCCTCAGCGGAACCTGCCTGGCGGGCGCGGGACGCATGGACGAGGCCGAGCGCGCCTTCCTGCGCGCCCAGCAGGCGGTGCCGGAAGACGACGCGCTGCTCCGCGGCAGTGTCTGCGCAGCACTGGCCAACTTCTACGAGGCCTACCTTCGCGACGCCGCGCGCGCCGAGGACCGCTACGACGCGTGCCTGGTGACCGACCCGGCCCACGGAACGCTGCTCCAGGCGGCGGCCGCGTTCTACGAACGCGCCGGCAAGCCCGAGAAGTCCCGCGCGGCACTGCGCCGCGCCGTCGAAGCCGCACCCGACGACCTGGGTCTGCGCCGGGCGTGGTCCATGCTGCGTGTGCGCGAGGGCGCCGACGACGAGGCCCTGGCGGAGCTGGAAAGAGTCGCCCGCCGACTGGACTCGGCAGCGGCGTGGTCCCTGCTCGCCAGCTTCTACAAGGAGCGGGGCGACGCGGCCAGCACGACCGCTGCGCTGGAGAACGCGCTGCAACGGGCGACCGGAGACCCCGGGCCGGCGCGCTTCGCCCTGGCCGATTCGCTGGTGGACCTGGGTCGCATGGACGAGGCGCAGCGCCTGGCCGACACGGCGCAGCCGGAAGTGTACTCGCAGCTGATTCGCGGCAGGATTCTGCTGGTACAGGGCGACGCCGCCGGCGCTCTGGAGGCCTTCGACCGCGGGCTCAGCGCCTGGCCCAACAACGCCGGCGCCCGCTTCCTGGCGGGCCAGGCAGCGGCGCAGCTGGGCCTCCTGAAGCGCGCCCTCTCCGAGTACCGCGAATCCACCCGCGCCGAGCCCGGCAGCAGCGATGCGGCCCTCCACGCCGCCTACATGGCCCTGGCGCTGGGCCAGCCGGACGAGGCCATCGCACTCGCCCGACGACACGCAACCCACCGGACCGGCCGCTTGGGGGAGGCGGTCGTGGTTGCGGCGCGCGCCCAGCAGGCGAAGGGCGAGCCAGCGACGGCGCGCAGAGGCCTGGAGCTGTGGATCGAGGGCGTCGGGCCCGACCCGCTGGTGGTGGCGGCCCTCGCCGAGCTGGAAGCCCGGGCCGAGGGCGTGGACGCCGGCATCGCACGCACCGGGGCCGTGGGGCTCGACCTGGGCGACCCCGCCAACGAGGTGGTGCTGCGCACGCGAGTCCAGCTTCTGGTGCAGGCCGGTCGCGCGGGCGACGCGCTCGGCGAGGTGGATGCTGCGCTGGCACGGAACCCCCAGGAAGTGGCGCTCCACGATCTGCGTGCACGGATCCTGTCCGGCCTCGGCCGCAGCGCCGAAGCCGAGGCGGCCTTGACGCGCAGCCTGGAGATCGACCCGGACTACGCGCCGGCCCTGGCCGCCCGGGGCGAGCTTCTGGTGCAGGCGGGTCGGGTGGAAGAGGGCTTCGCCCTGATCGATCGCGCCAGCGCCTCCGGCTCCGCGGACATCGGATTCCGTGCCGCCCAGCTCGCCACGGCGCTGGGGCGCAAGGAAGACGCCCGGCGCCGGCTCGAGGCCGTGCTAGCCCGACATCCGCGCCACGCGGGAGCCGCCAACGACCTGGCGTGGGCGCTTCTCGATGATGGCGACGATCCCGAGCGCGCGCTGGCGCTAGCGGAGCGCGCCGCCGCCCGGCTGCGCTCAGCCCAGATCCTCGACACCCTGGGCCGCGCCTACCTGGCGACGGGAAAGACGGAGCAGGCGCTCTCGACGCTGAAGGAGGCGGCGCAAGCCTCCCCCGACGAGCCGGGGATCCACTACCGGTTGGGCCTGGCGCTGGCCCGCGCCGGCGAACCCGAGGCCGCGGAGAGCGAGCTGCGACGCGCCTTGGAGCTGGCCCCCTTCCCCGAGGAGGAGAGCGCGCGCCGCGAGCTGGCCCAGCTG
>Ga0255054_10002404_pt1 | contig 10730 bp, 10 predicted proteins | sample JV7_2_23_MG_FD_188634 | JGI IMG/M metagenome (GOLD analysis project Ga0255054, IMG submission 188634) | Seawater microbial communities from Jervis Inlet, British Columbia, Canada - JV7_2_23 | ecosystem: Environmental > Aquatic > Marine > Inlet | place: Canada: British Columbia | collected... | reverse complement strand
TAAATATGCAAGCATACTGCATGAAGTGCCGCGCTAAGAAAGAAATCCGCGACCCCAGAAGAATCACGATGAAGAACGGCAGACCGGCGACCCAGGGCCTGTGCCCGACCTGCGGCACGAAAGTCTTCAGAATTGGCAAGTAGGGCTGCTCCTACGCAGCCGCACCCGAACTGAGGGCTGGGCATTTCCTGCATAAGGCGATGTCCAGTCCTCGCACGTCATGTTGCACGGATCCCGGGCCGCTGTAACAGATCATCCCTCGCTCTCTTACGGCAGCCATCAGTGCTCACGCACAGCTCGAATGCGTTTCGTCCTCCACACCGCCTTAGGCCGGTGCGCAGCCCTTTGCCGGCAACGTTGAAAAGAGGCCACCAAAGCTTTAGAATGGTGTTCGGTGATAACTCGAAGATGATAGTCGTCACAGGAGCTACCGGCCATATCGGCAATGTCCTCGTCCGTGAACTGCTGGCGCGAGGGCAGGCTGTGCGGGCTCTGGTTATGCCCGCCGACGACCTTCGTCCACTGCAGGGACTGGGAGCAGAAATAGTCTACGGCGACGTCACCCATCCGCCCAGCCTCCAGACCGCGTTTGCCGGCGCTGAAGTCGTCTTCCACCTTGCCGGTGTTGTCAGCATCATGCCTGCCATGAGGGTGCTGCTCGAGGAGGTGAATGTCAGAGGCACCCGCAAGGTCATCGATGCCTGCCGGGCCGCCGGTGTTCGTCGGCTCGTCTATACGAGTTCCGTACATGCCATTGTCGAGCCCCCGGAGGGTGTGTTCTTCGACGAGTCTCTACCGTTTGATCCCGACCGGGTTCTCGGCGACTACGCTCGGAGCAAGGCCATGGCAACTTTGTTGATCCTCGACGAGGTGAGAAAGGGCGATCTCGATGCGGTGGTCTGCTGCCCCTCGGGCATCGTCGGCCCATGGGACTTCAAAGTCTCCAACATCGGTCGGCTGATACTGGACTTCGCTAGCGGCCATCTGAAGTCGTACGTGAGAGGAGCCTACGATTTCGTTGACGTGCGGGATGCTGCCCGGGGGCTCATCTCGGCCGCTGATAGTGGTCAACCGGGCAGACACTACATACTCTCGGGTGCCCAGGTGCAGGTGCCGGAGCTGATGAAGGAATTGCAGCAAGATATAGGCAGGCGGGCGCCCACCTTTGAGATACCGGCCGCCATAGCACGGACCGCCGGAGTGCTCGCCAGCGGATACTACTGGTTGTTGCGCAGACAGCCAGTTTTCACCGCCTACTCGATCGATGTCCTCAAGAGCAACTCACGGTTCAGTTCGGCCAGGGCGCGCGAAGAACTGGGCTACACAACCAGGCCGTGGCAGGAGTCTATCCGCGATCACGTTGAGTGGTTCCGTTCCGAGGGACTGCTCCGCACCCGCCGCTAGAGTTCGGTGCCTTCTCGAGCGCTCATTCCCGACTTGCACTCGCCGTACAGCATAGGTAGAATAGCTGGCAGACAGCAGGCCTTCTGAGAGTCCCTACTCCCCTATGGCTTCTGTTCGCACCATGTCATCGTGCTGAACCGTCACGCCCGGCATGACGAACGTTTGCTCCAGATAAGATGGAAACAGAGAAGTCCGGTGAACTGAACAAGAGCACGGCTCGTCTCGGCACCGAGCCGCTGAGGAAGCTGCTATTCCGCCTCAGTGTGCCGAGCATGGTCTCAATGATCGCTATGTCCCTCTATCTCCTGGCCGACACATTCTGGTTGGGGAGGCTTAGCTACCAGGCAATCGCCGCTATAACGATTACCTTTCCCCTCCAGATAGTGGTGTTTGCCATAGGTTATGGCTCCGGCGTGGGCGCCAACGCGCTGGCGTCACGGCGGTTCGGCGAGAGGAATGTCGAGGCGACCAACCGGGTGGCGGGCCAGGTCTTCCCTCTGAGCGTCTTCTTCGGAGTCATCTTTCTCGTTGCCACCATTGTGTTCGGCAGGCAGATAGCATCTCTCCTCGGGGCCACCCCTGAGATCACCGACCTCACGGTTCGCTACCTGTCCTTCTTCGGATGGGGAATACCTTTCATCGTGTTTCGCGTGATCACACGCAACATCTTTCAGGCGGCAGGAGATGCGATGAAGCCCATGATCTTCACCGTCGTCGGTTCGGTGGTCAACGCTGCCCTGGACCCGTTCCTCATCTTCGGCTGGGGGCCCTTCCCCGAGATGGGCATAGGTGGAGCCGGACTGGCGACCACGATATCGGGGGCAGCGGCCTGTACACTTAGCTGCTACTTCCTGCTGCGGAGGCAGTCCCTGTACCAGGTGAGGCCGCGCCACCTCAGGCCCGACTTCACCATAATCGCCCAGATCTACCGCGTAGGCCTGCCGTCCATGCTTATGGACCTGACTGAAGCTGGGATATTCCTTGTACTGAACAGGATCGTCGCCGGATTTGGGGCCCTGGCACTGGCGGCTCTGGGAATAGCGGCCGGTATCGCGGACCTGGCCTTCATATCGGTTGTCGGTGTTGCCCATGCACTTCTTCCCATAGTGGGCTTCTGCTTCGGCGCGCGGCTCTGGGAACGCATGTGGGCGGCCGTCAGGCAGGGCTCGCTCATCGTAGCGGGAGTGCTGGGCGCGACAAGTGTGCTGCTCGCAATCTTGGCACCCAGGGTGATCGCCATCTTCAACGACACTCCTGAGCTATTGGCCATAGCCGTGCCGGGTATGCGCATCTTCATCTCCGCGCTCTTCCTTGTCGGTCCGACCATCATGTTCATAATCACCTTTCAGGGATTGTCCAAAGGGTGGACGGCCACTGCCCTTTCGCTGGTGCGACAGATGGCCTTTCTGCTCCCGGCGCTTCTCATTCTGCCGCGATTCCTGGGGCTGACCGGGGTGTGGGTGTCCCTCCCGCTCTCAGACGTCGGCGGCGCCGTCGTGGCAGGATTGTGGCTTTACCGCGAGTACCGTCTGCAGAAGAGGAGCGGCATCTGGAATGAACCTCCGGTGACCGGGCCTGCCTCGGAGCCCATATCTTAAAGCAGTGTGCGATTGGGTTGACGAGTGTTCGGCATTCCTGCCGTCGTGCGCAGGCTACCAAACACCTGCTACCGCCGGTACACTGGCGCGGTCGTGAAGCTGGATGGCATCTTTGGTGCAGCTTGCCCGGCAGATTCCGCATCCGTAGCACCGCAGCGGATCGATGAAGATCTTCCTGTTCGCCGCGCTGTACCCTATGGCTCCGAACTGGCAGACGCGCATGCACTGTCGGCAGCCGTTGCACAGGTCCGGATCCACCTCGGCCACGTACTCCGCGCGAAACATCACGGGGAAGCCGCTGGTTACCGTGGCCTGCATGGCCCCGCAATCCGAGCGGTCGCAGTTGCAGATGCCACCGATGAATGGCGCCACGAATGTCCAGACACTATGGCACAGACCCTCCTTCTCATACTGGCGGAAGTTCTCCAGGGCCTCCTCCTTAGTCATCTCTTCGAGCCCGGACGTGTCCGGACCGGTGAGGTAGTCCCTGTCGATCTCTTCGATGATCCTGAACATCTCGCCCTCTTGCGGCACCATACTGATTCCGTAACAGAAGCGTTGCTCGGTGCCGAGATTGATGTAGCGGCATATGCAGGGCAACCGGACCACGCTGTTGACGAAACCGAAGATCCTCTCCACGTCCTCGATTGGCAAGACCTGCCCGTAGTGTACTTTCTTCTGCCTGCGTATTAGGTGTGGCATCATCACCCGTTTGACGAAACCGGACATTGTACGCAGCCGCTCGAGCTCCGTGCGACCCTCAGGGCGATATTGGGCTCTGGAAAAGAAATCCGCAATGAACTTGCGCCGGTTCAGGTCGCTCAACAGATCCTCCGAGTAGTTCTCTGCCTTCAGGTACCACTTCTTGCCTTCGCCATGCTTATGACAGAACTCGCACATAGTCTTGTTCTCCTTATGTTCGTGCCTTTCAGTGCATTATTCCACTTCCCGCGGTCGATTTCCAGCCCGTCGAAATGGGCTGCCGTCTGTCCAACGGTGATGTGTGGCTGCAATTATGCTCCCTGCTGGCAGGGGCCTGTTATGGAAGGGCCTCTCTCGGTTCAGTTCACCTTTCCTGCTGCTGCCAGGTACACGGCGAACTCATACTCCCCGTCAACTCTCAGCAGTTCATCGATCAGTTCCTGGTCGTAGGCAGCAACGGCGCAGGTGCCGGCGTTGATCGCCTCACAGGCCAGGTAGAGGTTCTGACAGACGTGTCCGGTGTCCAACAGGATGACCTTGTGAGCGGCCAGGCCATAGCGCCACTCCGTACGGTAGGGGATAGCAGACCACATAAAGACCACTGCGGCACTCGCCATCCATGCCTGCCCGAAAGACGCCCGGCCTATCTTCTCTCCTGTTTTCTCGTCCCTGTACTCAACCAGCAGCTGGTGTTCAACTGGCAGGTATCTGTACAGTCCGATGTCCAGCCCTTTCACATTCAGGACGCAGAGATAGGTCTCCAGTGCATGGCGGGCTCCGGCCGACGGTACCGTCCTGCGGGCATGGCCGGCGGTGGCCGGCTCCCGCAGGCCCTGGGTTGTCCACAGGAGGAACGACAACTCCTTCAGTGAAAGCGGGGTCTCGTCGAACTCCCTGTGGCTCTGGCGGTTGGCTATGGCCGACAGCAGGCTCGTGCTCGACAGTGCCCGGAACTCCCCGGGTGGAACTAGGTCGATCCTCTCGGCGCCATGCGAATACGGCTTCTGTATGGGAGGTGGAGCAACCCCCATGCTCTGGTCGGTCCTTGAGAAGTCGATAGTCTTTCTTACACTGTCCTTCAGGAAGTTACGGCTCTGCTCAATCGAATAATGCTGCATAATGCACCTCTCTCAGGAAGATCAACTCGGAGTCAGGCGGCGGTGCCGACAGGTCCGGCCACTGCGAACGGCGTGATCCGGTCACCCGGCCGGGCCGATGATCACGTCTCAGGCTCAGGCTCTTCCGGACTGCCCTCGCCGTCTTTTGGCTCGAGTTTAGCGCGGATGTCCTGTTCCTGCTGTCTCAACTCGTCCAGGTGCCTCGCCGCCTCCTCCGCCCGGAGCATCCGCTCCTTGCCTGTGAGGAATGTGGCCCCTGACTTTCCCCTCGCGCCCTCAGCAGGGTGTCTCCGCAGGGCCTTCAACTCCCTCCTCGCCTCCTCTATCCTGGCCAGGATATCCTCCAGCTGACTGTTCAGGTCTTCTTCTGTTCCCATTCTAGAGTATATTCTACCACGGCACGTCTGGCCACAAAAGGCGCCATAGCCTGTCGTCCCGGGTCGAGATCAGAACTCAGCCGTCATGTGGGAGGCCGGCTCGATGGCCGTCTTAGTCCTTGCCGGCTGCCTCGTAGCCGAGGTCGAAGGCCCTTATGTTTATGGGAGCCAGCCCGGGGGAGAAACGCGCCTGGATGGTTTCCTTTATGGTCGATGTCTTTATCGGCAGCAACTCCACACCGAACAGCGCTCCCAGCATCACGATGTTGGTTGTCAGGGGGCTGCCGGCCTCTACCGCAGCCTTTGAGGCGTCCAGTTTGATCACCCCGCCCGCGATCGCACTCAGCTTCTCCAGCACCTGAGACAGAGCAGGATAATCGCTCTGGCCAAGCGATACGGTGAAAGGGATCACGGGAGTGGTATTGAGTATCACCAGGCCGGATTCTGCCAGGTAGCTCGCGTGTCTCAGCGCCTCTGATGGCTCGAGCCCCATGAGGATGTGGCACTTTCCTTGGGGAACAAGAGGGCCGTGAACATCGTCTCCGATCCTTATTATGCTGGTCACCGAGCCGCCCCTGACCGCCATACCCAGTATCTCCGAGCCCCTGATCCTCAGGCCATCGGCAATCGCAGCCCTTCCCAGCAACTCCGACATCAGGATTACCCCCTGTCCGCCAACACCAGCCAGCAGTATGTTGAACTCTTTCATCATCCGCTTCGCTCCTCTACTATAGCTTTGTAGGGACAGACCTGGGCACACAGACCACAGCCTGTGCATAGTGGGGCGTCGATGGCCTTCCTCTCCTGTTGCTTTACTATCGCCGGACAGCCCAGCAGCTTGATGCAGGCGTCACACTTCGGGTTACACTTCTCCCGGTCGATGTAGTAGGGGACTATCTTCTCACCCGCCTGTCTCTTCTCCCTGAGCTCGATAGCCGCGCAGGGGCCTCTGGACACCACGACTGCCGGCCCCGGGAACCTTATCGCTCTTTCTATGGTCTCGGCTGCCGCCTTCAAATCCCGCGGATCGGCCACCTCCACGAATGCGACTCCGCAGGCTCTGGCTACCTCCTCTGCCTTGAGCGAGACAGCCTCGTCTCCTGTAGCTGTCTGGCCCGTGCCGGGATGAGGCTGGAAGCCGGTCATGGCCGTGGCCGAGTTGTCCAGTACGACCATGGTTATGTTCGCCTTGTTGTAGACCGCGTTTATCAGGGGCGGTATCCCGGAGTGGAAGAAGGTGGAGTCGCCGAGGTGGGCTATTATGGGGGCATGCATTACATGTGCCATGCCGTTGGCAAGACCGAAGCTTCCCCCCATGCAGACGCAGGTATCGACGGCGTTCTGCGGTGGTGTCAGGGCCAGCGTGTAGCAGCCGATGTCGCCGGGGTAGATAGGCTCTACGTCCTCGCCATATTCCTTGGCTACCCTCTGCGCTGCCATGTTGATCGCGCGAAACGAGGCGCGGTGGGAGCAACCGGGGCACAGGGTAGGCGGTCGGGACGGTAGCAGCGGGGCTACCTCCTGCTCCAGTCTGTCCAGTCGGGCGAAATCCACCGGGAATCTCTTTCCGGTGAGTCCGGCGATGGCCTCGGTGACCTTTCTGGTAGATAGCTCGCCTATTGCGGGGACGATGTCCTTTCCGTGTACTTTGACCGGGATACCGTGCTCGCCCACGACCGCTTTGACGTGAAGCTCGACGAACGGGTCCAGTTCCTCCACCACCAGTACCTCCCGTACCGACTTCAGCAATTCGAGTATGAGCTTCATCGGGAGCGGGTGTGGGGTTCCGATCTTCAGTATGGAGACCTCGTCCTCTACTCCCAGCCACCGCACGGCCTCCATGGTGTAGCTGTACGACAGGCCGCAGGCGATGATACCCAGTCCGGCCTTATCTCTCATCTCCAGCCTATTGTAGGGCAGTGTATCTGCAGCTTCCGCTATTCTCCGGAATCTCTCCAGCATGAGAGGCTTGTTCAACCTGGCCACACGGGGCACATAGGCCAACCGGTCGGGTTCTTTCTGGAATGACCCATTTCTTCTTTCCCGCGATAGCTCGCCCAGCACGATGTCGCCGCGTCCGTGGCTTATCCTGGTGACCGACCTGAGCATGAAGAGTTGGCCGAACTCCTCGGACAGCGCGAAGGCGTCCGCCACCATGTCTTTTGCTTCCTGGACCGAGGAAGGCTCGAGCACCGGTATGTAGCCCTGCAGGGCGACGTAGCGGCTGTCCTGTTCATTCTGCGAACTCCAGGCCCAAGGATCGTCGGCGGCCACCAGTACCAGGCCTCCTTTCGCACCGATGTGGCTGGCCGTCATCAACGGATCATGAGCGACGTTTACGCCGACATGCTTCATCGCCGACATGGCTCTGACCCCGCATATCGAGGCGCCTAAGGCGACCTCAAACGCCACCTTTTCATTGGTCGACCACTCAACGTACATGTCGAGTTCTCTGGCGACGCCAGCCAGCGCGCCCACTATTTCGCTCGACGGAGTGCCCGGGTAGGCAGCGGCTACCTGAACCCCGGCCTCTATCGCCCCTCTTGCTATGGCTTCATTACCCAGTGCGAAGAGCTTCTGCCCGGGCGCATCAGAACTGATGGTTAGCTCCTTCAAACCGGCCTCCTTTCTCGCCCCGATGGGCAATCCATGTTGGTCCCGAGCGACAACTATAACCAACGCGGAGGGATATTTCTACCCGATGACCTGCTGTCGTCTCAGGGCGGGTCCAGCTTAGGACCGTCGGGCGTATCCTCGATGGTCCAGCCGGACATAATTATCTGCTCGCGTAGAGAATCGGAAGCAGCCCAGTCGGCACGCGCCCGAGCCTTCTCCCTCTCCCCCGTCAGCGACAACACTTCCTGAGGCGGCTGCGGAATCAGTACGTCTGCGGCCCTGTGTCTCGCAACCCTGACGCGCTCCCATACTCCAGCAGGGATACCGCACTGCGGCTCTGTATTGGAGAACGGGCCCAACTCCGTAATGGCAAAGGTCTGCCCCGGGGCGAATACGTCCTCTCGCCCTCTGCTCAACAACGTCACGGCTCCTCTGCCGATGACGCGACAGCTTTCACCCGCCGGTTCCAGTATCAGTGCAGTATGCTCGTCGATGCCGATGACTCTGATGTCGGGTGGCAGCATCTTTAGGAGGTGATCGAAGCGTGCTCTCCCCATGTAACAGCGACCGGTGTCCAGCTCCGAGCCGCCCTCGGTGTTGTTCCAGTGTGAAACAAAGACCACCGACAGGCTGTACGGGCCCAAAAGGTTAAGTCCGTCGCGCCAGTGCAGGTCTTCGCCCACCTTGTATATTTCGTACACAGGCAACGCCCTGGCCCCCGCGGCGATCGCAGCGCTGCTCGCCAGCACGAGGGTTGCCCCCTGGCGGTGACAGGCGAGGATGGTGTGCCAGGCCAGACTGTTGTGCAGATGGCGGACGGCGTAGGTGGGACTGCCGGGACCCAGGAAGATCATGTTCGCCTCCACGACAGGAGAGATGATGCTCTCATCATCGGTGCTGAAGGGAGCCTTGCGCTGTCGTGCCGGCACTATGTCGACGGTCGGCCGATGGTTCCGCAGGTGCCGGCACATGAAATCGCCGACCTTACCTGCTACGAGGGCGGAGTTAGGCTGGAAGCCGGCAGGCGTCTCCAGCACCGACACGCGGATCGGCTGCGACAACCTGCGGAACAGCCAGTCGTACACCCTGCGTCCGCTGGCCGAGGTTTCCCCCGAGCCGAATATGGCAATCGTGCCGGGAAGAGCGTAATCGGGTGCTCTGTTCTGGGTCTTCATCGTTCAGCTTCCGCGTGGTTGCGCTGTCCGGCATTATATACCAGCCCGACTCGATAGATGAAATGAGCGGTTGCCTGCCCGGCACAGCACACAGCCAGAGAGCAACCCCGGTCATCGCGCAGCGTACACTGTGGTACCATAGTATCTGGCAACATATATCGAAACGGACCGTCTCAGCAGGTAATCGAGAGAGGTGACGCTATGATAGAACTGCCTGAGGCTGTGAGCATTGCGGGTCAGCTCAACGATGCCGTCTGCGGAAGTAGGATCGCCGCCGTGACGGCGGGACACACTCCTCACAAGCTGGCCTGGTACTATGGAGAGCCTCCGACGTATCCCCGCCTGCTTGTGGGCAGGAGTGCAGGGAAGGCCGCTCCGCTGGGCAGCATGGTGGAGATGGAAGTCGAGAACGCGCGGGTTCTGCTGGGGGAAGGTGTGGGCATCAGATTCCACGAAGCCGGCCAACCGCGTCCTGCCAGGCATCAGTTGCTGATTGAGTTCGACGATGGATCTGCCTTGAGCGCTACGATCCAGATGTATGGAGGACTCGGAGCATTCCTCGAAGGCGAGCTGGACAACCACTATTACAGGGTGGCCGGCGAGAAGCCTTCTCCTCTGTCGCCGGAGTTCGACAGTGCATCTTTCGATCGGATGATCGGCCGGGATGAGGTGCAGAAGCTGAGCCTGAAGGCGCTGCTGGCCACCGGGCAGAGGATACCCGGGCTGGGCAACGGCATACTGCAGGATATTCTGTTCAACGCGAGGATGCATCCCAGGAAAAAGGTGAACTCGCTTGTCGCTGAAGACAGAGGAGCCCTGTTTGAATCTGTGAAGGCTACCATTGCCGGGATGGCAGAGCAGAGAGGCAGGGACACCGAACTCGATCTGTTCGGCAACCCCGGGGGCTATCAAACGATACTATCCAGGAAGACGGCGGGCAAACCCTGTCCGTCCTGTGGCACGGTGATCAGGAAGGAACCATATATGGGCGGCAGTGTCTACTATTGCGAGCAGTGTCAGAGCATGTGAGCCAGGAGGCTTGCCTGCATGCCGCCTAGCATACAACCTACGCGACGGTTGTGAGCTAACGTTCTCTCATCTAACACTGCCGCCCTCGGAAGACCGGTACCTGTGACGTGGAGTCATGGATCAGCACGCAGGCGGCTGTTGTTCGCTGAGAACTACACGGTTGCTCCGGTCGGTGTGGTATTCGTATCTCTCTCCGTCGTCTGACAGCACGATCCTGTAACCCGGGGTGATCACCTGGGCGTAGAACATCCCCGGTTCAGGGCAGCCCAGACTGGCGTCCGGCCAGTCCACCGCCCTAACCGATACCACCGTGATCTGCTCCTTGTCTATGCCTGTACGGTCGGCCAGGTCTGCCTTCGCCAGTTCCACCAGGGGTTCTGAGGCTTCGGGGTCGGACGCGCCGGCAAGCGGACCCGACACGAGGGCGTACCCCACCAGAGACATCGCGGCGATTCCTATGACCAGCATACGGCCTCGCGACAGATTCGTTCTCAGAGATTCCTTGTTCATGATAAGTCACCTCCTCTCTTCAAGTATAACGCAGAAGGCCGAAAAAGGTTGCACTGCGCTCTACACTTCCGGGTAGGATTTTGCATTAGTCGATATAAGCTATATTATGTATGGGACGTTGACAGTTATCGCGACGATTACGATGAACAAGCATGACAACATAGAAGGGATAGTTGGCTCGATGAAGGGGCTGAGGCTCTC